>JAABUQ010010860.1_pt1 | contig 11826 bp, 13 predicted proteins | sample 5560001 | NCBI WGS metagenome assembly JAABUQ01 (sample SAMN10711888, study PRJNA513371) | rock metagenome | isolation source: Antarctica rocks | place: Antarctica: Victoria Land, Finger Mt nord | collected 2015-12-18
ACGGGGTTTTGGGATGGGGGCTGGGTTCAGGGGGATTAGGGCTGGGGAGCGGGTGGATAAGATTACGGAGTGGCTTGGTGGGGAGGTGAGGGATGATGAGGAGTTTGAGGGGAGGTTTGAGTTTGGGTTTGATGAGCGGGGGAGGGTGTTGGTGCATACGATTGAGTGTGCGGAGGTGGAGGGGGGGGGGGAGGTGGGGGAGAGGGGGGGTGGGGTTGGGGAGTGGTTGCGGTTGCTTGGGAAGGTGGGGGAAAAGGGGGAGGTAGTGGTGGGGTGTGTGGGGGAGAGGAGGGGGAGGGAGGTTTGAGGGGGTGGAAGGGTGGGCGGGGATCATGAGGGCATTGTTGGAAGTGAATTTCACGGAGCATGACTGAGGGCGAGATGGCAATACCCAACTCAGAAATTGGATCAAATGCTTGGGTCCCAGTGTGAATGATTTCCTCTATGGGACAGCGCCACTGGTTATGCACGAGCGACCTCCGGACGCCTGTAGAGTAATATGATATGTGATACCGCAAGGAAATGCTACCGCAGCGAGAAAGCCCCTAGCCGGTCCCCTTCACCGCGTCAAGCGAACAAAAAGCTCAGTGCTTCGCCGTGACCTTCTCCCCAGTAAACTTCTCGACCGCTTCCTTCGCCCTGCAGAGCCACAAGTATTAGCCTCTTACTCCCCCAATCCACAGCCTGCGCAGGAATGATACTCCCGCCAAGAAGAAGAAGAAGTAGAAGAAGAAGAAGAAGAAGAAGAAGAAAAGATGCAAACTCACATATCCCCCAAAGCAACCATACAAATCGTCTGCCAGACCCCCAGGCCAATCCGCGGCGTAACCCCCCGATACAAACCCTTAACCCCATTATTCGAGTAGATGTAATTGAACGTCTTCCCGACTGTCAGATTCTTAGGCCGATTGGGATCTTCGGTTTTACTCTGCATCTCGACGCGGATTACCTCGATAGGCTGGTTCCACGCGCTCAACCCGCCGCCCAGCCCACTCGCCAGGATCTTCTCAAACGAGCCCAGCTTCTGTCCGTCCTCCTTCCCGGTCGTCTTCCGGATCCCCTGCTCCGCCAGCCGGCTCAGCCCGAACCGCGAGCCCCAGTTCGTGGTTTGCCGGATGGCGACAGCGTTGACACCGCGGTTGATGCCCCGGATGCCTTCCCTGCGCCAGATGTCCATGAAGGTTTCGAAGGTGCCTGGCGGCTTGACGCCCTGCGCTGCGATCTTGTGTTTTGTGATCTCGACTGTCTTCATGCAGGTGCAGAACCCCATTGTGGCGTAGGCTTGTGCGACGCCGCCGGCCATGCCGCCGGAGATGCCGCCGACGAAGTCGTTGGCGCCGAATGATTTGGCGTAGTATTCGGCTTCTGAGGCGACGAAGAGGAGGACGGCGCCTTTGGTCGAGGCTTCGATCCAGGCCCAGGGGATTAGGCCTTGGTAGTCTGTTCAAAGAGAACGTCAGTAGTGAGGTTGGAGGGCGTGCGGAGAGCCAAGTGTATGGGAGCTTTGCCGGGAAGGATGGGGGGGAACGTACAGCCTAGGATTCCTCCTCGTCCCCACACTCGTGACAGGGCGCCGGCGAAAGTATCGCCTCGATTTGCTGCCATTGTGGTTTTGACCACTTCTAGCGGCTATACCGGGCGTTAATGGATGTTCCTGTTTTCAGCTGGAGAACCTTTTCCGTTCGTACCTGGCCCAAGGTTGTGACTCTGAGAAACCGAGTCAGCACGTGCCAGAAGATGCCAGATCGTAGGTCTAGACTCACTCAAACATGTTCAATCCAGCCCCCACTGATCACACATCCACGGTCAGTTCTTCTGCAACTATGAAGATCCCTGAGGGTCCTTACACAGGAGGTTGCTAAACTTGACGGGCTTCTTTTCGAGCTTCGGCGGTGCCGCGCTCGTAGGTGCTGCTGCTGCCATCTACAATACCTTTGCTGTGGACGACCCTGACCAAGGGAAGAGTGGCGCTTCGTTGCGAAGGAAAAGGAGGTCCGAGGGAATAGGTCAAAGGTAGGGTTTGCGAGGGTTTTTTGGCAGGTACAGTTTGGAGCTTTAGGTGATTGTCGTTTGGGCAGATAAGATTTGTGTTGTCCTGAAGATGCCAGCGTGAGATAGGCTTGTAGGATCCGATCCGATCAGAGAATTTGACTATATGCTCATTGAGGTCATCGATAGTTGAGGGGTGCGTTGGGGAGTCTTGGAAGTGGCCGAGGTATCAAGAAGAAAGGAAAGTTGAATCAGCCTATTTGGGAAATTCGAACCTAACCACCTAATTTAGTAGATCGTTGAGCCCAAACGCACGGGAAAACTTGAACATTAGGGCGAAAGTCTCGGTCACCGATTTACAGATACGGCACACGATGAGACTTTTACATGTAAGATGCAGACGTTCTGAATAATAGGCGCACATTTGAAAATAGTGTGCTTTCACAGCTTACACTCGGGCCTTCCCTAAAACAAAAGGCGCCGCCAGCAATCTAGACAAATACATGAGGTATCCCATTTTCCCTTCTCAGCCAATCCGTCTCCCTTCAGCACGCTCAGGACACAATTACAGAGTTGCGCCGACAAGTTTAGCCCATGCATCGGTGCTGAATGACTTGGGTCGCTCAATAGGTGCGCCCACTGCGCGATCAATGATCAATTGAGGAAGAACACCAATAGCGCGGGAGACACCGAAGAGGACCGTGTAGAAACTGGCTTCGGTCAACCCATAGTATTGTAGGAGGACGCCAGAGTGCTGTTTCCATTAGCCTTCATCCACCAAAGCGCCGTCGAGTGGGGACTTACAGCATCGACGTTGGGGTATGGGTTCTTGGTCTTGCCATGCTCGGTCAGAACGCCAGGGGCAATCTTGTAGACCTGGCTGACCAGCTTGAACATGGGATCGTCGGGAAGGTGCTTGGTAGCAAATTCTCGCTGAGCCATGTATCGAGGATCGGTCTTGCGGAGGACGGCGTGGCCGTATCCTGGCACAACTTGACCGGATTTCAATGTCGACCAGAGATAGTCTGTAATAGCCTTATCGCTCAAGTCGCTGCCCACAGCTTTCTTCATCTTCTGTAACCAATTGAGCACTTCTTGGTTGGCCAGGCCGTGCAAGGGACCAGCTAAGCCATTGAGGCCGGCCGAGAGAGAAAGCATCGGAGAGCTAAGAGCGCTACCAACCAGGTGCGTAGTATGTGCGCTCACATTGCCACCCTCGTGGTCGGTATGGATGGTTAGATAGAGGCGCATGAGCTCGAGAAAGTCCTTGTTCTCGCTGAAGCCCAGCTGGTTGGCAAAGTTGAACGAGTAGTCCTTATCTTTCTGTACGGGCGCGACCTTGCCATCTTTGTAAACATTTTGGTAAATTTTTGCAGCAATGGTGGGCAGCTTGGCGATGACATCCATGGAATCTTCAAAAGTGTGGCTCCAGTATTCCGATTTGGGCATACCCTTGGCATAGGCTTTGGCGAACGAGGATTCGTGTTCAAGGGCTGTGACAGCGAGAGAGAATTGGGCCATTGGGTGGAGGTCGCTAGGGCAGCGGTCGATAAGCTCTTCGATGAATTTAGGGACATTCGCACGAGCAGCCCATTCCGCAGAGAGATCGCGGACTTGCTGCTCGCTGGGGACTTCACCGGTGAGTAGCAGCCAGAAGAGACCTGCGTATTGTTAATGTAACATTCCAGCGATTGTCAACTCGAGCTACATCGTCGAACCTTCAGGGAGAGGTTCTTGTCCGCCAGGAGCTTTTGGGAGCTGCTCTCGGCATTCTGGTATCGTCTTGCCTCGGAAGCGAATTCCCTCTTCAGAGTCTAAGACGGAGCCTTCCCACACGAGAGACTTGATACCACGGGCACCGCCGTAGACCTGGTCCAGGGTAACTTCGCCAACCACCTTGGATCCATAGCCCTTCCTCAGCTTTTTGATCTTCTCAATCTCTCCGGGCAGCTTCTCGGCGAAGGATTCTTTGAGGCTCTACATTCAATTGAGTGTGGGAGCTTGCGGAGTGAGTTCAATCGGGGACCTACCTGAGACTTTGCCGAGGAGTAGTAGCGGAAGCCGTCGAAGGCAATTGATCGAGATGGAGAGCGGGCTGAGGTGAGTGCAGGTCTCAAGGCACCGCTGCTGAAGCGTAATGCTGTGGCCATGAGTACTTATTCGTGGGAATTTATTTTGGGGGAAGGAATATGTGTAGAAGGAGTAGAAAATGTGGAAAAGTGGCTCTCAAGGACAAGATGTCAGATCAAAAACTGCAATGGGCGGGCAAAAGCACTAAGCCGAGACCGGTGAGCTACTCCGTAATACTGCAACCCGATTCTAGCCGGTCTCCTTCAGCCCAGTCTACGGTGAGCAAGCCAATGAACCTTCTACGGTACGGGCATCGCTTCCTCAAGATGGTAGAGACCTTGATTCCCTCACATTTTGCTTCTATGGAGCTCATGCAAAAGTTGCCCAAAGCTTTCGTCTCAACCGGTCCCGGTAATACTTTCTGCCGGTGAGACTCTAGAGTCAGATATAGCTTAGCGCAAAACACTTCCGCTTGACCTCGACGTTCAGGATTTCGACCCCAGCCTCCGTCGTTCATCCACAACACCTCACCCACCATCAACATCACCCAGTATTCATCGAATTTTCATCAGGCACATGGTCTAGAAGAGAAGAAGACGTGTTCAGGAGGTATCTGAGGTGGTTTTGCAAAGCACCCTCGTCCACATTACCCCCAGCAACACGGCCTCCTCTGCAACACTGCAAGGCCCCATAACCTGTATTCTCACCGATTGCTTCATACACAACACACTACACCAAGGTTCAGAGGTTTCTGTGCGGAGACCTTGTCTGTCACGACTTTTTCTTCTCATCTTGATAGCAATCATTCAAAATCAGCTTTCAAAGCAATCAGGCATATTGCGACCGTAATCTCTTTGTCAACTTCACTGAAGATTGAAGAAAGCTATAGTAAACTTGTACTCCATCCTAATCACGCAGCTATGTCGTCCCCCGTAGCAGAGGTCGGCGAGATCCTTCAGTCTATGCTTGGACTGAAGCCACCCGGAGTTACGGGAGGAAAAATTTCGAGCATTACTGCACTCTGTAATGCAAACATCCAAGTACGTTCACAACCCAGCCTCTGCCATACATCGTACCGACTTGGTTACATGATCACTGCTGACAAATCTCCTCTCTCGCAGTCCGAGGACGTCCTTATCCAACGAATATTCACACACTTCAAGAAGGCACCAGCCTCACATAAGCTAGGCGTTCTATATGTCGTAGACTCTGTAACGCGAGCATGGGTAGAGCAAGCCAAAAAGGCAGGGCAAGCCTTTGGCCCATCGGTACCGGATGGGACCTTTGCTGCTGGTGTCAATCGTGTTACCAGTCTACTTCCTTCGATAATGAATGATATCATCAATACTGCTCCTGATGAACACAAGGTACGCTCTCTAGAAGGCTCAGAAGCTGTGGCACAGTCATTCCATGCCCTGGCCGTCGTGGCCATGCTTGCATGTGAATTAAAACGACAATCCCCCTCATCCCTGTATGAAAATGTAATGTTGGACTCACGTATTATTCTGTCTATCAGGAGAGAATCATCAAACTCATTGTCATCTGGACCCGTTCGCAGACGTTCCCAGCGGGGATGCTCACAGAATTCAAATCGAAATTGGAAGCCCCCGCTTCAAATGGTAAGATCCCCGAAGTTCCTGTTTTGCTAGTGACAGAAAGAAGAAAATCATTGCGAATGCGGATTCTGATGTTTCCATCTTTACATGTAGCTACACGAACAACTACCCCCCCAGGTTCTCCCCCTACGGATTTCATCCCGCTAAGCGGAAACGGGAACATGGCAGGTGCTGCGCCAGACACCTCTAAGATTCTCAAGGCTCTGGCAGACATGGCAAAGACGAGTGCCCCAGCGACAGGCCAGGCTAGTTCAGGCAGCGTAACACACTTCCAGAATGCTTACCCCCCCAACGTGGCATCGTCCGTAAACCCAGCTCCCTCTGTACCGCCCTTTGCTCAGGCTGTAGGTGTATCTGGGGCTGCAAGTGGTGCCAATCCATACGCTGGAATGAGTAGTGCACCCAATTTCGGTCAGAACATGGCCATGCAGGGTGGGCAGATGAGCGTGCAAGCCAATCCTATGCCTCAAGGTACTTCTCCCGAAGCCCTTCAGCAGCAAGTACAGTTGCTACAAATGCTTCAACAACAAAATGTTCCACAAGACCAATGGGCTGCTGTACTCTCCGTTCTTATGTCCACTGGTGCTGTTGGCGGTGGTGCGAGTGCAAACGCGAACAATGCTGCAGGCCAGCCCGGTTGGGGCCAAAATGGTGGTTATGGTGGTGGGCAAAATGACGCACGTGACCGTAGTGGATACACCAACGATCAATACAATGTGCGTTCCCCCACTGGACGATATAGAAGCCATCGTTCGCGCTCCCGTTCACCTCAAGGTTGGAGTGGGCGTCGTGAGCCAAGTCCTCCTCGTCGTCGCGATAGCCCCACCTATGGAGAATATGGTCGTGGTGGTCGTGGTGGTCGTGGTGGTAGAGGAGGAGGCAATAGTTACCGCCAGCGAAGCCCAGATCGTTTTCAACGTCGGAGCCAAAGCCCGCGTATCAAATCCGAGCAATCATTGCCTCCTCCAGGTCCCAAGCATATCGAATATGATCACTCCATCGGCCATGGAAATATCAAAGGTACATTACTATGCAACTAGCAATTACAAATCCAACGCTAACAATTGTTGATTCAGTCCTCAGCCGAACACTCTTTGTCGGCGGTGTCACGTAAGTCACGCCTCAACATTATAGAATGCTCAACTGACAATCATGAAGTTCATCGGAAGACCACTTGCGGGGTATCTTCGCTTCTTTCGGCCTGGTTCAAACTTGCATTGTAAACGTCGACAAGCGCCACGCCTTTGTCAAAATGCTCACTCGCACCGATGCTATGGCTGCCAAAGAGGGCATGGAGCGCTACAAGTCTACGGAGATGCAACTGAGAGTAAGCATCTTATCGATTCTTCGAAACATTAATCCATTCAGTAACAATCTACTGACACTCTTCTGTAGACACGCTGGGGGGTTGGCTTTGGACCTCGCGACTGCAGCGACTATTCGACCGGCATTAGCATCGTACCTATTGACCGACTTACCGACGCAGATCGCAAATGGATGTTGACCGCCGAATACGGAGGCACGGGTGGCGCGTCAATCGAATCCTTCATGGTCGTTGAAGAACCAGACATCGAAATCGGTGCAGGTGTCTCATCAAAGGGTAAGCATATTGTTCTCAACATTCCTTGCCGTCTGTTGCTAATTATCTTTACAGCTATCAGCCGACGTATGGCTACTGACAAGGGCGGTCAACAAGGTCCACGTTCTACTCGGGATGGCCCACCTCAACATGCTCATAGTCAGCGCTATAGACAGCCCGAGCGCAACGACCACGACAACAGCAATTCCATCAGTGCCGCACCAGCTGTTCCGCCGTTCAACTTCAGCTTTCCTGGAATGCCAAATGGATTCACTTTCCCGCCAGGCTTCGTCATGCCTGGGTCCACGCCTTCACAGCCACCTCCTCCAGGCGCTAGCTGAACTCGGACGTAGTAGATAGGCATGAAATCCATCTCAACTCTGTTCGACTCTACTGATACGACGATTCTCATTCATGTGCACTACTTACGATTCGATTCTTTAGCGGCATTATTACCACGGCGTTTCTTTGACAACAAGGCCACGGCGTAGGGTTTCGCAAACGAATGAAAGGGCGAGAAGCGTCCATCATGGGTGCTGCAATGCTACGTGTTGGCAAGGAAGCACTTTGGCGATCTGGTGGCACATTGGTGGCACATCGGTGGTGGGCGTGTACTCCTAGAAAGAGAAATATTGACGAAGAGCACCTTGAAGCAACAGAAGCCGAGCCAAAGCACAGTGGATCCCACGCCTCCTTAACAATTTAGACGCCACTACGCGGCTTTAGACGGCGAGAAGACCTCGTTCACAAGGTCTCGCGAATAGATAGGTAGTCTTCCTGCTTGCAACAATTGAACTTTCGATTTCACGTTGATCTCCACTATGCTTAATCGCTCCGATACGAAGGTAAACACATGTTTTATCCTCTACTAAAATTTGTACATGTCTCTGCTCGCACTTTGCTTCATTTCGGGTCCTTCTGTCCATCGACTTTTTCGGCCCACGCCAAATTGAAGAAGACAATAGAAGGTAAGTCCCCGGACGACTAGATCGCATTTATTACAGGGGCTGACCATATGACTCGCTACGGGCATAGAATAGAACTCTGCAGATGAGCTGCTCGAAAGTCCGACTGCTCTCAAAAACATACGGCTTGTACAGCTTGTACACCAATTCCCCAAAGATGGGCAATACGACACCAGTCGTTTCGTTGTTACAATGGGCAGTAGCGATGTCCGGAAAAATATTTGGACTGGACTGGGCGACTGCTACATGATCTCTTCTACCAAAAAAAGCAGGAGCTGCCACCACACTCCATGACGTGAAGATCCAACCTCTATTCTCTACTTCGACCTAAAGCGTTTCCTGCCATTGCATCCTTTCCAGCTCCAGCTCCAGCATTTTTTGGTTGCCAGTTGCAACATCGGCATTTCTACAGACAGATGAGAACCGGCGCATCACCTGCAATGCAGGAAGCACCCAAGGAAGCCCGAGCCTTCTTCGGCTCAGAGCCTGCCAGAATCCCCAGCACCTCCAGCACTACTCACACTCAAATGGCAGCCTATGTACTCGAAAATCAGCTAGACGGAACCAATGGGATTAACAAGTCTGTATCAAAAGAAGTGGCGCCTCCTTCAGTATGTTCAATCTCTTCAGAAGATGGTGCCCCGCCTCAGCAAGCCCCTCGAGCCACGACCTACAGTATGATACCAGCGCATCGCGACTCCCATGACGGCATCATGGACGATCTCCAGAACCTGGATGGGCTCATCGATGATTTGCAGTCTGTGGAAGAGGAAACGTTCTTTGAGGATCTTAAAGACAAGCCTGGCCATGCTCGAACTATTCCTGATGATATGCTGCAAACCAGCCATGCGACTGGTCTTTTCGAGGAGGAGGTTGTCTTTCGCCGGCATAAATATGGGTTGAATCAGCTGAGCGAGGAGAAGCCTAAGCATCTTAAGAAGCTGCTTATGTTCTTTGTTGGCCCTATTCAATTCGTTATGGAGGTACGCTGCTTTTCGTTTTCCTCGTTGAAAGAGGAGGCCGTGCACGCTGGAGTCTATATTGCCCTACAGCTGTCTATTCTTGGGGAGCCTTTGAGCAGATAGACGACTGATGATTCTGTCACATTGATGGAGATTTGAGCCCACCGAATGTCAAGGCTTCATCACAAAAACATCTGTGACACCATCTTGGAGTCCGAGTGCGCTGACTTCTCTGCCAACAGGCTGCAGCATGCCTCGCATTCGGTCTGCAGAAGTGGATCGATGCTGGAGTCATATGTGCTCTGTTACTGCTCAATGCCGCGGTTGGCTTCATTCAAGAATTCCATGCCGGAAACATTGTCAACGAGCTGAAGAAGACGCTCACGAGCAAGTGCACTGTCTTGCGTGGGCATGTTATAGAGGTTGAAGCAAGGATGCTTGTGCCGGGGGACCTTGTGCACCTTGACGAGGTAGGAATCTGTTTCTCTGATGTGAACAAGTGCTCACTACTCAGGGGTCAATTGTCCCTGCCGACGGCCGCATCATTACCCTTGGTATCCATCTCCAAGTTGACCAATCGGCGATCACTGGCGAATCGCTTCCCACAATCAAGGCCACTGGCGATACAGTCTACCAGTCCTCGACAATCAAGTGTGGCGAGGCCGCGATGATCGTGACTGCAACAGGGGATAGTACGTTTGTCGGAAGATCTGCTGCGCTGGTTAATGCCGCTGCAACCGGGGCAGGCCATTTCACTGAAGTCATCAATCTTATTGGCTTAACTCTCTTGGCAATTGTCATGTTGACACTCGTGGTTGTTTGGATATCTTCATTCTATCGTTCCAACGGCATGCTACAGATTCTACATTTCACTCTCGCTATCACCGTTGTCGGAGTTCCAGTGGGGCTGCCAGCCGTTGTGACTACCACGATGGCTGTTGGTGCATCACACTTGGCCAAGAAGAAGGCTATTGTCCGCAAGCTATCTGCAATTGAGTCCTTGGCTGGCGTGGAGGTATTATGCTCTGATAAGTAAGTGCTCGCTCTTCAACGGTTTCTACCTCTTCATTGGGTCTGGTTCTCATTCTATTTTCCTTTCCAGGACCGGCACATTGACCAAGAACAAGTTGACTTTGGGTCTTCCGTACACAATGAAGGGCGTACACGCTGACGATCTGATGCTCACTGCTTGTCTGGCTGCTTCTCGAAAAAGAAAAGGCCTTGACGCCATCGACAAAGCTTTCTTGAAAGCCCTAAAGCCTTACTGGACAGTCAAGCATGCTCTTTCAGAATTCAAAATTATTGATTTCAGTCCTTTCAACCCCGTCTCCAAAAGGGTGACAGCCGTCGCCCGAGCACCAGGCGGAGAGCTGTTCACATGTGTCAAGGGTTCACCTACCGCTGTGCTTGACATGGTGCTAGCAGCGAATCCGATCAGTGAAGCGATCCTCGAAGACTACCATAATAAAGTGGAAGAGTTCGCAGGTCGAGGCTTCCGCTCTCTCACTGTCGCCCGGAAACGAGGTTCTGGTGACTGGGAAATTTTGGGCGTCATGCCGTGTTCAGATCCACCACGCCATGATGCAGCCACAACGATCCGTGAAGCCAAAGCAATGGGCCTGAGTGTCAAAATGTTGACCGGTGACGCTGTAGGCATAGCAAAGGAGACATCTCGCCAACTAGGTCTTGGCGATAACGTCTACAACTCAGAGCGCCTCGGCGAAGGCGGAAGCACTATCGCCGACTCCAACCTCTACGACTTTGTCCATGCCGCAGACGGCTTCGCCGAAGTCTACCCTCAGCATAAATACAATGTGGTGGAAATCCTCCAACAACGCGGCCTCCTCGTAGCCATGACCGGCGACGGCGTGAACGATGCCCCCTCCCTCAAACGTGCCGACACCGGCATCGCTGTCGAGGGCGCCTCCGACGCCGCTCGCTCCGCAGCAGACATTGTCTTCCTCGCCCCCGGTCTCAGCGCCATCGTCGACGCGCTCAAAACATCCCGCCAGATATTCCACCGCATGTACGCCTACATCGTCTACCGCATCGCGCTCTCCCTGCATCTCCTCCTCTTTCTGGGTTTGTGGATCGCAATCATGAACCGCACGCTCAACCTCACGCTCATCGTCTTCATCGCCATCTTCGCCGATGTCGCCACCCTAGCCGTCGCTTACGACAACGCGCCATACTCCCGTCTGCCCGTGAAATGGAACCTGCCCAAACTCTGGGGCCTAGCCATCCTCCTCGGCGTCATCCTCGCCGCCGGTACATTCATCTGCTTGACCACCATGCTCCTCGCCTCCGCAGGCGGGATCGTACAGAACGCCGGAAACCTCGAAGCCGTCCTCTTCCTCGAAATCGCCCTCACCCAGAATTGGCTCATCTTCATCACGCGCGCCGCGGGCCACTGGAAAAGCATGCCCTCCTGGCAGCTCTGCGGCGCGATCCTCGTCGTCGACGCGCTAGCGACGGTGATTTGTTTCTTTGGGTGGTTCCTCGAGGCCGGGCGGACGCATTGGTTGACGCTTGTAAGGGTGTGGGGGTTCAGTGTCGGGGTGTTTTTTGTGTGCGGGGCGGCTTTTTGGGTGTGTAGTGAGGGGAAGTGGTTTGATGGATGTGTTAGAGGGAGGTGCTTTGGGAGG
>JAABUQ010010861.1_pt1 | contig 11826 bp, 11 predicted proteins | sample 5560001 | NCBI WGS metagenome assembly JAABUQ01 (sample SAMN10711888, study PRJNA513371) | rock metagenome | isolation source: Antarctica rocks | place: Antarctica: Victoria Land, Finger Mt nord | collected 2015-12-18
CAGCGCTGTTATCGGCTGAGAGCTCGTTGCGGCTGTTGCGCAATTGTCCAACGCCAGGAGTGCTGCGGGGAGTGTCGAGATTCTGGTTGAGGTTTTGGTGCGGCACACCAAGACCGTACTTCTCGATCAGCACCTGTTCGACCTCGCGCGCTTGTTGGAGGTTCAGGAAGTTCAGGCCGCTGAGGGCGACGATGCCGTCGCGCTTGCCGGCGCGGGCACCGAATAGGTCGGCGAGTCCCCGCGCCCGATGCGCCGCGCACCGTTTGCGGAAGTTGCTAGAGATCCCGACGTAGACGACGCGGCCGCTTTTGTTGGCCTCGTAGACGAGCCAACGATTCTCACTCCCCGGATTGCGCCCCGGGCTACTGCAGGTCCGTCGACCGACCTTCTGGGACTGCGGTTGCGGGACGGGGATGGGCGGTCTTGGTAGCCGTGGCGGAGGGTCTCTATGGCAGACGCGACAGGGATCCGTGGCGCGGACCGCGCGAAATCCGCGAAAGCGCGAGCTGCGCGCGCCGTAGCGATTCATCGCGATCACGCGGTACCTGTGCGACCCGGCGCGAACGCGCATCGCCGCACGGGTTAGGCAGCCTGTGTTCATGCGGTGGTGGTCGACGATCAGGGCGTAGCCGGCCGCGCGCGCCGCTGGCCGCCAGCTGAACCTGACGATGCCTGTATGGACGCGGGCGCGTCGGCGGGGTGAGAGCAGCTGCGGGCGCCCTGGTCGGCGCGTGCCCGCGTGCGTGACCGGGTGTGAGCGCCGAGCCGTGGTGGCGCGCCTGGCGTGGCGCGGTCGTCTGGCGCGCGTGCGGGTCGGTGTTTGATTTGGGGCGCAGAAGCCGACCGCGCGACGGTGTTTGGGCGTGCCCCGGCCGGGCGTGCCGTGCGATGGGTGGCGCCCGCCGCTGGTGCCGTGCCGTCCGCCGCTGGTGCCATGGCGGGGGTGGTGTGGCGCGCCGGGTGTGGCGCCCGGTGTCCTGCCGGCAGGGGTCGCGCAGTGCGCGGCGGTGATGGTGTCGTTGCTCAACGTGACAGCACCGTTTCGCGCGAGTGCTCGCCCGTTTATCGCGACGCCGTCGCTGATCGAGATCGACGTGAAGGCCAGGATGTCCCCGGCAAACACAGATGACGTCCCGAGCGTCGCGGAGCTACCGATCTGCCAGAAGACGTTGCACGACTGCGCACCGTGGGTGAGGTTGACGTGGCTTGCTGACGCGGTGGTCAGCGTGGAAGCAGCCTGGAGGATGAAGACCGCGTTGGGATCGCCCTGGGCGTTGAGCGTCAGGCCCCCGGTCAGCGCGAACGACGAGGACGCCGACTTATAGACCCCGGGGGTGAGCGTAAGCCCGCCGAGGTCTGCAGACAGCGACACAGCCGGTGTTCGCCCGGCGGCATCGTCATAGGCGGTCCTCAGGTCAGACTGCGCCCGGGCGGCGACCGCGTCGGCTGAGTGAAGCTTGCCGTTCAGCGTCCCGGGTGGAAAGCCAGTCACCGCCGTCCCCGGGCTCACCCCAAGATCACCGTTGACCGTCGACGAGCCGCTGTTAGACACCGATTGGCCCGCCAGAACAGCAAAGCTGTCGGCCGTGCCCAGACCGACGCGCGGCTGCGCCGCGAACGCGTCACCGCCAAGGGACCCCAGCGCCAGCAGCCAAACGCCCGCCAGCAGCCCCACCATCCACGCCCGACACCCAAGTGCCCGCGAGCAGAGCAGCCCGCCACGTTGGCTACATGTCCTAGAAACCATGACGCGATACCCCCCCGGGGTCTCATGCGAGACGACCTTCAGGGCCCCTCGCGAAGTCATCTCACGCATCCCAGAGGGTTCCCCACCCGCGATACACGAAGACCGTATCACGAAAACTAATCCTAGAGCACCTAAGCTGTAAAGATGGTTCACGACACGGCGCCCAAGTGGGCATTCCTTACCAACCACGCCCAGCTGCTCATCTGCATCGCCCGCGATCCCGCCATCCGCCTACGCGACATCGGCGACCGCATCGCGATCACCGAACGCGCCACACACCGCATCGTCAGCGAACTCGCCACCGCCGGATACATCACACGCCAACGCAACGGCCGACGCAACCACTACACCATCAACACCCACTACCCCCTGCCCGACGCGATCGCCCAAGAGCAAAACCTCGGCGAACTCCTCAAAGTCCTGACAGGCACAGACACCCACACCACCAAGCAACCAGACGATCACTGAACCGCCCCCGGTGAACAAGCCTGTCGTCGAGCAGGTGTTCCATCGCGTCGCCGCGGAATACCCGGACGTAAAGGGATGGCTCGACAGGTTCGAGATCGTCGGTGGCAATGACGTCATCGAGAAGAGTGAGAGGGGGTATGTCGGGTCGAGCGTGGCCCCCGTCGTGACCCACCCATCAGCGGACACCGGTAGCGGGCCCGCTGCGCCGGACAGCGGCGCCTGCGGGGCGCCGCACGCCGACAGCGCCGCCGGCGGCTGGAAGATCAGCAGGATCGCCAAGACCACGCCCACGACGAAGATCACCGGGGCCGATAGGCCCACCAGGATGAGGCTGTTGCGACGGCTCACAGGCGCCCCATCACCCCGCCAGCTAGGGCAGCGCCCCCGCCTCGACCACCACAGGCCCAGGCGCGGCTGGAGCGAACATGCCCGACGGAGCGTCTGTGACCGGCAGCGGCGCCAGGGGCCGCTCGCTGTGCTTCTCAGGGGTGCAGCCCTTAAACGGCCCGTCGCTGCTTAGCAGCACGCCCATGTGCGCGTCAGCGTGATCGCGCAGCCACACCGACATCCCCGTCGCCGGGTCCTGGCGCAGGTGCTCCCAGTGAGCGCCACAGCGCCTCCAGGCGCAGCACCGCCGCAGGATGGCGCCACCACTGCGCACACCATGTCGCGCTCGTTGCCGACACGGGACGCCGGTAGGTCAGCACGAGAAAGTCGCTGACAAACGCCTCCACCGTCGCGTAGTACAGCTCCGCCGGCGCCTGCACCGCCCCACTGGCCCGGTCGCCGTCGTCGCCATCGCCCTCGGCCCATTCCTGGCCCAGGCTTGCGGTGTCACTCAAGGCAGGCCCACATCCACCACCGAGTTGCTGATCGGCGCTGTGATGAGCGTCGGCGTTGCCGGGTCATAGCGGTCGATGGACTCCTGAACAACCTCGGCAACGGGGCCGGTCATCCACGGTGTGGACTTCGCAAGCGTCGGGCGCATACCCGACGCAAGCACCACAACGCGACCAGGCGGCAGCGACGTCAGATCGGCCACGTCTAGGATCCGCTCAGGGCGCACCGCACGACTGGTTGAGCTCCCGCCACCACGGCCGTTGTAGGTCCGCGATGTCGTGTCAAGCTCAAAGTCACCGATCAGCTGTGAGATCTCCTGCAGGTACTCAACCTCAGAAACACCGCCGCCGTACACCTTGATGTTCGCCGCCGACCACAGCTTGCGCATCCCCTCGCGGCCCCACACGTCCACCCCTGCGACCAGGACTGAAGGATCACCATCACGCAGATCCCTCGCGAGCCATGAGATCGGGAATCTGACGCCAGCGCACGACGTTGGCGGTCTCATCCAGGCACGCGACCATCGGCACCGCCAGCCGACCGCGCGGCGAGACCTTCGCTAGGTCCTCGGCGCCCTCGGCGATCGCCACCGTAAGAGCCGTGACCAGCGCCGCGGCCGAGCCCTTGCCCTCCCGCGACAAGCTGTACACCGTGCCCGTGCCCGCCACAAACTCGGTGACGTTCAGCGCTTGGCGTCCACCCTCGCGCCCGGCCGTCACCCAGCGCATCGCCTGGCGATTAGTCATAAACGCGGCGAACTCCTTCGCCGTCCCGTACACCAGCGCGCTGCTTCTCGGGCAAGTTGATCACCGACTGAAGCGCCGCCGCGATGATCGCGTAGTCGTTCTCCTCAAGGATCTGCACCGCCTCGTCATCGGTCGGATTGGTCAGCCACAAGTACACCTGGGTCAGCGGGCGGCCCGCCAACGCCGCCGCGAGCAGCAAGTTGGCGAGCAGGTTCTGGGCGGCCGGCTCAAAGTAGGCGTCAGTGCGCGAACCCGGGTCACGCTCCGCGGAGGCGAACACGTCAGCAAGCATCGAGGCCTTGACCTCACTGGTCACATAGGTCAGCGGATTCCACCACCAGGAGGGCTACTCCGCCACGTGGCGCTCTGACGCCAGTGGCGCCCCACCACTACCGCCGAGGATCACCCTCCAGCCGTCGCGCGAAGTGGTGGGCGGTGATGGCCAGACCGTGGTTGAGGTACAGGCGGTGGGCGGCGTGGCGCGCGGGGCCCACGCCGGAGTCGAGGTGCAGCTCGTCGCAACCCAGTCGTCCCGCCTCACCCTCCAGCCAGTGCAGCAGCGCACCGGCGTGGCCGCGGCCACGCGCGCAGGCCACGGTGGACAGGTCGTCGACGTACAGGGTGACCCCCCAGGCCAGCGTGTGCAGCACGCGAAAGCCGGCGACCGAGACCGCGTCGCCATCGGCGTCGGGCGACTCGAAGGCACCCATCAGCCGGTAGCCCTGCGCGCGCTGTACGCCGTCCACCGCCCGCACGAGCGCCGAGGCGTGCGACAGGTGCGGGCGCAGCGCAGACAGCGCCGGCCACGCCCGTGAGGTGTGCGGCGGCAGTATCTCCTCGATGCGCGTCACCCCTGGCCCGCCAGCGGCGCCCGAGCGCTGACCGCCAGCGGCGCCCGAGCGCGCACCCGGGCGGTAAGCTGCGCGCATGTCGAGCGCCAGGGTGCAACCGGCACCCGCCGATCTGAACCGGGGGCCGTGGTGAACGAGAACTTCTCGCTGATCGTCATGATCATCTTCCTGGTCCTCTCCCTGGCCTTTCTGGCCCAGCAGATCTCGCTCTACCGCTAGCGGTCGGCGCCTCTCTTGAGAACCGGTCGGCCGACGGCGAGCCGTGGGCCGCCGGGCTAGGCCGAGTGGGGCTTGGCGCGGCGCGTTCGCTGGCGATCCTGGTGGCGTTCGACCACGTTGGCGATCAGCTTGAGGATCTGCGGGGGACCGGTCGCCTTGGCCTGGCCGTAGGTGAAGGCCTCGATCCAGTCGGGCACCTTGCCCTCGCGGGCCATGACGTTGAAGAACTCGCGGCGCACTTCCACGCGCACGCGGGCGTCAGAGGCCTGGTCCTTGGCCACCGCGATCTCGGGCATCTGCAGGCGGTAGAGCTGCACGTCGCCGCGCCCGCGCAGCTCCACGCCGACCACCAGCTTCATCGGTGCGAGCGCGGGCACCTCCTCCAGAAGGTTGTGCACCGCCATCTCGATGAGCGTCTTGGCGTTGGCGTTGGCGTCGGCGGAGGCCACCGGGAGCCTAGATCCGGTGGCGCTGCAGCAGCGTCTTGCCGATCACCATGCGCTGGATCTCAGAGGTGCCCTCGCCGATCAGCAGCAGCGGCGCGTCGCGGTACAGGCGCTCGATCTCATACTCCTTGGAGTAGCCATAGCCCCCGTGGATGCGGAAGGACTCCTCCACGCAGTAGCGCCCCGCCTCGGAGGCAAACAGCTTGGCCATGCCCGCCTCCAGGTCAGACCTCTCCCCCGCGTCCTTCAGGCGTGCCGCGCGCAACGTGAGCAACCGCGCCGCGTCCACCTGGGTGGCCATGTCGGCCAGCTTGAACTGGATCGCCTGGTGCTGGGCGATCGGCTTCCCGAAGGCCTTGCGCTCCTGCGAGTAGCGCAGCCCGAGCTCCAGCGCGCGCTGGGCGATGCCCACGCCGCGCGCGGCCACGTTGACCCGGCCCACCTCCAGCGCGTCCATCATCTGGGCGAAGCCGCGATTGACGCCGGCGTGCTCTCCGCCCAGGATGTTCTCGGCCGGGCAACGGTAGCCGTCGAATACCAGCTCGGTGGACTCGACGCCCTTGTAGCCGAGCTTGCGGATCTGGGGCGGAACGTTCAGGCCACGGTACTCACCGGTGTTCTCGGAGGCCCCCGCCTCCTTCTCGGCGATGAAGCACGTGAACCCCTTGTGCCGCGGGTCGGCGCTCGGATCGGTCTTGACCAGGACGAAGACCAGGCTGGCGCGCAGGCCGTTGGTCACCCACATCTTCTGGCCGTTGATCTCATAGGCACCGTCCTCGAGCTTGCGCGCCGATGCCTTGATGGCCTGCACGTCAGAGCCCATCTCGGGCTCCGACAGCGAGAAGGCGGCGCGGATCTCGCCCGTGGCCATGCGCGGCAGGTACTTCTGCTTCTGCTCATCGGAGCCGAACTTCATCAACAGGTAGGAGCCGATGAAGTGGGTGTTGACGATCCCCGATATCGAGATCCAACCGCGCGACAGCTCCTCCACGATCATCGCGTAGGTGGTGAGATCGAGGCCCATGCCCCCGTACTCCTCGGGAATCGTCACTCCGAAGAGACCCAGCTCGCGCATCTGCTCCACGATCGGCTCGGGAAAGGAGTCCTCGTGGTCATAGTGCTCGGCGTTGGGCAGGATCTGCTCGTCGGCGAACTGACGCACCATCTCGGTGATCGCCTTCTGCTCGTCGGACTTCTCGGTGTACGGCGCGGTGGCTACGGCCATGGTCGGGAACGCTCCGGGTCGAAGGGGACTGAGAGCAGGATACCGGCGCCCGTCCACCGCTCCGTGGACGCAAATCAAGGCGCCCGGGCGCTGGTCCTTCGCGACGCGGTGACGCTAGGCTCCAGTCCCGTCGGCCAGACATGCCCCCCGTGAACGATGCGATCCAAGGTGACCTGTGCCCGAACCGGCCGCTGATCAAGTGACCACCGCGCCCGAGGCGGTGCTCCATCTGTCCTCGGTCGTGGGCAGCCCACTGCTGGACGGCTCCGGGGCCAAGCTCGGGCGCGTGGAGGACCTGATCTGTCGCCTGGGCGATCAGGGCTATCCGCTGATCACCGGTCTGAAGGCGCGCATCGGGGGCCGCGACTCGTTCGTGGCCGCAGAGCAGATCGCCAGCCTGCGCGAGGGCGCAGCGCAGCTGCGGACGGCGAAGCTCAACCTGGCGCCGTTCGAGCGACGCCAGGGCGAGGTCCTCCTGCGTGAGGATCTGCTGGGGCGAAGCGTGATCAATGTGCAGACCGCCCACCTGATCAAGGCGCGGGAGGTGGAGCTGGCCGACGTGAACGGCAGCTGGAGGGTGGTGGGAATCACCCCGGGCGTGCGCAACTGGCTTCGTGGGCTGCGCGAGCGCCACGCCGACAACGCGGCCGAGTTCGTCGACTGGCGTTCGCTCGAGCCCTTCGTCGGTCATGTGCCGACCGCTCGCCTGCGACTGGCTCCACGGGTGGGACGCCTGCACCCGGCTCAGATCGCCGACCTGGTCGAGGCCGCCTCGCACGAGGAGGGCGAGGAGATCCTGCGGGCCGTGCGCGACGACCGCGAGCTCGAGGCCGACGTCTTCGAGGAGCTCGACGAGGAGCACCAACTGGAGTTCCTGCGCGAACGCTCCGATGCTCAGGTGGCTGCGGTGCTCGCCAACATGGCCAGTGACGACGCCGCCGACCTGCTGCTGGAGCTCGACCAGGATCGCCGCCAGCCGGTGCTTGGGCTGATGCCCACAGACCGTCAGCGCAAGCTGCGAAAGCTGCTCGGCTACAACCCCTCGACGGCGGGTGGGCTGATGAACGACGAGTTCATCCTCATGCCCGAGACCGCCACCGTGGTCCAGGCTCTCGCGCGCGTCAAGGACAGCGCATGCGCCCCAGAGGCGATCTGGGGCGTGTTCTCCCACGACGATACCCAGGCGCTGCGCGGTGCGCTGGGACTCACCGAGCTGGTCCGCGCCCCTTCCGAGCGCACCCTGGCTTCGCTGGTCGAGCACCTGCCCATCGCCGTCACCCCGGACGCGGACGTCCCCGAGATCGCCCGCCTGATGACCGACTACAACCTGGTCACCCTCCCGGTGGTCGACGAAGAGCAGCATCTCCTCGGTGTGCTCGCCGTCGATGACGTGCTCGAGCTCATGCTCCCGAGCGACTGGAGGCGGCGGTATGGGCTGGCCCGTGGCTGACCGGGGTCTCAGGCGGGAGCCCCGGGGCCGAGAGCCGGCACGGCTACGGCTACGGTGTCAAAGGCGAATCCCATGGACATCCAGACGGATCTAGACACCAGCGAGCTTCCGCGAAGTAGTGGCGCTGCTCGGCCTGTCGCAGGTCCACGCTGACCGCACTCAGCGTGGCTTGACCTTCGGCCGCCGGCGCAGCACCTGAGAAGGCGCCGCGGCCCCAGAAAGGAGGTCAACAAGATGGCCACGCACCCCCCCGTCCCGTCGCAAACCCCACCGACAACCCCCGAGCGCTCCCGCGCGGTGCTCGACGACGCGCACGTGGGCGACATCGTCGGCGCGCTGGGCACCATCGGCCAGCACCAGGAGGGGGGGCGCGACCTGCGCTCGCGGGCGCTCGCGTTAGCGGCGATCATCGGGCCGGGTCTGATCGTCATGGTTGGCGACAACGACGCCGGCGGCGTCTCCACCTACGCGCAGGCCGGACAGAACTACGGCACGAGCCTGCTCTGGGTCCTGCTGCTCCTGATTCCCGTGTTGATCGTCAACCAGGAGATGGTGGTGCGCCTGGGCGCGGTGACCGGGGTGGGCCACGCGCGGTTGATCAACGAGCGCTTCGGGCGCTTCTGGGGCTGGTTCTCGGTGGGCGATCTGTTCCTCCTGAACTTCTTGACGATCGTCACCGAGTTCATCGGTGTCAGCCTCGCGCTGGGCTACTTCGGCGTCTCGAAGTACATAGCCGTCCCCCTTGCCGCGCTGTCGCTGATCGCGATCACCGCGAGTGGCAGCTTCCGTCTGTGGGAGCGCTTCATGTTCGTGTTCGTGTTCGCGAACTTCCTCGTGGTCCCGCTGGCCATCCTCACGCATCCCGCCCTGGGCACGGTGGCCCACGACTTCGTCGCGCCGGCGATCCGCGGCGGCGCTAACTCGACCTCGATCCTGCTCATCATCGCCATAGTGGGGACCACGGTCGCGCCGTGGCAGCTGTTCTTCCAGCAGTCGAACATCATCGACAAGCGCATAACCCCGCGCTGGATCAACTACGAGCGGGCCGACACGGTCATCGGTGCGGTCGTGGTCATCGTCGGAGCCGCCGCCATGATCTGCGTCGCGGCGTTCGGCCTGGCCCACACCTCGGCGTTCGGGCAGTTCACCGATGCGGGCGCCACCGCCGCTGCGCTCAAGCGTCACGTCTCAAGCGTCGCCGGGACGTTCTTCGCCATCGTCCTGCTCAACGCGTCTCTGATCGGCGCCGCAGCTCTCACCCTGTCGACCTCCTACGCAATCGGTGACGTCTTCGGCACCCGCCAGTCATTGCACCGAGGCTTCTTTGAGGCCAAGGCGTTCTATGCGATCTTTGCCGGGCTGATAGGAGCCGCGGCGGCGATCGTGCTGATTCCCGGTGCTCCCCTCGGCGTCATCACCGTGGCGGTGCAGGCCCTCGCCGGCGTGCTGCTGCCCAGCGCGACCGTGTTCCTGCTGCTGCTGTGCAACGACCGTGAGGTGCTGGGTCCCTGGGTCAACCGCACTTGGCTGAACGTCATCGCGAGCATCATCGTGGGCGTGCTCATCGTGCTCTCGCTGATCCTCACCGCCACGACCGTCTTTCCCAGCGTGGACGTTACGGCGCTGGCCGCCTACCTGTCGGCAGCGCTGCTCGTCGGCCTGCTGGGCTTCGGGGGCGCCATCGGGCTGGCGCGGCGACGTCGCGGAGCGGTACCCGCGCCGCTCTACACGGTTCCCAGAGCGCAGTGGACCATGCCCCCCCTGGCCTTTCTCGGGCGCCCAGCCTGGTCGACCAGCCGCAAGGCGACCATGCTCCTGATGCGCGTCTACCTGGTCGTGGCCGTGGCCCTGCTGCTCGTCAAGGCCGCGCAGCTGGGCGGCGCCTGATGATCGGCGTGGCCCACCACCACGCCGGGTGGCCGGTGAGCCCGTCGGCGATCCGCGCGTGAGCCCGTCCGAGAGGGCGAGCAACCCCGCCATCACGCCGCGTGCGGCAGCTGACGCGCTGCGCGGCAGCTTCCCCGGCGACCTCGGCATCGAGGTGCTGGACATCGAGCCGGCGCGCGCTCGCGGACGCATGCGCATCGACCAGCGCCACCTGCATCCGGGAGGCTTCGTCCACGGAGGCTGCTGGGTGGCCTTTGCCGACACCGTGGCCGCGTGGGGCACGATGCGCAACCTGGCCCCTGACAGCGCCTTCACCACGGTCGAGCTGAAGACCAACGTGTTCGCGGCCGGGCGCTCGGGGGATGAGCTGATCGGCGTCGGCGAGCCGCTGCACATCGGCTCACGCACGCAGGTGTGGGAGGTCCGCGTGTTCAAGGCGGCCGCGCCGGGGCCCGAGCGCCTGGCCGCCAACTTCGTGTGCACCCAGATGGTGCTCTAGCCGAGCACCAGTGAACTTCTACCTCGACACGGTCAAGGCCATGGCGCCCGAAGCCCGGGCCCTGGTGGAGCTCGCGCGCGACGGCGCGCGGCGCGAGTGGGCCTTCGCCGAGGTGTGGGCCCACAGCGAGCACATGGCCCACCTGCTCTCCAGCCGCGGCGTCGGTCGCGGCGACGTGGTCATGACGCTTATCGGCAACCGCCCGGAGTGGGTGTTCGCCATGCTCGCCTGCCTGCGCATGGGAGCCGTCGCGCTGCCCTGCAACGAGCAGCTGCGCGCGGCCGACCTGCGCCTGCGCCTGCTCGTCACGCGCCCGGCGGCGATCGTCGCCGACGAGCGCAACGGCGCCGAGCTACGGGCGGCGGGCGTGCTCGAAAGCGAAACGCCGGTGCTGTGGGCCGACGAACGGCATCCACCACCACAGCGGCCCGCCTGCGCCCCCGCCGACCTGTCGCCGCAGGACCCGGCCCTGATCACCTTCACCAGCGGCACCGCCGGGAAGCCCAAGGCCGTAGTCCACGGCCAGCGCTACCTCAGCGGCCAGCGCGTCCAGGCCGAGCACTGGCTGGCCGCTCGGCCCGGTGAGCTGGTGTGGTGCACGGCGGCCAGCGGATGGTCAAAGTCGGCGCGCAACGCCTTCATCGCGCCGTGGCTGCGCGGGGCGGCCGCGCTTCTGCACGACGGTCGCTTCGAGGCGGCCGAGCGCCTGGACGTGCTCGAGCGCGAGCGTGTCAACGTGCTGTGCATGGCCCCCACGGAGTACCGGGTCATCGCCAAGCGGGCCACGCTGCGCCCGCTTCCCAGTCTGCGCGGGATGGTGGCGGCGGGGGAGGCGCTCAACCCGGAGGTCCTGCGCGCGTGGGAGGAGGTGACGGGCCTGCAGATCCGCGACGGCTACGGCCAGACCGAGACCGGCCAGCTCACGGCCACGCCGGTCGGGGAGCCGGCGCGTCCCGGCTCCATGGGGCTCGCGCTCCCCGGCGTCGCCCTGAGCGTGCTCGACGGCGAGCTGGTGGCCGAGCCCGAGACCGTGCCCACGTTCTTCTTGGGCTACCTCGGCGAGGAGCCGCCCGATGGCCGCTGGCACACCGGCGAACGCGTGCGAGACCCTCCCACCGGCCGCTGGCACACCGGCGACCGCGTAGGCCAGGACGAGGAGGGTTACCTGTACTTCGAGGGGCGCACCGACGACGTGATCATCTCCGCCGGCTATCGCATTGGACCGTTCGAGGTGGAGTCGGCGCTGGTGGCCCACGCCGCGGTGGCCGAGGCGGCCGCGATCGCCGCGCCCGACGAGGAGCGCGGCGCGGTGGTGCGGGCGGTCGTCGTGCTGCGCGCGGGCCACGAGCCCTCCCCCGCCCTGGCCCGCGAACTGCAGGAGCACGTCAGGCGCCAGACGGCCCCCTATAAGTACCCACGCATCGTCGACTTCGCCGCCGAGCTGCCCA
>JAABUQ010010862.1_pt1 | contig 11826 bp, 10 predicted proteins | sample 5560001 | NCBI WGS metagenome assembly JAABUQ01 (sample SAMN10711888, study PRJNA513371) | rock metagenome | isolation source: Antarctica rocks | place: Antarctica: Victoria Land, Finger Mt nord | collected 2015-12-18
GCCGCGCTCTACGCCGAGAACCTATCCGTGTTCCAGGAACTCGCGGACAAGTACGGCATCGCCCTGACGCTGTGCGACATCGGCCTCGTCGACCTGCGCCGGGGCGAGTACGAGCGCGCGGAGAGCCTCTGCGAAGAGAGCCTGTCCCTGCGGCGCGACATGGGGGAGACCTGGGGCGTCAGCGAGTCGCTCAACGCCCTGGGGCAGGTGGCGCGGGCGTGCGGCGACTACGACCGGGCGGCGGCCCTCTATAGGGAGAGCGTCACCCTGCGGGAGGGACTGGGATACGCGCGCGACATCGCCGTGGGCCTGGAGGGGCTGGCGGACGTGGCCGGAGCCCTGGGGCGGCCCGACCGCGCGGCGCGACTATGTGGCGCCGCGACGGCCCTGCGCGAGGCCGTCGACACGCCCCTGCCCCCATCGGACCGCGGCCCCTTCGAGCAGGTCGTCGCGGCGGCGCGCCACGCGCTCGGCGAGCAGGCCTTCGCGGCGGCCTGGGCGTGGGGCCACGCTATGTCGCCGGAACAAGCGGTCGCGTACGCTCGCGAGAACAACGACAACGTGCGTTGCTAGCCGTATGTATCATAGGTGAGACTCATTACTATGGATATACAAGGCCTCAGTCATATCACCTTCATCGTGCGTGACCTGGAGCGCATGGCCACGTTCTTATGCCAAGGGCTTGGCGCCCGCGAAGTCTACGACAGTCACAACGGGAACTTCTCACTGTCGCGGGAGAAGTTCTTCCTGCTTGGCGGGGTGTGGCTGGCGGCCATGGAAGGCGAGCCTCCGGCTCAGCAAACGTACCAGCATGTGGCGTTCAAGGTTGCGGAGTCCGATTTACTTTTGTACGAAGCCAACCTTCAAGCCCTAGGCGTAGAGATAAAACCGCCAAGAAGCCGCGTCACCGGGGAAGGCCAATCGCTGTACTTTTATGATGTGGAATGGGGGGACCGCTCCTCATGGTAAGGCGCGCCTGCTCGCTCGCCACCACCTGCTGGACGTCGGCCCGCTTGAGCCGGAGCATCCCCTGGATCTCGGCCGCCGGGAGGCCATCGTCCAGCACACGGGCGATCTGATCTAAAGAGAAGCCCAAGTCTTTGAGCGCCAGGATGCGGTTGAGGCGCGGGAGTTGGCCGACCGCGTAGTAGCGGTAACGGTCTATGGGCGGCTCATATCTCATAGCATGCCCATCTTAGCGAAAGCGATGGTGTACCGGCGTGATCGTGATGCGAGTCCGGCGCGTGGACGCGCCGAACGGCGTGCGGACGGTCACCACGAGCGTAACCCGCACCGCTTTGGCCGGGAAGTAGTTCAGGCGTAGCTGCTGGGTCACCCGTCCCTTGGAGTCCGCGTGCGTGCGTACCGTGGCATGATAGAGCACGATCGCGCGCGTCTGACCCTTCCGACTCGCGCTCCCGTCTTTGCTACTGCTACTCGCGCTCCCGCCGCGCCGCGCCCCCTGAGAACCGCGCGATGTATTGTAGCCCTTGCCCTTGTTTATAATAGTAGTAGGGTGTGCCGCGCCCCTGCTCGAACGGGGCGTCGGGTTACCCTTGCTCGCGGGCGCCGCGGCGCCTGACGCGCCCTTTGCTAGAGCTACAGACCGCACCACGACATCGCTGTAACGGGCGGACATCCCCGTGTCCTCGCGCCTATTGGCATAGCCTTGCCGTCCCTTCGCGCCGTGACGCGTGACCCCGACATCTTTGGCGCTATGGCGGGTCGCCGCCAGGACCCTGGCGGCGGGCGTTGGCGTGGCGTCCTGTACTAGCTGATAGTCGATGCTGACCGCCGCGCGGGGACGTGTACGGAGCGTGACCGTGACCGCGCCGCCGGCCTGCACATTGCCGCCGCGCGGGACGACCACTGTCGGCTGTGGCTGGCCGGCGGCGCTGCGCGTCGCGGGCGCGGTGACGCGCCGTGACGTCGTGCTGATCGTCCCCGCCGGCGTCCTCGTTGGAGTTGTGGAGAGGACCGAGGCCGGCGCTCGTCCTCCCACCGATACAGCCGTCGGCGTCGCGGCGGCGGACAGGCCCGAGCGCGTAGAGGTCTCGGCCGGTGCGAGAGCGGCGCCGGTCGGGGGCGCGCCGGCGGGCGTAGCGGTGGGCGTGGTGGACACGCCGACAGGAGCAAGGAGCGGACTGGTAGGCGCGACCGGGGCGGGCGGCACGACCGTATTGGTGGGGGTAGGCGTGTCCGTCGGCGCATAGATCGGGGCGGGCGCCGGGGGCGGCGCGAGCGTGGGTGTGTCGGATAGCGCCGGCACGGAAGTAGCGGTGGGCGCGGGCACGTTGAGCGGCGCCTGTGTATCGGTCGGGGCCGGCGTGACGGGCGGTGTCATGCTGGGCTGGGCCGTGACCACCGGCGGCGTGGGGGACGTGCCGGCGGGCGTGGGGGACGTGCCGGCGGGCGTGGGGGACGTGCCGGCGGGCGTAGGGATCGACGTGGCCGTCAATACCGTCCCGACCCCGATGCCCAGGATCGTATACTGCGCGGTCGCGGCCTGCCCGCCGGCCGGGATCGTGATGGGGTAGCTCAGGGCCATACCATTGTCCTGAAAGGTTGTACAATCACACGCGTTTGGTAGATCAGCGTGCGTCCTTATGCGCGACCACACGTTGCTGAAGTAGGACTCGTCATAGTGGCTGCCGCCGCTGATATCCTGGAATGTCTCGACCCGGCCGGGCGGCGTATTGTTCGGGTTCTGCGCGCACGACACCGCGCGGGCGCCGGCGTCGACCGCGCCGTAGCCGGAATCGCTACCGGCGAGGTAGCAGTCGGCCCCACGGTAGAGAATGAGACCCTGGGCGGCGGCGCCCGTGTTGGCGATCGACACGTCGGTGCGGTAGTACGGGTTTCCGGCGACGTAGGAGTCCGTCTGCGTCAGACGTAGACCAGTCGCGCCCGCGTCGACGACCGTGGTCACCCGATAGGGATCGGCGTCTGTGCCGGCGCCGCTCACCCCCGACTGGCTCACCGGCGTGAAGGCGACGCCGCCGTTCGATGAGAAAAAGTTGGGCGCATACAGCGCATTGGTACTGGTCACGACTACGAACGCGCCGCAATTGCCAAGTAGCCCGCTACGAGGGAAAAACGCATAGCTGCTGTCGCCGGTCCGTTCGACCTGGCAACTCAGGTCGTTGCCCAGACGAATATGTGGCAGCGCGTCGGAGGTGTCGAGCGAGTTGATCTGCTGGTAGGGCGTGGACCCGCTGACGCCGGACGACGGGGAGGTCGCGGTGGCCGCGGGCGACGGGACGCCGGACGGCGCCGACGCTGTGCCCGTCGCGACGGTAGCGATCGGCGTAGACGTGGCGGCCGGAGCAGGCGTGACGGAACTGCTGCAAGGGGATGGGACGCAGTCGACCGAAGCAGGGAGCGCGGACGCGCGGAGGACGGCGCGCGACAGGCGCCCCTGCCGGGTGGCCAGGGCGGCAGGCGCGTCCATAACGCCGCCCCAGAGTATCAGCACAACGACGACGATAGACCACCGCGGCACACCGGACATATGATCTCCCACTCCTCCACCTTCTACGCCCTAGTATCCCTGGCCCGCGCGGTTACCGCCATGAGGAAGTAACCCACGGAAATCGGGGTTGCATGCGCGCGCTCCGTTCATCTACACTCCATGTAACGGTAACGCGCGTAGGCTGCCGCCACAACGCATGTGAACGTGTCGGTGACCGATACGCGTCCTGTTATGAGGGACGTTCATAGTGCAGGATTAAGGAGCTGACTTTGCAGTGCCGACGAACAACCGACCGCGGTCGGCCCGTCGTTTGCCATGCGACCGCGGTCGCAGGCTTTGCTCGCTGCAAACAGACCGCTTTAAGACGACAATAGGGAGGGCCATGTCGTGAGTGTTGTACGCAATGCCGCCCATGCGCCGGGAGTGGCGCGCGCTGGGGGACTCGGCCGAGAGTTCCGTGACTTCATCCTGCGCGGCAACGTCGTCGACCTGGCGGTCGCCGTCGTCATCGGCGCGGCCTTCGGCGGCGTCGTACAGGCTCTGGTCAAGGACCTCATCACGCCGCTGATCGCCGCCGTGGGGGGCCGTCCCGACTTCAGCAAGATCTTCTTCACCGTGAACAAGAGCCAGTTTCTCCTGGGCGACTTCATCAACACACTGGTGTCGTTCCTGATCATCGCGGCGGTTATCTTCTTCTTCGTGGTCAAGCCGGTCAATACGCTCCTAACGCGCTTTAAGCCGACGCCGGATCAGCCGGCGCCCACGCGCGACTGCCCCTACTGCAAGAGCAGCGTGCCGGCCGACGCGACGCGTTGCGCCTTCTGTACCTCCGAACTGACGCCGGTAGACACGCTCGGTCTGGCCTGATTACCTCGAATGAGCTCGCCAACGAATGATTCCTTGGCCTCGCAGGCAGCCCGGCCTGGCTCGGCTGCGGCGGGTCCCCGCCGCCGAACCTGGCGCTGGGTCCGCACGCTCGGCCTGGCCCTAGCCGCGTTGGTGGCGCTGGCCGTCGTCGTGGTCGTGATCGTGCTGCGCCGGGCGCAGCCGTCCCACCCCGGCTCGTTCTACAGCGCCCCGTCACCCCTGCCGAGTGGGCCGCCCGGTACCATCATCCGCTTCGAGCCGTTAACCGACCTCCCGGCGGGGGCGCGGGGCTGGAAAATCCTTTACCTCTCGACAAGCTACACGGGCAAACCCACGGCCATCAGCGGCGCGGTCTTTGCGCCGACCACGCCGGCGCCACACGGCGGCCGCCATGTGGTGGCGTGGTCGCAGGGGACCGTCGGGGTCGCCTCCCGCTGCGCCCCCTCGCTCCTGAGCGACGCCGGCGCGCACGCGATCGACGGACTGCCCGCGTTCCTTAAGGCCGGGGACGCCGTCGTGGCCACCGACTACCAGGGTCTTGGCACACCAGGGCCCCATCCCTATTTGGTCGGCAAGTCCGAAGCGATCTCCGTGCTCGACGGCGTGCGCGCCGCGCACAACCTGTCAGAGGCCGGGGCGGGGACCGCCTTCGTCGTCTGGGGGGTCTCTCAAGGCGGCCACGCCGCCCTGTTCACGGGCCAGTACGCCGCCTCCTACGCGCCCGACCTGAAGCTCATCGGTGTCGCCGCCGGAGCCCCGGCCAGCGCGCTGATCCCGCTCTTCCAGGGTAAGATCGGGACCGACTTCGGCAACCTGCTCGCGGCGTTCGCACTCGACTCCTGGGCGCAGGTGTACCCCGACCTCAAGCTCGACCACATTGTGACGGCGGCGGCCCGACCGATCGTACGCAATACCGCGACGTACTGCATCCACAACATGACCCAGGCGCTCCCGGCGGTGTTGCACGCCAAAGTTTTGAAGATCACCTTCCTGAGCAAACAGCCGTGGGAAACCGAGCCCTGGAAGAGCGAACTCGAAACCAACACCGCCGGACACATGCCGATTCGCGCGCCGCTCTTTATCGGCCAGGGAGCCACGGACCCACTGGTCCTGCCCGCCGTCCAGGCCGGCTTTGTAAAGAGCTTGTGTACGGCGGGCGAAACGGTCGCGTACCGCACCTACCCTGGAGTCGGGCATGTGGACGTCGGGCCGGCCGCGCTGTCCGACGTGACGGCCTGGATCGCCGACCGCTTCGCGGGTAAACCCGCGCCCAACACCTGCGGTTAAACCTTTCCCATAACCGCAATGCTATAAATATCACCACGGATTGGTATTGGACGCTATAGGCCGCGGCGTGCCATGATCATAAGCGCGTGTTTGAGGAGTGCGCGCCACGATTGTGAACCGAGCCTGGCCCTAAAGGACCATGGCAGGCTACGGACCCTGAAGGGTCTGGATGGCTCCCGAACGGACGGGGTCCGGCAAGCGGATAGCCGTCCTGTGAGTTCACCGCCTGTTGAGCGTCACCCGGCCCGGTCGCGCGTAGCCTGAAAAGAAAGGGTATCGCCATCCCAGATGACTACATCGACTAGTATCGACACGGCCTCGGACATCGGGGGTGTCGCGATCCTCGGCCCCGTTTCGCCCCGCTACGCCGAGATCCTTACCCCCGACGCCCTCCGATTCGTCGCGGCCCTCACGCGGCGATTCGAGCCGCGCCGCGCCGAGTTGCTGCGCCGGCGCGCCGAGCGGCAGACCGCCCTCGACGCCGGCGCGGCGCCCGACTTCCTGCCCGACACGGCCGGGGTTCGCGCCGGGGCGTGGACCGTCGCGCCCATCCCGCCCGACCTGCGTGACCGCCGCGTGGAGATCACCGGCCCCTCCGGCGACCGCAAGATGGTCATCAACGCCCTCAACTCCGGAGCCAGGGTCTTCATGGCCGACTTCGAGGACGCCAACTCCCCCACCTGGGAGAACACGGTCGGCGGCCAACTCAACCTGCGCGACGCCATCCGCCGCACCGTCGACTACACCAGCCCCGAGGGCAAAAAATACAGGCTCGTCGACGAGCCCGCCGTGCTCATCGTGCGCCCGCGCGGCTGGCATCTGCCCGAAAAACATGCGCTGGTAGACGGCGGCGAGGTCTCGGGCAGCCTGTTCGACTTTGGGCTCTATCTCTACCACAACGCGAAAGAGCTCGTAGCACGCGGCTCCGGTCCCTACTTCTACCTGCCCAAGCTGGAGAGCCATCTCGAAGCGCAGCTGTGGAACGACGTGTTCGTGGCGGCGCAAGACCTGCTCGGCATTCCGCACGGGACGATCAGGGCCACGGTGCTGATCGAAACGATTCTGGCCGCGTTCGAGATGGACGAGATCCTCTACGAACTGCGCGACCACTCGGCCGGCCTCAACTGTGGACGCTGGGACTACATTTTCAGCTACATCAAGAAGTTGCGCAACCGCACCGACACCGCCCTGCCCGACCGCGCGCTGGTGACGATGGCCACGCACTTCATGCATTCGTACTCGCTACTGTGCATCCAGACCTGCCACCGTCGCGATATCCATGCCATCGGCGGCATGTCGGCCTACATCCCGGTCAAGGGCGACCAGGCGGCCAACGAGCGGGCCTTCGCCGCTGTGCGCGAGGACAAGGAGCGCGAGGCGCGCGACGGGCACGACGGTACCTGGGTCGCCCACCCAGGGCTCGTGCCGGTGGCGCTGGAGGTCTTCGACCGCCTGATGTCGGGACCCAATCAGATCGAGCGGAAGCTGAAGGACATACATATCACCGCGGCCGATCTGTTACAAGCTCCCGCAGGCCCGATCACCGAGAGTGGCTTGCGCGCCAATATTAGCGTAGGGACACAATACATCGAGGCATGGCTGCGCGGCTCCGGCGCCGTGCCGATCAACAACCTGATGGAGGACGCGGCCACGGCCGAGATCTCCCGCGCGCAGGTGTGGCAGTGGATCAGGAGTCCCCAGGGGGTACTCGACGACGGCAGGAGGGTAACCATCGATCTGTTTCAGCGGATGTTAGGCGACGAGTTAGAGCGGATCAAGGCAACAATCGGCGAGCAAGGCTACTCCCGGGGGCGCTACGACGAGGCGGGCGCGTTGTTCGCCCGCCTCACCACGAGCGACTCCTTCGAGGAGTTCCTGACCTTGCCGGGGTACAACCTTCTTAAGTGACGAGTGACTAGTGGTTAGTGACTAGTTCTTCGGCTCACTAAACACTAATCACTAAAAACCGGCAATGACGCCGGTAGGAGGGATCATCGTGAAGATTCTATTGCTCGGGCCACAGGGGGCCGGTAAGGGGACACAGGCGCAGCGGCTGGCGCGGATCACCGGGGCGCGGCACATCGCGACCGGCGATCTGGTGCGCGCTGAGATCAAGGCCGGGACGGAACTGGGGCGTATCATCAGGGAGTACAACGACCGCGGCGAGCTCGTCCCCGACGAGATCATCGTGACCATGGTCATGCGACGCCTGGCCGGCTCCGACAGCTGGATCCTGGACGGCTTCCCGCGCAACAGCGCGCAGGCCGCGGCCCTCGACGACGCCCTACAGGCCGCGGGCTCCGAGATCGACGTCGTCGCCGCCCTTGAGGCCCCCGACGCGGCCCTGATCGAGCGTTTGAGCGGACGCCGCCAGAGCGAGGCGACCGGGAACATCTACCACCTCAGCACGAACCCGCCCCCGGCGGACGACCCCGGTCCGTTTGTCCAGCGCGACGACGACAAGGTCGAGAACATCCGCCACCGTCTAGAGATCTACCACGAGGAGACCGAGCCGCTCAAGGATTACTACGCCGGGGGTGGCCGCCTGCTGCGCATCGACGCGCTCCAGCCCATCGACACGGTCACCGGCGCTATCCTATGCGCCGCGGAGAGCGGGGAGAAACAGCCGGCCCCCGCTATGCTGCCCGCCTCGCGCACCCGCTACGCGGCCGCGTCGTAAGGAGCCCTCACCCCCAACCCACCGCTCCCAATAAAACGCCTGCGACTGCGGTCGCATGGCAGCGTGACGCCGACCGCGGTCGGGTGGAAATGTCCGCGGAGACATATGCAACGCGTCTCTACGAACACCTCCTCGGCACGGCAGTGCCCGTCCGCTGCCATGCGACCGCAGTCGCAGGCCGCATTGTATGGAGTGTGTTCACATACCCTGCCGCCGTTTTTTGACAATCCTCCTCCCATTGGTGTACGGTACGATACGCATACGTCCGCGCGGTGCGCGGCCGGTCCCAATCCCAATAAGCCTGGCTCAGATCTATGTGGAGAATGAGGTTCGAGAATGAGCGACGCCGCCGAGATCAATATCGTCGGAGAACCGTCCGAGTTGATGGACGAACAACAGACGTTCCCGCCGCCGCCCGCGTTCGCCGCGCGGGCCAACATCACGGACCCCGGCATCTACGCGCGGGCCGACGCGGACTATCAGGCCTTCTGGGAGGAGCAGGCCCGCCGGCTCGACTGGTTCACGCCCTGGCGCGCCACGCTAGAGTGGGAGGAGCCATTCGCCAAATGGTTCGTCGGCGGGCAACTCAACGTGTCGTACAACTGCCTCGACCGGCACGTCGAGCAGGGCCGTGGCGACCGCGTGGCCTTCTACTACGAGGGCGAGGGGGGCGACACGCGCGCCATCACCTATCGGGAGTTGCTCGACGAGGTGAGCCGCTGCGCCAACGCGCTCAAGGAGTTGGGCGTGAGGCGCGGCGACCGTGTGGCCATCTACATGGGCATGGTCCCCGAGCTCGCCGTGTCCCTACTGGCCTGCGCGCGCATCGGCGCCCCGCACACCGTCGTCTTCGGCGGCTTCTCCGCCGACGCGCTGGCGGACCGCATCAACGACGCCGAGGCCAGGGTGCTGATGACCGCCAACGGCGGCTACCGCAAGGGCAAGGTGGTCCCGCTCAAGGCCAACGTGGACGACGCGCTGGGGCGCACGCCGAGCATCGAGAAGGCGCTGGTAGTGCGCCGCGTCGACGGAGACACCCCCATGCAAGAGGGGCGCGACGTGTGGTGGCACGACATCGTGCCGCGCCAGGGCGCGACCTGCCCGCCCGAGCGCATGGACAGTGAGGACCCGCTCTATCTGCTCTACACCAGCGGCACGACAGGTAAGCCCAAGGGGATACTGCACACCACGGGCGGCTACCTCACGCAGGTCTCCTGGACGCACGCCAACGTCTTCGACCTCAAGCCCGCAACGGATATCTATTGGTGCGCCGCCGACATCGGTTGGGTCACGGGCCACTCTTACATCGTGTACGGCCCGCTCTCCAACGGCGCGACCAGCGTGATGTACGAGGGCGTCCCCGACTACCCCGCGCCGGACCGCTGGTGGGAGCTCATCGAAAAATATAAGGTCAGTATCCTCTACACCGCGCCCACGGCCATCCGGGCGCACATGCGCGCCGGGGTAGGGCACGCCCAGAAGCACGACCTCTCCTCGCTGCGCTTACTCGGCTCGGTCGGCGAGCCGATCAACCCCGAGGCCTGGCTGTGGTACCACACATATGTCGGCGGCGAGCGCTGCCCCATCGTGGACACCTGGTGGCAGACCGAGACGGGCGCGATCATGATCAGCCCGCTCCCGGGTATTACCACCACCAAGCCCGGCTCGGCCACCAGGCCGCTCCCTGGCATCGGCGCGGCCGTGCTCGACGACGCGGGTCACGAGATCCACGGGCCCGAGGACGGCTATCTTGCCCTGACGCGCCCCTGGCCCGCCATGCTGCGCGGCCTCTACGGCGACCCCGAACGCTACAAGCAAACCTACTGGAGCCGCTTCCCCGGCAAGTACTTCGCCGGTGACGGCGTGCGCCGCGACGGTGACGGCGACCTATGGCTGCTCGGCCGCGTCGACGACGTGATGAACGTGTCCGGTCACCGCATCAGCACCATCGAGGTCGAGAGCGCCCTGGTGGACGACCAGCGCGTGGCCGAGGCCGCCGTGGTCGGTCAGCGCGACGACCTGACCGGCGAGGCCATCTTCGCCTTCGTCACCCTCAAATCCGAGGTCGAGGCCAGCCCACGGATCGCCGAGGAGTTGCGCCAGCACGTCAGCCGCAAGATCGGGGCGATCGCGCGACCCAAGCAGGTCCTACTCACGCCCGACCTGCCCAAGACGCGCTCGGGCAAGATCATGCGCCGCCTCTTGCGCAACATCGCCAACGGCCAGGAGATAGGCGACACCACCACGCTAGCCGACGAGAGCGTCGTGGCCACCATCCGCTCCTCCACGGGCAAGGGCGACGAGGAGTAGTGGTGAGTAATTGCAGAAGGGAGCACGAGACACTTCGCCACAATCGGCCGCGGGCCGCTCGCGCGCGATGGCCTCGGCGCGTGGGTACGCCTCCGTCACCTGCGCCCGCGTCGTTGTCGAAACCGCAATGGACCAGCGCGCCCCTGGCCAGCCCCTCGTCGATCTGTCGCCGTCGACCCCGGCGGCCTGACGACCCTGGAAGGATAGCCTTTTCAGAGCCTGCGTTTGAAGACCGCCTAGCGGGGTTCATGTTCTGCCAGACGATCTTCGAGCGAGCAGCATCCCCTCGTCTATTTACCAGCATTAGATATCAATCGCCGTAGTGGTGGCTTGCCTCGATGAGCTGCTTGCGCCCAGCCTCCAACCGCTCGAACGTAACGCGCAGACTCTTGGAGGCGTAGACCGTCCACTCGTCCGCCTGCACGCCCAGGGTCTGTAATTGTCCGCCGCGGACGCCGGTCACCCACTGGGCAGCGCAGCGAGCCGCCGCAGTCTCTGCGGCACGCCGTTGCGGGACGCCCGTCCGGGTCCGGCAACCCGCGCGCCCGCGCACAGGGCCGCAGGGACTGCGGCGGTCCCAGTGGACACGCCTGTCGCCGACTTTTCACGAGCCTTGCCTGCACGCCTCACCCAGCGGCGCTACTACGCCAACGCCGAGGTGAAGCGCCGCGCGTCAGCCAGGGGCCAGTATTGAGTGCCGCCGCTCGGCCCGGAGCGCCTGGGCCGCCCGCTCGTGCCGCCGCTGTTGGAGCTGCCGCTGTCCGCGCCGGTCAAGGGCCAGGCGGCCCAACCGGGGCACGACCACGACGCCGGCGGCACGGGTGCTGTCGCCGACACAGCCGGCGGCGCGACGGACGGTACGACGCGGGGGACGGCGCTCGTCGCTGCGGGAGTCCCCACCTCGTTGGAGGACGAGGCCGATCCGTTCGGCCCAGATGCCGAGCATTAGAGCGGCCACAGCGCCCACGGGGGCGGCGATGGGCAACCGGGCCAACTGGGCCGCCCCTCTCCTTGGTACGCATTGGGACCATTTGGTGCTAGTTAGCGACAACTGATCTGTTATAATAACAGCAGAATATAAGGTGAGGTGGCTTTGAGCTTTGCATGTTTGGGTGGCATGCAGGGGTAGGGGGAGTCGCTACGACGCCTTTTCCCATCAAGGAAACACGCTCCCGAGTGAGGGGGTCGTTTTTTGTCCGGAAGGGGCAAG
>JAABUQ010010863.1_pt1 | contig 11823 bp, 17 predicted proteins | sample 5560001 | NCBI WGS metagenome assembly JAABUQ01 (sample SAMN10711888, study PRJNA513371) | rock metagenome | isolation source: Antarctica rocks | place: Antarctica: Victoria Land, Finger Mt nord | collected 2015-12-18
GGACCGAAAGATTACCGCACACGCGCGGTACGTAAACGACGTTCCCGTCGGCCAAGGCGACGCGCCAGCCGTGCTCCGGCGTCGTGAGCCGCGCGTTGCGCACGACGTAGACCGAACCGCGACGATTTCCCGCCATTGCATCTAAGTGTCGCGGCAAGGTGACGTAGGTCGCGCGTCCGTCGAGCAGCGCTTCGCGGAATTGTGCGTACTCGGTCGGCGTCAAGCCGAGCTTGCTGGCCGCAGTGGAGTACAGCTTGGACTGTTGCCGCGTTGCATTCCAGACCTCTGCGGCGGACGTCGGCGGCGACGCGGCCATATGGTCGACATATAAGTTGACGATCACGGGGGATCTTTCGCAAGAAAGCATGACATCACGACGTACGTATCATGTCATCTTCATTCGAACATCACGAGGGCAACACAGACTCGCACGCTAGGTCGAACGTCCCCGACGTCTCTCCATCCACGTCGCAGTGCAAAACACTTCGAGCACGTATGCATTGTGGAGCAGCACATACCGTAGCACGCTTGCTGCTAGCGCTTACCTCGAAGCCTCGGCATCGTGCAAAATGTGTTTCACATGGCGTAGTTCATTGTCGATCCGCGACGCAAAGACGACGGTGTATTCCGATCTTGAACAAAACCTTAAACCCCGGACGACGGGGAATTCCACTAGACGTCTCGCGATTTGGGTCCAAAATGGCGGCTCATAGCGCAGATGTTGGGAGAACCCCTTTTAAGCCGGCGGACATCTCGGCGCATCGAGATGGCGTTCTATATGACGATGCTACTCGATCGCCGAGAAGGCACAATCTCGTTATGTGAGTGCGCATAAATGAACGACTCTTACACGTTACGGCCGCTTCATCACCTTAGGACGTGTGCGGCGCTCGTATGTCTCGCTTTGTTTTCGGGTCGTGCTGAAGCGCAGCAGGTTCCGAGGCCGCCGGCACCGCTCTTGCCGGTCGCCGCGCCCTCGCCGAAGTCAGTAAATAACGCCGCTAAGGTAATCGAGGATTTCGCTCGGGCGTGGGCCGGCGTGTCGGCCTACAGCGCCAGGGTCACCGTGTTCGAGACGAATGGTAGCGCGGTCGATAAGGGTCTGGCGGCCCAGGACGCGGTCCTGGACTACGGCTTCCGGAAGCCGACGAGCGTCACGGTGCGTGTTCTTTCCGGACCGAATGCGGGCGTGACCATCCAGTGGGACGGCGGTGCGACGGTCGTTGCCCGGCGCGGATCGGGACTAGCCGCGCTTTTCAAGAAGACGCTATCGCTGCACGATCCGCTGCTGACGACCGCCCGCGGCTCTTCTATCGATCAGCTTGGCTACGGCGCGATCCTTACGCACGCCCGAGAGGCAGGCGGCACGCTGTCCGAGGCTCCGGCGGACGCTATAAACGGCGTGGCTGCCGAAGCCGTGACATTGATCCCCTCGAAAGCCGACGACGTCGGTCTTACGCGCGAGGTAGTGGAGCTTTCCACGATCACGCATTTGCCGATGCGGATTCTCGGCTTCGACGGAATGACGCTCGTGCGCCGGATCGACTTCACAAACGTCAACGTTTCAGGATAGCGTCGGACGCTTTCGGATCGATGGGGCCGCCGCCGGGCTGACCCCATTGGCGGCTCTGCTCACACTTCACTGCACCTATGTCGCCGCCGTAGCGTCTCGCGCAATCATCTCGCTGTGCGTCTCCTGTATCGCTTCAAACATCGCTTGTGGATCCGCCGGTTGGGCCATAGCCGCGGCTTCCTTATCGATACGGTTTGCGATTTGTGGATTATCGCGACGTTGGTCTTCAACGAGCTCGATGAGCTTCGCAATCTTTTGCTCGCTGACCATGGCCAACTCAAGCGTGAGCTGAGCTCGATGCTCAGCGAGACGATTTTCACGCCGTTGGGATGTCAGGATTAAAACGGTCATGATAAGAGCTGCCGCGGTCAGTAAGCCTTGCAGATAGGAGAAAGGCGGAGGGTCGAACGACTGCATTCGTAGGTGAGAAAGAAGGCTATTAGCGGCGATCCATCCGACGATGACTACTGCGATAAAGCCGGCCGCTGCCGGACGCCCCAGCTGCTCGATGAGTCGGTCGATGGATCGCTGATAGAGCGACGCTTGCCGATCGTGTTCCGCATGCAGCTCGGCAATTGACCGAACGGTATCTTCGATATGTGCGGGGAGAATTGGCTCCTCTGGATTCATGTCTCCCCTTTGCGACATCAGCTCAAATTATTGAATGCTGGTCGTGAAGGCTCGCGGTATCTCGTGCCAACAAGACCTTTTGAAGCGATCGCTGGAGACGGCACGCCGCTAAAGGCGCGCCGTCTCCAGGCTCTTAGTTCTTCGAACTGCTCTTGGCCGGGGTCTTGTTATCGGCGGCGTGCGCTTTGCTGGCCTCTTTGGAATGCTCTTCAGCATGCGCCTCGTGGCCGCGCGCGATGTGCGCGTGATGTCCCGCTTTTTCCGCGTTTCCCGCCGTATGATGCTCGGCGGCAGTGGCGTGATGTTCTGCGGCTTTCGTATGATGCTCGGCCGCTTTCGAGTGGTGTTCGGCTGCTTTAGAAGTCGCCATTTGTTCCCTTTCCATCGAAAAACAAGGTGGTGCATAAATGATGCGCGATTCGGTATCTGCAACGGTGTACGCCGTTGACGAAGGAACGCGCTTGTGCGTCGTAGCGATTCAAGTATTTAATTTTAACCCGATGTACTACGGATCTTCGGCGAGGCACCGCTGTTTGGCGTTACCCCAAGCTTCGGTTGAGCCGGCGTTGCAGCTTGCACTTTCTTCGCAGTTGTCTCGAGTTGACCAGCCCACTGCTCTGTCAGGCGTGCGGCCGTCTCGCGGCCGCCCAGTCCAAAGGCAAGGCCGAGCGCGAGCGCTACAGCGGCAACGAGCCCAATATACAATGTATTGACCACGACCGGCGCAACATTGAGCTCGTTGAGTGCCGCGATGATCGCAAACGCCATAACCGCGCCGTAGGTAAGCCGCGAGAGCAAATTGGCGTTTCCAAGTTTCGCTTCGCTCGCACCGCCGTGTACTAGGCCGCCGAGGAGCTTCCCGAGAAATGCGCCGACGCCGAGAATCAGCATCGCAACGATGATGTTCGGCACGAAGGCGAGGATCTGGTTGATGATCTGCGAGACCTGCGGCATCCCGAGCTGCTCGGCCGCCATCTCGATGAAAACCAGTCGTACGACCCATTTCACGACTTCGCCGAGAATGTCGCTCGTCTTCAGTTTCGAGCCGGCCTGCTCGAGGAAGCCGTTTACGCCGACGCGCTGACTCAGCGTGTCAACGTGCAAGGCGCGACATAGCTTGACGACCAGATTGCCGATGATGCCGGCGACAATCCAGCCGATGACCAGGAGCAAGAGCGCGCCGATGATGTTTGGAATCGCGCCGAAGAAGCGCGTGAGCCCTGCGGTAAGACCGGTGATGAAGCCGGCTCCCCAATCAGTTACAGTATTCATATGTCTCCTTAGCGCCGCGTGGTGATGTCGGGATCGCGAGACTTGGGCGTGCTGCCGCTCGTCGTGATGATCGGCTCTTTCTTTCGACGGCTCATGAAGAACCAGATGAGCGCGGCGATGATAAGCAGCGCCAAAAGCAAGGTCCACCATGGGAAGCCCGGCGACGCGGGTTCTGTATTGGTGGCTGCGGTATTCGACGCGTCGGTGGCAGCTGGCGCGGCTTGTGCGACCTGCTGCGGTGCGGCGGCGACAGCCCGCGTGACGGAGATCGCTCGCGGCGTCGCCGCGTAAACGACGGTCGCGCCCGCGGCTTCGCTTATGAGGCGAAGCGGCACCATGACGCGACCCTGTGATGAAAACGGCGTCACAGCGTCGGTGTGCGCGACACCGTTGACGGTCGATTGATGACTTCCGAGTCGCAGGCGCACAAGCTCGCTGCCACCCTTGCGCACAACGATCGCATCAGAGCCGCTGTAATGAACCGTTGCGCCCAATTGCTCGAATACGCCACGTACAGGTACAAAGACACTGTTATCGCGCTCGAGCGCGACAACATTGCTCGCCAGGCCATTGATGGTTATCGGCGGCGAAACGGACGTTTTTCCCTCAGCGGCCGAAAACGTGAGCGTCGCGGCGACTGTCGCCGCAAGCGTGATACTAATTGGGCGAAACGCTCGTGCGTTACGCTCCAGTCTGAGAGCTTGTAAATGCACGGCATTCCTTCAAGAAGAGTGGTGTAACCACAAGACTCTCCAGAAACTCGATAAGTCACACTATTTAATGTTTATTTTTACCGGCCATTTGGGATTGAGTGCTCATGGCGGTGGGCACGTAAGCAAGACTCCACTGAAAGAATGGACATGCTTGTAGGGCAAATTCCGTTCGTTCATGAGCGGCCCGCTCGCCGTTCGAGCATCTCAAAGATCGAGGACATCTTATGGCGGGACAAACCCTTGGCGGCCTTTTTAAAGACGCAGCGCGCGGTGAAACGGCTCTCGCCGAATTGAAGCAGGCGCGCTTCTCCAGCGCACAAATCAGCGAAGTCGACGATGCGGCCGACGCGCCGCCTCCGAAAAAGCTGTCGAATCCACTGACAGATTTCTTCAAGGACCATACGACGTCAGGATCCGACTTTCAGAGGAACTTGACCGATCTCGGTATGTCCGAGGCTGACGCGAAGTATTTCGAAGATGGTGTTGCTCGGGGTGGCGCACTGGTCACGGTGAAAGCCGACGATCGCGCTTCCGAAGCCATGGCGATTCTGCAGCGCAACGGCGCCGACCTCGGCTCGATGGGTCGCTCAGGTGCGATGGCGTCGACCGCGATGCCCGCCGCTAGCCGCGCTATCGACGATAAGACCGTTGCCGATCAGACGCTTCAGCTTCGGGCTGAACGTCTCGCCGTCGACAAAACGCGCGTCTCCAGCGGCGCGGTTCGAATTGGAAAGCGCGTCATAACCGAACAGCAGAGCATCGACGTGCCGGTGTCGCACGACGAGCTCGTCCTCGAACGGCACAAGATCACGGATGGAGCCGCTGGCGGTACGATCGGTGCCGATCAAACGATCACCGTGCCGCTTTCGCGTGATGAAGTCAAAGTCAGCAAACAGACGTACGCGACCGAAGAAATTGACGTCGGCAAGCGTACCGTCGGCGGGACGGAGCACGTCGACGAGACGGTGCGCCGTGAAGAGCTCGTTGTCGACGGCGACAGCGCCCTCAAGACGGCGAAGACGCCGATCAACCCGTCACGGTAACGCTCCCCCAGAGGGCCGCTGCGGTTACGCAGCGGCCCTTCCTCACAATTTAAAGAATCTAGGCGTTTGTGACCGTCTCGCACCATGCAACCGTATCGCATACGTTGAGCGCGAACCACTTGGGGCGTCTCGGACGTCTGGCTTTCCGCGCCGGTATTAGCCGTAGTTCCATTATCGAGCACGCTTTGGCGCGACTCTTCGAGTTGTTTCCGCGCGATCGAGACCTCATGGACCATTTGCTTCAAGCCGGGGCAACTCGGAAACGGAGAAACGGAACGTGAAGACCGATGCTGGCTCCGAATCGGACGCTCCGTCCGTGCCAGGACCGTTGTACGACGAAACAATTTTTGCTTCGCCGGACCTCATTGACGGGCAACGCCTCGTTCTGCATGCGGAACGCATAGTACCGAAGGTTACGCCCATACGTGACCGCGTTGCGACCATCACGCGCCGTGCCGTTACGGTGCGTCGGCAAATCGAAGTCGACGTCATGCACGAAGAGTTGGTTGTATCGTACGAACCGGGCGATGGGTCGGAGATGCTCGGGTCGGACCGCGACAAGTTTAGCGTTCTGCTCCATGCCGAAGACGTGGTAGTCACAAAAACCGCACGTGTCGTTGAAGAAGTCTTCATTTCGACGCGACCTGTTACCGAGATCAAGCGTTTCAACGCTGCCGTGCAGCACGAAGTGCTTGAGGCTCCGACTCCTTCGTAGATCACAGATACACGCATACGCTCGCTTAACGACCGCTACTTGCTGCCGTCCTGCTTTGATCGCCCCTATACAGAAAGAGACACCATATGGCCCTAGCTGATTCCGTCGGCGAGCTACGATCCCGTGGTACCGCGTACCTCACCGCACAAATCGACACGCAGCTATCTCTTCTCGAAAAACGAGTCGGCGCGAGCGGTACGACCTTACGCGCGGTCGCCAAGCAGCTAAGCGACGATCCGAACTTGGCAGTCGCCCACTTGTGACTCAGGGAGCGACGCGCGTTGAGCGGTTAGCGCTGTCTTTCAGAGGCCTCGATGCGGGCGACCTCTGGCGAAAAACGGAGCGATTTGCGCGCGAACGACCCTGGATCACAACGGTCGCAGCGAGCGCGGCCGCGTTTGCTGTCTCTCGAGCGGTGAAAGCCTCGGCGACTGAACCTTCCGACGCCGATGATTCTCTTGCTGTAACGTGCCCGACCGGCAGCGTGGAGCATCCGCTCTGATGGCAAAGAATTACAATAGTCCGCCCGACCGAACCCGTGTCGAGCGCAAGAGCGAGACGACGGGTCGGATGCGCATCGTTCGGGAAAATCCCCTTGGGTTGATTTTGTGCGGAGTCGCCGTCGGACTTGTCGCGGGAGCGATCGCGCCTGTCACCGACATGGAGCGCCAGAAACTGAGGCCTGTGCGCGACGAGTTCGTCGAACACGCGCAACAAGCGGTAAGCGACGTGATGGACCATACGCAGCGAGTGATGGAAGAGACAGTCGCCGCAGCGACCGACTCGGCCACCAAGCATGGCAAAGAGCTCGCCGGTGAGCTCCAAGAAGAATTCGGCATGGATCAGGACGCAGGAGCGGCGAGCAAAGCGAAGACGATCACGTAGCCGTCACCGGGCTTTGCTAGATGTATTGTATCGTTGCCGCAGCCTCTGTCGTCAATCGCGGCCGGCCGTGAAAGCACTCGAATTATTCGCCGACCACGACAAAACCAACCGCAGCGAGCCGTATAACGATCCGGTCCTCGAAGGTGCGATCTATAAGTACATGACCGCGCCAAAGCCGCTGGGCGCCGGTCGGTCAGCTGAGATTGCCAATGCGCTCGTTCGCGTCCTGATTCGTACGATGTTGGGCGCGAAGCTGGTCGATCGTCGACCGATCGTGCGAGCGCTGCCTCGGCCCCGAGTTCGTTCTTTCGTGAACACGACAGTTCCGCGTCATCCTTCGTCGACGAGCTCGTTGGGCTTGGGTTCTCAAAGCGCGATGCGCACGACGTCGTTGATCGTTTGGTCAAGGGCGCCGCGCTCGTCACGGCCGATGCGGGCCCGAACTTGGATCGTGCTGTCGCAATTCTTACGCAACATAGGGCCGACATTCGCTACGCCACCGGAACATCGCGGACCGTCGCAGGTTCGGCCGCGACGCAAGCCCAGGTCGATGCCGCGGCATCGCACAAAAACATCGACGAAGATCGTGAGATTCAGTTGCGTGCGGAGCGTCTCGTGTTCAATAAGCAGCGCGTGCAGCATGGCGAGGCGCGTATACGCAAAGAGATCGTCACGGAGATGCAGTCGATCGATGTCCCCGTGAGTCACGAAGAGCTCGTCATCGAGCGTCACGCCGTCAGCGGCGAGAGCGACGTCGACCGTGAGCCGATCGCCGATGCGACGATTCGTATTCCCCTGACCGAAGAGAAGGTCAACATCTCCAAAGAGACAGTCGTGCGGGAAGAAGTCGAGATTGGCACACGGCGTGCCGAGAACGTCGAGCACCTCAGCAATACCGTCCGACACGAAGAACTTCGCGTTGATGACGAGACGACCAATCCGGCCACGCCAAGAGTGACGCAAGAGAAGCCGTAGCCTGCGCCCGGAGTGCCCGAGCATGCCCCTCAATACTATGAACTGTATTCTACGGGAGTAACAACCATGACTACGACCGACTCATATTACCGTGATAGCGGAAACGGCGGCACGATCGCCGCGACATTCGCTGATCGAGGTACCGCCCAGAAGGCGCTGACCGACTTACACGATGCCGGTTTCCGCAACCTCTGGCTTGGCGTGACGCACGGCGACGCAACGACGGGCGCCGGTGCCACGGTGGCCTCCGAAGGCGCGGCCGGCGGCGGCATGATGGACTCGCTGGGTCGATTCTTCAGTGGCCAGGGAGCGCAAGAACAGGTTCTGCATCAAGCCCTCATGGCTCACGGCCTCAGCAACGATCAAGCCCGTCGCCTGGAAGCCACGCTTCCGGCGGGTGCCGCGATCGTTACGGTCGACGGCGAAAATGATCCTAACGAAGCAGTCGATATTTTGCAGACCAACGGCGGCAACGTCGATGCCAGCTACCGCGGAACCGCAACGACCGGAACGGTCCCGCTTGCCGGCGCAGCGACGGCCCGTCGGTCAGACGTCGACGACGCCCGTCGCTTGCAGCTGCGCGAAGAGCGTTTGCGCATTGACAAGCAGCGCGTGGCCAGTGGCGAAGCGCGCATTCGTAAAGACGTCGTCTCGGAACAGCAGTCGATCGACGTACCGGTCTTCCATGAAGAGCTCTTTATCCAACGCCGCCCCGTCGCTGAAGGCGCCCACCGCCTCGACGACGCCGGTTGGCGAAGGCGAGGAGATTCGCGTTCCGCTCAGCAAGGAGCGGGTTGACGTGCAGAAGCAAACCGTCGTGACCGAAGAGGTCGAGATCGGTAAGCGTAAGGTCGAGGGGACGGAGCACCTGAGCGATACCGTGCGCCACGAAGAGTTGCGTGTTGAGGACGATGCGACGACGCGCAGTGATGACCCGCGCCTACGCGGCCGCTAGACCATCGATGAGCTGGAGCCGCGGCTTTGTAAGCCGCGTGCTCCAATAAACCTTTTCGAGTTCGAGAGCCGGGTCCATCAAAGCACGCACCAGCGCAACGCGCGCGCGGAGACTCTCTCAATGACGAATCAAGCCATTAGCGCGTATCTGACGAAGCAAGTCGAGATTCGCTCGACGGATTTCGGGCGCCGCTTCCGGACAACCGCCCAAACGTTGCATACGATCGCCGAGCAGCTTCGCAACGATGCGACGACGCATGCGACGGCCGACTTCGCGGACCGTGGCGCTGACATTATCGACCGGATCGGCAGCTATTTTGAAAATAGTGACGTCGACGTGCTCATGGCCGGCGCAGAGGATTTTAGCCGCGATCGCCCGTGGGCTGTTGCGACGATCGGGATTGCGACCGGACTCCTTGCGTCGCGACTCTTGAAGTCAACTGCAGCGCGCCGGCATGCGATAGCCGAGTCAGACACCATGACAACGAACCCCGACGTCGGTTACGATGCGGCTGACACCGACGTCGACACTGCCACGCTACCGAGAAGTACCCCGCGGCGCCGGAAACGTGCGAAGAGGGTCACCGCCGATGGAGCCTGATAAGCGCCCGTCGCCTCCCGAGGCGGACCGTTCTATCCCCGAACTGCTTCAAAAACTCGCCTCGGACACGACGCTCCTGGTCCGTCAAGAACTGCAGCTGGCTCAAGCGGAGCTCGCGCAAAAGGCCACACGGGCCAGCGGTTCAGCCGGAGCGTTCGGCATGTGTGCCGTTTTTGCGCTCGGCGCCTTTGGTGCGCTCACAGCCACCATCATCGTTTCATTGTCGCTGCGGCTTCCGCTCTGGGCGTCCGCGCTGATCGTCACGGTGGTCTTTGCCGTCATTGCGGCAGTGGCCGCACAACGCGGGCGGGCATCGTTAAAAAAAGTCGGAACCCTCGTTCCGGAGCAGACGATCGAGACGCTTCGCGAAGACGTCGACGCGGTTCGGGCGGGGGTTCAGCGCGGCCGATGAACGTGGCCCTGTTCAAGGACGTCTGGAAAGCTTTCAACGAGGACAAGGCGATGCGCCTTTCGTCGTCGATCGCGTTCTCGACGATCTTCTCGATTGCACCGCTGTTGATCGTCTTGATCGCCATCGTCGGCTGGGTCCTCGGCCTACAGAACGGCGGCCACGGCCATCGCCTCGCCGAGAACGCTCTCTTGGACCAAGTGAGCAAGGGCGCCGGCAAGGGCACCGCTGACACCGTGCGGCAACTTGTAGCCGCGTCCTTCAACAAGCCGCGTCAAGGCCTGATCGCCCAGATCGTTGGCTGGATCGCGTTTATCTTCGGCGCAACGGCGCTTTTTTCGTCGCTGCAAGACTCGCTCAACGCGATCTGGCACGTCGAGTCGACGAAGGGCGGCTGGAAGCAAATGGTTCGCGATCGCGTCGCGTCCTTCGGGATGATCTTGGTCGTCGGCTTTCTGTTGCTGGTCACGTTCGTCGCGAACGCCGGGATCGCGTTCATCGGCGCGCACTTTCTTTCGCAGATTCCGTTCGCCGGTAACCCCGTGGTCTTGACCGCAGTCGAGCAGCTTGTCGCGTTTGCCCTCGTGACCGTCGTTTTCGCACTGATCTATAAGGTGCTGCCCGACGTGACGATCGCTTGGCGGGACGTCTGGCTCGGCGCCGCCGTGACGGCGATTCTCTTCGTCATCGGGGAAGCGCTCATCGCCTGGTATCTTGCGGTCGCGGGCGTCGCCTCGGCGTATGGAGCCGCCGGGTCGCTGCTCGTTGGACTGCTGTGGATCTACTATTCAGCGATCATCCTCTTGCTCGGGGCGGAGTTCACCAAAGTCGCGGCGGGACGCGCCGAGACGATCGCGCCGAGCACTGTCCGCAGCCTCAGCGAACAACCCGCCGGCGTCGACCCGCGTGTCGCCGGCAAGACGACCTCACAAGGGAGTTAGATATGGACGAGGATCCCGAAGCCATCAAACGCGAGATTGAGGAAACGCGCGAGCGCATGGGCGAGACCGCCGAGGCGCTCGCCTATAAGGCCGATGCGCCCGCTCGTGCGAAAGACGCCGTCAGCGGTCGGGTGGATGCAATCAAAGGGAAGGTTTCCGACGTCGTTGATTCCGCGCGCACCGCACTTGGCGGTGCCGCTTCAAGCGCTCAAGCCACAGCGGCAAATGCCGCCGACGTCGTGGCGACTGCGCGCTCCTCGGCAAGCGATGCCGTCGAACATGCCCGCAATCAGTTGCCGTCGGATGCTCAGGCGAAAGAACGGTTTAGAGCGATGCGCGCGTTCGTCTCACGCAACCCGCTTGGTCTCGCGCTTGGCTCGGTTGCCGTCGGCTTTCTCATCGGTTTGACACTGCCGGTTAGTGATCTCGAGCGCGACCAGGTCGGACCCGTTGGCGAGCAAATGGTCGATCAGGCAAAATCGGCAGCGAGCAGTGCAATTGAACAAGGAAAGGACGCCGTGACGCAAGCCGTCGGTGACGCGCTCGGCGCGAAGTCGACGTCGACATCGATACATCCGTGATCCGAGGAACTCGGAGCGGTTACGTTTCCGTTCTTTTTCCGTAAGGATCGGAACTATGATGGCGTTCGACTTTCGCATAGCGGTGAAACCTGATCCGGTCGAAGCGAGCCTGAGCGCAAGGAGCGACGCGGCCGCCGTAGGGCCGCGAGCCGCCTCCGTGTCGCTCGCGGTAACGGGACGCTTCGGCGAAGCGGGTCGTGCGGTATTGATGCGCATGGTGAAGCAGTTGTTCGACGACGGGGCCGATACGGCGGTCATCGACGTGCAGGAGGTCGTACTCGAGGACGACGCGTGTCTGGAGCGTTTCGCTGAATCGCTTATGGCCGAGCGTTCGGCAGGACGCCACGTACAGGTCGTCGCGCGACAACCCTACTTTCATGCGGCCTGCGCCGCCATCGCAGGCTCTAGGCGGTAGTTCCCCCGACGGTTGATAGGACGAATTGCCGCAAAGCTGCATACGACGCGGCTTTGCGGCGATTTTGTTGTTGCGGCGTGTAGTAAGGAAGCGCTTGCCTTCCTTCGTGGTATGAC
>JAABUQ010010864.1_pt1 | contig 11821 bp, 11 predicted proteins | sample 5560001 | NCBI WGS metagenome assembly JAABUQ01 (sample SAMN10711888, study PRJNA513371) | rock metagenome | isolation source: Antarctica rocks | place: Antarctica: Victoria Land, Finger Mt nord | collected 2015-12-18
GACCCCAGCCAGAAGGCGGAGAGGGGACGGAGCTCACCCGGCGCAGCCTGCTCGCCGGGGCCGCGGCCCTTGGTGCGGCGGCCGCTCTGCCTGAGGGCGCCGAGGCCCGCAGGCGAGCGCACCTCGCTCATCGTCGCAAGCACCGGCCCCGCAAGGGGTCGCGCGGCTCATCGGCCCGTCCCGCCAGCTCTGCCGATGTGATCGTGGTGGGTGGCGGGCTGTCCGGTCTCGTCGCGGCGCGCGACGTCGTCGCGGCTGGGCACTCGGTCATGGTCCTCGAGGCACGCGAGCGAGTGGGCGGGCGCATCTGGGCCTATGACCTCGGCTCCGGCAACGTGGCCGAGCGCGGGGCTACCTTCCTCGGCCCGACCCAGGACCACGTCGCGGCACTCGCCGACCAGCTCGGAGTGGGGACGTTCCCGGTCTATGACCAGGGCAGCAGCGTCTACTACCACGACGGGCAGCGTTCGCTCTACAGCGACACCAGCCCCACCGGCACCGCGCCGCTGGACCCCACCATCCTCGCCGACCTCGCCCTCGTGGTGAGCGACCTCGACAAGAAGGCGAGCACGGTGGACGTCAACTCCCCGTGGTCTAACCCCAACGCGGCGAGCTGGGACGCCATGACTCTCGAGACCTACGTCGCCTCCATGAGCCAGAGCGCGCGCTTTCGCAAGCTGGCCACCGTGGCCGCCCGCCCCATCTTCGGCTGCGAGGCGCGTGACATCTCGCTCCTGTTTGTCGTTTTCTACATTGCCTCCTCCGGCAACGAGCAGAACGTCGGCACCTTCGAGCGCAACTTCAACACGCGCGGCGGCGCCCAGATGTCACGCTTTGCCGGCGGCTCGCAGCTGCTGCCCCAGAGGCTCGCGGCCTCGCTCGGCAGCCGCGTGCAGCTCGGCCAGGTCGCGCGCACGGTGGTGCAGACGACCAAGGGGGTGCAGGTCACGACAGACCGGGCCACGTTCAGCGGTCGGCGGGTGATCATGGCCATGGCCCCCGCCCTGGCCGGGCGCGTGCGCTATGACCCGCTCCTGCCCGAGGCTCGTGACCAGCTCATGCAGCGCCTGGCCCAGGGCAACCTGGTCAAGGCCACCGCGGTGTACGACAGGCCCTTCTGGCGCGACGGGGGACTCAACGGCCAGACCGTGTCCCTCGACGGGCTGGCCAACGTGACCTTCGACGACTCACCCGAGGACGGCTCCAAGGGAGTCCTGCTCTCCTTTGTCGGAGGCGACTCGGCCCGGCGCTACTTCTCCCTGTCTGCCGCTGACCGCCGCCAGGCCGTGCTCAACGACTACGCCAACTACTTTGGTTCGCAGGCGCTGAGGCCCACGACCTACATCGAGAGCAACTGGGCGGCCGAGGAGTTCACGCGCGGGTGCCCAGTGGGCCTGGGCACCCCCGGCACGATCTTCGAGTACGGCTCGACGATCCGCCAACCGGTGGGACTCATCCACTGGGCAGGCACCGAGACGTCCAACTACTGGAACGGGTATATGGACGGCGCCGTGCGGGCGGGCCAGCGCGCCGCCCAGGAGGTCGTGGCCGGGCTTTAGCGCGGCCACGACCGAACCACGAGAATGCCCGCATCGTGACCTTCCCCGGCAGACGGGCGTGGGACGCGAGGCTGTCTCGTCGCGCGCTGCTCGCCCGCGCAGGGGCCGTGGCGTCCGTGGCGGTGCTCGACGGATCGGGCGTCGGGCGGGCGCTGGTGGCAGGCGCGCACGCGACCGGCGGTCCGGCGCCCCTTCCCACCCCCGAACAGGTGCGGCGCGAGTTTCAGACCATGGTGGATTTCGGGCCGCGTCTTACCGGAAGCGAGGCCCACGCCCGCTACGTGCAGTGGCTCGAGCAGGAGTTCGTCAAAGGCCGGCCTGCAGCTCATCCCCTGCGATGTCTACGAGACCGATCGTTGGGAGGTCGGCCCCGTGGGGCTCGAGCTCATGGACGGGCCTGCAGCGGGACCGGTCAGCGTGGCCACCTATTACCCGACGGGGAGATGGACAAGCTCGATGAGCGGCTGGCGTCCCGGCAGATCGCCTGGCTGGCCGACCTGGCCACTGAGATCGATCGCGTTCAGGCCGCCGACCTGCGCCAGGGAGGCCCGACGCTGGGAGCGCCCGCTCCCATCACCGGAGCCGGCGCCGCTCCCAAGAGCTCAAGCCACCCGGCACAGTGCGGCCCGCACGACACCTTCTCGCTCTTGCTCGACGGCTCGCAGCAGGCCGCGGGCGCCCCGCAGGTCCTCACCGTGCGCTACTACGGCCGACGGCACCGGCTTCACGGCATTCGCGTCGAGCTCAACGTCAACCACGGTGCGCTGCATCACGTGATCGTCGAGCTGCGCCACCGAGGCCGCCTCATGGCTCACGGCCGCGTCCGGGTGGTCGGCACCCGCAGGCACCGCATGGCCCTGCGTCGTCCGCACGGCCAGAAATTCCCTCACGGCCACTACACGCTGGTCGTGCGTCGCGCCGGAAGGAAGCCGGCGCGACGCTCGGTGCGCGTGGGCTGACCGCGACGGTTTCCGCGCCCATCGCCGAGCCGTGATGAAAGCCGATCCATGTGTCAGGGTGCGGCCGTGGACGTGATCGAGGAGCTAGTCGCCAACAACCGGACCTTCGCTGCCTCGCTCCCCGCTCGCCATCTCGATGTCCGCCCCAGCCGCCGGCTGGCCATCGTGACGTGTATGGACTCCCGCCTGGATGTGTTTGCCGCCCTCGGTCTGGCCGACGGCGAGGCCCACGTGCTGCGCAACGCCGGGGGGGTGATCACCGACGACGTGATCCGCTCTCTAGCGGTGTCTCAGCGGCGGCTGGGTACGCGCGGGGTGATGCTCATCCACCACACCGAGTGCGGCATGCAGACGCTCACCGACGACGGATTTCGCGCCGAGCTCCAGCAGGCGACCGGTGTCGCTCCGGCGTTTGCCGTCGAGTCGTTCACCGACCTCGACGCGGACGTGCGCCAGTCGGTCCTGCGCGTCCGTCGCTCCGCGTTCGTGCCGCACCGCGATCTGGTGCGGGGCTTTGTCTACGACGTCGACACCCACCGGCTGCGCGAGATCCAGGTCGAGGACGAACTGTGAAGCTCACGGTGAGAAGCCGTGGCTGGCGGCGACCGTCGAACAGATCCAGCAGGCCGGCCGTGCCGCCCGGCCCGTCGAAGGCATAGTCCTTTTCGATCCCGTCCATCGGCAGCTCGCGCCGCCTGACGTTCAGCGCGTCCCGCGCGCGGGTCATGGCCATCTCCTCCGCGAGCAACCGAGTCCCGGCCGAGCGCGCCGCTGTGGTCAGCGTGCAGGGGCGAGCGGGTCAGCCGGGACGCCGCGGCCCGCGATGGCGCCTCAGCCGGCGCTGGCCGGCGCGAGCCCGGTCGCCGCGCGCGGCCTTGTGTTCCTCGGCCTGCGCCCTGTCCTGATCCTCGCTCAGGCCGATCTCCAGGAAGACCAGCAGTACCGCGCCGCCCAGCCCGGCCGACACGAGCACGATCGTGAGGATCTCACCGGTCAAACCGCCGACCAGCGCACACATCCCCCCCGCGACGGCCAGCGCCAACGCCGACCCAAAGGCCCGGATGCGAGAGCGAGACGCCACCGCTCCAAGGTACCGGCGGACCTTCGCGTCTCCCACCGTCGACGGTTCCCCCACGGCGCGCGCACAGGGGGTCGATGCGCATACCATCGACCCGCAGGCCGCGGCGCGCCTGTGGAGCGTGTCGGCGCAGCTCACGGGCGTCGACGCGTTCGCCACCACCTGACCCGCGGCGAGTAGTCGGCGGCGGCGCCCACACACCATTTCGCGTCAGACTTTGACGACATTCTGACGGGGACGGGCTGGACGGCTCTGACCGCACAAGGCGTGCGCACCGTCATCGAGAAAAGCGCACGGGTCACGATTGCACGCATACGGCGACGCCACCAGCGAAGAGGCGTGAGCGTGTTGTACGCACCGTGCTGCGGCTCACCCAACCGGGTACCCGGAACCTCGTTCAGGCGGCCACCGAAAATTCGCCAACCGGCGCGATGTGAAGCTCGCGTAGTTTCACCTCGAGCGCATTGATCCGTGCGCTGTCCTCGTAGAAGTCCTCGTGCTCGACGACCTTCCCCCAGCGCGTGCGCATGACCATGACCACCCGGTTGGCGTACAGCTGCACCCCGTCGGGACCGGTGACGTGGTCGTCAAAGCGCGCGACCATGGTGAGCGCCCACGGCGGGCCCGCGATCCACAGCCCCCGCAACTCGCCCTGCACCCCGGCGGCGGTGAAGTCGCGCAGGAAGCGATCGATCGCCGCCTTGCCACGGTGCTCTCCCGACCAGCGGTGCGGACCCTCGTTGAAACGCAAGACGGCGTCGTCGGCGTAGCCGGCCAGCAGCGGGTGATGATCGCCGCCGTTCAGCCGCCGCACATCACGGCGTAGCTTGAGCAAAATCACATGCGGCAACAGCGCCCGGGTGGCAATCGCCACGGCGCCGCCAACGATCAGGCTGAACCTGTCAATCATGAGGTGCTCCTCGTGTTGGGGGTTTTCTCAGACAGCGCGACGAAGATGAGCGCGACGGCCGCCTCCCCGCACGCGGCCATGGGCTCGATGGTGCGCAGCGAGCGGCTCAGCAGGAACGCTCCCTCGAGCTGAGCGAGAACGCCGAGGGCCAGCGGCCGCGCGTCCGCCGGCGCCACGCCCGCCTCGACCGCGTCCTCGCCAATGGCGGCAAGCCAACTCTCAAAGACGTCCGCGGCCGCTTTGCGCAGGACGTCGTGGGTACTTGCGACTTCGCCCGCCACCGTCGCGATCGGGCAAGCGTCGGCGAAGTCGGTCGCCAACAGCGTGTCCCCGGCGCCCGCGAAGAAGTCCCTCACGGCCGTCGGGAGATCGGGCGCAGCGTGGGCGATGGACTCATACAGGGCGAGGAAGAACCGCCCGCCGGTGCGCAGAACCTCGTCGGCCAGTTGCTCCTTGCCGCCTGGGAAGAAGTGGTACAGCGAGCCGAACGGCGCCTCGGCCCGGGCGACGACCTGCTTGAGGCCCGTCCCACCGTAGCCCTGGCGACGGAACAGCTCAGCGCTTGCGTACAGGATGCGCTCACGGGTCGGGATCTCGGTGGCGCTCGGCATGGGTGGCCGATCATACCATCTAGTAGAGCGATCTACCTAGCGCTGGACGGTGAGCCTTGCGATAAGGGCGCGCCTACGCCGCAGTCGGCTGGCCTGGGCTCACAGCGTGCACCGGCACCGGCACCGGCACCGGCACCGGGCACGCCTGCCCTTCCCGGAATCCAGCCGCGGCGATGTCAAAGGCCCAGTTGAACCGCGCGCGCCAGTTCTCCCAGGCGACGGCGGCGGTGAGCTCGACCATCTGCGCGTCGTCGAGGTGTCGGCGGAGGGACGCGAACAGCTCGTCCGTAACCTGCGCCGGCGTCTTGGTCATCGCCTCGGCGTAGTCGAGGACCAGCCGCTCGAGCGCGGTGAAGCAGCTGGCCTCGTGGTGACCGGACAACGCGAGCAGCTGCTCGTCGCTGACGCCGGCACGGGCGTTCAGGTGAGCGCCGATGTCGATACAGAAATCGCAGCCGACCATGAGCGCCGCCTTGAGCTCGGCGAGCGCTTTGAGCTTCGCGTCGACCTTCTTGGACCGCTCGAGCGCCAGCTCAAAAGCGACCTCACCGGCGAGCACCGTGCGGTGGTGAGCCGAGACCTGGATCGGCTCGAGGTTGCGGCCGAAGCGCCTGCGCGTCTGGCGGTAGGTCTCACGCACGAAGAGGCCCTTCGCGGCCGCGGGAGTGATGCGTGTCATGTCGATGCCTCCTTGGGGATCGATAGCCAGAGGACGAAGAGGCGGCGTGGCCGTCCTCGACCGCCGCCAGAGAGAAGCGCGCGCCCCTCTGGCGCCGGCCGCACGACGGTCAACGACGCGCCTGGCGGACGGCCACCCGCAACAGGAGGCAGAGCACGACGGTGCTCGCGCTCAGCTCGATTGCGTTGCCCCAGCCGCTGGTGGCACCGTGCGCGGCACCGACGTCGGCGATGTGGTTGGCCGCGTGGAAGGCAAACTGCACGACGGCGAAGGCCAGCACGGGCACCCGCCAGCTGGTGCGCCCCACGGCGATCGCGGCCGCGACGCCCAGCGCGGCCTCCCAGGTGGCAATGTCGCGGATGTAGTGATCGTTGCGTGGCCCGAAGTCGCCGACGTTGGCAAAGAACGTACCGGGGTCGACGACCATCCAGACGGCGAGAAGAAGCTGGCTGAGCGCGAGGACCGCCAGGGCCGGCGTGAGCACCCGGGCGCCAAGCGACTGGGTGACCTGGCGTCCAGCGAGGGGAGCGGTGGCCATAACAGGGCAACGGTAGGACCGCGGCGGCCCGGTGGCCAGGTCCAATTACCACCCGTCAGGCCATACCATTGTCGTCGCCATGGCGACCGTGCCGACCGGCCCCGAGCTCCTGCTCGACCTCGAGCCCCGAGGCCCTCTACGCGAGCGTGTGGAGGGCGCCCTGCGCGCCGCGATCCGCGCCGGCCGCGTGCGCCCCGGCGACCGGCTCCCCGCCACTCGCGCGCTGGCGAGCGAGCTCGGCGTCTCGCGCTGGGTCGTCGTCGAGGCCTACGCCCAGCTCACCGCCGAGGGCTGGCTCGAGGGGAGGCCCGGGTCAGGAACACGCGTGCGCGTGCGCGCCGCACCCCCCACCCCCGCGCGCGAGCCGACCCCGCCCGGCACGCCACCCAGGGCCCGCTATGACTTCACGCTCGGCCTGCCCGACGTCGTCGCCTTCCCGCGCACCGCGTGGCTGCGTGCCCTGCAGCACGCCGTGCGCGGCGCGCCCGCCGCTCAGCTGGGACACGTGGACCCCGCCGGTTTGGGTGCGCTGCGCGTAGAGCTCGCTGCCTATCTGGCTCGCGTGCGCGGCGCCAGCGCCTCGCCCCGCCACGTCGTCATAACCGCGGGCTTCACCCACGGGCTGGGCCTGATCACCCGCGCGCTACACGCCCAGGGCCACCGCACGCTCGCCGTCGAGGACCCCGGCTTCCCGCTGCTCGACGGCTTCGTGCGTGGCGGCGGCCTCGAGCCGCTGCCCGTCCCTGTCGATGAGCAAGGGTTGCGCGTGGACGCGCTGGCGCGCAGTGGCGCACGCGCCGTCGTCGTCACCCCGGCACACCAGTTCCCGCTCGGCCACGTGATGAGCGCAGACCGGCGCGGCGAGCTACTCGCCTGGGCACGCCGGGTCCAGGGCCTCATCGTCGAGGACGACTACGACGCCGAGTTTCGCTATGACCGTCGGCCGGTAGGCGCGCTGCAGGGCCTCGACCGCGAGCACGTGATCTACGCGGGCACCGCCAGCAAAACCCTGGCCCCCGCGCTGCGGCTGGGCTGGCTGCTCGCCCCCGTACGCTGGCGGCGCGCCGTGGCTGAGGTCCGCCTCGGTGTCGACCTCGGCGTCTCGGCCATCGACCAGCTCGCGCTGGCCGAGCTGCTTCGCAGCGGTGCTTTGGACCGTCACCTGCGCCGCACGCGTCAGCGCTACGTCGCGCGCCGCGGCGCACTGCTGCACGCGCTGGAGCGTGAACTGCCCGACGCACGCGTCATGGGCATTGCCGCCGGTCTGCACGCGGTCGTGCTGCTCCCCGCGAACACCAACGAGGCCGCCCTCGTCACTGCCGCGGCCCAGGAGCAGGTCGCGGTCACCGGTCTCTCCGCGCTGTACACGTGCGCACCACCGCTGGGGCCCGGACTCGTGCTTGGTTATGCGCCGTTGACCGAGAGCGAAATCACCGAAGGCGTGCGCCGCTTCTCGAAGGGAGTTCCCGCTGGGGCGCACCGGGCTGCCGAGCTCTCGGCGTAGTAGAAGACGAGTCCCATCAGGGCATAGACGTCCCGGTCGGCAGTCTGACCGGGGTTGAAAAGGTCCTCGTGGGTTCTCAGTGAGAAGAACAACCCGGGGAGATAGATCGCGATCAGGACCACGCTGATACCAAGCGACAGGGGCCCGAGCTGACTGTCGAAGGAACGACGGGACTCGCTCAACACGGGAAGACTGCCGCCCCCGGGCCAGGACGAGGACGGCGGGGAGGGCAAGCGCGGTGATCGTGAGCAACAGCAGCCCCGAACGTGTTTGGGCCGCCGCGCGATCAAAGGTCTGGCGTGTTCGCTTCCAGCCGCCGAGCATCGCGGCGCCGAGCATTCCGGCGCCGAGAACGAGCAGCGAGTTGCCAGGATCGCGGAGCTCTTCTTTGCGAACAGCTAGGTGAGGCGGCCCAGCGTCCTGTCGCCGTCGCCCGTCAACCAGCGGTCGAGCTCGGCGCTGACTATCTCCATGGTCGGGCTCGGCCCATCCGCGCCAACAGACGCCTCAGGTGCCACGGGGTGTGAGGCCATGTCCACGTGGACGATAGACAGCACTCCGCCGCCTGAGCCGCCTGCTTCCCTCGGACGGTGGCACTCCGGCCGGATTGGCGCCCGCTAGGTACTAGTCGCCCGCTTGCGTGCCGCGAGAGGCTCCGGCCGCGCACCGGCCAGTGGGCCGCCGTGTCCACCTTCCCCGTCACCGTCGCTCCGTCCACACTGACTCACCACTTCCGGGTGCTGCGCCAAGCCGGCGTCATACGCCAACGCGAAGACGGCAATCGCCGCTGGACCACCCTGCGCCACGCCGACCTACAAGCCCGATTCCCCGGACTGCTCGACGCCATCCTGCAAACCGAAGCACCCACCGCCGCCTCGCCCGGCGACCATGGGCGTACGGGAGTTCTAGGCAACACGCCAGCTGAAGTTCGGTCCCCCCAAATTGCCCACCGCTCGAGGATCCCCGGGTCAGACAGCTGTGGACCGAACCGTCGGCGCTAGGCGTTATGACCTGGCGAAGAGCCGGTAACCGCGGCTCTTCACAGTACGGTTACCGTGCTGGTCTTCGGGGATCGTCGGGACCAGACTCCGCTTACACTGCGGGCATGTCTGGGGTTTTCACGTTCGCCGCTTCGCGTCGTGGCAAGTGGTTGCTCGCGCTTGCGTGGTTGGTGCTTGCGGCTGCGGCGGGTTCGGTGGCGAGCAAGTTTCAGGATGCTCAGAAGAACGACCCTGCCTCCTATCTGCCGGGGAGCGCTGAGTCTTCGAAGGCACTGACCGCCGTGACTCGGATCTCGGGCGGAGACCAGGTCACAGACACTGTTGTCGTGTACCGCCGACTGAGTGGGCTGACCGCAGGCGATCTGCCGATGATCGAAGCTCACCGCCGGCAGCTCAACCCGGGCCTGCCCCCGGGTTCTGCGCCGGCGCACTCGGCTGTGATCTCAAGTGACCGGAAAGCTGCCCTGCTCGATTTCGGGCTCAGATTGCATGATCAGGGCAAACTGCTCAATAGTCAGGTCGGGCGCATTCGCGGTGTCGTGCACAGCGGACCGGCCGGGCTGGAGACGAAGGTCACGGGTCCGGGCGGCTACTCCTTCGATGCGATCAAGGTGTTCAAGAGCATCAACGGCACGCTGCTGCTCTCGACTTTGGCGTTGATCTTCGTGCTGCTGATCGTGATCTATCGCAGCCCGATCTTCTGGTTCATTCCGCTGCTTGCGGTCCTCTTCGCAGAAGCCGTTTCCGAGGGCCTCGGCTATGCGTTGACCCAGGCGGGCGTGACGGTCAACGGACAGTCGGCCGGGATCCTCACCGTGCTCGTTTTCGGGGCCGGGACCGACTACGCCCTGCTGCTGGTCTCTCGCTACCGGGAGGAGCTGCGCCGCCACGAGGATCGCCACGAGGCGATGAAAATTGCGCTTCGCCGCGCCGGCCCGGTGATCTTCGCCAGCGGGGCGACGGTCATCATCGCGCTGCTCTGTCTGCTGGCCGCGCAGGTCAACGGCACACGCGGACTCGGACCGATCGGGGCAATGGGCGTGGCACTCGCGGTGCTCAGCGGGTTGACGCTGCTACCAGCGCTGCTGATGATCGCTGGCCGAGGCGCTTTCTGGCCGTACATCCCGCGGGTCGGCTCAGAAGGCGCTGACCCTGCGCATGGTCTGTGGCGGCGCATCGCTGGACGTGTCGATCGCGGACACCGGCCGATCGCGTTAGTTACGATCGTGCTCCTGGGCGTGCTCTGCCTGGGCCTGCTCAGTTTCAATACGGGATTGACCAGCGGTAACTCCTTCCGCGGCGAGGTGGAGTCCCAGCAGGGTCAGCGGCTGCTGGCCCAGCACTTCCCGGCTGGCTCCAGCTCCCCGGTCCAGGTCGTCGTGCCCGATGCGGCGCGCATCGGCGCCGTCAGGTCTGCGCTCGCGGGTGCGCCCGGTATCGCGCGCGGCCCACGTGCGGTCGGGCCCGTGCAAGCCCGCGACGGCATGCAGTTCTTCACCGCGGTGCTGGCGGTCGACCCGGCGTCAAAGCGCTCGTTCGATCTGATCGCGCCGATCCGACGGATCGCCAAGGCCGCTGGCGGCCCGGCGACACTGGTCGGCGGCCCGACCGCTCAGGAGCGTGACCTGCGCAGCTCCTCCTCACACGACAACGCCCTGATCGTGCCGCTGATCCTAATCGTGGTCTTTGCCATCCTGGCGCTACTGCTGCGTGCCGTCGTCGCACCCGCGCTGCTGATCCTCACGGTGCTGGTGTCCTACGGCGCCGCGCTGGGAGCGGGCGCATTCGTGTTCCGCCACGTCTTCGGCTACCCGGGCGAGGACCCCTCGCTCGTTCTCTTTACGTTCCTGTTCCTCGTCGCGCTCGGGGTTGACTACAACATCTTTCTCATGGCCCGCGTGCGCGAGGAGACGTTGAGCGTGGGGACCAGACAGGGAGTGATCGCAGGCCTCGCGGTCACCGGGGCCGTGATCACCTCCGCCGGCATCGTGCTCGCCGGCACCTTTTCGGCGCTCGCCTCCCTGCCGCTGGTTGGCTTCACCGAACTCGGGGTCGTGATCGCATTCGGAGTTCTCCTCGACACATTCCTCGTGCGCACCGTCCTCGTGCCGGCGCTCGTGATCGAGCTCGACCGGCGGGTATGGTGGCCGAGCGCGCTCGCACGCACACGCAAGCCGACGGAAGCACCGACCGAGCAACGCACGCCCGCGTAACCAGCCCCGTGGTGGAGCTTTCGCGGCGGCGCGCGTTGGCGTTACAAGTTCGTCGCTGGATCGTCATCGGGCTAGACGCAAAAATTCGACGAAGCGGATGCCAGGGCTTGGATTCGCTTCAGAAGGAGCTCATCGGAAATGGGAAAGTTCTCTCGAATCGCTGTCCTTGGCCTGCTGGCGTGCGTGCTTGCCATCGGCGGCTCGGCTGTCGCTGTGGCGAAGGGCGGTCATCGCCATCACGCCAAGGTGGCTGATGTGATCAAGGACGTCAAGGACGCCCAGAAGGACTCAGCAGACGTTGCGAAGGACAAGCGTGCCGCGCAGGCCGACGTGGCTACTCCCGACTCTCCCGCGGAGGCGCAGCGGGAGCAGGCGGACGCTCAGAATGAGCAGGTCGACAACGGGAGCGAGAATCAGGACGGCCAGCAGGAGGGTGACAATCCCGCGCAGGCGATTGCTTGTAAGGGCCTCCTGACGGACGACGTCCAATACGACGATCAGACCGGAACTTGTAGGGCCGAGACCGGGCAGGACAACGGCACGACCGGCGGGCAGGACAACAACCAGACAGGCGAGCAGAACCAGAACGATTAGCGCGGTGTGCGGTCCCGCGGCGAGCCGCGCCACGGGACCGCATCTCACGCTTGAGCCGCTTCCTGCCACAACCTCGTTGATCGAACTCGTGCGAGCACGCGCTGCACCGCATTGTCGTTTCGGACCTCCGCGCGTCGCGGATCCTCGCTCCGTCGGCGGGCCCGCAGCTGCGGGC
>JAABUQ010010865.1_pt1 | contig 11819 bp, 10 predicted proteins | sample 5560001 | NCBI WGS metagenome assembly JAABUQ01 (sample SAMN10711888, study PRJNA513371) | rock metagenome | isolation source: Antarctica rocks | place: Antarctica: Victoria Land, Finger Mt nord | collected 2015-12-18
GCCATGCCGCCCAGGTCTTGGCCCCCGTGCTTGCGGGGCGAAACAGTTCCCGCTGCGGCGTCTCGGTCGCCGACTACCAGCATGTACGGCACCTTTTGCGTTTCGGCCCCAGCGATTTTCTTGCGCACCGACTCGTTGCGCTTGTCCACATCCACGCGGAAGCCTTCTTTGCGCAGCATGCCAGCGACATGGTTCGCATACTCTAAGTGGCGGTCGGCAATCGGCAGCACTAGGGCCTGCGTGGGCGCAAGCCAGGTGGGAAACACCCCGGCGTAGTGCTCAATCAAAAACGCGACCAAACGCTCCATCGTGCTGACATAGCCCCGATGGATCATCACTGGCTGGTGCGGCTGGCTGTCTTCGCCGATATATTCCAGCCCAAACTGCGCGGGCAGATGCCGGTCTACCTGAATGGTGGAGACGGTTTCTTCCCGGCCCAGCACGTTGCGCAGCTGAATATCAATCTTTGGCCCATAGAAGGCCGCTTCGCCCAATCCCTCGTAGAACGGCAGGCCGAGGTCGCTGAAGACTTCGCTCAGCTCGCCTTCGGCTTGCTCCCACAGGCCGGGGTTGTCTACATACTTTTCCGTGTTCTTGGGGTCGTGCAGGCTCAAGCGGTATGTGTACTCGCCAATTCCCAATTTGCGGTAGGCGGCTTCCACCATCAGCAGGGCGCTTTTGACTTCTTCTTTGACCTGGTCTTCGCGGCAGAAGATATGCGCGTCGCTGAGCGTCATCGCCCGCACCCGCTCCAGGCCGTTCAGCTCGCCCGACTTCTCATACCGGTACATCGTACCCAGCTCCGCTAGTCTTATCGGCAGATCGCGGTACGAGTGCATGTCGTTTTGATAAATCTGAATGTGGTGCGGGCAGTTCATCGGGCGCAGCACATACTCTTCGGTTTCGGTCTTCATGACGGGGAACATGCTGTCTTTGTAGTGCTCCCAGTGGCCGGACTGCTTGTACAAATCTACCTTGGCAATGTCGGGCGTAAAGACATGGTCGTACCCCGCCTCGGTTTCCGTGTCCTGCACATAGCGCTCCAAAACCTGACGCAGCTTTGCGCCTTTGGGCAGCCACAGTGGCAGGCCTGACCCTACCGCAGCGGAGTTAGCGAAGATGCCAAGCTGACGGCCCAGCACTTTGTGGTCGCGCTTTTTCGCCTCTTCCAGCCGCACGTAGTAGGCGTCCAGTTCTTCCTGCGTATCGTACAGCACCCCGTAAATGCGCTGCAGCTGAGGCCGCTTTTCGTCCCCGCGCCAGTACGCGCCCGCTGTATGATCCAGCTTGAACACGCCGATTTGCCCCGTGCTCGCCACATGCGGCCCCCGGCACAGGTCGGTAAAATCGCCTTGCGTGTAGAACGAAATCGCCTCGCCGTCCGGCAGGTCATGGATCAGTTCGGTCTTGTACGGCTGCCCGCGCCCCTCTTCATACGCCAGGGCTTCCTTTCGCGGCTTCTCGGAACGAGCGAGCGGCAGGTCGGCTTTTTGGATACGCCGCATGCGCGACTCAATCCCTGCGAGGTCGTCCGGCGTCAGCGAGCGGGGCAGGTCAAAGTCATAGTAGAAGCCCTCTTCAATCGGCGGGCCGATAGCAAGTTTGGCATCGGGAAACACTTCCAGCACAGCCTGCGCCATGACATGGGCCGCCGTGTGCCGCTTTTTCCAAATCTCCGCCGGCTCCTGCGCCTCTATGTTTGCCTGGGGCTGCTGTTCGCTGATGAGTTGATCTGCCACGCTGCGTTGATCTCCTGCGCACTTAATTTCTGCAAAAGTGTGGCTTAGAGTATAGCCGACAGCCTGCCGATTTGTCAAACCAAACAGCCCCACTGTTCGGCGGGGATCACTTATTTGGCACGCGCTGGTTGTTTATTACAATCTTCTGAACTCAAGACCAGTCAACTTGTTTTCCTGAACAATGCGCTTGAAATCGCCGTTGCAGAATATTGTACTTGTTGCCAACTGAGGTACTTTGAACAATAAAGAGTTGTGCATCCTGCTTTCAATAAAAGCGTACTCTTCAACAGCTAATATTCTCTGAGAAGTGGTGAAGCGTCTTATCTTGCTATTTGCCTCGTCAAGGCAGTCTATCACATTCAGAGAGTTAATGAGATAGCAGTTGTCGTCATGGTTTACAACAGCCAAGGGAAGCACTTCCATGTCATGCTGAAGATGGGGAAGCAGGCACTCTAAAGCCTTGCGGTTGCACACCAACACACCTAAAACAGTTTCTAATCTCATAAAGTCACCAAGAACAAGGGGATGCTCGTGCACTAATTTGACCTGCAAAGGTATCCAAGACTTACCACACCTAGTTCCGTTAAAGTCGATGTCTCTGATTTTATCCTCAGAACGTATTAGTTGCAAAGGCATATAGGTGTTGACATCGTGATGAACCGTAAAAATGAACATTGAAGCAAAGCCTTTGGGTGAGATAAACAATTGAGGCGTAGTAACTTGGTTCTTGCTGTCAATTCACCTCGGTTTCACAGCATCATCGCGACGCTTCCTGTAAAGGCGATAGCACCTGGTTCCAGTTAATCTGGTCTCCAGACGATAACTCGGAGAGGCGATCTGCACCTACTTTCCTGATATATTTCTCAATCTCTTCTTCCAAAGCAAACGAGAATTGCGTCAGTTCTTCTTCCCTGCCAGTTATTGTCTCCGTGTAAAGGCCAATCGCGGGGTAGGCTTTGCCCAGGTACTGCACCGGGATAATCGCGACCTTGACACCTTTCGGCAATTTGGCAATGCCCTCAAGATGATGCATCAGGTAAGACAAAACACGTGCCTGTGCCTCGTCGCTCAAGCCATACCGGGGCTGTGCCAAACCGGGGTCAACAATAACGTAGCCTTGTTTCACTGGTTATCTCCTAAACGGGCTGCTGAGTGCAATGCTGTTTTCTTGTATGGTCTTGGCAGAAAGTTACTCTTTTACGAAGCGAGGCTCAATACCCCGACTTCTGAGATATTGCACCTCGCGGAACGTGAAATGTCCATTCGGTTCGCCTGGCACATAGGTCGGGCTGAGTTCTGTTTCGGGAGTGGCGAGACCAAAGGCATCTCCCCTTTCAATCCTCGTGTTCAGCCATGCTTTATTCTCCGGCCAAGTCACAGGAGGTTCGCCCTCAACGGGGATACGACCAGATTTAGCCCAGGTGTCAATGTCATTTCTGCTGCCGAACTGCGGCAAGTCGGCCATGCGGCCAATCACAGTTATCATGCCGCTATCTTTTCCAATACAATCACTCAATTAGAATTATCGCGACAATAGGTGAATTAACTGATACCACTTTTGCCGCAGCCACATGTTTTCAGTCTAGCCGACAGCCTGCCCCTTTGTCAAACCAAACAGCCGCGCCGCTTGGCGAGGCTGTTGTTTCCCTTCGGCAAGGTACATTATTGCTTCGGCTGCTTCTTACGGTTTACAAAAGCATGGATTAGAGAGGCTGCCGTTGAAGCAAGCAGCATCCTTTCAACAGTCTCGCCCCATCTTTGGCGCGCCTCTATCCCCCACAGGCCGAGGAGCACGAAGCCACCAAAAACAGCGCCGTTAACAACAGCGTTGAGCCAGTATTTTATCGGCGCAGCATCATCTCTAGAATACATGCTTTTCTTTCCCTGCCTTGCCCCTGACAGGCGAATGCCGCCTGTTGCTTATCCAGCGTGAATGGAATAAGTATAACAGCAGTTATCCACAATAGCAACCACTGCAAAAGCGTTGCTCACGCTCTTCCTGGGTGTTGCAAGCCACAATCAACGACGGAAAGATTTGTTCCGTCGTTGGTACGCGCCGGCAACGCCTCTAAAACGCCTGAACAATGCCGGGGCATCAGGCGTGCATCCCCCGCGCTTTGGGTTGACAACCAAGAGCAGGTGCGTTATAATAAACTATTCCCCCGCAGCGTAGCGAATTGGAACAAACTTTAGGCGCAGACGCCTTCCACCAAGTGTTTCCACGCCATGTCCCTGTTTGACAATTACACGCTGGATGGCTTTTACGACGAGATGTTCGCCGAAGCCGCTGTCCCGCGCCTCCACTATCAAAGCCTGCACGCGACCTTGTCCGCCCTGACGCCTGCCGATTTCCGGCAGCGCGCGCAGATGGCCGAGATGTCCATGCTCAATCAAGGGGTCACTTTTACCGTGTATTCCGATGACCGGGGCCTAGAAAAGACCTTTCCGGTAGACCTCGTGCCGCGCATTCTCACCCATGACGAATGGAGCGCTATTGAACGCGGGCTAATCCAGCGCCTGCGCGCCCTCAATTTGTTCCTGCACGACATCTATCACGACCAGCATATCCTCAATGACGGCATCGTTCCGCGCGAGTTTGTTGTCAACGGCAAGCACTTTCGGCGCGAGCTTTTGGGGGCTAAAGTCTCCAAAGATGTGTATGTGCATATCTGCGGCACAGACCTGGTGCGCGATGGAGCAGGCAATTACTGCGTGCTGGAAGACAACCTGCGCTCGCCGTCGGGCGTCTCGTATGTGCTGCAAAACCGGCTGCTGATGACCCGCACATTTCCCCGCTTGTTCCATGAAAACCGCGTTTTGTCGGTAGATCACTACTGCTCGCAATTGTTGACCAACCTGCGCTTTATCTCGCCGCGCGCTGTTGACGACCCGACAGTGGTGCTGCTGACACCGGGCGAGTTCAATTCGGCGTACTTTGAGCATGCGTTCTTGGCGCAGCAAATGGGTATTGATCTGGTGCAGGGGCGCGATCTATACGTGGAAAACAATTGCGTGTGGATGAAAACCACGCGCGGCCCGCAGCGCGTGGATGTGGTGTACCGGCGCATTGACGACGACTTTATTGACCCATTAACATTCCGCGCAGACTCATCGCTTGGCGTGCCGGGCTTGTTTAATGCCTACCGGGCCGGCAATGTCGCGCTCGCCAATGCGGTCGGGACAGGCATCGCCGACGACAAAGTGGTGTACGCATTCGTGCCGCAGATTATCAAATACTACCTAGGCGAAGACGCCTTGCTTCCCAACGTAGAAACGTACCTGTCCAGCGACGGGGCGCAGCGCAGCTACATTCTCAATAATCTAGACAAACTAGTAGTCAAGAACGCTAACGAAGCCGGCGGCTACGGCATGCTGATGGGGCCGCAGTCCACGCGGGCGGAGCAGGACGAGTTCGCCGCGCAGATTAGGGCTGACCCACGCTCGTTTATCGCGCAGCCACTGGTGCAGATTTCGCGCGCGCCGTCCTTTGTGCCGGATGCGCAGGGGTTTGAAGGGCGTCATATTGACCTGCGCCCCTACATTCTCATGGGCGAAGAGATTACGATTATCCCCGGCGGCCTGACCCGCGTGGCCTTGCGCAAAGGGTCGTATGTGGTCAATTCCAGCCAGGGTGGCGGCAGCAAAGACACGTGGGTGCTGGCCCGCAAGCCATCAGGCGGGCAGTCTCAGGCACAAGCGCAGGGCGAGCAAAAGCAGTCCCAAAGCCAGGGCGGGGGAAGCCATGATGCCGCCCATGCCCAGTCTCAAGGCCAGGAGTAGACGCCGTGGCATACTTCACGCTCTTTGACTACCTTTACCACAACGCGGCGGACGTTTTCTACCTTATCATTGGCTGGCTTATCGTAGGGATGGTAGCACGTTCTCCCTGGCGGCAGCATCTCAGATGGGCTGTGCCGTCCGCCGTAGCCAACAGTTTAATGTGCTGTTTTCGGTTTGTTAAAGACCTGCACTATTTCCTGCATATCGGCAGTCGCATGCAGACATTCGTGGTTTCAGAAGCTTTCTACTTCACGGCCTTCCTCATCGGCATCTATGGCTTGTGGATGTTCTGGCGCACTATCAAAGACAGCATGCAGAGCGCGGCAGGCAAAGACTTGTTCACGCAGCCGTTCGGGGAAGCAGAGCCGGGCGTGTGGCCCCCGCCGCCACGCCGGCAGCCCTAAGACACTCAGGAAACAAATAACCGATGCTTCAGGGAAACGATTAGCCGATGCTTGCACGCGAAGCCGATGCCATGTTCTGGATTGGGCGCTATGTGGAACGCGCCGCCTCCACCGCCCGCATTGTGGACGTCCAGTACCACTCCGAACTAGAGGGGGCTTTTCCGCTTGCCGAAAGCGGCGAAGGCGACCCCAATGCGCTGTGGGAGCCAATCCTGTCTATTTCAGGCGATGCCAAACGCTTCCATGCACGGCATGGCGACGACCAGAACGAGCAGCGCATCCTGGACTTCTTTGCGTTTGACAAGGCTAACCCCAACTCTATTGCGTCCAGCGTTATCCGTGCGCGCGAGAATGCGCGCGGCGTTCGCGAGATGCTGTCGTCAGAGATGTACGAGAGCCTCAATATCTTCTTCCTGGAAACCACGCGCTGGAACGTAGAAAAGATACTGGACGCCTCGCCACACGCTTTCTTCCAGCAGGTCAAGAACGCCACCTATCTGTTCAGCGGCATCATAGATCGCACCATGCCCAGCGGCGAAGCGCGGTCTTTCCTAGAGTGCGGCCTGTTCCTAGAGCGTGCCGACAAAACTGCCCGCATGCTCGATGTCAAGTACCATATCCTGCGCACGTCGCAGGACGGCACGGTCGGGCCGCTAGACCAGCACCAATGGACCGCCGTGCTGCGCTCGGTGGGCGCGTATGAAGCGTTCCGCAAGGCCCATCGCTTTGGCATCACGCCGGAGAAAGTGGTCTCGTACTTGGTGCTCAACCCCACGTTCCCGGCCTCGCTATGCTACTCCATCTCGCGTGCCCGCTACGCCCTGCGCGAGATTGGCGGCACGCTCAACAAGCCGCCTGCCAACCGCGCCGAGCGTTTAATGGGCAGCCTGCGCGCCGACCTCGCCTATCTCACTGCCGAAGAGATTATTGACAGCGGCCTGCACGAGTTTTTAGACCAGGTGCAGGTGCGCTGCACGGAGATTGGCAGCGCCATCTCGGAAGCCTACTTGCGCTACTAAGCATGTCACTTGTTTGGATGGATAGTTAAAGTTGAAGGCCTTACAAAGCAAGAACAGGAGTTCCGGCTCCAGCGTTTCCCGCCCATTCTACAAGCGTTCTATCGGCATTCCTAGCCATGTCTGACGGCGGAAGGATTTCTACCGCCGTAGGAATGCCGTATCACATGGCTTGAAAAGCCGAATGAATGCCGCAGCAAAAAAAAGGAGGCCCCCTCACCCTTGACAAAGGATTACCCTTGTGTATATACTTTACTATTAGTAAAAAGCTTATCATAAGCAGAAAAGGACAATTCAATGGAGCCGAGTATTGCCGGGGCGCGCGAATCACTGCGCGTCGTGGAAGATGCCCGCTGGACAGTCAATCGCCATAGCCAAAACAACGGGGTCATACTGCTGGTGTGGGGCACTGCCGTGCTGGTCGGGCTTGCGGGGTTTGACATATTGCCCTGGGTTGTCAGAGGCCGCGTTTCAGGGTCGTCCGTCCTGTTTTGGGCGACAATGGCCCCGGCGCTGGCAATGCTCCCCCTAGTTACGGCGGCGAGCGCGTGGACAAAGCATTACCTGCGACGCCTGCCGGTGGAGACAGGCACGCCGTCAAACCCGTGGATGTTTGTGCCGACGCGCGGCAGGCGCAAGATTTGCTTCACGCGAGGCTGGTGGAGCGTCTACCATGTGGCTGTGCTGCTCGGTGGCATCGCCGCAGGAAAAGCCGTGGCTGATGCACTGCATCACGCGCATCTTCTGCGGGGCACGATGACGCTGATTGGGCTAGTCGATGCCGCGCCGCTGCTTATTACCGGCGCGCTGCTGTGGCATCGCTCTCAAGGGCACGGGAGGCTGGCATGACACTGAAAGCCGAGAAACACTCTGCGCAAGTGGAACACACTAGCGCGCATCACCCGCGCCTGGAACTGGACGAGGCAATCCATCAGCCGGTGCGCCTGTCGCTGATGGCGCTGCTGGCGCAGTCGGAGCGGGTGGATTTTGCGTTTCTGCGCGACTATTTAGAGTTGGGAGACTCTAATCTTTCGCGGCACCTATCGGCTCTGGAAAGCCTGGACTATATCAATATAGAGAAGGTTTTTGAGGGCAAGCGCGGGCGCACCTGGGTTTCGCTCAGCGCGGCAGGGCGCGAAGCCTTCGCACAGCATGTGCGCGTGCTGCGCCAAATTGTCGACGTGGCCCCGGCCCCGGCGGAGAAAGCGCCCGGCGCAGTTGGAGGAAATATTATGAAGAAACACACAGCGGTAGGCGCACTTGTCTGCGCCCTCTTTGCGCTGCTTCTGTGCCTGGCAGCCTCGGCCCCGGTGCGGGCGTTTGATGAAGACCACAGCAAGACAATCAATGGCACGGTGCTGCACTTTCGCGTGCGGGGCACGGACAAAAACCACCGCTACCTGGTGCTGCTGCATGGCGGGCCGGGCTTTTCGTCGGCCATGTTTCTGCCGTGGGCATCGCGCCTGGAAAAGACCGTCAATGTAGTGTATTTGGATCAGCGCGGATCGGGGCAGTCGGCGCGGCTGCACTTTGCGTCCCCTTATGCACCGACCGACGACGAATCGAAAGACTATACGATTGCCAATCTCATCGCAGATATGGAAGGCGTGCGGCAGTCGCTGGGCGTGGAAAAATGGTATGTGCTGGGGCATTCGTGGGGCGGCATGTTGGGCTTAGAGTACACGGCGGCGCACCCGGAGCGCGTGCGCGGGCTGATAGATATGGACGGTTTGATGTCCGTGCCCGCTATGACCCTCAACATCTTGGACAATGCGCAGGCCAAGTTTGAGGCAGACAAGAAAGCGGGGCTGCCCAATGCGGATGATCTGCTCACGCGAGTCGCCACCCTGCGCGCCCTGCCGCACGACAACCCGCAGCGCCTGCTAGGCGCGTTTGGCTTGGCGCTCGGCCCGGCACAGCTCTACTTTACGCATGACCAAAGCGGCTCATTTAGTGCATTCAACGCGCAGATTGCCAAGGCGACCCGCGCCTACAATTTGTCCCCCGCCGACCTCGCCCCCGCCTCTGAGCCAACTGTTGCGCTGATTATCAACGACCATTTCCTGACGCGCGATGATACGCCGCTGCTTGCCAAGATTGCCGTGCCGGCGCTTGTTATCAACGGCAAACAGGACGGTGTCATCTCACCCCAATCCGCAGAGGCCGCGCAGCGAGCAATGCCGCATGCGCAGATGGTGCTATTGAACAATTGCGGGCACTTCCCTTTTGCCGAGCAGCCGGACAAGGCCGCCAAAGCAGTAGAGGAGTTTGTGGCGCGCACGAGTGTATGGACAAACCCGGACTTGGCGCAGCCGGTGGTGCCAAGCCTTGCGGGAGTGCGCGCGTCGGACATTCAGCGCCCGTGCGTTATCGGCTTTGTTGTGGGCACCGACGGGCATATCACAGATGTGCAGGTCAAGCGCTCGTCCGGCAACGCGGCGTTTGATGCGGCGTGCCTTGCCGCCGTGCAAAAGGGGCACGGGCAGCCGGCGGTGCATAACGGCCTGCCCGCCGCCGCGCCGGGCGAGTACTCGTTTCAGGCGGGGTAATGGGTGTTTACGGGAAAGAATAAGAGAGGAGTGGAGGCCCCCCCACCCCAAGTTTGGGGGGCCGGGGGGCCTCCACTCTTTGCTAGGCAAGAGTTGACAAAAAGGCTTGCCGGGGCGTATCATAGGCCAGAGGACTTTTGCCGATGGCTCGCACCAACAACGCACTCAAAAATACGGGATTGACCGCTGCCGTGGTCGCAGCGGCATTTGGGATCGGCTACTTTTTCATGGGCGGGGCGCGCCCTGCGCCGGTCGCCACCGATGCTTTGCCCATGCCCGTCCCCACATCGGCTGCCGCGCCACGTGTTTCCGCCGCGCCTGACCCGCATATCCTGCCTCGCACCAAAAACAGCGACTACACCGCGCCCAATGCCCCACGCATCCGCATTGTGGAGGAGCGCACGCCGTCGCTCACACTTACCCGCAGGCCTGCCGTGCTTCAGCCGCCTGCGGATGCGTCGTCCGCCGGGTCGGGCGACAGCGAGGCCTCGCAGGCCGCTGCAAGCCCCGACGCCGCTTCGGGCACGGATACGAATGCAGGCAGCGCGGGAGCCGACGCGGGCACAAGCAGCGGCACCGCCGCCAGCGTCACAGCGCCCCTCATTCCGCCTGCCGCCGCGCCTGCGGCCCCGGCTTCCGGCACACAGGATCAGGACTTTGAGCAGATTGGCGGGCATGGCACACCGGAAGCCGGACAAGACGGCGCTGTCAGCGGCGGCAAGGCGCAGTTCCGGGTGCAGACCGGCTCGTTTGCAGCCCAGCAAAATGCCCGCGTCCTCGCCGAAGCCCTGCGCAGCCGGGGCTACGCCACCAGCACCCGCGCCGAACAGGAAGGCGGCAAGACCGTTTACAAAGTGCAAATCGGGGCTTACCGCAATCGCGCTGCCGCCGACAAAGCCGCCCAGGATTTGCAAAAGAGCGGCTACCCCGCCTACTCATCGCCCATCAGCCCTTAGCAGGCGCGGCAAATAGACACACGCAAAAAAGCCTCTGCCAGTCGGCAGAGGCTTTTTTGCGTTAGGTTGATTGCGTTACTTGCTGCGCGGGTCCAAGGCATCGCGCAGGGCATCGCCTAAGAAGTTAAGGCTGAGGACTGTTAATGAAAGGCACAGCGCGGGGTAGATGACCAGTTCCGGGTGCGCGCGCCAGTAGCCCGAGCTGAGGGGAATGGAAATCATCTTGCCCCACGAGGGGATAGGGTCCTGCACGCCGATGCCCAGGAACGAGAGAGTGGCTTCGGCGATAATCACGCCCGCAATGTCAATGGTGCTTGCGACAACAATCGGCGACAGCAGGTTGGGCAGAATATGCCGCCGGATAATCTGCCCGCTGGGCACGCCGATAGCACGGGCGGCCTCCACATATTCCCGGTTGCGCAGGGACAACGCCTGCCCGCGTATCAGCCGCGCCAGGCCCGGCCAGCCGGTAATGCCCAGCGCGATGAAGATATTGAGCAGGCTTGCGCCCCGAATTGCCATGATAAGTATCGCCAGCAGAATATCGGGAAACGCGAACATGATGTCGGTGAACCGCATCAGCAAAGTATCGGCCTTGCCGCCATAGTAGCCCGCCGTCAGCCCGACTAGGCCGCCCACCAGCAGCACAATCGCCTCCACCCCCACGCCGACCACTAGGGAGATACGCGCCCCGACCGCGAGCCGGGTCAATGTGTCGTACCCCGAGTCGTCTGTTCCCAGCAGGTGACGGGCCGACGCGGGAGCATTGTAGTCGTTGGTCTGGTGGTCATAGCGGTAGGGCGATACCAGCGGGTAGAAGATGGCAAACAGGACGATAATCGCCAGCACCGCGAGGCTGACAACCGCGAGCGGATTGCGGCGCAGGCGGTGCCAGACCGCGCGCGCCGGGCTGGGGCTTGCGGCTTCCAGGCTGGCAATCTCATCCTGCTCTTGCTCTAGAATAATGCTCATAGGACGAAACCAATTAGAAGTTTGGGATTAGGCGTACTGGGCTATGACGAATGTTTATTACGTGGAAACCCGGAGCGAAGAAACATCATATAATGCCCATATGTCAGTATAGGCATGCTCCTCATCTTCGCCCCACACTTCAGGCAGAAGGCTGTCTGCCAGTACTGCATCATCAAGGGACAGCAAACCATAACGGTTCAATCGCTGCGAGATAGGCTCCAGCTTTCCTATCCAGGCCCCACAATTGAGGACTGATGAAGTACCGCCATCAGACAGATCATATCCCATCAGCAGAGAGGGGGCGGGCACAGAGGAAAGACTATCGTCTGTCAGATTAACCGCCAACAAGTAATACTGCCGCTGTGCATCTATGTCCGGCAGCAATAGCAAGGATTTGGCATCC
>JAABUQ010010866.1_pt1 | contig 11817 bp, 14 predicted proteins | sample 5560001 | NCBI WGS metagenome assembly JAABUQ01 (sample SAMN10711888, study PRJNA513371) | rock metagenome | isolation source: Antarctica rocks | place: Antarctica: Victoria Land, Finger Mt nord | collected 2015-12-18
TTGTGTTATTCCAAGTCTCTAGAGATGCTGGCTCACTCAGTTCGGTTGTTGATTCATTATCTCAAGTTTGGGGATGTGCCTGTTCCTCATCGGGCTTAGCCTTTCATCTCTCGATTCAGCAACGCCCACTTAATGCAATTTCCAATTTGGGGCGACGCTCAAGCAGTTGCCAGAGATGCCAGGGTAACTTGCGCAGTAATGGATTCTGAGTTTGCAGGATCAGTCGAGCGGGCTCATCGCGCCTGACCTCCTCTAAGACATGCTCCCGCAAATCACGCAGGTAGGGCTGATCCAGCCAATGCTCCATACTTTTTTGCAGATCCCTCGCCGCACTCTCACAAGCTTCCCAAGTAGAAACATGGGTAGTTTGGGGAGGAAAGTCAATTCGCATTCTCCGCCAACGGCAACTGAACCCCCAACCGTAGTAGGCTGTTTGCCAGCGGCGATAAAGTTCAGGAATGTCAGGAGCAGGTGGAAATCGACCCCGAAATTCCACAGCATGAGGCTGACCAGCGTCTCCAATTCGCAGTACTACAGCAAAGCCCCGCTCAAAATCACCTTCACCAATATCAAAAACAACCAACTTGCTCATAGCTACCCTTTTTTTGGGGGGGTCTATAGTCAAACTATGAAGTTCTCTGTGATACTTGTACCCTCTGAAGTGATTCTGACACTGAATCGCTCTCCCAATTCAGCTCTAAGTTTTAACTGGATATAATTATCTCGTTCCCTAGACTGCAATTCACAAGTTGATTTGCCATCTTCAGACAGTACTGCCAGTTGCAAACCTAAGGGCAAGTAGGGCTGTTCACCCATGGGATACAACCTCAGCAGGACTGAGATGCGCTCAGGTGTTCGCAAAATTGCCACCATCAGCGCGATTTGCTGTGCCGCTAGTTGGATTCCTAAATCCATAATTCTTCTCACACCAGTGGCAGGGTTGCTTGGATCGATCGTCCAGAGGAGTTCAGCAGCTTTCCAACGAGTTTCTTCATCATGAGTCGTTTGCAGCAGGTGAACTAGGGCATCGCTGGCATCTGTGTTGTCAGGTGGGGTTGGATCACGGCGGTAATATCCAAGACTCTGACTGGCGTACAAATGCTCAACCACCCTCTGGACTTTCTTAGGGGTATCCAGTTCCATTCCTCTAGCCCGTATCCGAAGCGCCAAAGCAAGTCCACCCCTGGTACCAAACACATCTTCAATAGATTGCCACGCACTTTCAAGCACATTATTAAACCATTGGCTCAGGATCACTGGAGGTTTAAGAGGTGCTATTCGTTCCAAGTAAATGAGTAACTCTTCAAGCGGTTGCAATTGACTAAACGGTATAACCGTGTTTGTCACGCTTTCGACAAACCCCATAACAGTTCCTGCCTCACATCGCTGATCAAGCTGCACCACAACATAGCCGATTCGGTCTTCCAAGACTTCTGGTGGAACACAACAGGTTTGATGGTTAGTTCTCACTGGGCGGCATTCCAAGTGCCCTAAACCCCTGATTTTCAAGTCTGCTAAATCGGCGCATAGGCGACCAAACGGATTCCAGCTATGGCTAACTTCTAGATCTGTAGGAATTTCCCAGATATCTAAGCAGTGTTTGACAACCAGAACTGCAAGGGTATTTAGATAAACCTGTTGGGCTTTCTCGCGGGTTGGTTGTTGCTGAGCAAACGCTAGCGCTATTTGCCGTTCAGACTCAGCAATTGGAATAGTAGTTTTTGACGATTCTGTTGAAAACATAAGGGATAAAATGAGAATTTCAGTAGTGGTTCGTTGAATCAGCCACAACAACAGGGGACACGTTCAGATCGATCATGCTCAAGTATTGAGGTAGCCGAGTCGCCTGCCCGCATCTAGCAATCGGGGTAAACATTCGCGTTGGTAGAACCCCTGCAACGTATACTCTGAGACGCTAAACTCTTGAGCCAGATTCTTCCAGGAGGTTGCCGGAGGTAATTGACGGAGAATTAGCTCTTTGCAATTGATATCTGGGCGATCGCGGACATGGATGCGGCGGAGGGATGAACTTTCGCATTCCACCCACGCCATTAACTCCTCTACAATCGGAGGAGGCTCTTTGGGCGATGGGAGCATGTCAACGGGATCGATAATATCGCCGCTTTCCGATTCTTGACTAAACACTCGCAGCCTTTTTTCTCGTTCGATAGCAAGGTGATAATCCAGCACTCGCATGCGGATATAGGCATTGATCCAAGTGATGACACTCGCTCGGTTGGGGTCGAAAGCAGAGTGTGCCGTTTTTGCTTCACAGAGATTACAGCAAAGGTAAATCCAGGTTCGCTGCAGGATGTCATCATAGGCATCCTTCGGTACTCCAGTCCCTCGCCACAGTTTTCCCGAGCGCAGCAACTGCCAAATCATTTGATCCAAGTACTTCTTGCGTTCTCGGCTATCCTGAACACAGCGACAGGTGACCTTAGCTAGTTGACGAAGTTGTTGCTCCAGTTCATCATCCATGGGCATCGTCTGTTTGTGCCTCAATTCAGTGGGCTATAGTTGCGGCAGAACTCACCACTAAATATGTTTCAGAGGCAATTGAGGAAAGTCGTCTATAAATTTACAAAAGTTTATAAAATAGCTCGACACGAATGAGCGCGTGTGTGATCTTTTTCTTTGCGCCTTGAGCCAAAGGATTTGCTATTCAGGCAGGACACACCTCTCTCTTAGAGCACATGCAGATCGACCTGCTTTCCTAAAGCATGGAGAGCACGCTCAATGGTGTGAATCTTTGTTCCATGGTGAGGATCGAGGATGCGCCTGACCTCCTTCTCGTCGGTGTTTAAGGACTTTGCCAACTGGACTTTCGTTATCCCCGCTTCGCGCACGGCTAGGTAGAGCGCTACTTTGAGAGCCGTCACCTCACCTTCTTCAGCATCCGTTGGGAGTCTCCTTGTACCTATAAGTTATCTGGACTGAGATTAATGCTTTGGCATTGCTTATTAACAGAATGATTCGAGATAAATGAAATCAGGTAGCATATAATAAGCATCTTATTATATGCGTAACCGTATGATTGATCTTTCCAAAGATATCCACTCCCTTACCGACTTCAAACGACGCACCACCGAGTTTCTGAAGCAGATCAAGGAGACTAAGCATCCGCTGGTCCTTACTGTTAATGGAAAGGCTGAACTCGTGGTTCAGGATGCAGAATCCTATCAGACACTCCTTGAGGCAGCAGAGTTTGTAGAGACTATCAAGGGAATTCAGCGCGGGTTGGAACAAATGAAGCGAGGGGAGGGTCGCCCTGCCGATGAGGTATTTGCAGAGCTAAGGCAAAAGTTCAGTATCTTGGATGAGTAAAGAATACCGGGTCATCATTGAGCCTGAAGCACTTGCAGGAATTGAGAGTGCATATCAGTGGATTGCAGACTATTCACCAGACCGCGCCGGTACGTGGGTAAATGGACTCATTCAGACAGTCCAGTCGCTTACAACAATGCCCACACGCTGTCCCCTAGCCCCTGAAAATGAATACTTCTCGGAAGAGATCCGACAAATCTTCTATGGAAAACGAAGTAGGGTGTACCGGATTCTTTTTACCCTCAGAGAGGATGAAGTGCATATTCTTTTTGTGCGACATAGCGCACAAGCCCCCTTGTCAGAGAGTGAATAAACATCTTCACTGTCTTTTCCACTAAAAGCTCGGTTTAATTTCCTTCGACGATAGCCACTTCATCAGGCGTTTACGCTTTAGTTCATCCTGGAATCCATACCAGCCATCTAGATCGGAGTAATAGTCCAGGAGGATGCGTTCACATTGAACTAATGGAGTACCATTCTGAAGAGCTTCTTCTAAACGTATATGCAAATCTGGTTCGTAGACAACCTCTCGCATATACTGTTGAAATTCTTCGAGTTCATTACTAGCAGCTTCAGGGGAGTTAAAGTCAGGGACTTGAAGAAAGCGTTTACGGTTCTCTAGCTCTTCGGGAAACATATCCCGGCTAGCAAGTACCTCTCCAGTTTGTCGGTCAAGATAATATGTTTCCCCAGAGTCTGCACCAAAGAATTGCTCTAGTGAATTTAGATCAAGCATAGATTGGTCAAAAAGCCTGAATCCACTCTTTCACAAAATACTCAGTCCAGATGCCGTTTTGCCAGTATGGGTCTGCTTCAACTAGCTGCCGCACAGTAGATTCGTCATCAGCTTCGTAAATGCCAAAAACTTTGGTTAAATCCTTAGTTGGGCCAATCGTAACTAGGACACCAGTTTCTTTCTGAGCAGCTAGTCCATCTAGATGGGCTTGTCGATAGGGAGCGCGTTTTTCCAAAACGTCCTCACAGTAAGTTCCCCACATCACATACTTAGGCATGGCTTCTGTGTCTTTATGATTAATCAGTTTAACTTCTGAGATTGACGCGGAATTTTTCGACTAGGGATTCTCGCACTTTCTGATGCACCAGCTCGACTTCTTCATCGGTGAGCGTGCGATCGCTTGACCTATACACTAACCGAAACGCCAAACTGCGCTGCCCTGCTGGGACATTCTCACCACGATATTCATCAAACAATTCCACAGATTCGAGCAAGTCTCCTGCTGCTTGCGCGATCGCTCGTTCAAATTCAGCTACCGTGACTTCAATGGACGCGAAGAAAGCAATATCCCGGTCAGAAGCTGGGTAAGCGGAATATGGGCGGAACCGAGGAGCCACCTTGTCATCTTGGTCTAGAAAGTCCAACAGCACGTCTAAATCTAGCTGGAAAACGTAGACTGCATCTGGCAAGCCTCTAGTCAGCCGCAGTTGGGGATGCAGTTGACCAAACGTTCCCAGTCGGTTTCCCTGCAGCCATAAGGAGGCAGTACGTCCTGGATGCAAACGCTGATCGCGGCAGTCAGGTTGATACTCTACTGCTAGACTTAATCTCTGAAACACACTTGACAAAACGCCCTTAGCTTCAAACCAAGTCAGGGGTTGCTCACGACCTCCTCTCGTCCACTTGCCTTGAGTTGGATCGCCACCTAAAATCCCTGCGATCGCTTCTGCTTCTTGCAACCCGTCTTCTTCCTGCCAGAAGATCCGACCAATTTCAAATCCGTTCAGGGGACCATTTCCCTGCGATTGATTGTACTCGCATGCGTCAATCAAACCTGAGATGAGATCAGTCCGTAGGGCTGAGTATTCTGCAAATAAGGGGTTAGCCAGCACTACCTGTCTTTCTTGCCCCGGCTTTACCAAAGAGTAGTGGATTAGTTCCGTTAGTCCAGCTGCCCGGAAAGCTGACCGCAGTTGACGTGTCAGCTGCTGCTCTACCGAAAGATAGCCCGGTTCTGTCTTATCAGCCAGGGTATCACAAAAGTTGTCGTAGCCGTAGAGACGGGCAATTTCTTCAATTAGATCAATTTCCCGCTCTAAGTCCCGATAACGATACGGCGGTACTGTAACCATCCAAACCCCATTTTGATTTAGGTTAGGAGTCACCTGACAACCTAGAGCAGCCAGAATACGCTGGATATCCGAGCTCTGCAGTTCCCCTGTTGTTTCTTTCAAGTCTATTGGTCCCAACACCTGGTTAACCCGTTCTAGACGCAGTTCAATCGAACGAGTCGCCGCTGAGTCAAGTCGCGTATCGGCAATCTGCTGAGTTACAGTAATTCCCCCAGCCAGTTGAGTCAGCAGCGTCAAGGCGCGGCTACATGCCACTTCTAACTCTGTCTGGTTGACGCCCCGCTCGTATCTAGCAGATGCCTCTGTTCTTAACCCCAGGCTACGGGCAGAGCGGCGAATTATCACCGAATCAAACAACGCTGCTTCTAAAACCAGGCTTTGAGTGCCTTCGTGGACTTCGGTTTCTTCTCCCCCCATCAGCCCAGCCAGCGCCACAGGTTGGTCTTTGGCGGTAATCAGCAAAGCTTGTGGTGACAGACTACGTGTCTGACCATCTAGCGTCTTGAGAGATTCCCCAGGCTGGGCGAACCGAACGCCTATTGTCAGGGTGCCGCCACCGGCTTTTGTCTGCCAGCGATCGCGGTCAAAGGCATGCAAAGGCTGACCCCACTCCAGCATGATGTAGTTGGTAATGTCTACCACATTGTTAATCGGTCGCACCCCAGCAGCTTGCAATCGCTGTTGCAACCAGTCGGGAGAGGGGGCGATTTTTATCTGCTCAATCACTGTGCCAATATAGGCGGGGCAGGCTTGCGGCTCAGAGATTTTTAAGGCTAAACCAGTTGCACCAGATGGGATGGATCCCTCAGCTGGTTCTGGTAGTCTCAAATTTGCCCCAGTCAGTGCTGCTACTTCCCGCGCCACGCCTACCATGCTCAAGGCATCGGCGCGATTGGCAGTTGCTGTTAGGTCTAAAATCACATCATCTAGACCTAAGAGCGATCGCGCGTCTGCGCCGCGCTGGATATTCTCTTGCTTAAAAATATGAATTCCAGCTGATTCTTTTGCCAAACCCACTTCCGCCAAGGAACAGATCATTCCTTCGGAGCGAACTCCTCGGAGCTTAGTAGCGCGAATTTTAATATCGATCTTGGGCAGGTAAGTACCTACGGTTGCTACTGGCACATAAATATCTGCCCGAACATTGGGAGCGCCACAGACAATGTTTAATGGTGATGCCGCCCCAATATCGACTTGACAAACGCTTAACTTATCAGCGTTGGGGTGAGGTTGACACTCAAGCACTTTCCCGACGACAACGCCCGATGCCCAGATGCGGCGGTCTTCGATGTCTTCTACCTCAAAGCCAGCCAATGTTAATTTTTCTGCTAACTCTTCTGGAGTGAGCGTCATCTCGACCAGTTCCCGCAGCCACTTAAGAGAGATACGCATGGAATGTGCTTGTGTTCTTTGTCTGATGTCAGCCAGACTATCTTAGCTTGTCAAGGATTTTCCGTAAAAATGCCCTAGTATTTTTTGATTCTGATCTAAACAATTGAAGTAGAGTGCAAGTCCTGATCAACGCCCTCTCGCAGCGAGTTGATGCTCTGATGAGCTACTGCTTAAATCCGATCTGTTCCGATCCCGAGAACTTAGTCTCCAAAGAACGATGCCACTCCTGTGGCTCTCAGATGCTATTGCGCGATCGCTATCGCGTGCTTAAAGCTCTGGCACAAGGTGGCTTCGGAGCGACTTTTTTAGCCCAAGATGAAGGCTTACCAGGTGAGCCCATCTGCGTAATCAAACAACTGCGACCCGCACTTGACAAATCAGAATTTTTGCAGATGGCGCGGATACTATTTGCCCGAGAAGCCAAAACCCTTGGGAAAATAGGCTCTCATCCGCAAGTACCACGATTGCTAGATTACTTTGAAGAAACTCAGCAATTTTACTTAGTTCAGGAATATATCAGCGGCTTAACACTGCATCAGGAAGTCAAACGCTCTGGTCCCTATAGCGAAGCTGGGGTGAAGCAATTTTTGAGCGAAATCATGCCATTACTGGAATATATCCACAGTCAACAAGTTATTCATCGGGACATCAAACCAGCCAATATGATTCGCCGTGAACAAGACCGCAAACTTTTTCTCATCGACTTTGGTGCCGTCAAAGACCAAATCAGCCCAACAGACACAAGCCAATCGGAGCAGACTGCCTTAACTGCCTACGCGGTTGGAACCGCTGGTTTTGCTCCTCCAGAGCAGATTGCTATGCGCCCAGTCTATGCTAGTGATATCTACGCCGTAGGGATAACCTGCATTTACCTGCTGACTGGCAAATCTCCTAAAGACCTCGGCTATAATCCCTCAACTGGTGAGATGCTTTGGCAGGATAAAGTTCAGATCAGTGACCACTTGAAGGAAGTCCTGAGGAAAATGCTGGAGGCGTCGGTTCGCCATCGCTACCAGTCGGCTAACGAAGTCCTTAAAGCACTTGAACTAGAACCCTACCTTGATGGTCTAGCTAAGGGCATGGCTGCTCAATTAGTTAATGTTCGACAATCGCCCAGCCGGACTGATGCCGGTACTGGTCGAACTCCCAGTGGCACTTCAGGAGGCTCCTCCGCTCCATCTGCTGCTCAAGTGGCAGCAGCGATTCGAGCGCGACGAGCTAAGTCAGCAGAGGTAACCAACAGCGTACAGGCGAGGGCAGCATCCTACGGGGTGCTAAATACCAAACAGACTACGTCGACAACGCCAAAAACTCCAAGCTCCATGGGACAAAAGCCCAAATCTCGTAAATTAGATAGTGAGAGTTTACTAACGGCTTATGTCAAGGGTCGGCGCGATTTTTCTATGTGCGATTTGAGTCTGCTCAACCTGCAAGAGGCTGACCTCCAAAGCGCCAATTTCCATTCTTCCAAGTTGGACAAAATTAACCTCCAGGAAGCTAATCTGTTCAGTAGTAATTTTAATCGGGCTAGTCTTAACCAGGCAAATTTGAGCAAAACAAATTTGAGCAAGGCTTACCTGAGCTATGCCAATTTAGAAGAAGCAGATCTGCGTGGTGCTGACCTCAGCTATGCTGATCTCAGCAACGCCAACCTCTGGGCAGCAAATCTTTGTGGAGCCAATCTCACCGGTGCCAAAATTTCGGATGAGCAGTTGGCGCTAACCAAGACTAATTGGATGACCGTGAAACCAAGTGGTAAGTGGGGCTTATTCTAAGACATTTGTCCTCTATTACGGGAAAGCCTCTTACGCTGCTTGTGATTGGCAACTGCTTTGCGCTTGCGTTTTTGTATGGGCGTTTCAAAGTGGCGATGCTTCTTCATGTCGGGAAAGATCCCAGCCTTGGAAACTTGTCGCTTAAAGCGACGTAAGGCTGACTCAATCCCTTCATTTTCACCCAGAACTATTTGGGTCATTCGCTCTCCAACTAAAGTGACTTAATTGCTGGGGTAGATGGTGAGCAGTCTATTTAGCCTTCAGTAAAAAAAGGCAGACTCTTCGTCTGCCCTTAAGACTTTAGAGTTAAATTCTTTAGGCTCAAAGCTTAATAGCGTTGAGAGTATCCCCCACCAGTGTTTCCTCGTCTCCCACCAGACGAACCTCTGTCTTCCTTGGGCTTAGCCTTATTAACCTTCAGGTTACGCCCCATCCACTCAGCACCGTCTAGGGCTTCAATCGCTGCGGCTTCTTCGGCTTCTGTTCCCATTTCTACAAAGCCGAAACCCCGCATCCGACCCGTTTCCCGATCCGTAGGCAATTGAACGCTATTTACAGTTCCATATTCTAAAAAAACTTGTTTGAGGTCATCTTGCCCGACCTCATAAGAGAGATTACCAACATAAATTGACATAAAGTATCTCCAAAAGCAACGGCTGTAGAGAGTTAGATTCGGAGAGAGGTCTGTAATATAAATAAGAACAAACTGCACAACCGAATGTAATCTGCCGTATGTACTCTAGCACAAATCGGGAGGCGGTTCGACCAAATGCTTTCGTTTGCAGATCTAGCTCCTCGAAACCCACATTGAGTTCTTTTCCAGGAACTTTTAACCCTTTAAGCCTTCATTCTTAACCTTTACATAACTTTACACGCCTTGCTTTAATTCGACTGCCCTGCTCATTCAGTAATAAAGTGTTACAATTTAAATAAGACAAATCAAACAACAACAGCGTAGGAAATATCTAATTGGCTATTCCTACACAAGATTAGGAATTAACTACGAATAGAGCCTTGGAATAATCAAGCAGGTCTGATGATGTTTGTTCTATAAAGATTGCCATTTTTTTACATAGAAACAAGATTTAGACAGTACACAAAACACAAGAGGACACAAAAAAGATGCTAGTATCGAGTGATACCTACTCCACTTGCAATGTTGAGACTATTCTTAGTAAAGCACTAACTGTAGCTGGCATAGAACACTTAGAAAAACAGTGCATTCATGGCTACTACCCCGGCATCATCTTTCCTGGTCACAAGTTAATAGTCGAAGTTGATAGCAATACGTATAGTGGTAATTCTCATAAAAAACTAGAGCAGAAAGCCCACGATAAAGAACGAGATGAGCACCTAAATCAACTAGGCTACAAGATAGTGCGTTACTCCAACCAAGCGGTAAAAAACTGCACAAGAGGTGTAGTAATAAGCATCCAGCGTCATCTATTGGCAAGCTAGATTCTGTCAAATGCCGATTGAACTGTTCGCGCTTATTCGCCAGCGTCCGTGCTGGCTTATCCTCTGTTGTGCCTGTTTCACTTAGAACAGCTATTGTTGTACGATTGTTGATTAAAGCGTTAGGAGGTGTTTTTGGAAAATGATAGCAGTGTGAATCATTTGCCATCTTTGCTCCAACCATCAAGTCGTCAGGTTTGGGTACAAGCTGTTGGTCGAGCACTCTATCAGGCCGGATACGGCTCAATTCAGTTCTTTATCCCGCTTATTTTTGTCAATCAAGTAGGTTTGTCGGCAACAACAGTTGGGATTGGTATTGGCAGTGGTTCGCTTGCAGGACTTGTGGGTCATTTCTTAGGCGGATATTTGGCTGACTCTCAAGCGTATGGTCGTAAAAGGACGCTCTTGTTCTCTGCGGGGCTGTCTATTTTAGCTGCTTTTGTTTTGACACTGGCTCAAAATTTGCCGCTACTGGTCATCGCCAATCTGATCATGGGTTTAAGCGCAGGTTGTTACTGGACGGCTGCTGATACTGCTGTTATTGATGTGACATCTTCAGCTGAGCGTCATAAGGCATTTGCTGTCTTGAACTTAGCAGATAGTCTCGGAGGAGGATTCGGGATCTGGGGAGGAGGAATATTACTGTCCCTGACCAATCAGGCTCAAACGCTCTTCTTTGCCGACAGCTTCATCCTTCTGATCTTTCTGGTCTTAATCCAGGGGGCGAGCGTAGAGACTCGGCAGGATAACTTAGAGCAATCTGACTCACTGCAAGGATTTGGCGTGGCGCTGAAAGATCGCTCTCTGAGGTTATTTGTTCTAGTCAACATCATGTTTACCACTTGTATTGCCCTAGTTAACAGCGTACTACCACTGTATTTCACAAACATTGTTGCCGCTAGAGCTTTAGAAACCGGAGCATCGGTGGGCAGTGTAGCCAACCTATTTACCTGGTGTTATGTCGGGTTTGGAGCAGTGTTACAGTTGCCACTCGCCCAAGTGCTAGGTTCATTCTTGAAGATACAGGTTCTAATGATTTCGATGCTGCTATGGGGAATTGGCTTTTTTCTGGTGTGGGCAACCGGAATGGTGGCATCGCTTCAGCTCATCTGTCTAATAGCAGCGCTCTGTGTGTTATCGGTTGCCACCGCGATTTATAAACCCTTTGCTCCGTCCTTTGTAGCGGAGTTAGCTCCAAAATCCTTGCGTGCGGTTTATCTAGCAATCAGTTACCAGTGTTGGTCGCTCGGCTATTTCATCGGTCCTGTTTTAGGCGGTTGGGCGATGGACCAATCCCGAACGATAGCTCTTTACTTCTGGATAGTTCCTGCCATTGGCACCGTCTGTGGCTTCATCTTATTGCATGTTCTGGGTCAAAGTCGATTTTCAAGTTCTACTCCAGCCACTGAAGACACAGCATCAGTGTAACCCACAGCTTGGACAGGAAATCGTGACTACTGACACCGGGAGGAACTAAACATCAATCATCATTCTATCTTTACTTATTTAGGTCTACCTGTACGGATGAAGGGGTAACTACGAGTGACTAACTCGCTTGAGCAGCCAGAATGAAACAGCGACCCCTACAAACTGAGCCGCGATCATGCAAATATTTGCTTGAACCACGAAGATATCCAGTGGCTCAATGAGCTGGGTAGTGATATGGAAGTAGTGGTGAGGCTCAAATTCTGTCCAGCTCTGCATTGTAGCCATAGATGAAGTACCAAATCGCTTTAATGTGATTGTTCAGCTTTTTGGAAAATGATAGACTTGCTCTCAC
>JAABUQ010010867.1_pt1 | contig 11817 bp, 10 predicted proteins | sample 5560001 | NCBI WGS metagenome assembly JAABUQ01 (sample SAMN10711888, study PRJNA513371) | rock metagenome | isolation source: Antarctica rocks | place: Antarctica: Victoria Land, Finger Mt nord | collected 2015-12-18
CGTTGCCATTACCGTTGCCGTTGCTGTTATTGCATTCGCCATCATTATGGTGTGGATACCTCTGCAGAGTACATGGTCAAGGACTGGGAAAGGGGAAGGGAAAGGGAAAGGGACAGAGGGCTCGAATTTCGAGTGGTTTAGGGAGCGAGGGTTTTGGGGGTGTAGCCGTGGGCTGGGGGGGTGGGCCAGGTAAGTTTGTGGCGATTTTCACTAGCTAGGTCTTTTCGTTGGGAGACTTGTGGTTTGGGTCGGGTGGGGAGGGGGGAGGGAGTGATGATTGATGGTTGGTCTGTTGCCGAGGAGAAAATGTGTGTGTATGCGTAGAGACTGGGGAGGGGTTTTGATGCTGTCATGATGATGGGTTTGTGGCAGAGGAGAGCTGTGCGTGTATACGTGGAAGGTAAGAGGGCTCGGGAACCCCGGTTGGGGCTCTGAAGGTCTGTTGTGCGTTGGGAGACGCTCATGGGTTTTTCTATATGTCGCTTTATATGCTGGAATGATCAAGACCCCGGCGCCGTTGTGAGATATTCACCCTTTCCCATTCCCCGGATTTCCTGTCCTACTCCCGTTCTGCCTATGCCAAACGCCGAAATGCCACAAGAAATGTGGTTCCCATCCCGCAATGCCAACTGTCGCTAAGAAGTCGAGCCCCAACACCCCCTCGGTCATCAACCCTCCAAGCCGAAAAATCCTTCTGGTCTCTGCGTTCCTTGCTCATCACCCCCCCGCAGCTCGCGCCTCCCTCCCACGAAGCGTAGCCCTCGCTGCCCACCGGGTTCGGGTTGGGAACTTGGGCGCACTTCCCGTAAGAAGTGAGAGAGCAGTCTTGCATCCAGTCGATTTTATTGTCGGCAGGGTTGCACTGCGTGACGTATTGGAAGGTGGCGGAACAGTTGGTGATTTGGATCATGCTGGAGACGCAGGCGATGTTGTCGTCGGAGCCGAGGGAGGTGAAGGCGGTGGTGAGGAGGGGGAGGAGGGTGAGGGGGAGGAGGGTGGAAGTGTGCATTGTGGCTTGATGTGAAGAGAAGTGGGGCTTGGGTTGCGTGGTTTTATGGTGGGTTGAGCGGTATTGGTAATGATTTGCTTATTGTTGATTGCTGATGATTGTTCATGATAAGGATTGTGTGGGTTGTTGCCGTTCTTCTCTGGCAGAGAGCAAGTTTATAAGCATTGGACGTATCATACCGGTCTCCTGTAGAGACCGCTCGGCGGCCGTATCTTGTGGCCGAGAAGGCGGTCATACTGGATCTGGATGTGGAACCAATAACTGCAGGCGTAGCCTCGTTGGCTGTGCAATACTTCTGAAACCCAATTGGTGAGATTGCAATTTACCTCGTCCAGATGCAAAGGAGGTTGGGACTAGGCTTGGTTTGGAAAAAGTGTGTGACCCGCGTTCTCAAACACGTCCCTGGGTCGCAGGGCATTCCTCTGATATCTCTTCGATACCATGATGCTCCTCCGAAACCAAAGACATAGCCCAGCGGCGCAAGAAGCTCGTAGATCAGATCGTAGAGCACTTGACAATGTTATCGTTGTAATCTTCAAACACCTGTCATCGTCAGCTATTGGTGGTCGTTTATGATAAATTGGCACTCATATCATCATACCCATCAAAGCTTTGAGCCCATCATTTCCGTCCCTTTGCATAAGACGTCCTTGATGACTGTCATCACATCCCACAATTTTCGCTCCTGAAATCGAGGTGCAACAACTTGTATCCCCAACGGACTCCCCAAATAGTCTGCTCGGTTGATGGTATCACGGTTCCCTAGTCCGCACGCAAAAACTCAACCTCAAAACCCTCGAGGGAAATTTGACAGCAAGAGAAATTGAGAAAGCGTATTGATCACTCACAAAGCTTCCTGTTTTCCTCATCCGGTCTCGACCGAGCTCTTTTCCGGTCCCAGGGCCCCCCCTCAACTTCCTCTTCCAAATCTTCTTTCTCCATCTTCCGTACAGGCAGCGAAGCCGCTGGGTAATCGAATAGCACCCAAGGCGCCGTATAATTTGCAGTACCCCACCGATCAAGAGGCGGGACTGGATGGGGTGCCACGGGACAAATAATCGCGTCCACCTTCTCATCCTTCCAGACTTTGTCCAAGAAAGCCTGCTGGACATTCCCTTTATGTGCGAAAAGACTCCGTAGATGCTCTAGAGAGATAGCCTCGCGTTTTCTAAGTCGTGGGCCGAGCCAGGGAATTAATGGCTCGCCTGTCTGCTCGAGGAGTGAAAAAATGTGGGCGTTGTCGGGGGCGGCGAAGAATTGGTTCACGAGCACTGCGGTGGCGCCCAAGATCTGAGAGATTCTGTGATCGAGCGTGATGATTTCGATGCCAGCGGATTGAAGCTTTTGCTCCACTTCAGAGATGACACGGTGGATTGGCGGGAGAGGGTTTACGAGGGCATCGTGCCTGAGAATGCCGATACGGGGTTTTCTGCGGTTCCGCGCTAGGTCGGCGGAGGGTGTAGTCCACCATTGTCCAGGAATTATAGCAGCATCGACCTCATATGCCCTGGCTCTTTCAACCGTTTTCATGAACAATCCCACATCCTCCAGCTTTCGGGCGAGCACTCCAGCCGCAGTCTCCATCCCCAACTTGCTTGTTCCCTCAGGAGAACTCGACTGCATCCCTGCCGTGGGTATACGCCCGGAAGATGGCTTGAATCCGACGACCCCATTGCACATTGCAGGGATGCGAACACTGCCCCCTATATCTGTGCCAACTCCAAACACACTACCGCTCATAGCGACAAGAACGCCTTCTCCGCCGCTACTACCTCCTGCCGTCCAGCATTGTCTGTTGTACGGATTTAATGTCCGGCCGAAGACGTTGTTCACGCTGTCCAATGCCATCAGCGTTTGAGGCACATTCGTTTTCACATGTACAACAGCCCCCGCATCCATTAGTATATCCACGATTGCAGCGTTACTCGTAGCTGGGCGAAAGCAGAGACTCGCGATGCCGAGGCTGCTGTCCACCCCTTTGATATTGAACATATCTTTGACGCTGATCGGAAGGCCATGGAGAGGGCCGAAAGGTTTGCCAGTCCGGGCGAGGTGGTCGTCTAGAAATTTTGCACGAGCGAGAGCGGATTCGAATAGGGGTTCTGTGATGCAATTTGTGAGTTGGTGGGCTATGGCCGCGCGTTTGCAAAACGCGGTGCAGACTTCCACAGCTGTGTAGCGCTTTTTCTTGAGAGAGGCGATGAGAAAGGAGGCAGCGGTGTAGGATGTGATCTCCTTCTCGCGGGGAGTGAGGATAGCGCATTGTTGGGGGAATTGGGATACGTCTGCTGTGGAGGTGGAGGGAAGAGCTGAGGGTGGGATCTGCCATTCTTGAGGGATGATTTTAGCGATTGAGGCGAGCTTGCGGTCGCGGATTTCTTGGTACGAATTTTGTGACATTCTAACAGTTGTCTCTATACCCAGAGAATGCGAAGGTTGCTCTCAATGAGAGGGGGATGGGTCTTGAGCGTCAGCGATGTTCCCCATGCAAGAAGATCGGCATTGAGGGGTTTCCAAGGCTGTTGAGTGCCGAGATACGCAAGTCTACATGAGAGAATGTATGTATGTTACGCCAACGACTGCTGGAAGGAAATACACCTGTTCTCATCATCGCTGAGGATGAGTGTAGCCAATAAATCCCACTAGATTGTAAACAAGGGCACATTGCATTGGGTATTGCAGAGGTTTGAGCAAAGTCACCCATAAAATTGACGCACGTCAGCCGTTAAACAGAGTCAAGACGTTCACAAGCCGCAGTAAGATGGAGCGGACAGCAGCGACAGGTGAGAGCGAATGGAGCAAGTCAATGGTCTATTACTCGCTGACAGCTACCTATGGCTAATGCATCATAATGCATGTCTCATTTCCTTCCCTGAGTCTATGCTGATCCACCTCCATCACCCCTCCGACAAACGTTTCATCCATCCGTACGGTTTCATATCGCAGGCCGTAGAGTTCCAAATCGATGGAATGATCCGTTGGTTTAGGCAGAACCTAAGTCTAAAGAGCGCCGTCAGTATGTCTATGCTTTACGGTGATTTGCATATGACTCACCTTATGCTTGAGCTCCTCGGTCTTGTCGCCCACGGCGTCACCGGCGGCAGAGGCACGGGTGCTTGCGGATGCGTTGCTATCCTTGGCGACGTCTGTTGAAACGTGTCAGCGGCTGGCTTGCTTTGTAAAGGTTTGAGTGGGGGTGGATGATGGAAATAAACGCACTCTTGTTGGCCTCCTTGGAAGCGGTGGAAGTGGCGCCTTGGACGTTGTCCTTGACAGTGTTGGCAGCGTTGCTGGCGGCGTTGCTTTGCACAGGTCAGTCATCATCGAGTGTTGCGGGGTGGATGGAGACATACGTAACGGACTCCATTGTGGTGAGTAGGTGTGTAGAATTAATGTGTGAGTTTGGTTTGTTTGATTGAGTATGAAAGTGGGATGAAAGTTGTGGTTGGTGGAGAGTGAAGAAGTGTGAGAGGAAGAAGAGGACAGGGACGAAGAATGGGGATTTGTTTACGGAGTACAACACTGGAAGCCTACTACCCCGCGTACGTCATTTGGAAATTGGAAGGTTGAGCCGGTGCATGATGTGGCGGTGCGGGGTCATGCCACACAGCACCAAACGTTGTCGGCTGACCTGCAAATCGCCCTCTCCTCTCAGTCTAACCAAGCAAAACGCTTCCTACTCCTCTCAGCTCCACAGTAAAAAGTCTGTTAACTCTGTTCGTGGCCGAGGCTCTCTGTCTCTCACTCATAGACGTCATGTGGACCCGCAAAACTTGGTCAGGCTCTCATCCTTCGGAGGAACGTCCATTCGTATTTGCGGATCAAGATCGCCGCCATGACAATGGCATGATTGATTCTCCCTATGGGGCATATGGAGAAGATGACGAACATGATGTAAGTGATCGAGATTTTCCCATCATTCGAGTAGGTTAGGAATCCTACTAGGCAGCCACTCGATTGGTGCTACTGAGAGAATCTGATCAGGGTCTTTTTGAAGCCCAACTCCCTTCTCTGCCAGGGCATCTGTAAACGACACTACCCCATATCCGGCGGCCTTGGCCGGAGACACTGGCGGGACCAATGCTTTCGCGCATGGTAATCTGCTATTGTGGCGTGCAGATACCATGTAACATCGACATGGCAAACAGCATCTGCACAGTGCCCGCATCAGGTATTGGTGTCGTTAATTTACCCGGTACGAATTGTGTGGCGTGCATGTGGGCGGATCTGCGATAGTGATAGGATTCTTGAACCGGAAGTTGTTTTGGCTGTCAGAGACCAGTGCGTTGTGAACACTGCAATCTCGGATGTATGTTCTGATGGCGAGCAAGGCCCAAGAATCTCGATGGTTTCTACTTTCTCGAAGGATTTTCTCGAGTACTCATTCAAAAATCTACTGAAACCTCACTGGAATACAACCTGCCAACTTCCCATCTCACTCAATCCTTCCTCACATTAGGCGGCCTCACCTTCTCCACGGTATCGAGATTCACCGCTGGCTTCACGGGGAAAACATCCTTGCTCGTCATCCTCGTGTTGTACTTTGCACCCCCATACTCAAACAACATATTCATCGGGAAACCCACATCGAACGGCACAGCCCCATCAATCTCGTCCATCTCTTGGTCACTCAATTCCACCTTCAGCGCCTCAATGTTGCCCTTAAGATGCTCCACCTTCCTTCCCCCCACGATCGGAAACACGTACGGCGCCTTTCTCATCACATATGCCAACGCCACACTCGTTATTTGCGTCCCCTTCTCCTTTGCCAACCGTTCTGGACCATTCTTCCAATTGCCGTATCTCCGGTCTTCGGCGGATATCATAAACTCCGGCGAGGTCGAGGAGAGATTACAAATCGCTTGAATAACGTACCAGGTAGGCTGACATCGGAATGGATGAACGCTTACTGGGGTATTATGGGATCTTCCTATTTCGACGGTGAAATTGTAGGAATCAAGTAAGGTGGATAGGGTATGTGGAGATCTAAGGTATGGTGTACCTGAGATATTGTAAGGAGCCTCGCAGGTTTCTCCAGAAAGAGCTTAGCTTGGTGAAGGGTATCGTTTGTGTCAGCTGTCATTACCCCTGTTTTCCCTTTTCAGCCCGTTTTTCCCATTTTGCTTCCTCTAGGGCCATTTGGACACTTAGTCACACCACTAAAAACACCGCCATCACACCAGCTATTCTCCACCTTATCAGGCGAAGCAATTGGTATGAAACAGGGCTAGGAACACTCATTTGCCCCTATCTAGGGCCTCATGATCATGTATATTAGGGTGCTGTCCACCATTATTTATCAAGGAGACGATTTAGCCCTGAGTGCATCCAACATGCCAGCCTATCTACTTCAAAAGCTGTACTACCCCTACTACCTGTTGCGAACCTCGCGCGAGCCAGCAATTGCATAGGACGCTCACAATTCTAACATCGCTGGCATTTTGACGGATGAGGGCATGATGCTTACAGCAATGATCCGCCCTTAGATACACGACCAACGACGGCCAATCCTTTAGGCCCTTTTCAAATGATTGTAAATCAATGATACCAGTACAACGACGTGGAGCGTCAGAGATCGACTGAACGGGGGCGATCCACACCATAGTCGATGAACCTTGACAGGGCTATGGATGGAAGCTGCTCTTTCAGTGGTGAAAGTGTGGCCATTCGATGTAGTGGATTGGATTCGCTGAAGTCTACTCTCGCGTGTTGCTTGCCGCAAAGCTCGTGAGGGAAATGGAGATCTGTAGACACGAGATTGTGTCAAGACTGCCAGAAATTATAGATCTTAGAATTGGAGATTCTTATTGAGTACTTCAGAGCACCCATAGCTCTCCCCTTTACCATCATTATCGCGGAATCAAAAGAGCATCATCCCAACATCTCGAGCTTTCATCTCCCCGTATTCATAGCGGCATCACCAACGGAATATATAGTCTAAAGAGAAAGACCTCAAAAAGTGTCACAGCTTTGCCAAAACCTACAAAGCCGGAAATTCCTGAATATTTCCCCAGTATTTATGTTGGCTTAACCTGTGAGGGGACCAGACCCCCATAGAGATAAAAGCCTGTAGCGCATTAGCATCGCAGGGACCCTTCCCCCTATAGACTGACGCAGGATCCCATTAAACGTGGACAATCGTGGCACGACAACTTTGCGTGCATGCTAATCAAGCTTTAGCCTGCAATACTAGAAGGCTAGTAGGATTTACAGGGTAGTCCTTGGGCTGAGCGTGTTAGCAACAAAACGCTTAGCTGTACATCACAGTAGTATTGATGTAGAGCCAGGCGAGGCAAATGGATCGGTATAGATTGCACATTTGAGACATGTTTCTCTGCCCCTAATGCCAATATTGAAAGCTCCCTCCTCACACGAATTGCACAAGTCATCGAGTTGAAGCCATCGTGCTGCTGGGCTTTCTGAAACATAGAAAAACCACACCGTCCAGTTTGACATAGAGATTGGCACAGACCTGTATTCATTCCTTGTCGATGTGTCATGGTCTGTCAGGTGACCAGGTCTTTTAAAGGTCCTCTCGCAGGACTCTAGATCTCCGTCCTCCTTCGGCCACAGAGTCACAAAAGGTATCTCTTTCTTTGATATTACTCGAAGCTCTTCTGTGGTCAAGCAACGCGGATAGCAACTTTTGCTGTCTATCCAAGACTTGAAGTCTGTTGGGCTGGCTTCATGCTGACAAGGAGGAAGTCTAGCAGTTTTGATGCACATGTCCTGCATCTGGCGATATCCAAGTTTGTACGCCCTCTTGTCTATGTTGCACGATCGCCAGTTGAATATTTGTGTGACTTGGAATGCATCGGAGTGGTGTCCAACCAGTACGAGAACCTTCTCAGCTGTACTCACTCCGGGGAAGTAAGTAACTTGTGGGAATTCACTTAATCTCTCACCCTGGAAAGATGAAAAGCGTGATTCAGTCGGGCCATCAATGATTCTTGTCCTTCGAAGACCACGGCGAGAGGGTACTCCGCGAGATACTCGTATGGTGTGGAAAGACACGTCTGCAGGATCCACGGCGTCAATAGATTGAAAGAAAATGCTCCAGCCCCAAGCACTAACGAGCATGGCTGACTTCACATAATCATCCGAATACATGTGTCCCAATAGCAATCTAGAAAGTATCCCGAATGCATTCACTACATTGAGGGTGTGAAAGTAGGTAGCGTCGCTTATGGTGGATTGTACTATTCCATGGTCTGTTTTCGGAATTGGATGTTGCTCATATAGGCAAAGTGGAAGACTTGTGCACTGCTCAAGGTCCTCAGGATTGATCATGGCAAAAGATGTGAGAATAGCAGCAAGACTTTGCCAATTGAGCTTTTTCATGATATGCTCAGACCTTGCGGGAAAATTGATGAATTCCTCCAATATGACGGGATTCACTTCCTTCAAAGCAAAGAAAAATTGACCAGCGCGCTTGACTCGCTCTTGTGACGGCATGCAGGTATCGAAAAGCGCCTTTTCATGGGAGCCCCTTTTGCGTCTTAATTCTCGCAGTGCTTTAAAATTTGGTAGCATGTGTGGGAAGCACCTCAAAAGGCCAATTGCGAGGATCCCATGCGAGCAACGCTTGATATCATGATCTGAAAGCCCCGCTCGCTTGAGGGCCTTCAAGCCATATCCATAAGCTTCCGCCCGGCTCTCCATAGGAATGCTTGGGTTATTCTCGTCATGCGCCAAAGTGAAAAGCGGTTCATTTCGGTCTGCTGCATCCATCAATGAAGCAACTGCACGTTGGGATTCGCTCGCCTCGATTAGAACATTGGTGTGGCCGTCACCGAAACAAATTTCGGTGTCCTCTAGACGCACATTAACCGTCAAACCAAGTATATGATGGCACCAGACCACAGCAGTGCTTATGCCGCTATGGCATCTTAGGTAGAGAAGCCTGTGCTCAGGAAAGCTTTGTAAAGATTGTAGCCACATCAGCAAGGACTGCAATGCGGGAAAAGGCAAGCAGCGCTCTTCAATGCTCTGGTGATTCGCATTAGTGGCCTTATTAATTTTGCGCTTCTTCAAGGTAGGCTCGGTTGTGTCTCTTGCCTTTGAGACCACATAAGCGTCTCCAATCTTGTGCTCAACCGACTCAAAAAGAATCGCCCACCGAAAGGCTGCGGTCTGTTGTTGACAAGATCTCAGTGTTCCGAGCAGGGAGACATAGTCCGGTACTATTTCCACTTCGCGTCCCGAGTCTCGAACGATTCTCTCGATAGCTTCCACGATTGCGTTAGCTAGAGATTCGTCCTCATGGGCAAAGGTCAAGGCCGAGAGTTGTATGACCATGGAGAACAATGCCGGGTTCTTCATTGCTTCCTGCACAGTTGGGCCAGCCCCTGATTCAAGCACGATATCCAGGTATCTTGAAAATACGTTTTGATCTGCTTTTGCAACCATCTCTCGAAAGTGAAATTTGATGACGGGGTCAATGCGGTGTCTGCCTATGAGCGAGGCCAGTTTCATTTCCGTAATGACATCGGAGCCTGACTTCTTGACAGCATCTACCAAGGCCAAAGAGCCCAATGCCGAGACTGCTTGACTCAAAGGGTTGACGATGTTGGTGAGCTCCAAGCCGAGCTGGAATTGGGCAGGAAGCACCATGGTGTCTAGTGTCTTTCGCTTCACGGAAATCGCTTTGAGGGCTGGTAGGACTTTGCAGATATCTTTCAGTATATATTGGGACGACTCGTAAAATGGCAGCTAGATGGGTCATGTCGTTGAGGCTTTAGGATCGGAGGGAGGACAAGGCTATATATCATGAGCTGAGGAGGCTGTGTTAGAGCTGTCGACGGGTTGGGGCATGGTTCGACTTGCTATCTTGAGATCGTAGGGGTAAGAACTAGACCCAAGACAAATATCCTATGGCTCGAGAATGGCTCGAGCAGACAAGATTGCTGAGATAAAGCGTCTAAGATGCTAGTTTATAACAGCACTTACACCAGCCTTCCTCGCGAGCTTTGTGGACGCCGGGTAGCTGGGGTCACCACTGACCAGGCAGCAAACCTACCTCTCACTCCCCACTGCGTTCAACTGTCCTGTCGCCGATTCGGATACTTCGCGACTCTCAATATCAAAACTCTTCTAGATTCTGCTCTACTATAGCTCTGTTCACATGGATTTTAAGAGGCACTTCGCCTCCCAAAAGACTATACCGGCCTCGAACTCCTTGCAAGGCCGCTCCAGCCCGACCACCTCCCAATCTCATTCATCCTGCAAGTTCACTAGGACCTTGGCTCCTCCAGACCCGCCCTTCTGCTGGATTGCCACCGCTTCACTAACGCCCTCAAAGCCTTTGCCCGCGATGTGGAACTCATTTGGTTTCAACTTGCCTTCGTCCATAAATCGCTCGAGGACTGGGATGTAGGACGCAATGTCACTGTTCAAGGTCGGAACCTCCTTGCTCTCGTCCGCCGACCTCCCAATCAATCCGAGCTTGGCCCGAAAGGTCTTATAGCCCTCACTCGGCTCCATGGGCGTCCAGTCATCGGTGGTAGCAAAGTACTTCTGCTTTGCAGTTGAGACTTCCGTCAGTGCCTTCCGGGCCAACTGTTCGGATTGAGCAACTGTGTCGTAGACGCCGAAGAAATTGCCCCCAGTCATTTCCTTCAGATCATGCAGCTGATCAGCCTCGCTCTTGCGATAATCGATAACACCATCGGCTCCGAGGGCTTTGACCATCGCAGCGGTCTTCTGGGAACATGAGGCGACGACTTTGTAACCTAACGCTTTGGTAATCTGCACGCTGTACTGGCCCACGCTTCCTGCCCCGCCGAGGATAACAACCCACTCTTCTTTCTGGACCGGGGTGGAACCCTCCTCGGGAAGGCTAATATTCAAACCCTGAAAGATACCAAGGCACGCAGTATAGGTTCCCACGCCGAGCGTGGCTCCTTGCTGGATGGAAAATTTCTTGGGTATGCGCAGGGTGAGTTTGGCGTCCATTAGGAAATACTCCTGGAGGGTTGAATGCCCGGGCACGCCTAAGCGGGTGCAACCACACACCCGGTCCCCAACCTTGAAGGATGATGCGGCGTCTGAGCCAACTTGGGTGACAATACCGCCGGCGTCGGAACCGAGGACGATGGGCCAGGCTGTCACGAGCAGGCCAGTGCCTTGCATGAAGGACTCGCTGGCGAGGATCAGGTCAACGAAGAAAATGGTCTGGGAAGAGGCATTGTGAGGAGAGGGGAATATAAGGCTCGCTCACATAGGGTTGATGGCGGTAGTCATGGACTTGACGAGAAGCTGGTTTGCCGAAGGCTTGGGGGTGTCTAGGTTCTCCACTACCTTGTAGGAAGAGCCCGGTGCTTCAACTACGATACCTTTCATGATTGTGGGATTGAATACGGCTGCTCCTTGAGTATGCTTTTGGTGTTGGTCCAAGGCTGGCCGGGCTTATAAAGGGTAAGGCCTCTTTGGCTGGCGATGCTAAAGAATATCTTACCTAAGCACCTCTAACCAATTTCTAGCTAGCTCCCCCACCATCAGGTGCCCATTCCCGGAAAGCCGAGGAGGCAGGTCATCCGACCACTACTAAAAAACTCAGATGAATATGCTAAGAATTAGAGTTTCGGTATAATTTATCTTCGTTTTGTTTATAATCGCCTTATTATCTTTTTTATATTATATATTTTTTATATAATTAATTAAATTTATTATAATAATTAATTTAAAAAAAAAATAATATTTATATTTAATATAAAACTTTAACTTAATATTTTATAAACTAATTTCTAAAAAATAAAAAATTAATAAATAAAATAATAATAATAATTTAATTTAAATTAATTTTTATT
>JAABUQ010010868.1_pt1 | contig 11815 bp, 15 predicted proteins | sample 5560001 | NCBI WGS metagenome assembly JAABUQ01 (sample SAMN10711888, study PRJNA513371) | rock metagenome | isolation source: Antarctica rocks | place: Antarctica: Victoria Land, Finger Mt nord | collected 2015-12-18
CTCGGCCCGAGCGAATCGCTGTTGATCTTCGGGATCCTAGCCTAGCCGCGGCCACGACGGAACGCAAGGGCCGCTACCGGTCCTCACTCCGTTCCGGTCCACGCTCGGCTGCGCCGCCCTTGTCCGCTGCGCCGTTCCATCGCGTCCACGTCTTGGCCGGACCCATCAACAGCGACCGCCTCGGGCGGAGAAGGGTTCAGACCAATGACGACGCTCTACACGATCAGCGACGACCGTACGAAGTTCTGCCGCAAGGCGATGAAGGCTCATAACGGAGTCTGGAATCCGGTGACGACGGCGTGGATGTTTCGCAACGCCGGCGACCACGCGAACGCGATGTGCGAGCTCTATCGGGCGACGCGCCCGAGCGTGGCGCAGCTCGAGACGCTGCTGGCGATGGCGGCGGACGGCACCGGTGCGCAAGCGTGGGATTTCGATCCGATCGTCGACGCGCCGGACTACTCGACGCTCACGCGAGACGATGCGTCGCGCTTGTTGAGCGCGGGCTACGTGGTGCGGCGGCTGCTGGGAACGCATCCGCTCGAAGACGCACCGGTTGACGTGCCGTCGGACATCTTCGATGCCTCGGCGTTCGAGGAACGTGCACGACGCGGGTCGCGCCGGCGTTCAGCGCCGCATAAGCGCAGTTAAAAAGTAACTCACTCGCGCGGCGCTCGTAAGGGCGCCGCGCGTCTGTTTTGGAGGCTTCGATGCGAAGCTCTATTTCGTCGCGCCCGAGCGACGCCGTCTCCGCGCTGCTCGTCGATGCGAGCGAATGCGATTGCGCGACGATCGCGCAACATCTCAACGCGTATCCCGCGCCATTGCTCGAAAGGGTCGTCGCGGCGAATTGTCACATGCGACCGTTGCGCGACGCCGAGCGCTACAGCGAGGTCTCGCCAGCGTTGCGCCGTCTCGGCGTCGACGTCGATGTCTGGCCGGTGCCGCCGTCGGGGCTCTTCGTCGTCGAAGAGCGTACCGTCTACTTACGTTCGCGCAGTGCGATGACGATCGGTCACGAGGTCGCGCACGCAATCGATTGCGCGCTCGGCGACGGCGTCTACCTCAGCGGCTACGATCCGCATATTCGCGCCGCGTTCGCGGGAGCGCGCGCGTTCGTCACGCCCTACGCCGCGTCCGAACTCGACGAGTATTTCGCCGAGTGCGTCCGCGCCTACGGCGACGTGTTCAACGACGCGCGGTCGCTGTGGCCGCGCGCGACGCACGAGCGCCTGTACGCGTGCGATCCGGCGATGCATGCAATCGTCGCCGAGATCTTCGGCGACTAGCCCGAAACGCCGGCAACGGCGTCGCGCAGTGACACTGCGCCTGATGATGGGCTTCACCATCGCTGACTGATGGAGATTTTCACTATGTCTCGTAAAGCCAAAGCCAATGGCAGTACTGCGCTCGCGACGGTCGTGACCGCGCCGCCGGCATTGCAGATCACGCGCGCCGAAGCAAACGCGCGCATCAAAGCGCGCGCGCTCGAACTGTACCACGCGGCGCGCACGCAACGCGACGAGCGTATCCGCGCCTTCGAGGCCGAGTACGGCCGCGCCGATCGCATCGACCATTCCGTCCTCGCCGACTTGCAGCGCATCCAGGCCCGGCTCGCCGCGATCGCGTCGCGGCAGCAACGCGCGAACGCGACCGGCGGTGAGCCGAAGGTCGCGAAGTTCGTCGACCAGATCGGCATGATGATCGTAGGCGCCGTGAGCGCGCATCTCGCCACGGAGCGCGCCCTCGAGCTGTTCGCGCCGGTGCCGCAAGCCGACTACGTCGGTTGGAACGGCAGCGGCGTTGGGCCGAAGTGCCAGGACGATACCTTGCTCGGCGGTTACGAAATCGTCGACGATCAAGCAATAGACGCCAAACTGCCCTATGAAACTAAAACGACGATGGCACGATCGGTCCGGCGCTGTGGCGTGCATTTATCCCATACACTCGACGCATACGGCTACTCATCTTTGAAGACGTCGTGATAAGAATGAATTCCACGCTTGCCGAGAACAGCGTCGACATCATGAGCGATATGTCGCGTGGTTGAATCATAGGTCGCAGCATGCCGGCAGAACCCACCGCTGGAGCGAAGAAAACAAACCGGGTGGCGACTAACTTGCGACTAACGCGCGACCAGTGGCGTCGAGTTCATGAACTCGCACTGGACGAAGAGACGACGGTACAAGACCTCGCGATTCGCGGGCTCTCGCGGCTCTTCGAAGAGCGAGGTCTGCCTCGTCTCTAACATCAATGATTATACGCTATTGACGTATACGTTGTTTGCGTATAAGATGGGCTAGAAGGTAGTGCGGATTATCAGGACGCCGAGTTCGAGTGGAGCATTGAAAAAAGTAATGATCGAATGCGGCGTAGCGGCTTCGATTTCCACGCTGCCAAACGCATATTTCAGTCGGATCGATTTGTCGAACGCCATGACGAAGTGCATTCCACAAATAAGAAGACCACGTCATCGCCACAGCTATGCTCGGTCCCGTTTATATTAGCGTTGTCTATGTCGAGCGCGGAGCGCGTAAGCGCATTATCAGCGCCTTTGAAGCCGACGACGAAGACATCAGGGACTACATGGTGACATATGCCATCATCGAATGAGAAGAACGACCCGCACATCGATTGGTCGAGGTTTGGCAAGAAAACGCGTGACCAAATTAATGCGGAAGCTGCCGAGGAAAAAGCAAAGCTCGGATTGATTGGTAGCCGTAAACGTTTGACGGCACACGTGAAGGGCAACCGTTACGAAATCCAAACGCCGGACGTTCGAGCAATCCGTGAACGCCTAAAACTAACGCAAGAATCGTTTGCGGCTCGTTTCAACTTGAGCCTGCGAACCGTTCAACAATGGGAACAGCGACGTGCAACGCCAGATATGCCGGCTCGAATTCTGTTGAAGGCAATCGAACAGGCTCCGGATGTCATTGCCGCGGCCGCATCGGCTGTTGAGCGCGACTTAGCAGCGGCGCGGCGCTAGGACCATAACGCGTCCCGCATCGCTACGCGCGCCCGTCGCCAGCGGTTGCGGCGCATACGCCGGCCCGGCAGCGCTTGTGCTCTCGCTGCATTACGAATCGCGCCGCGAACGCGCGCTGCATCGTGAAATCCTCGATCGCCTCATTTCAACGCTCGACGATGCGTTCAGCGCGTCGCCCGCGCTCGCACGTGCCGGACGTCACGCATCGGTCGAATCATTAGAGCGCGCGGAGACGTTGCTCGCGGTGTCCGCGCAACGGCTCGACACGCCGTCCGCTCACGGTTGGCGATCTGCGCGGCGCACTCCGCGACTACACCCGGCTCGGCGACCGTTTCGACGCAACGCGCGTGCAAGCGCTCGTCGACGGGCACGTGCCCGAACGCCGCCGTCTCACCGAACGCGAGCGCGAGATCGCCCGCGCCGTCGCGCACGGCTCGACAGCCGACGAAGTTGCCGCGCAACTGTGCTTGAGCCGCCGGACCGTGGAAACGCATCTCGCATCGGTCTATCGCAAATGCGACGTCCGCAATCGCAAAGAACTTCGCGAGTTCGTCACCGCCGATCCGGCCGCGCTCGAGTAGCCGTTACACCGTCTTGCGTTGGTGAACGATGAACGCGTTCCCATCCGGATCCGCGCCGAACGACATAAAGCACACAGGCGTTTCGGTCGGATCGCTCAACTGCGCGCCCCGCTCGCGAAAGAGCCGCAGCGCTTGCGCGATATCGGCTACCGCGAACATCACGCTCGCACCCGAGGTCGCGCCGTCGGGTTTCCAAACCCCGAACGTCGAGCCGTCCGCAAGCGCGAACTCGGCGCCCCGCCCGTCTTCGTCGACTTCCGTGGGCGTCATGCCGAGCACATCGCGATAGAACGCGATCGAACGCTGCGGGTCGCCGGTATAGTACGCCACGATGTCCATGCCGGTGACAACGGCGGTTTCTGGCTGATTGGCGGTGTGCATCAAAGGCTCTCCTGAAGTTCCAAGTGGGATGCCGCTACGATAACCGCCATATATGACAGGGCACGTCATATACACGAAATAACCTTGAACAATGCAGTCGCAGCGGCTCATCGCATGCCTCCAGTTGCTTCAAGGAAAGCCGCGCACGACGGCGCGAGAGCTCGCGCGACAGCTCGAAGTTTCGACCCGCACGGTGTATCGCGACGTTGAAGCGCTCTGTGAAGCCGGCGTGCCGATCTATATGGAACGCGGCCCGCTCGGCGGCATCGTGCTCGCCGACGATTACCGCCGCGCGCTCGCCCAGTTCACGACCGACGAAGTGCAATCGCTCTTCGCTTCCGGGCAGGGCCCGATGAGCGATCTCGGCATCGCGTCCCAAGCCCAAGCGCTCCAAAAGTTAGCCGGCGCCTTGCCTGCGATGCAGCGCCGCGCGGCGGAAACGAGCCGCGATCGCCTCTTCGTCGATCACAACAAGTGGAGCCGCGGCCAGCAGCCCACCGACGTGTTACAGCGCCTGCGCGCCGCGTCCGAACGCGACGGGTGCGTGCGTCTCCACTATCGCGATCGCAGCGGCACGCTGACGCAACGCCGCGTCGATCCGCTCGGCCTGGTGGCGAAAGCCGGTGTGTGGTATCTCGTCGCGCGCGAAGACAAAGGCTACCGCACGTTTCGCGCCGAGCGCATCGTCGCCGTCGACGCTCTCCCCGATACATTTGCGCGCCCCGCCGATTTCAACCTCGAGTCGCACTGGAACGAATCGGTCATCTCGATCGAGCGCCAGAGTCAAGAGTACTATAACGTCGTCCTACGCGTCGATCAAAACGCGATCGTGAAATACAACGCCTTTTGGAACGCCGAGATCGTCGACGAAGACGAGACGACATCAACGCTACGCGTAGCGTTCCCCTCACGCGACGTCGCGATCGCCCACATCCTGGTTCACTCCGATACCGCCGACATCATCACCCCAACCGACCTGGCCGCCGAAATCGTCAACCGCGCGCACCGCGCGATCGATAAATACGCCGTCCCCACGCGCCGCACCGCCGAACGAGGACACCGATGAATTCGCGAAAGATCGACATCTTCAACCATGTCATGCCGGCCGCTGTTGCGGATCATCTTCGCGGCATGGGCGAGAAGGGCGCCGGAATGGCGAAGCGCCTGACAAGTATTCCGGTGCTTCACGACATGGAAGCGCGCGTGCGCATGATGGACCAGTGGCCCGGATACGAGCAGGTACTCACGATCGCAGGTCCGATCGAGATGATGGGCGCGTCGGCCGATACGCCCGCGATCGCGCGCCTCGCAAACGAAGAACTCAAGAAGATCTGCAGCACGCGCCCCGATAAGTTCCCCGCCTGGGTCGCGTCGCTGCCGATGAACAACGTCGAGGCCTCGCTCGAGGAGATGGACCGCGCCGTCGCCGACGGTGCCCGCGGCGTGCAAATCTTCACGAACGTCAGCGGCACTCCGCTCGACGATCCGTCGCTCTTCCCAATCTTCGAGCGCGCGACGACGCACCATCGAATCCCGATGTGGATGCATCCCGCGCGCGACGCATCGTCGGCCGATTACGCAACGGAGGTAAAGTCGAAGTACGAGATCTGGCAAGTCCTCGGCTGGCCGTACGAAACGAGCGTTGCCATGGCGCGGCTCGTTTTCTCCGGCATGTTCGACAAACTCCCCGAATTGCGTTTGATCACGCATCATTTGGGCGCGATGATCCCCTACTTCGAGGGCCGCGTCGGCCCGTTGTGGGACCAACTCGGTAGCCGCACGTCCGACGAAAGTTACGACCATATCCTCGCCGCGATGAAGGCGAAGGGCCGCCGGCCCGTCGACTACTTCAAGTTCTTCTACAACGACACGTCGGTCGGCGGCTCGCAATCGGCGATACGCTGCGGCCTCGACTTCTTCGGCCACGAACACGTGCTCTTCGCAACAGACTGCCCGTTCGATCCGGAAGGCGGACCGCAGTTCATCCGCGACACGATCGCCGCACTCGACGCGCTCGATCTCTCAGCGATCGAACGCGACGATATCTATTTCCGCAACGCCCTGACGATGCTGAACATACCGATGCCCAACGTCTAAGATGGTGCCGATGATTGCAATATCGCGAATGAAAGCGCCATTCACCGCATAGATGCAAGCATTCTGCACTTGCAACGATTACGTGCCGCTCACGAGCCGCTCTCGCAGAAGCTGGCTCAGGGTGAACACCGCGCCCGCTGGATCGGCAATGACGGCACGGCGGAAGAGCCCGGCATCGAACGGAGGTGCGATAACGTGCGCGCCGTGCCGCGTTGCACGCTCAACCGCGGCCGGCAGATCGTCGATCCAAAACTCGACGCTCCACTGCGCCTGGCGAAGATCGTTCACTTCGACGCCGACCGCGACCACGTCGCGCGGGACGGGTTGCTGCGGAAGTCCGCCGACATAGCCGTCGAGCCGAAACAGCACCATACCCACATCGAACGGCTGCCCCGTCCACCCAAACGCGTTCGCATAAAATCGTTCGGCGCGATCGAGATCGGGCGTGCGCAGGGTGCTCATCGCCCACGCGCCCGGTTCGTTGATCCGTTGCGCGCCTTCACGCGCATGCGGCTCCCAAAGGCCGATGGTCGCGCCGAGCGGGTCCGCAACGACGCCGACCCGCCCCGCCGGCCGCGCGTCGAGCGGCGCGACGATCACGGTTCCCCCTGCGTCGGCGGCGCGTTGTAACGCCGTCTCGAGCTCGTCGACGCGCACGTACGTCGCCCAATGCGGATGCGTCGATGCATCCGGGAGCGAGACCATCCCGGCAACGTCATCGCCACCGAGTCTCGCGAGCAAATACTCGCCGCCGTCCGGCGTCGAAGCGCGCTCCGCAAACTCCCACCCAAGCACGGCCGAATAAAACGTGGCCGCGGCGCGCGGCTCCGGCACGAGCGCATCGACCCAACACGGAACACCGGGCGGATAAATCGGCTTCGCCGATGGCAGTTCCACGACGTGCTCCGTTTCGCTCACGCGCCGGCGGTTTCCGTTGCGGCACTCGCCTCGCGAGCGTGCATCGCGTCAAAAACCGCTGCATGTGCACCCGCGCCCGTTACGCCCGCCGAGCGTACGACAACGTCCTCGCGCACAACGAAAAGACGGACAAAACAAGTCGAGAATGACGCAATGAATGTCCCGCTACGATCCGTATACGCCCGGTCCATACGCCGTAACCGAGCGCGAGTTCAATCTCGATGACGCCGCGCGCAACCGAACGTTTTCGTGCAGCCTCTGGGTTCCGTCACGCGCGATTGCCGAACCGGTCCCGGTCATTCTCTACTCGCATTCAAGCGGCACGAACAAACGCGCGGCAACGTTGGTGTTTACGCATCTCGCCTCGCACGGCTATGGCGTCGCATCGCTCAATCACTCCGAAACGTTCGCGCCGGAACTCGTCCGTCGTGAACGTGAGAGCGCCGATGCGCGCGCGGCACGCGTCAACGGGTGGATCGCGAACCGCGTTCCCGACATCCGGTTCCTGCTCGATGCGCTGCTTACCGGAACCATCGCCGGCTGGAACCCTGACCCCGCACGAATCGGCCTCATAGGCCACAGCTTCGGAGGCTGGACGGTGCTCGCCGTGCCCGATCTCGATCGTCGCATCGGTGCCGTCGTCGCATTCGCGCCGGCGGGCGGAAAGCCGACACCGCCGGGTATGCTCGATGTCCACCTCCCGTTTACGCGGACGCATCGCATGCCGACGCTCTTCGTTGTCGCGGAAGACGACACGTCGCTGCCTCTCTCCACCATGCACGAACTTTTTCAGCGCACACCGGAGCCGAAGCAGCTCGTCGTTCTATCGCGGACGGACCATCTACATTTCGTCGACGACGTGGAGCACGCACACGAAGCGGTCCGTGCAATGCTCGCGCAAGGGCCACTCGCGCACCTTGGAATACGCATGCGCCCCATCGATGACCTAGCCGGCGGCGAGGAGACGCAGCGCATCCTCCGCGGCCTCACGCTGGCTCACTTCGACGCCGCGTTACGCGCCAACGTCGATGCCGAGGTGTTCCTCAAAGACGTTCCAGGGCGAATCGACATCTGAAGTCGCGAAGACATTTATTCGCTGCTCGCGACGGCGACGGCGTGTGGCGGCGCTCGATCGCGCGTCTTCGAAGACGTCATCGTCATGATCGCCAGGTAGACGACGGACTTGATATGATCGTCGATGGTGAGGAACCCGATACGTTCCCCCGCCTTAGTCGCGTCGCTGCCGATGAACAACGTAGAGGGGGATTGAACGATGCGCGATACACTCCTTCCGAGGCCGCCGAAAGCCGCAACACGGGTTGGGAAATGACCGTGCGCGGCGACCGAGATCTGCGTGAACAACGCAATCGTGAACGGACCGCCGGCGACTTTGAAATATGCGCCGTATAGCAAGTTGAGCCCGACAAGGATTCGGATCAACCACAAGGCGACGATCTTCATCGGCAGAGCGAACCGCATCAACATAACGCAACTACGCAATCGCGAGAGCAACGCGCGTCATCATCGAAAACCGCCGGAGGTCCGCGGAGGGTCGGCTTCGGCCGTCCGGAAAACCTTTCCCCATGGGAACGCCATGATCGAAAGCACAACACGCGATCAACGACTCGCCGAACGGCGTGCGGAACGCCGGGCCGTCCTTCCGCTCAACGCGCTTAATCAGCTCGCCGCCGGCATCCAAATCTTATATCGCGTTGACGTGAAGCCGTCGAAGAGTTTCCCGACGGCAGCCGCTACATCGTTGAACTCATTGACGGCGGGCGATCGACGAGACGTTAGCGCGATATTAGCGCGAAGTGGCAGAGCTGCATCTGATCGCGGGACCCAACGGTTCGGGAAAGAGCACGTTCGTTCGCGAGGTCCGGAACGGCAGATTTGCGGTTGCCTATGCGATTCCGCGGATTATCAATCCCGATGAAATCGCCGTTATGATGAACCCGCTTGATCCCAACGCGGCTTCGGCGGCAGCGGGCCGCGAGGCGCTCATTCAGCGCGAAGTTGCCCTGGCGCGCGGCGAGACGTTCGCAATAGAGACGACCTTCTCGGGCAACTCCGAACTCGGCTCATCAGCGATGCGCAAGCATTAGGGTACCGCGTGTCGATGACCTATATCGCCCTTGAACACCCAGAAGACAATGTGTTTCGCGTTGAACGTCGAGCCGCGGTCGAACGACGCACCGTGCCGGCTGAAGTGGTGCGTCGACGGTACGAGCGCAGCCTGACGAATCTTCGCAAAGTCGTAGACTCCCTCGATCGGCTCCACCTTTTTGATAACTCAGGGCAAGGTTTTCGAGCCGTGCTAACGCTTTGAGCTAGGGCGGATCATGTCGACCGGTCCGGAGCTCCCAACGTGGACACAACGCGCTCTGGGAAAGCATCTAGAGCGCGTTCGTGGCATCGAGCCCTAAGCAAAGCGAAGAAAAAATTCCGGCGGCAACCGGCTCGACCGATGAGTTTAAGGCCGAAGCGCGGTCATAGTGGCACCACCATCGTCTGTTAAGGAGACACACCATGAACACCGCCAAAGCAGCGCCGGTCCGCCAGATTTCACTCGTGTGCATCCCGACTCGCGAACAGGATCGCGCGATCGCGTTCTACGAATCGCTCGGCTTCGAAAAGCGTAGCGATATCGAGTTCGGCAACGGTTATCGCTGGGTTGAAGTCTACCCGCCCGAAGGTGGGACCGGACTCGCCCTCGCGCCGCCGCCTGGTCCGCAAGAGATTACGCCCATCAATACCGGTGTCACGTTGACCGCCGACGACATCGACGCCTCGCACGCGCGCTTTATCGAGCTCGGTATCGACGTCGACGCCGAGGTCTCGCGCATGGGCGATCCCGTGCCGCCGATGTTCTGGTTCCGCGATACGTCAGGTCACACGCTGTTGGTGGTCGAGCGCCGCTGAGCACATCGCCGCCGGGAGACGCCTTCGACGAACTCGTCGAACCCTACCGCGCCGAGCTGCACGCGCACTGCTATCGCATGCTCGGCTCGGTTCACGATGCCGATGACGCGCTGCAAGAAACGCTCGTGCGCGCGTGGCGCGGTGCGGCCGGTTTGCTCGACAAGGCGTCAGCCCGCGCGTGGCTCTACCGCATTGCCTCCAACGTCGCTCTGACGGAACTCGAACGTCGACGCAAGCGCGTGCTGCCCCAGGACTTCGGTCCGAAGGCAGCACCGCACGCGCCGCCCGGCACGCCCGAAGTCGAATCCGTCTGGCTCGAACCGTATCCGAGCGATCGCGTCGGACTGCCGGCCGGCCGCGCGACGCCCGAAGCGAGCTACGAACGGCGCGAGAGCGTCGAGCTCGCCTTCGTCGCGGCGCTGCAGCATCTCGCCGGGAATCAGCGTGCGGCCTTGCTCTTGCGCGACGTGCTCGGCTTCAGCGCGGCAGAAGTTGCTACGATGCTCGCCACTTCCGTTGCCTCGATCAATAGCGCAGTACAGCGGGCGCGCGCGACCGTCGAGCAGCGCATCGCTCCGCAAACGCAGCAGTCGACGCTGCGCGCTCTCGGTGACGACGGCCTGCACCGCCTCGTTGCCCGCTACGTCGATGCATGGGAACGCTGCGACGTCGACGCCTTCGCCGCGCTCCTGGTCGAAGACGCGAGCTTCGCGATGCCGCCGCTGACGACGTGGTACGCGCCGCGATCGGCGATCGTCGATTGGGCTCGCGACTTTTCGCTCTCGGGCGCATGGCGCTGGCGCACCGTGCTCTGCGAAGCGAACGCGCAGCCCACCCTCGCGTTTTACGCTTGGGACGACGATGCGGGCGCGCATCTTCCCTTCGCACTGAACGTGCTTACGCTGCGCGACGATCGTGTCAGCGACGTGACCGCATTCATCGTCCGCGAAATCGGGGCGCCCGAGCCTGATGCCTACGTACGCTTTCCGCAACGGCCGATGGATCCGCGCCGCCTCAACGTCACCTTCGAACGATTCGGTCTCCCCGCGAGTCTCTCAATTCGCGACTTGTAATTCAGCTACGTGACGCTCAGTATTTCCTCGCAGCGAAAATGGTCGCGTTCGCGTAGTTTGCGATCAAGCACATCGCACCGCCTGCGACGCAAACGGAAGCGGAAGTGACCAACTGAAATGCCGCGACACAATGTTACCGGCGGCGCCACGCCTATGGAAGACTTAGAGTGGACACCGAAGGGCGCGATTCGTCCCGCGATGAGAACCGTTGCGCAGCCAGCATAAGGGGCCGGAGATACCGGCGAAACAAGAGGCCACGCTCGCCGAGCGCGTTCAGCGGTTCGAAGACCTCGGGCAGATCCGAATGTGATGGCCCGCTATGCCTGCCACGAACAAGAAACATCGGAAGGTCGTCGACGTCGAGCAGCGTCCAACGATCTTTGCCCCTGAGGTGACTTGGGAGGCGCGCGCAAACCTGCGCGTCGCAGGTCTCGAAAACAACATTGAGAGCCGAAGGCCGCTCCCCGAAAAACGTCCGATCGGACTCAAAGGGCTGCGAAACAACACCTCAAATCAGTGACTAAAAGTGCATTTTGCTTCGAGTTCTATGACAATTTCGGAACGATTTACCTCCGACAGGTATGAATGTGAGCACAGGCGCACCTCGTCGGACGTGAAAACCTTCACCAGGTCCGCGCCACCACCGCGCGGCCGAGCGAGCTGTATGGATTTGGCCGGAAACTTACGCAGGCGCAGTTCGGAGAACTTCCATCAGAGACGCGCCGGCGGCGGAGCACACGCCATCATCTCGACTGGCTCTCCTTCCCATTGAGCTTCAGGTGGCGCGATACTGATCTGCTTCGTCGTCAAACGCCTCGAGGTTGTGATAGATGATCGATGCGCAGCGTCGAAGC
>JAABUQ010010869.1_pt1 | contig 11815 bp, 11 predicted proteins | sample 5560001 | NCBI WGS metagenome assembly JAABUQ01 (sample SAMN10711888, study PRJNA513371) | rock metagenome | isolation source: Antarctica rocks | place: Antarctica: Victoria Land, Finger Mt nord | collected 2015-12-18
GTGACCCCTCTTGCTGGTTATGCGCATCAATGATTTTCTGGCGCAGGTCTACAGAGTATGCTTTCATCCGGATTCTGTGCAGTCTACTCCTTGACTGTATTTTACTCAATCAAGAACCGCTGTATCTTGCTGATGATGCCGTTCTCTACTAGCAGTGGTACCTGGAATGACCCCATTATCGCTCTGTTCACTTCTACCTCTGCTGTCTGTGTAACTGGTCTATCAGTAGTGAATATCGGCACCTATTTTTCTTTTTGGGGCCAGTTTCTAGTTATCGCCCTTTTCCAGGTTGGGGGACTGGGATACATGACGGCAACGACCTTTCTCCTACTGCTGCTAGGTCGCAAGTTTGGTCTTCGAGACAAAAAGGCGCTTCAACAAGCTTTGGATAAACAAGGGATGCATGGGAGCGCACAACTGATTCGCTCTATTATTGCAACTACGTTGATTTTTGAAATTACTGGTATTTTTCTGCTTCTACCCGTTTTTGTTCCAGATTATGGGTTTAATCATGGACTCTGGTTAGCTATTTTCCATAGCATCAGTGCTTGGACTAATGCTAGTTTTAGTCTATTTCAAGATAGTTTTATTCACTATCGCTCATCGGTTTTACTAAATCTAACAATTACTGGACTGATTATATTTGGTGGTATTGGCTACGAGGTTATATGGGAAATGTATTTATACTTCCGCGATCGCCTGCTATCAAAACCAGGACGAATCGTATTTTCCCTTAACTTCAAGGTTGTCACTACCACAACACTGGCACTTTTGAGCTTAGGGACTGTAGTTTTTTTGTTTGAAGAATGGCAAAATCCTCAAACTTTTGGCTCTTTGAACTTAGAAAATAAATTGATGGCAGCTTGGTTTCTATCTGTTAGTACCAGAACTGCTGGATTTGATACCGTTGAAATTGGCAAACTGAGTCCTGATGCTTTATTTATTGCGACGGTGCTCATGTTTATCGGTGGAAGTCCAGGTAGCACGGCGGGTGGAATTAAGACAACGACCCTCAGAGTTCTCACTAGCTGTGCAAAGGCAAGTTTACAGGGCAAAGAGGAGGTTTTGCTGTATCAGCGTCAGGTGCCAATCTCTTTGATCTTGAAAGCCGTTGGCGTGGCAGTTGGCTCACTCGTAACCGTAATGATATCGACAACTTTAATTTCATTCACCGATCCGAAATTGAATTCTCTTGACATACTCTTTGAGGTTGTGTCAGCTTTTGGCACCGTTGGGCTTTCGACCGGGATTACGGGTAGTATTTCAGCACCTGCAAAGCTGGTCTTAGTTGTGACAATGTATATGGGACGTGTAGGAGTTCTACTCTTAATGTCTGCTATGTTAGGGGACCCTCGCCCTAGCGTAGTTCGCTATCCAGAGGAAAATCTGCTAGTGGGGTAGTCGTTGAAAGGGAAAAAGCGTGAATTTGTCGTCTTTAAATTTTTTTAGGAGTCGGCCTAAAAACGATCACCAGTTTGCAGTCATTGGGTTAGGAGATTTTGGTCGAGCAATCTGCTTGACTCTCCATAACTTAGGATACGAAGTGCTGGCTATTGACATCGATGAAAAACGAGTTTCCCAAATCTTGACAGAGCAGGCTGCTGCCCATGCTTTGCAACTGGACTCTACCGAACCTTTTGCGCTGAGAGAAGCAGGTATTTTTGAATTTGATACAGTGATTGTAGCAATTGGTAACTATATACAAGAAAGTATTATTACAACACTTAATCTGAAGGAAGGGGGGGTACCGCATGTGGTTGCTAGAGCCTCTTCAGAAGTTCATGTGAAACTTTTGAAGCGAGTGGGAGCAGACGATGTTGTCTATCCTGAGTACGATGCTGGCTGCAACTTGGCGCGATCGCTGACGCAGGCTACCATGATTGTGGACCACTTTCAGCTAGGCACCGATTACAGTATTATTGAACAGGATGTGCCAGAGGAATTTCACGGCAAGAGGATTGCGCAACTCCAACTTTACACTCGCTATGGTTTAAATCTGCTAGCAGTCAATCAAAGTGACAAATTCGTGGTTAATCCCGATCACAGTATGCGGCTTTACAAGGGTTCAACTATGGTGATACTTGGCTCTAAAAGTAACATCAATCGCTTGCCCGTCTAAAGCTTCTTTTACATCATTAAGCTTAGATGGCTGAATGATCGCCACAATCATGTCCATAGTTTGTTGATTACCCCTCATTTAACGTAATACCACCTCATCCAAAGTAGTTCTCCTCATCTGTCTCATGGTGATCCTATAGATACGCGATCGCCCTACCGGCTGTAAATGGCAGTAGCATGGTGGTAAGTTGTTTTGGCACAGCCTATGACTTCGCAGCAGCTTCTAGACACTGAAGAAATCGTTACTGATCTTGACATCAGCCATCTGGTCATCGAGGACGATACCCCAGTGGACAATTTTCGGTCAGAGGAGCAGCAACGGTTGTTGGTAGAACCCCTCTACAGTTCTAGAGTTCTGCCAGCGCCGTTCCTGGCTGCTGCCAATGTGGGGTTATTCTACAAACTCAAAGGCGAGCCGATCGTTCCAGACGTTCTGCTTAGTCTAGGAGTGCAGCGACCAGAAGACTTTTCTCAGAGGCAAAATCGCTCTTACTTCGTTTGGGAATTTGGTAAAAACCCAGAGGTGTGCATTGAGATTGTCTCTAATCAGGAGGGGAACGAACTGACCCTGAGCAAGAAAGCCCAGCAGGATGGCAAGAAATCTTGCAAGAAGGACATCTACGCCCAGCTCGGTGTGCCTTACTACGTCGTGTTTGACCCGCTCCAACAGATTCAGGGGCAGAACGACATGAATGGAGCTTTGTTACGACTATGGACGATTTCACCCACTGGCTATACAGAACTGATTCCATCTCAAGGTATTGTCACGGTTGGTCAGCCCATTTGGTTAGAAGGCGTTGGCTTGGGTCTGTCCCTGTGGGAAGGGCAGTTTGAAGAAGAAGTTACAAGGCTGTGGCTGCGTTGGTGCGATCGAGATGGTCAAGTCATTCCCACTGGCGCAGAGGGAAGAGATTTAGAACGCCAACGGGCAGACCGACTCGCTGAACGTCTACGGGCGATGGGCATCAATCCTGATGAGGTCTAAACTAAACTGATTGATTCCCTCGCACAAATCATCCTCAGTAAAATTATTGCTGATTCGGTGTTTAGCTAAAAGTTATATATTTGATTCTGAATTTGCCAGCATTAAAGGCGCAACTCGAAGTTCATTTGCAGCAAAGGCTCAAGGATAGTGAACCTTTCAGCCTAGAACTCTTCGCTCACGGAGAAGCGAATCTAATCTATCGGTTGAATCAAACTTCCTTAGTGCGAGTTGCAGTCAATACTCCTAACCAGCGTTTTCAGGGAGATATCTGCCGAGTTACTCAGTTTGAGCAAACAATTTTGAACTACCTTCAGGGAACTGGCATTAGCCACGAACTGCAAGGTGCAGTGCTGGAACCCAGCGGTAATTTTCCCTACACCTATTTAATTACCAACTTTCTAGAAGGTGGTCCCCTAAACTACAGCCGGACACACTTGTTTAAGTGTGCTCAAAGCCTGGCACGGCTACACCGCCTGCCAAGAGATCCAGCTTATGCAATCGCCCATCTAACCCCTAGCCTGCCTGTGATTCAGCAACCTCTAACTTTGTTCTACAATGAAGCGAAAGCTTATGCTCAAGCCTATTTTGATTTCCCACAGGCAGAACCGGCGGTAGTGGAAATGCTACAGACAGTACTTGGCAAAGCTCAATCACGATTACAGGCAGAGGCATTGCTGGAACAATATCCCTATGTCTGCCTGGTTCACAGCGACCACACCTATGATAATTGGGTGATAAATGACAAAAGGGCTTGCCTGATTGACTGGGAGTGGGCAGAACTTGGCTCTCCAGCAGGCGATCTGGGTCACTTCCTCTCCCCCATTACCATCCAGCGCTATCAGGGCTACCAGTTACGCCCAGCAGACCGGGAATTTTTTCTCCAAACTTACTACAATGCCCTAGAGGATCGTCGTCTGGCAGCCATAATCGAGAAACACTTTGCGGTATTTGGGGTCTACCCAGCCGTGCGTTCGCTTTGCTGGACTGCTGGATACTGGGTTACAGCACTGCGATGGTATGAAGCTGCCACCGAGGACGAGAGTCCCAGTGCAGTGGCTCGTATGGAGCGGTTGCACCGAAGTCGGAAGCAGTTTCCCGAACTGTGGCAGTCGCTCATCGAATGGTTGGATGAGGAGATTTAGCACAGACAGGAGAAAATCTGGTGAGAACTGACATGGCCCCCGTGCGGGATGAGCTGCATTACCCCTATCTACCACCGCGACCATCTAAGGGTAAGTGGAGCGGTTTGACACCAGATGGACGCTTGCCTGAAATCCACCTCTACGACGGCTCAAAGTGCAATCGCGCTTGCACCTTCTGCTGCGTTTCGGGAAATCCTGGTGGTTGGTATCGCCCCTACTGCGCCGAAACCCTAGATCTAACTCTTTCAATCGTCTCGTCAGAAGGGAAGGTTAAATTCTATGGCGGTGAACCCACCCTCCATCCTGAGAATGTCATCCAAGCAGTAACCTACCTGCGTTCTCAGGGCTTCCGGGGAACTTTCCGGATCTACTCCAATGGCATTCGCGCCCAGGAACTAGTGACAATTCTGACAGATGTTCCAGAAATGGATGCTGTACTCAACTACTCAGTCCTACATGGTCGGGGAGCACCTCCCTTGCCGCGTCATTCGCTAGAAATCCTCTTAGCCTTTCCCGAAAACCGGATTTTCTCAGGTCATATCGAACTAGTTGATGTGGGAGCGCCCGCATCACCAGACCCAGCCCTGGAGGCTGGTAACTTCGATGGCAAGTGTCCCCACTGTCACCCGGTCGTACGCAGTGACGGTTTCCTGCATGGCTGTCCATTTGCGGTCGAACTTCTGTCTCCTCACTTTGAACTCGGCTGGGTGGGCGGCGATCCCCAAGACATGCTCCAGCGATTTCACGAACTGGTACGGTGGCAAACAGAAGTGGTCGAGGCAGAAGCTCAACGCCGGAATATGCTTCCCTGTCAGGTGTGTAACCATCACCTGGATGAGCTACCTTTACCGGGAGAGACTGTCACTCGCCCATAACTGCGAGCTTCAGGCTGAACTAGGGAGACTGCAAATGGTTAATGCGATCCGTGATGAGCAAGCGGCAATTGAGTGCGCACAAAAGCTAGCGATGGAGTTTGCTCAAGCATCCTCCGAGCGAGACAAAGAGCGAAAGTTACCTCGTTTCGAAGTGCAACAGCTAGCTGAAAGTGGCTTTTTAGGCATCACTGTCCCCCAAGCATACGGTGGCATAAATGTGTCAAACATAACGCTCGCTCAGGCGGTTAAGACGCTCTCGACAGGGGATTCCAACATCGGTCAAATTCCACAGGGTCACTTTTACGTCTTGGAAGCCCTGCGACATGCAGGTACTGAAGAACAGAAGCGCCATTTTTTTAAAAAAGCACTTGAGGGGGACTTGTTCGGTAATGCCTTCGCCGAAACTGGTACGAAAACAGTTGCCGAGTGTAAAACTCGCATCACGCAAACAGCTTCTGGCTACGCGATCAACGGGCGTAAGTTTTATTCTACTGGTGCCTTATTCGCTCAGTGGATTGCGGTAGTGGGGCTTACTGAAGATGACAAGATTTTGTTGGCGTTGGTGCAGCGAGATGCTGCAGGGATAACGATTGTAGATGACTGGTCTGGGATGGGACAACGAACGACCGCCAGTGGCACAGTTGTGTTTGAGAACGTGGAGGTAAGCAAAACAGATGTCCTTCCTCATTACCTTTCTTTTGAGCAGCTAACTACTCAGGTGGTGAACTCGACTCTACTCCATGCAGCGATTGACCTTGGCATTGCCAATGCGGCAGCGAACGATGCCATGCAGTTTGTTCGCAACCACAGCCGACCCTGGATTGAGAGTGGCGTGGAGCAGGCATGCCAAGACCCCTTTATTATTCACCAGATTGGTGAGATGATGCTCCAGTTACATGCAGCTGCAGCAATGCTAACGCGGGCAGGCGAGTTCTGCGATCGAGCATGCGAGGACATGACTGAATCTAGGATTGCAGAAGCCTCGGTTGCAGTTGCTGAAGCGATCGCACTAGCTGAGCAGGCGGCAATCTTCACGACTAATAAGCTGTTTGAAGTCAGTGGGACAAAGTCAACCTTAAGTCAGTTTAACCACGATCGGCACTGGCGGAACGCCCGTACCCACACGTTACACGATCCCGTACAGTGGAAGTATTACCGAATTGGCAATTACTACTTAAATGGCGTCAATCCACCACGCAGTCGGTAGAGTTAATGAAGACTGATTGATTCAGACTTCCGGTTTTCTTCCGATCACACTTATACAAAAAACTTAGGAGGAAAGATGTTTAATGAACCATTTGAGACGATAGACCTGGGGGTCTACCTAGACGGTGCCGCCTATGCTCCCTGGACTTATAAGTCTCAGCATGTCAACCATGCTGATGGAGCAAGGGCAATGGCTTCTCGCATTAATCGCCATAAGTTCGGCAGTGACGAGGAGGGGAGAGTAGCAACAACAGACTTCCCTGAAGCCATGGGACTAGCTTGGACGCATGTCTGGCTGACGGACCACGCAGGCAATCATATCGATGCTCCCTACCATTTCGGCCCAACCGTTGCTGGTGAACCGGCTAAAACTATCGACCAAGTACCCCTTTCCTGGTGTATCGGTCCAGGGGTGCGTCTAGATTTTCGTGAGCAAGCAGGACGGGACATTACAGTTGATGACCTAAAACGCGAACTCGACCGGATTGAGGTTACTCTTAGCCCAGGCATGATCCCACTGCTCTGGACGGGGGCTGACGCTTTTATTGAGGATGACCACAAGTACTGGCAGAGCCAGGCAGGGCTCTCGTTGGAGGGGCTTTACTACTTGCTCGACCAGGGAGTACAGCTGATTGGTATCGATGGCTACGCGATGGATGTCTCTTACAAGACAATGCAGCAGGAGTTTCAATCAGACGACCCGTTGTTTTTCCCAGCTCATTTTGCTGGTCGCGAACGGGAGCACTTGCATCTTGAGAAGCTGGCTAACCTAGGAGCGTTGCCGCAACCTAAAGGATTCCTCTTTGTCGCCTTCCCGATTAAAATCCGAGGTGGTAGTGCGGGTTGGGTGCGTCCAGTTGCCCTAGTGCCACGCAGTCACTTTTCCGCCTCCGTTTGAAAACAGCAGGTCTTATGCCATTTTACTCTTCCAATTACGCAAAATCTCGTCGTAGATTTCTCGGCTGGACCGCAACTGCAGGTCTTGGATTTGGTCTCACCTTACACGGCTGTCAGAGCGGGAGACAGAGCGCTACTTCTGAAAATCAACCCAGTCAGCAAGCCTTCTCAGGTCAAACCCTCCGAGTATTCATTTACTCTGGAGCCTGGGAGAAGGTGACTCGCGAGAGTTTCGTGCCCAAGTTCCAGGCGAAAACGGGGGCAACAGTTATCCCTGATCCCGGTTGGTGGGATTCAATTCCCAAGCTCAAAGCTTCCCCACCGGGAGACCCTGCCTTTGACTTAGTACTCACAGATGCCACTCAAGGCTATCCAGCCATTAAAGAGGGACTGTTTCAGAAGATTGACATGAGTCGGCTGACCAACAAGGACAAACTTAGCCCCTCCGTCCTGGATAACTGGGTTTATAAAGAGGGCTACGGCGTCACCTTTCCAGAGTCAGTCATGACACTGGCTTACAACAAGGAATTAATTAACTTTACTCCTACCAGTTGGGGAGATCTCTTGAAGGACGAGGTCAAGGGTAAGCTTGGTATTTATAACTCGTTCTACATGTCGCTTTACACCTTTGCCTGTATGAAGGTCGCCCAGGAAGGCAAACCGGGAACTGCAGCCGCAGAGATTACAAATAACCTGCCAGGAGTGATTGAGTTTACCAAGGCAAATCGGGACCGAGTTAAGTACTGGTGGCCCACATCTACAGATATGGCCCTAAACCTGTCTCAGAAGAATTGCGTCATGGGCAATATGCACAGCCCCGACATGCTGATCGCCATGCGACAAAAGCCAGAGCTAGCTGCGGTTGTGCCGGAGCCCGATCGGGCTTTTGTCCAGTTAATGTGGCTGATTCCGACTGGCACTAAGCACAAAGAGCTGGCAGAGGAAGCAATGAATTTCCTGATTGGCGAACAGATGCAAACAGAATTTGCCAAGAATGGCTCAATGACTGCCGTTCTATCGGTCGCTCAGCAGGTGGCAGCCAAAGATAGCTTCTGGAAGCAGATTTATCCCTCTACCGAGGCTCAACTTAAGCAGATCCGTTACTACCCCTACGAAGCCTATTTCAAACACTGGAACGACATTGTCTCTGCCTGGGATCAAGAAATCTTGCGTAAGGCATGAACTCAACGGTCCGCCGGAGCTGCCTCCGGCGGCGCGAACAGCGCAAGCTCAAGTCAGGCGTTAACCTCCAGCCTTGGAAGAATATGGAAGCATTAAGGCTTGAAGCACTGCAACGGTCCTTTGACCAAGGTCCCCCTGCCGTTAACCAGGTGTTTCTTTCTGTTGCTCCAGGAAGTTTTTTCTGCTTGCTTGGACCTTCAGGTTGTGGGAAGACTACCCTATTGAAGCTGATTGGCGGCTACCTGAAACCAAACCAGGGACAGATCTTCATTGCCGGGCAGAATATGACGCGCCAGCCTCCTGAACGGCGGGAGGTGGGTATGGTGTTCCAGAATTATGCGCTCTTTCCCCACCTATCTGCACGGGAGAATGTGGCATTTGGTTTAGAAGTGCGGAGAGTGCCGCGACGAGAGCGCCAGATCCGAGTGGAGTCTATGCTCGACCGCGTTGGGCTATCGATGGCGGAGCGGGAACGCCGCCCCCGAGAACTTTCTGGTGGACAACAGCAAAGAGTTGCCCTGGCACGGGCGCTGGCGATCAAACCCAAAGTATTGCTACTCGACGAACCCTTTGCCAATTTAGACCGACAGCTACGAGAGCGGCTGCGGACTGAACTCAGGGATATTCAGCGTCAAACTGGCGTGACCACTATCCTCGTCACCCACGACCAGGACGAAGCACTAGCACTTGCCGACCAGGTAGGATTGATGCTGGCTGGTCGGTTTTTGCAGATTGATACACCACAAGGGATATACCAACATCCCCTCACACCCTTTGCTGCTCGTTTTGTCGGAGAGGCGAATTTATTTCAGGTTATGGCGGTCGAAGCGGATCAGCTACGACTGCGGGGTGGAGCTGTGCTTAAGCGTGACAATCTGCTGTCCGTGGTTCCTGAAAACTGGTTGCTGGTTAGACCAGAAGACTGTTTGGTGGGAGCCGAGGCCGAGCATTGTCAGAACGCCTGGCTGGGACGCCTCATCAGCTCCACATTCCTGGGCTTAGACCAACTGCTGGAGTTGGAGATCGTACCAGGGACTACGCTGCGGGTCCGGGGACGCCCTAAAAACTTGCCTGAAATTTCATCCAACAAACAGTTATGGGTAGGAATTCCATCCCCAAAGATTTGGGTGATTCCGGGGGACGATCCCCCTTGGATAACGAACTTTACTGCCGGGAGCCTGTCTCAATGAAAGCACCCAAAATCGGTAGCATTCCTTTAGCTGCAATGCTTTTAGCAGCTCCAGCCTTGGTGCTTCTGCTCTGCTGTTTCGTAGCCCCGATGCTCCTCTTAGGACGGGTCAGCCTTTATGAGGGGGGCGGGAGCGGCGGTTTTGGGATCGACAGTGGTGGCTTTTACCAGCCGGGCACCTGGACTCTTGGAGCCTACCTAACACTTTTCCACGAGCCCTACTTCTGGGAGGTTCTGTCCTTTACGGTCTTGTTTGGGATTGGGATCACTCTATTAACATTGCTTTTTGCCTATCCGCTGGCACTGACCATCCAAGGGCTTTCTCTTCGCTTGAAAACCCTCTCCCTAGCGGTGGTGGTATTGCCGAAGCTGGCAAACCCCCTGGTTGCGATCTATGGCATTGAACTACTTCTGAGTAACACGGGTCCAATCAATCAGGGGCTGCTGTTTTTGGGTTTAATCGCAGAGCCTATATCCTTGTTTCATAACCTCATAGGTGCAGCCATTGGTGAGGCATACCTGCTTCTTCCTTACCCAGTGCTGCTCCTAGTTACTGCCTTTAACCGCATCGATCCAAACTTGGTGCCTGCGGCGCGAGGACTGGGTGCAAGTTCCTGGATGGCTTTTTGGCGGGTAACTTTTCCACTTTCGCTGCCAGGATTATTTCTGGCGGCGATGCTGAGCTTAATCTTTGCCCTAGGAGCTTTTGAGAGCCCTTACCTGCTGGGCAGTCCACAAGAGATTACCCTGGCTGTTGATATCCAGAAGCAGACGTTTGAGAATCTCAACTGGCCGCGAGGTGCCGCAGAAGCCGTGATGATGCTGGTGACGCTCGCTGTGTGTGTTGCTCTCTATCACCTGCCGACTCAGTTGGTACAAAGACAGGGGAGAAACTGATGCACCATACATGCTTAAAACTCAAATCTGCGTGTATTCGGTTGATTGTCCCAGGGCAAGCTCTCTTCAGTTGGGGACTGCTCCTGCTATTGCTGTGGCCTCTTTGCTATGTGGTCTGGATTTCCTTCACACCAGGTGAACTGCTTGAGCCCCCAACAGGAGAGTGGTCGTTCCGCTGGTATCGCCTGTTCTTTGCGAGTCCACAGTGGACGCAGGGGCTCACCCATAGCCTCATAGTTGCAGGAATGACAGTGATTGGTTCCCTGTTTGGAGGTGGAGGAATGGCTCTTGCTGTGACGCGCTACTACTTCCGAGGCAAGCAGCTCCTATCTACTGCAGTGCTTCTCCCCCTGTTTGTTCCGGCTGTCGTTCTGGCAATGGCACTCCTCCCTTTCATGCGGGCTTTGGGGCTTTGGGGCACAGAGTTTTCTCTGGCTGCTGCCCACTCCCTTTGGAGTTTACCCGTTGTCTTTCTGGTTACCCGCTTAGCCTTGGAAGAACTCGATCCTGACTTGGAACATGCAGCCCGGGGTCTTGGTGCTAACCCGATCGTAACGTTTCGCCGGGTAACGCTGCCAGCGATCGCTCCCGCTTTACTTGTTGGGGCACTCATGGCCTTCATTCTGTCACTGAATGAGTTTTTGATGGCTCTGTTTCTGAGTACTCCTGAGATTGAGACGCTCCCCAAGGTAATTTGGCCGAACCTGCGCTACACACTCACACCCCTTGTGGCTGCTGCATCAAGTCTGACGATGCTTCTTACCCTTCTTGGTCTTGCACTAACAGTCTGGTTGCTCAAGATTAATCGAATTATCAGACGCCTTCCTCGCAGTTAACTTTGGTGGCACAAAGCTGTGTCACGGATTGCACGACTCCAACTCGCCATTTCATTTTTTCAGCAGCTCTGATTGGGGTGGGGGTTCAATTAGTAGGAGACAAGGCAGCAAGTTTTGTTGCTTTTACAGAAAGTAGTTGTTTTATTTTTGAGAAGGTTTTGTTCAAAATCGACCCATATTGATTCGAAATTTGCTGATTTCAGGCCAATCCGTTCATCTACATCTGCCGCGTCGCCAGTTTTATTGCTCTTTGTGTCAACATTATTTTAATGAACGGTTGAGTTTTGAAGGGTTGGGAACGACGCTCCACTCAGCGATGTGAGAATGCCATTTATCAAAGTGCAGCAGACCTTGCTCATTATGTAACCGTTCAGAGGGTGTGAGAACGTGTATTAGGAAATTGGAGCAGAGTTTGCTATTGTAATCGGCATGGAAGAACTGCCTGCAATTTCCATCACGTCAATTTCCCAAGCGGATTGGGAACAGTC
>JAABUQ010010870.1_pt1 | contig 11815 bp, 7 predicted proteins | sample 5560001 | NCBI WGS metagenome assembly JAABUQ01 (sample SAMN10711888, study PRJNA513371) | rock metagenome | isolation source: Antarctica rocks | place: Antarctica: Victoria Land, Finger Mt nord | collected 2015-12-18
GGAAACGGCTTGCGGCGGGACGCTTCGGTCTCAATGTTCGACTCCGGCGCCTTCAGGGCCCCCGGGATCGAGGTGTATTCGCCGCCGGGCGACTCGATGGACCGGCGAGCCTCGACGGCGGTGGCGCGGGCGGCGGAACGCACCTTTTCGGCTTCGGCCTTCTTGTCCCCCGCGGAAACCAGGAAGGCGAGCTCGGCGCGAGCGGCGTCTTCGTCCGCCCTGGCCGCGAGCGCGACCCGTTCGGCTCGGGCGGCGCGGTCGACCAGTTCGGAGACGTCGCCCGGGCTCGGTTCCTGAGTTCGGGCACGGTCCGCGGCGGCCCGCGCCTGGATCGCCGCGGGCTGGACCTCCGCGGTCGCAAGGGCCTTCTCGGCGACCACCACGCCCAGCCTGGCCCGCGCGGCCTCGTCCTGGGCGGCGGCGTGCCCCTCCCCAGGTTGACCGGCGTCGACGAGCGTGACGTGGCCAGGCAGTTCGTTGAGGCGTTTCTCCTGACGCTCGACTTCGGCCAGCGTCTTGCGGGCGGCTTCGCGCGCGGAGCGGGCGGCCTCGATGCGCCGACCCGCGGCCTTCAAATGGCCCTCGGCCACGCCCGACCGCAGGCCCGGTTGGTACGCCTCGGCGGGCAATCGGACCGGCTCGATCACCCACCCGCCCGTTGGCAAGAACGCCGGGACGGCGGGCTCGATCAGCCGGCTGGTGTCCGGGTGACGCTCATCGCCACGGACTTGGAGATAAGTTGGCGCGTCGAGGTTGCAGTCGAAGGCACGTGGGATGCCATCCTTCTCCGCGTCCGTGTCGCCGGGAATCAAGTCCGTGCGGACCTGATAGGGCTCGAAGATCGCGCGCATCCGGTAGTAGTCGACCTGCGCGATCGGGTCGAATTTGTGGTCGTGACACTTCGCGCAGTTGACCGTCAGCCCGAGCATGGCCTTGGACGTGTGCTCGACGGCCTCGTCGAGCCAGCTTGATCGATTGAACTTGAAATACTGGCGTGCCAGGAAGCCGGTCGCACGCAGCCTGCCGAGGTCGTCGGGGTACAGCTCGTCGGCGGCCAGCATCTCGCGCAGCATCTGGTCATAGCCCTTGTCGGCGTTGAGCGACTCCACGATCCAGTCGCGCCAATGCCAGAGGTGCTTCCGCGAATTGCGGACCTCGGAGCCGAGGCCCCAGCAGTCGCTGTATCGCCAGACGTCCATCCAGTGCCGCCCCCAGTGCTCGCCGTGATGCGGGCTGCCCAGCAGCCGCTCCGCGGCCTCGTCGTACGCCGCCGGAGTGGTATCCGCGACGAATGCGTCAAGTTCCTCGGGAGTCGGAGGCAGGCCGATCAAGTCGAGCGACACGCGGCGCAGCCAGGTCCGCTTGTCGGCCGTCCCCTGCGGGATCAACGATCGCTCCTCAAGTCCGGCGGCGATGAAGGAGTCGATCGGGTTCCGGACCCAGCCCGAGTCGTTGACGTGCGGGACGATGGGGCGTTTGGGAGTCTTGAACGCCCAGTGATCGCGAGGGTCCTGTTCAGGCCGCTCGTCGTCGGGAGACCTGGCCCCCTGGGCGATCCAGGATTCCACGAGCGCGATCTGCGCGGCGGGGAGCGGCTCCCCTTCCGGCGGCATGCGCCCGGCCCCGTGTCGGGCCGAGATCCGCTCGATGAGCGGGCTCGCGGCCGGGTCACCCGGTTCGACGGCCGCGCCGCCGTCTCCTCCCTTGATGGCGAAGGTCGCGGTGTCGAGCCTGAGGCCCGCCTTCTGCTTGAGAACCCCGTGGCAGGCATAGCACCGCGCTCGCAGCAAGGGCTTGATCTGCCGCGAGTAGTCCACCGGTTCGCCGGCAAGGGACTGCGTGGCGAGCACGGACCCGATCAGGATCAGCCATCCCAGCTTCATGGTCCCATCCTGCCGGGTAATTTGTGGCCGAGAGCCGCCCCCGTGGTCCGCCGTCGGGCTTTACCCGAAAAGTTCGGCGATCGGGTGCCCGCGATCGGTGATGGGCACGGGCCGGCCGTCGGCCACGAGTTCCCTGCCGGGGTTGATTCCCAGGGCGGCGTAGATCGTGGCGTGAAAGTCGGGGATCGAGACCGGCCTGTCCAGGATCGCGCGGGCGAACTCGTCGGTGACGCCGACGACGCGGCCGGTCCGCAGCCCCCCGCCCGCGAGCAGGCCGCTGAAGGCGCCCGACTGGTGCCCTCGACCTCCGCCGGAGTCGAAGTCGGGAGGGCGACCGAACTCGGTCGCGACGACGATGAGCGTCGAGTCCAGGCGCCCAAGGCGCCCGAGGTCGTCGATCAGCCCCGCCAGGGCAAGGTCCAGCTCTTCGATCAGCCGGTGCTGGCGGAGCTGGCCGTCGTTGTGGGTGTCCCACCCGGTCCCGTTGAGGAAGTTGAGGTTGTGCGACACCTCGACGAACCGCACGCCCCGCTCGACCAGCCGCCGGGCCAGCAGGCAGCGCCTGCCGAATTCGCCGCCATAGGACTCGCGGACCGTTGCGGGCTCGCGGTCGAGCCGGAAGGCATCCAGGAATTCCGGGCCAGCCAGCCGGGCCGCCTCTCGGCCGGCGGAGGCGTAGTCCCGGACGAGGGCGTCGTCAGAGTTCCGGGCCTCGAAGTCCGAGCGGAGCGACTCCAGGAGAGCCTCGCGACGAGGGCGGCGGTCTGGGACGATGTCAATCGGAGGGGTCAGGCCGGTCGGCCCGGCGTCGACGTCGGTCAGATAGACGTAGCCGTGGCGGGCGCCCAGAAAGCCCGGCCCCCGGCTGACGTTCGGGTAGCCGACGACGACGTAGGCCGGGACGCCCGGTTCCCCGGCCCCACGTTGATGCGAGACGATCGAGCCCAGCGAGGGATACGTCACCGTCCCGCTCACGGGACGCCCGGTGTGCAGAAGGTTGGTTGCCGCGGCGTGCTCGTCGACCACCCGGTGGTTCAGCGTGCGGACCAGGACGCAGCGGTCGAGCCGGCCGGCGACCCGCCCAAGGTGCTCGCAGACGCGCGCGCCTGGGATGGCCGTGGAAATGGCGTCGTAGTACGACCCCGGCCGCTTCTTGCCATCGCCGCGGCTCTTGGGGTCGAAGGTATCAATGTGGGCTGCGCCGCCGCCGAGCCACAAGAAGATGCACGCCTCGGCCTTTCCCCGGGGCGGCTTCGGGACGGCCGCGAGGGCGTCGGGCATTGCGGCCGAGGCGGCCCCCAGGACACCTAATTTGAAGAGGTCTCGACGCGTCGGGGCGGGGCCGGTCATGGAGTTGGGCTCCGAGGAGTTCGGGGAGGGCCGGAGCCTCAGGGCAGGATCACGAATTCGGGGCTGTTCATCAGCGCCCAGACGACGTCTTCCATGCGCTCACGGAACCCGGGCCGCAGGCGGCGAGTCGGCGGATCGCCTTCACGAGCCGCCTGCTCGGCCAGCAGTTGAATTTCCGTGGCCCGCGGCTGAAGGTGGTTCGACCACGACACCCGCCGGACCGGAGTCCGCCTGGGGTTTGACGGGGCGCCGGGCACGACCCGGTCGCGGTAGGTGTCGCCGAGGTAGGCGACCAATCGGCTCGTCTCGGCGGCCGTCGGCGGCCGGGAAAGCACTCGCAGGTAGACCGACCGGATCAGGGTCGGAAGCGGCCGATCTTCCAGGCAGAGAGCCGTGAAGGCCGAGTCGTCCGAGAGCCGCGACGCCCGGGCCGCGACGATGCCGTTGGCCAGTTGCGCGGGCTGGAGCGGCGTGGTCGCCTCCTCGCGGACGGTCAGCGGTTCCTGCCTGGCGGGGCGCCAGCCAAACGCCTGCAACAGGTCGACGAACGTCTGCGTCACCGGCAGTGACAGCGCCGGGCGGTCGCGCTCGTTGGCCGTGGAAGTGAATTGCCAGGCGCGGGCCGGCACGCCGAGGTTGAGCATCTCCGTCGGAGGCCGGCGCCCCTCGGGATCAACGCACTGCCCCTCGGCCCCGAACGGCTTGCCGGCCGCCGCGAACAGGGAATCCGCCAACTGCTCGGCCGACATCCGCCGCCGCGCCGGGCCAGCGAATCGCCGCACCTCGGACGAGGCCCGCGGCGCCGGCGGTCCTTCCGCGCGGGCCTGGTAAGCTCGGGAGTTCAGGATGCGCCGGGCGAGATGCTTGAGGTCGTAGCCCGAGGACAACAGGTCGCGGGCGAGGTCGTCCAGGATTTCGGGGTCGCTGACGCTGGTCCCGTCGTGGCCGTCCCAGTCGTCGACCGGCTCGACCAGCCCGGCCCCCATGTAGCGGGCCCAGAGCCGGTTGGCAATGACGCGGGCGAATCGGGCGTTGCGAGGTGACACCAGCAGCGCGGCCAGCCGTTCCCTGGTCGAGGCGCCCTCGGCGAGCATTCCGCCGGGGAGTTCGGCCGGGGCGAGGTCGGCGAGGTCAAATCCGGGCTCGACCGTATCCCCGGCCTTGAGCGATACGGAGACGGCCGGCTGGCGACCTCCGTCCTGAGACCTCACCGTGCTCGTGGACGGGACCGCCTGTGGCTTCCCTTCGAGCATCCCCGCGAGGCTGAACAACTGCCCCTGGTCGAAGGGATGGGACGGGGCGTCGTGGCAGCGGGCGCACTTCATATCGGCGGCCAGGAACGCCTTGGCCAGGACATGGGCCTTCGCGGCCATCGGCGCATCGTTCTGGGTGGCCACTCCAAAGCCCGCCGGGCCGCCGAAGAACGCGCTGCCGTCCATCCGGACCAGTTCGGTGACGAATCGGTCGAACGGCAGGTTGTCGAGGAACGCGAGGTAGAGGTAGCGGCGGAAGGGCCCGGTGTTGTTCAGGGTCGGCTTGAGGATGCCAGGGTTCTCCGCCAGCACATCCTGCCAGTAGCCCATCCAGCCATCGGCCCAGCGATCGTCGCCCAGGCGGGCGTCGATGGCGCGGGCCCGCTTGTCGGGCCGAAGGTCGGCCAGGAACGACTCGACTTCCTCGGCCGCGGGCGGGAGGCCGATCGTGTCCAGGCTGAGTCGCCGCAGGAAGGCCGGGTCGTCGACCGGGGGATTCGGCCGCCGACCGATCGCCGCCAGCCCCTCGCGGAGGCGGAGATCCATGAAGTCCATCGGCTCGGGTCGGAAAACGTCGGCAGGGAGTTCAAGCGGGAAGACGAGGGACGACTCTCGGCGGGCGAGGTCGTGCCTCATGCGCCAGAATGCCTCCTCGCCGCGGGCGGCAAGCCGGCGGCGGGTCGTATCCAGGGCGTCGATGCGGGCCTTTTCGGCAGCGGAGTAGGCATCCCAGCCATCGGGAGTCAGGCCAGGTCCGGACGGGTCGCCGACGAGCCCCGGGACGCCTCCGGGGGCGACAATGCTGACCGACATCTCGCCAGGCTCGGGCCGGAGCTTTTCGGCCCCGAGCAAGGCCCGGAGCACGACCTCGTGGGCCTCGCCGTCCGAGGTCCATGCGACGATGCGCTCCTGGTCGCCAGCGGCGACCTCGCGCCAGCGTGCATCCTCGGGCGGCGCCGGCTCGGGGACCGGCTCGTGGCCCACCGCATTGGGCTGGATCGGGCCGGTCTCAGCGACCACCCGGCCGTCGACGGCGAGCCGGGCGGTCCCCTTGGCCCGCAGGATCAGCCTGTACGGCCCGGACGGGGCCTTCAAGGTCGCACGGGCGTCAAGGACGAAGGGGGTGTGCCGATCGACTTCGATCCCTCGGGCGTTGACCTTGGCCGGAATCCGGGCGAAGCCCATCGCCGGAGCATCATACACCTCGGGGGGGGTGTCGCCCGGCGTCGTCCCGTTCCAAGGCTCAGCGATCCCTTCCCAGATCGCGACACGGACCGGGGCACCGGCCACGGAGTCGACTGGGGCCGAGACCAGCGCCACCGCCACAAGGAGAAGGAGTTGGCAGAGCCGGGCGACAAGCAACGTGGCGACTCCGTTCGAGGAGGGAAGGGAGAAGGTTCCGTTTGCGGGAAGTCCTCACAGTTTATCCTCCGCGGCAGTCGAGGGCAATCGGTCGAATCGGGTCCGCTTCGGGAGCCGTCGCCGATGCCATCGCCGGGGCCGGCTCGGCTCTTGGTGACCTTGAGGCGCTTGCGAGAAGCTTCAAGCAACACAGGACGGGCCTCGTGGTGCGGGCAGGCTCGACCTTGGTTAAGATAGTTCGCGGGGGTCGATCGAGCGAGGCGAGGCGGGGCGGGGCGGGGGGAGGTCGGATGCGGATCATCGCGGGCGAGCGTCGCGGGCACAGGTTCGATGGCCCGGAGGGGCGCGAGGCCAGACCTACGAGCGACTTCGTGCGCGAGGCCATGTTCAACATCCTCGGCGACGCCGTCGACGGCATGCTCGCGATCGACCTCTTCGCGGGCACCGGAGCGCTGGGGCTGGAGGCGCTGAGCCGCGGGGCGGCGCGCGCGATCTTCGTCGAGATGAACCGCATCCACGTCGCCTTGATCCGGCGCAACGTGGCGACTTTGCGATTCGAGGATCGCGCCACGGTCCTGACGGCCGACGTGTACCGTTGGGCCCGCGGCTTCGTCGCGATCGACCCGGAGCCGGTCTTGGTCTTCGTCGACCCCCCCTATCTTGAATTCGAGAACCACCCCGAGCGTGTCAAGGGGCTGCTGGGGAGCCTCATCGCAAAGCTGCCGCAGGGCTCGATCCTGGTCGTCGAGTCGGGCCGAATCGACGAGGCCGACCTGCTTCCCGATCCGGAGCCCTGGGACGTTCGCCGCTACGGCCGGACGCGGGTGGCCCTGCTGACGGTTGGCGGGGCCTCGCTTCCAGAGGACGGAGGCGAGACCCCGGATGGCGACGACGCTTGAAGCCCGCCGCGCGTTGGCGACGGAAGTCGTCGTGCGACTGCGCGACGCGGGCTTCCGCGCGCTCTGGGCTGGCGGGTGCGTGCGCGACCTGATCCTCGGCCGCGAGCCCGCGGACTATGACGTCGCCACCGACGCGACGCCCGAACAGGTCATGGGCCTGTTTCGGCGGACCGTGCCGGTCGGCGTGAGCTTCGGCGTGGTGCGCGTCCAGGGGGGCCAGTGCGCAGGCGAGGTCGAAGTGGCAACCTTCCGCAGCGACGGCGCGTACCTCGATGGCCGCCGGCCCGAGTCCGTCACCTTCAGCACCCCGGAGCTCGATGCCGCTCGCCGAGATTTCACGATCAACGGGATGTTCCTCGACCCCATCTCCGGCGAGATCCTCGACTGCGTCGGCGGCCGTGCCGACCTGGCCGCGGGCGTGATCCGCGCCATCGGCGACCCGTTCGCGAGATTCGCCGAGGACAAGCTCCGCCTCCTCCGCGCCGCGAGGTTCGCCGCCCGGTTCCACTTCGCCGTCGAGGCGGGGACACGCGCCGCGGTGGTCGCGATGGCCGATCAGGTCCGGGTGGTGGCCGCCGAGCGGATCGCGCAGGAGCTGAGCAAGATGCTCGTGGACGGGAGTCGGGCCCGGGGCATGGAACTGGCCTTCGACCTGGGTCTGATCGCCGCGATCTTGCCGCCGCTGGTGCCAATGAAGGGATTGTTCCAGGGCAAGCCAATGCAGCCGCGGGGCGACCTCTGGGACCACACGTTGCTCGTGCTAGAGAACCTCCCGCCCGCGCCGAGTTTCCCGCTGGCCTTCGCCGCGCTCTTCCACGACGCGGGGAAACCGACGACCCACGGTCTCAAGGCGGGCCGCGTGACCTTCCACAACCACGAGCAGGTCGGGGCCCGGATCGCCGACCGTTCGTGCCGGGGCCTGAAGCTCGCCAATGCCGATCGCGAGCGCATCGTTTGGCTGGTCGAGTACCACCAGTACCTCGGCGAGGCCAAGACGCTGCGTGAGTCGAAGCTCAAGCGCATCCTGGCTGAGCCTGGGATCGGTGAATTGCTCGCCCTGCACCGCGCCGACGCGATCGCTTCGACCGGCGATGTCGACGCGATCGACTATTGCGAGGCGTACCTGCGTGACCAGCCGACCGGACCGATCCACCCTGAGCCGCTGCTCTCGGGCCACGACCTGGTCCGCCACGGTCTCTCCCCCGGCCCCCGCTTCAAGGAGATTTTGGAACTCGCCTACGACGCCCAGCTCGAAGGCGTCATCCGCGGTAAGAAAGACGCCCTGGATTGGGTCGATCGCCTCCAGGGCACCGACGAGGGGATCCGGTAAGGCGCCCCGATCGCGTACCGTCGAGACGCCGAGCGGGATCAGCTCACCTCGCGTTGGGCGACGGAGGGATGATGCTGGGAAGCTCCAGTCGGCCGCCGCCGGGGCCCTTGAGCATCTGGTGCTTGGCCTGGGTGGTCTGCGCGAGGCCATGAATCTTGATGAAGCCCTGCGCGGCGGCGACATCGTACTGGTCGCCCTCCTCGTAGGTTGCCAGCTCGTGGCGGTAAAGGCTGTGCTCGCTCTTGCGGCCGGAGATCATCGCGTGGCCTTTGAAGAGCTTCACGCGGGCGACGCCGGAGACGTACTGCTGGTTCGAAACGACAAACGCCATCAAGTCCTGGTGCAGGGAGCTGAACCAGAGGCCGTTGTAGATCAGATCGGCGTATTCCTGGCTGACGAGAGTCTTGAACCGCAGAGCGTTCTTGGCGAGGGTCAGGAACTCGACCTCGCGGTGGGCCTCGTGCAAGACGCAGGCGGCGGGGGCCTCGTAGATCTCGCGCGATTTGATGCCGACGAGGCGGTTCTCAACGTGGTCAATCCGGCCGACGCCGTGACGACCGGCGATGGAGTTCAGGTCGGCGATCAGGTCGGCGCCGTTGCGTTCGAGCCCGTTGAGGGCGACGGGCCGGCCGCGGTCGAAAGTAATCTCGACTTCCTCGGGCTCCTCGGGAGCATTCCTGGGGTCGGCGGTCCACTGGAAGGTCTCGGGAGGTGGTTCGACCCAAGGGTCTTCCAGCACGCCCGCCTCGATCGACCGGCCCCACAGGTTCTGATCGGTACTGAAGAGGCTCTTCTTGGTCGCCTCGACCTCGATGCCGTGCTGGGTGGCATACTCCAGCTCTTGCGTACGTGTCCACTTCCACTCGCGTACCGGAGCGATGATCCTGAGGTCCGGCGCGAGCGTCTGGAATGTCACGTCGAAGCGGACCTGGTCGTTGCCCTTTCCCGTGCAGCCGTGGGCGACGGCGATGGCGCCTTGCTCACGAGCGACGCGGACCATCAATTGGGCAATCAGAGGGCGGCCCAGGGCGGTCGCCAACGGGTACTTGCCCTCGTAGAGGGCGCCTGCCATCAGGGAGGGGAAGGCGAAGTAGTCGACGAACAGGTTGCGCACGTCCTCAGCGATTGCCGTGACGGCGCCCGTGCGTAGGGCCTTCTGGCGGATCGCCTCGATGTCCTGGCCCTGGCCAAGGTCGCAGGTGTAGGCGATGACGTCGAGGCCATAGGTCTCATTGATCCACTTCACGGCCACCGACGTGTCGAGCCCGCCACTGTACGCCAGCACCACCTTGTCGCGTGCCAAGGGAATCGCCCGCCCTTCTATTTTTGACCACGCCCCTCCGCAACCGCCGTCGCGACGGCCGAGGGGGCGTGCACTCCCACCAATCGCGGGCTTTACGGTATACGGGCACCTCGTGCAGCGTCAAGCCGCCGAAGTGCCGGAACTCGCGGCTGATCTTCGGGCCGGGTCGATCGAGCTCTGTCGCACAATCTGTGAACGAGGAATCGGCTTTCAAGGCAAAACAATCGTCACCAGGGACGTCCCGTCAGGCGATCACTCTTGCGAAACTCCCATGTCATCAACCACCCGATCCATCGTGACGGCCACTTCCACCATCTCTTCATCGCCAATGGGGCTACGGCCGCCGGAACGGATGGATTCTTGGAACTCGCGGATCAAGCGCCCAAGCCCGGGATAAGCCGGCTCACCCCGAATCGTCCGGATCGCTAGGTTTACCGCCGCCGTGCCGAATAGCGCCGCCCCGCGTCGGAATGGCCGGGCGATCTTGGCTCCGCGTGTGGTTGCACCTCGATCGAACGTGCAGAAGCCATGATACAAGTCAACGTAAACAGATCCTCGCGTCCCAATCAAGTCCAGCTCGTTCCGGGTTGGTCGACCGCGGAGGTCGATCGTGATGCCCAGGCTCGGATCGCGATCGCCGAAAGAATTAATTCTTAATTTATCACATGAGTGGTTTAAATGGTATTCGCGAATTTCCAGGGAAAGGCCCAAGGCGCGAAACAGGGAGAGCGGGTGTGGCAAGATCTCCTTGATAACCTCGCGGCGATCGGATGGCGGGCGACCCTCGCCTCCCGCCGTGCAGGTATGGAAGTCGACCGAGAGGAGTTCGCCCAGCAATTCCAGCCCACGCCGGGCCCGGCGAAACCCACTCTGGAAGGGGAACTGGTGCGCGGGGCAGAGCCGGAGATCCGCCTGGCGCGCGAACTCGACGAGGCGTCGCGTCTCGGCGGCCGACCCGGCGACCGGCTTCTCGACCAAGACGTGCTTGCCGCCCCGCAGGGCCTCAAGAGTCAACTCGGTGTGAGATTCCGTCCCGGTGCAGACATGGACGATGTCGAACTTCATCTCTCCGAGGCACTCGCGAAAATCGCCGAAGAAGCGCGCAGTGGGATAGCGACTTCGCAAGGTGCGAGAGGAAGTAGCGTTGCGGTCGACGATCGCCGCAATCTGGGCGCCTGCCCTGACGGCGTAGTGGGCGTGCCAACGTCCCATCAGACCGGCGCCAACGATTGCCACTTTCAAGCCGCCTCGCACGAGAAAAGTCCCCTTTCAAAAGTTTTTCCAATCAATAACACAATGAAATTCTGGTGTCTTTTTCGTTTGACTCGTAAGCGGCGAGCATCAGAGCGAGGGAGCGCTGGTTGTCCTGGGCGTCGCAAGGCGGCACCTCTCCGCGATCGATTGCCTCCAGAAAACTTCGGACGAGCCTGCTGGTTGCCGCCGCGAAGACATCGAGCGGATCGGACGCGATCTTGCGAGCGACCTCCCCTTGGTAGAGCATGGCGCGTCCCCCCAGAGATAGGTCGAAGTCGACGTAAGGCTTCCGCGTTCTGCCCCGGACGCCGGCCCGGAACTCGACACCTCCGCCCAAGCTGGTCTCCAGACAACCAACGCTGCCGTCCAGCCGCAACGTCAGGTAGCGATGCGGCCCACGGCTGAGCCGGTCGAGGGTGATCTGAGCCATCCGGTCGCCGGAGAATTCGAGCAGGATAAGGTTCAGAAGATCCGGCCCTCCGGGGTTCTTTCCCTTGGGCATGCGGGCCGTGATCGAGGTAGGATCCTCGTCGAAGAAGAACCGGCAGAGGTCGAGGACGTGGATCCCAAATTCCTGGCAGGTGCGGCGCGGGTCGCGGCCCCGCCACCCGGCCTCGGTGTCCTCGCTCGTCAGGAACGTCTGCTGCGCCGAGAGGAACAACAGTTCGCCGAAGTCGGGTCCGTTGATGAGCCGCTTGGATTCCTCGTGGATGCGCATGAAGCGATACTGGTTGTTGACGACGACCTGTCGGTCGCGGGCCCGGGCCAGGGCAATAATTTCGGTCGCCTCCTTGATGGTCGGCATGAACGGCTTCTCGCAGAAGACGTGGCAGCCGGCCTCCAGCGCGAGACGCGTCAGCTCGAAGTGCGTCGCTGGCGGCGTGACTACCGCGAGGACGTCCGGCCGGGCCTGGGTGAGCAACTCGTCAAGAGAGGAGTAGATCGGGAAGGGGAATGTCCCCCGCGGATCGGGGTCGAAACCCCCAACGACTTCGAGGCCCTCGATCTTGGCATAGGCCGGCAGGTGGATCTGCCGTGCGGCCGCGCCGAGCCCGGCGATCGCGATCTTTCTCGTCATTCTTGTCCGTCCGTCACTTTGGAAATGTTCGGGAATGGCAACGAGTTCCGTTGCCCGAAGCGATGGCCGGTCAGGGTCTTGCCGCCAATTCCTCGCGTTGGGA
>JAABUQ010010871.1_pt1 | contig 11815 bp, 14 predicted proteins | sample 5560001 | NCBI WGS metagenome assembly JAABUQ01 (sample SAMN10711888, study PRJNA513371) | rock metagenome | isolation source: Antarctica rocks | place: Antarctica: Victoria Land, Finger Mt nord | collected 2015-12-18
TCGCTACATCAGTTTTTATCCACTGTAGCGAGCGTAGTGAACTTTAGCTAAAACCCTCTTCTCATCAGTCTTCCAGGACTTGACGTGAAAAGTCAGATCCAGGTTCCGGACTGTAATGTATCACCGCTAGAATCAGAATGTAGTCTTGCTCAATGGTGTAAAGAATTGCATAAGGAAACTTGCGTGTTAGACACCTCCGAACGTCCTCGTCAATTATGCTCCAACGAGTAGGAGATTCTCTAATCCGATAAACGGCATTCTCAACAGTATTGATAAATGCCTGCGCTACCTCAGCGTGTTGTTCGGCGTAGTAGCGGACAGTTTCAGCATATTAAGTCAGTGCTTCAGGGTGAAATGCATATTTCATTATTCAAGCAGTTGACTCACTTGAGCCAATGCCTCTTCTCCTTCAATAAGTTGCACAGAACCATCCTGAACCTCGTCTCGCCGTCTCTTCGCTTCAGTAGACCTCTTGCAGAAATCATCCAGCAAGTTTCAATTCAAAGTTGTACAGGGCAGCAATCAGATTGCAGCGTAACCCAAACCGCCGCCCTTGATTGCGGTATCGCTCAGCTAAGATCCGGAAAATCTTCAACTGCCGATTGACATGCTCCGCTACCACTCGCTGTTGGGCTAACTCCCGGTTGAACTGTTTGTCTCCTGCACTCAACTGCCCTCTGTTGGGCTTCTTTTTTGGGGTCTGGCTATTGGTGTGGAGCTTCGCCAACCCTTGATAGTTTATACCTTGAAGTTCCAAAGTTTAATGTGATTCTGGCTATTGGTGTGGAGCTTCGCCAACCCTTGATAGCCCCGATCCCCCAGACACATAGTGTGAGGATGAAGCTGCACCCTCCTTATCTTTCCACAAGTCAAAGTCATGACGGCGACCCTTGCCGTGGGCCGTGCAGATGATTTGGCGTGTAGAGGTGTCAATTACCAGTTGCGACTTGAGCGGATGCTGTTTTTTCTTGCCACTATAAAACTGTTTTTGACCTCGTCTAGGACGCTCAATTGGCGACTCAGTAACATCGACCACGATGTTCTCAGGCACCTTCCCTTGACGCAGTGACTTTTTTCCAGCAAGAGCGACGACCAGAGCGAATCAGAACAGTTTCGACCTTGTGGACGGTACGACAGATAGTGGATTCAGAAACCTCCCAATCTTGAGCAATGTGAAAATAGGTGCGGTACTCACGCCAATATTGTAGTGCCACGAGAACTTGGTCTTCCAGTGTCAGTTTGGGGTCGCCAGAGGGTTTTTTCTTGAGTTGGTCGTGCTGTTGCATTACTTCAACCATGGCATCAAAGGTGGGGCGTTTGACACCGAACAGACGTTTAAAGTCTTGAGGCAAAAGGTATGCAAGCTTGTTTGTACCGCCTTGAGAGGCTAAGAGGTAGGTCAAAAGTCTTTTAGCTTACCACAAATTATTTCTGCAAGAGATCTAATTTGCCTTGCCTTTTGCTCAGCAACTATTCGGTTAACCTTGCTATTAGGTAACCCAATAGAGAGAAAGTATCGCTTGCCTAGATAGCTCCAACACAACCTCAAGCGTTCCTTAAAGACTTGGACAACTACTGTCCCTTTGGCTGCCTTCTTTCTGGATTTAGATTGAGAATCCAATTTTATCTCAGTCGAGTTGCCCGCAGAACCTCTATCCTTTGCCATAGCTTGATTAGCTTCAAAAAACCGCATCTCAAAGCTATCTCAATTTTCTGACTAAGCCAGCCCAAAAATGCCCAATCTTGAGATGCTTATTGAGAATGATTAACCCGTTACAAATAAACCTATAAATGCCAAAACTCGCGACCAGAGCGGGTTCTATCTAGTGGAGCTAAGCGGATTCGAACCGCTGACCCCTTCAATGCCATTGAAGTGCTCTACCAACTGAGCTATAGCCCCTTCCACAGTCTTCTATATTATCTTAATAAGTTGCTAGTTGTCAATTCATACCTTAGATATTTAGGTAAAGATACAGATTTTTTTGAAACAGCTATGATAAGCGCGCTAGATAACTTATACAGTTACCCATGAGAAAATAAACGACTAACATAGCAGCGGCAGCAAGTGCTACTAGAGTACCAGCTAGCATGAGAGAAAACTCTTTATGCTCAAATGCTTCTTCCATCAGGTGGAGCGACCAAGCGACCAAAGCAACATCAAAAATTAGTATACTCAATAACATATTAGTGGAATCTTAGATTTATTCATCTATCTTAACATGATTCCAACAAATATCCATAAAGTTAGATGACTTAACAGCATATAGTGGTCAAAATCTGCTTCAGGTCCGGACTGGAACTTGACGATCGCTTAAATATCCTTTAATCTGCCCCACACTTAATTGTCCAAAATGCAACAAAGAGGCTAACAGAGCAGCTTCTGCCTTACCCTGAGTCAGTACTTCATGAATATGTTGGCAGTTTCCGGCTCCACCAGAAGCAATCACGGGGATTTGTACGCTAGACGCGATCGCCAACGTTAATTCCAAGTCATACCCCGCTTGAGTTCCGTCTGCATCCATACTTGTCACCAACAATTCTCCCGCACCACGACGCTCAACTTCTTTTGCCCACAACAGAGCATCTACACCAGTATTTTCCCTACCACCCCGCACGTAAACATCCCAGCCGGGACGGGCAGGATCTTGCCGCCGCCGAGCATCAATGGCGATCACGATACATTGGTTACCAAAGCGATCGCTGGCTCGGTCGATCAAGTCTGGCTCTCGTACCGCCGCCGAGTTAATGCTAACTTTGTCTGCCCCAGCTCGTAACAAACCTTTAACTTGTTCTAAGGATTGAATTCCCCCACCCACAGTTAAGGGAATAAAAACCTGCTCGGCAGTGCGGTAAACAACATCAATGATAATATTGCGGTCTTCGTGAGTCGCCGTGATATCTAGAAATACCAACTCATCAGCCCCGGCTTGATTGTAAACCTGAGCCAATTCCACCGGATCGCCAGCATCTTGAAGATTAACAAAGTTGACACCTTTTACCACCCGCCCCGCCTTGACATCCAAACAAGGTAAAATTCTTTTAGCTAGCATGACAATCTATGTTAATACAAGGTTATGTTACAAAGATTACAATTATATCTATATCAGCTCAAACACGCCAGATAACGCTTCTCTAACAGCATCATGGCAATTATCTCCTCGAAAAAACAGCCCCAAGAACCCAATGAAGATCGACCCCGGCGGCATCAGCCCCGCCAAAACTCCCCCCAGGGAACTCCTCCGGCTGAAGACCTTTTAAAGCCCCAAGCTGCCCCTGATGAGCAGGATAGGCAAGAAGAGAAGATTAGACCCCAGAGATTTGCGGACTATATTGGGCAAAAAGATCTCAAGGAAGTACTAGATATCGCCATCAAAGCAGCCAAGGCTAGAGGTGAAACACTAGACCACCTTCTACTATATGGTCCTCCTGGATTGGGAAAAACTACGATGGCGCTGATTCTAGCGGCTGAGATGGGTGTAGAGTGCAAAATCACTAGTGCGCCAGCTCTGGAACGTCCGCGAGATATTGTCGGGCTACTAGTCAATCTGAAACCAGGAGACATCCTATTCATAGACGAAATTCATCGCTTGGCTCGAATGACCGAGGAAATCCTTTATCCGGCAATGGAGGATTATCGTTTGGATATTATGATTGGTAAGGGTTCAAGCGCCAGAACTCGGAGTCTATCTCTACCTAAATTTACGCTAGTCGGAGCAACAACTCGTGTTGGAGCCTTAACTTCACCGTTGCGCGATCGCTTTGGTCAAATTCAACGGTTGCGCTTTTATGAGGCAGACGAGCTGAGCCAGATTGTCAACCGAACAGCTCAATTGTTTCAAACTGAGATTACTGATGAGGGGGCGTTAGAAATTGCTCGTCGCTCTCGCGGCACACCACGAATTGCTAACCGATTACTGAAACGGGTACGTGACTACGCTCAAGTTAAAGAATCTGGAGTAATTACTCAAGATGTCGCCTCTCAAGCGCTGGAACTGTTTCAGGTAGATCCCTGCGGTTTAGATTGGACAGACAGACGTATGCTAAGTGTAATGATCGAACAATTTAACGGCGGTCCTGTGGGATTAGAAACAATGGCTGCTGCTACAGGTGAAGACACTCAAACAATTGAGGAAGTTTACGAGCCTTATCTCATGCAAATTGGCTACCTGAGCCGGACTCCTCGCGGTCGTGTTGCCACAAGTAGAGCTTATCAGCATCTGGGTTTCACTCCCAATCCCGAACAGTTGTCTATCATACCCTAAATGCCAATTCTAATGATTCGATTAATTCTAATTCTGCTGCTCTTATTTGGAGTTGGTACCATGCCAGTAATGGCACAATCTCTACCACCTAGTCTTTCCACCGAGCAGTTAAAGGGACTCGACGATCTAGCCCAAAAAGCTTTTACTGCCACAAATGCTGGAGACTTTGCCACAGCGGAGACTTACTGGACGCAGATCATTGAGCAATTTCCTGATAACCCTGCGGCACTAAGTAATCGGGGTAATGCTAGAGTCAGTCAGAATAAATTACAGGAAGCACTCACTGACTATAATAAAGCCGTAGAACTTGCCCCCAATGCTACCGATCCCTATCTAAATCGCGGCACTGCTCTAGAAGGATTGGGTAAGTGGGAAGAGGCAATTGCCGACTACAACCGCTTGCTAGAAATCGATCCCAAAGATGCGATGGCATACAATAACCGAGGCAACGCTCAAGCCGGATTAGGAAAATGGGAAAGTGCGATCGCCGACTATCGCCAAGCCGCTGATATGGCTCCTAATTTTGCTTTTGCTCGTGCTAACTATGCTCTTGCTCTCTATCAAACTGGTAAAATAGACGAAGCAATTCGTACTATGCGCAATCTTGTCCGCAAATACCCCAGCTTTGCTGATATGCGGGCTGCGCTTACGGCTACCTACTGGGAACAAGGAAAACGTGGTGAAGCAGAAAGCAACTGGGTGGCAGCAGTTGGACTGGATCGACGCTATAAAGATTTAGACTGGGTAGCAAATGTCCGCCGTTGGCCCTCGGCGATGGTGGCAGCGCTAGAGAAGTTTCAGAAACTGCAATAGTTCCTGAATCTTGGCTGGAGTAAGTTGCTCTATATTACTCAAAACTGTATCTGCTCCAGCTACTTTGAGCGTTTCGGCATAAGCGCTACTACGCTCTGAGGTTTCTTGGACATGAGGAGGCAGAATACCTACAGCAATCCAACAGCGATTGGAGTGAAGCGATCGCGCTTTTTGCACAGTTTGCATGTCAGCGACTGTATCTCCAGCATATAGGACTGGAATATAGGAGTTAAGTTCTAACTGATGGACTGTTGCTAGTAAACCAGTTGGATCTGGCTTTCCTGGCGCATCTTCCATTGCGATCAATACTGGTGATGCCAAACCAAGGCGGGTTGTTAAAACGTACATAGCTGAAGCGCGAGTTGCACCACTGAAGAAGCCCCAGGGAATTCCTGCACTACTCAGCTCTTGTAGATATTCCACTCGTAACAGTAAAGGTTCATCGCAGATATAACCAGTCCAATGATTCGGATCTGGTCCTCGATAGCGGGACTGAAAAAAGGCGACAAGAAGTTGATAGTCTAGCTGGATGTGCGATCGCGGTTGTCCTTTGGTTTCAAAGTAGCGGTAGACTAATTCTTGAGATCCTTCCCAATCATTATTCCAAATCCCTTCCGATTTCAGATTATCAATATCTACGGATGTTGGACGATAAGCTCCAGCCGTGAAATGCTCCACTGTATCAGCCAGCGCCCGTCGATAAGAACCTCCAACATCGCGGACAACACCGTCAATATCAAAAACCACGATCGCTGTAGCTACTTGTTGGTACTGCATTAGAATAATTATACATTTAGGACTTGTTCTGATTAAGTCGTGCCAATTAAAATAGCCCAAGTAGACTTAAATCAAAGATGACTCTAATCTACAGAGGCTATGTATTATTTAGTAAACGAGCAAATTGACGATCACCACCTAAGACCGCTCTGATGTCGGGTTGCGCCGACCCTTGGTGGTGACAAAGTGGAGGAAGCGATAAAAACTCCACACCGTCTACGCCCTTTATATGCACTGTTTAGACATCTGACGATCGCTCTTCTTTGATGTCTAACACTGAGCCAACTGCGGCATAACGCTCATCCAGTGCTGCTTGTTATGTAGATACTATAACTTCCAATAGTTCTGAATCTGTCGCTCTGAGGGTACAAACCCTACTCAACCTTTAGGGATAACTGTAGTAGTTATAAGTACTTACCACAGAGGGAGCAGGAGTCAAGAACAAGTCGCAAGTTGCAAGTACAATCAGTGGGGGCATTTACCCATCTGAAACTTACGACTTACGACTTGCGACTTGCGACTTGTTTTGGTCAACCTAGATTGACACGCAAGCGTTTAAACATCGCTTCCCGCGCTTGATTTGCCAGAGTATCATCTAGAGGAGTAAGCAATACTTGCTCTTGATACTTTTGGAATAGGGCAGTTTGAATGAGCCAATCGGCAAGAAAGGGATTTTTTGGTAAAACAGGACCGTGTGAATAAGTAGCGATCGCATTATGGTGAAATGCTCCTTCTGTCCCATCCTCGCCATTGTTACCTAGCCCTTGCACCACTCGCCCTAACGGTTCTACCTGACCTAACTTCGTGCGTCCCCCATGATTTTCAAAGCCAATCAGGTACGGTAAAGAGCCTGTCATTGCTTCTAGTTCCTGTGCCAAACGGCTAGCTGTGACTTGAATTACCAGATTGCCAATACAGCGACGCGCATTTTGACCTGGATGTACTGAGACAAAATCAAATAAACCTAGCCCAGAAATTCGCACTCCCAAAGCTGGCTCGTAATAATGACCTAACAGTTGGGGAGCGCCGCAGGTAAAAATTCCAGGAGTGCCACTTTCAATTTTTACTCGCAACGCCTCCGCTTTACTTCCTTGGAGATCGCGCATGACAATTTCTTGCTGTCTGTCTTGTGCCCCGCCGCCTACTAACAAGTCTACCCGCTCAATGTCCGCTACTGTCGTATTTTGATCGAGTGGCACTACTTTAACTTCATACCCGCGCCACGATAAGCGTCGAGAAAGGCAAATTGCATTACCGCGATCGCCATAAGTACTCATCAATGTCGGGTAAAGCCAGCCAATAGTAATTTTTAACTTATTCATAGAATTTTTCGACCAGTCAGCAGTTCTCGTACTTCTAGCATGGCTGAGTAAGTCGGCAAAATATGTAGGGTTCGATCTGCCGGTGTGTATTCTAAGGCAGTAGCGATCGCACTTGCCAAATCTTCTTCAACAATCAACTTGCAGCCATTATTAGAGTCATTCTGGCTGTAGCGTAAACGCAGCGCCATATCATAAACGCGATCGCCACTGACGATTAAAGTTCCGCCCTGCTCGACTAACTTTTCTGTATCTACGTCCCAAATCCAAGATACGTCTGTGCCATCGGGTGTTCTGTCATTCAATACTAGTAGCGCTGTTTGCCCAGATGCTTGCAGAACGACGCGAATTGTTTCATTCAGCCCGACTGGATTTTTCGCCAGCAGAATCCGGACTCGCTTATCATCGATTACCAACTCTTCTGCCCGTCCAAAAGCAGCTTGAAAATTGGTAATGGCATCGCGGATAGTTGCTTCATCCACACCTAGTTGTTGGGCAGCTAATACAGCCGCTAGAGTGTTGTATTTGTTGTACAATCCGACTAGGATTTGCGACCAGTTGCGGCTATCAATTGCCAGTTTACCTTTGCTAAATTCACAAGCAGGACAATGGAAATCTCCTAAATGGGATAGGTAAATGCCTTCATATACCAATGCATGTCCGCAGTTAGGACAATAAATAGAATCGACTGCATGGGGAATTTCATCTAGATATTGCTCTGGTTCATTTAGCCCAAAAAACAAAACCTGTTGGGGTAAGTGTTGACCGAGATGGGATAAGGTAGGGTCATCGGCATTGGGAATAAGGATGGTTTCTGACGGTAGGGTAGCGATCGCTTCTCTCCAGCGCCGACTGATCGTGTCTAGCTCACCATATCTGTCTAACTGATCGCGAAATAGGTTCAAGCAGAGGATAATTCGAGGCTGAAGCGGGGCTAAAATTTTTGGGAGGATATTCTCATCTACTTCTAAAATCGCGTAATCAGCCGCTACTTCACCAAACATATTGGTATTGTCTAGTAAAGCAGTGACTAACCCATTTAACAAATTAGCCCCTGTCGCGTTGTGAGCAACTCGGTATCCTTGCCGTTCCAGCATTGTACTCAAAAGCAGCGATGTAGTAGTTTTGCCATTCGTCCCAGCCACTAGAATGACTCCCTGCGATATCTGACGACTTAGCTGTAGCAACAGTTGGGGCTGGAGCCTTCTGGCAATTTCACCTGGTAGAACGCTAGCCGCACCCAAACGCAGGCGACGAACTAGAAATGTAACTGTTTTAGCAGTTAGTACCGCAAAACCGAGTCTTACTCTGTCTAACAATTGGGTGTCCACTCCTAAAACCTGATCCTTGCTCGGACGTTGCCAAGGGAAAGCGCCCATTAAGCCTCGCACCTGCAAATGAAGTGTAACAATTTCGCATGGCGTAATACTAGGGAAGCTGTCACCTCTGGCAAACTAAATGGTCTAATTTCTGCATCATTGCATTCAACCCGTTTCAACTAAGCGTTTCAGCAATCGTGTACAATCTTCCTGTTTTGGCATGATGCCAATTACTACATTGACCAAACTTCCGCAGTATTTGCAACACAACCCAAAAATGCGCCTTCATCCCACTGAAAATCAGCAATTCGATCCGCCTCATACTTTGCCAGAACTGCCCTTTACCCTCAAAGATTTAAAAGCAGCGATTCCCGCCTACTGCTTTGCGCCTTCTGTAAGTAAATCCCTTGCCTACTTTTTTCTTGATGTGGGAATTATTAGTGGACTCTATGCGATCGCCCACACTCTAGACTCTTGGTTTTTTTGGCCGATTTTTTGGTTGGCGCAGGGAACAATGTTCTGGGCATTATTTGTCGTCGGACATGACTGCGGACACCGTTCCTTTTCCAAATTTACCTGGCTCAACGATTTGGTCGGTCATCTTGCCCATACCCCCTTGCTGGTTCCTTTCCACGGTTGGCGGCTCAGTCATCGCACTCACCATCACAATACAGGCAATCTCGATCGCGATGAAAGCTGGTATCCAATCAAACAATCGACCTATCAGAACATGAGCTGGTATGAAAAGCTGCTCCGCTTCGAGTTACCCTTGCTGATTGTCTACCCCCTCTATCTCTTTCAACGTTCGCCCGAACGAGCTGGAGGTTCTCATTTTCTGCCGAGTAGTCCTCTATTTCGTCCTGCCGAAAAATGGGATGTGATTACCAGTAGCATCAACTGGCTACTAATGATCGCGTTACTGAGTTTCTTGACTTTTCAATGGGGCTGGTTGTGGTTGTTGAAATATTATTTGGGACCATACCTTGTTTTTATCATCTGGCTCGACTTAGTGACTTTTTTACACCATACAGAGTCAGATATTCCTTGGTACCGTGGTAAAGATTGGTATTTTCTTAAAGGTGCTCTATCTACCATCGATCGCGATTATGGATTCTTCGCTCCCATTCACCATCACATCGGTACCCATGTCGCTCACCACATTTTTCTCAATATTCCTCACTACCATTTGAAGACAGCAACTGAAGCAATTAAGCCAATTTTAGGAGATTACTACCGAAAATCAAATCAGCCGATTTTTAAATCTTTCTGGCACTCTAAAAAGCGTTGTCATTTCGTTCTTGATACGGGAGAAACAGTTTACTACCAAAGAGAATCTTAGTGCCGTCCAACGTAAATAGTTAGATAGCTAAAATAGCAGGTGGTGTTATTGATTGGTTGAGGTTTGAGTAGCATCTGAGCGGAAAACATCACTTTTAGTGTTTAGTTTTGTGAACAGCAACTACTACTCAAACCTCTAAACATACCTTAATAAATATCTTCTTGTCATGAATTAGTGCGAGAATAGTAAATGTAGAGTTAGAAATATCTAACGTGCCAAATTCTTCTGTTCCCGCCTGTTGCATCGTTATTAACCAACAACAGCAACAAAATACTGAATACCACGACCAGTATATAGACGAAGGTGGAATCAACTCAGAGAAAATTAAATCTAAACACTGTACTGTAGTTGAAAACGGTCTAGTAGTCGTTAGACTAGCAAAGATCATCCCAAAAGAGACTGAATAACTCAACGGGATACTCTAATTCGAGGCGCGAATATTTTGTCTCAAGGTAGCGCTCCGATCAATGTCCACGTTTAGTCAGTACTTGGAAAACAAGCTGAGGATGAAAAAGTACTACTGGTGATTTGAGCAGATGTGATATCTCCATAAACAGAGTATGCAAACTGGGATCTTGATTTGCCAAAGAGAGCAATCGGTCAGTATACCAATGCAACAAACCACCACTTCTACTAGGCTGACTACCGCCGGATGTCGTAGGAAAGCGCAAGTCTTGTCCTGTTGCTAGCGTCCAGGGTTGAGAATTACTTTTAGCTAAGCTTTTTTGAAAGCGCGAGGGTAGAAGGGAGCTAGCAGTGAACCGACGCGACTTGTGCAACCAGTCTCGCAAAATCATGACCGATATTGCACTAATCGTCATTCCTTGACCATACACTGGACACAAGGCGCAGACGGCATCTCCTAAAGCAACAAAACCTTGAGGTAGCTTAATTTTTTCGTAGTGGCGTAACCGATTGGCAGTAGCGCGATGGGCATAAATGGGCGAAATCGGCTCGGCAGAAGCGATCGCTTCGTAAAACTCTGGGCTAGGCAAGCTACGGGCAAATTCCAAAAAGCCTGAATTATCTGTTGGTGGAAAGTCACGCCCATAACCACCGAGAGTTGCAATCCATTCTCCACCTTCGATTTTTGCTAGATATCCCAACCGAGTACCGTGCGGGGGTGAATGCGAGATCAACAGCACCTTCCAGTCAGCCTCAAAGCCCTCCGGCTCAAGGTAGCGACGGGTTGCATAGCCAAGAAAGGGATTGATAACTGTTTCTGGTGGTGGAGTAAAACCTAGACTTTCGAGCCAATGCGGAGCTTGGGAGCGACGACCGCTAGCATCTACTACAAGTGTACCTGGTTGATCTTCAGTAGCTCCACCAATCGAACGTAGGCAGACTCCAGTAATGTGCGTTTGGCTAGGATTACAAAGCAGTCCGGTAACGCGATGCTGTTCTATAAAGCGCACGTTTGGCAGATCGCCTAGTCGTCGTCTGATTGCCCACTCTAGTAATGGACGACTACAGGTGAAAGAAACGATCTCAGAGGGAGTTTTGGCGGTAGCACCCCATCCTTTGTGGCTAAAGTGGTAAAATTCTCGCCCCCAATCTATCCTCAGAGCGCCAGCAGCAGTTAATTCGGCTCCAATGCCAGGAAACAGCTCCTCTAAGATTCTGTAGCCTCTAGTAAATAAGACGTGCGGTTGCACTGATTGCGGTACGCCTTTACGAGCATCAGGGTGAGGCGGCAGTTTGTCTGTTTCAACAATGATGACTTCGCTAAAGCAGTCGCTAAGCACGCGAGCAGAAAGCATTCCAGCGATGCTGCCACCAATGACAATGGCATTGTTAGTAATATCGATCGGCTCATATTTAGACTTCATCATAAAACACGAGATGTAGTAAACTCATATTAGAGTTCTTGCATAAATGAGGATGTGATAGAAAAAGTAGGTCAATTGAGGCCGAATCATGACCTACTCACGTTACCAGCAGCTCAAGCCCGAAGATTTCAAACGACTCTGTGGAGTGCATCATCAA
>JAABUQ010010872.1_pt1 | contig 11814 bp, 7 predicted proteins | sample 5560001 | NCBI WGS metagenome assembly JAABUQ01 (sample SAMN10711888, study PRJNA513371) | rock metagenome | isolation source: Antarctica rocks | place: Antarctica: Victoria Land, Finger Mt nord | collected 2015-12-18
GGTCGCGATCTGCCGCACCAGGCGCATGTAGCCGTCCATGGAGGCGTCCGCCTGCGCCAGGTTGCGCGCCGCCGCTTCCTCCGCGAAGCGCCGGTCGTCCGGCTTCGTCAGGTCGCGGCCGATGTCGGTCTGGATGCGGGCGCGGTTGGTGAAGTCCCACACGTTCTGCGCCAGCAGCACGCCCGCCTCCAACTGCGCCAGCAGGGCGACGTTGGCCGCGTCCGTGCGCTCCCGCTGGTCGCTCGCGAGCCGGGCCGAAAGCCGGTCCAACCCTTGCCGCAAGGCCTCGTCGCCCGTCTGCTCGCGCAGCGCCGCGACCGTGGCGCGCGGGTCGTCCGCCGCCTGCTGCCGCGCGCCGCTGACTTCCGCGAACTCGGCGCGGGCGCGCTCGACCTCCGGCAGGCCGCCCACCGCGGGGGCCGACAGCACGAGGCGGAAGCCCATCGTAGGCAGCCGGGTCGCCTCGCCGGTGGCGGCGTCGAAGGGCGGGATCTCGTCCCGCATCGCGGTGTGCAGGCTGGCGGGGCTGCTTGCCGCGTAGCTGCCGCCGCGCACGGCGACGCCGCCGGCCTGGCCGTGCGGGCGGCCGACGCGGTTCATGCGGTACGGCTCCAGCATCATCTGCCCGGCGTTGCCCAGCATGTCGTATAGCCCGAGCGGGTTCGGCAGGCGCTGCCCCACCTGCCCCACCCGGCCCCCTGCCGCCCGGCTGCCCGCCAGGACGTATTTGTCCGCGCCGCCCTCGGGCATAGGCCAAGTGGGCGCCAGGAACTCTTCGGGCGTCACCTTGCCGCCGCCGCGGGCCGCATACTCCCATTCGTCCTCCGTCGGCAGCCGGACGAAGCCCAACGTTTCGCCCCGGCGCGGCAGCGGGGCCGGGGCGTTCTTCAGCAGCCAAGACGACCATTGCGCGGCGTAGGCCACCGCGTCGGGCCAGGACACCGACGTTTTCGCCACCCGCCCGCCCGCCGATGGCTCCGGGCATTTGGCGGACAGGGCGTCGTACTGGTCCCGGGTGACGGCATACTTGCCGATGAAGAACCGCCGCCCGTTGCCGCCCGGCGCCGGGAAGGGCGCGGCCAGGAAGGTGGCGCGCAAGTACTCGCTGTAGCCCTGCCCGGTCTCGCCCGCCTGTCCCACCGTCAGCGCCTGGTCATCGAGCGGCCCCGGGCCGGACGGCACATCGACCGGGCGGAACGCCATGGCGCCGCCGCAGGGCAGCGGCAGCACCAGGTCGCCCTCCGCCGGGTGGGGATCGAACCAGCGCGCGTCCCAGTCGGCCGCATGGGCATGGCCGGCCCACAGCAGGACCGCCAGGGCCAGGTGCTTCGGTGTCATGGCGCGCTCACTCCTTCCCACGGTTCCACCCGCGCGGCGCGGGTCCCGGCGGCGGCGGCGACCAGGGCGGCGCCGGCCAGGGTGACGCAAGCCGCGGCCGCCGCGAGGCCCGGCGTGATCAGGCACAGCGGACGGTCCAGCGCCAGCGTGCCCGCAAAAGCCCGGTTCACCACGCCCGCCGCCCCGAGCGCCGCCGCCAGCGCCGCCACGACGCCCAGCGCCGCCACCGCCGCCGCCTGCGCCACCGGGAACACACGCAGCGCCCCGGCCCGCAGCCCGAGGAAGCGCAACTGCGCCAAGGGCACCCGCTTGCGCTCCACATTCGCCCACAGCCCGGCGCCGAGCGACACCAGGAACCCCGCACCGCCCAACCCCGCCACTACCCCGAACAGCAGGCCCAGGTTCCGGTCCACCCGCAACAGGCCGGACACGTCGGCGGCACGGGACACGACCTCGATCCCCTCCGCCCGCAGCGCCGCGTCGAGCGCCGGCACGTCTTCCAACCGCCGGGCATACAGGCGGAAGCCGGCGTACTCGGCGCGGCCGGGCGGAGCCAGCGCAGCGATGCTGCCCGGCGGGCCGATGCGCCCGTCCTGGAAATCCTCGACCATGACCGCGAGCGGGAGCGGCACGAAGGCGGCGTCGCGCGGGAACGCCGCCGGCGGCGCCACCGCTTGCACAATGAGGGCGAGCGGCACGCTGTCCCGCCGCCCGTCCAGCACGCGCGCCAGCCGTCCGGTAAGCGCGTCCCCGGCCCGCACCCGCAGCCGCGCCGCAGCAGACGCCGACAGCACGACGCGGTCGGTGCCCTCGGGACCCTCCGGCAGCAGCGGGTCGCCCGGCGCGGTCGGGATCAGCTCGACCCGCGTGCCGCCGCCGGGCGCGTCGGGCCGCTCAACCAAAAGGCTCGCCGCGAGCGTCCGGGTGCGCGGGGCCAAGAAGGCCACGTCGGGACGCGCCGCCAGCCGGGCCAGCAACGCCGCGTCGAAGCTGCGGTTGGCGGCCGTCGCCACCTCGCGCGCCCGCGGGTCCTCCAGCAGCAGCTCGCGCAAGCCCTGCACCACGCCCGCGCGCAGCCCGGCCAGGATCAGCAGCGGCGCCAGCACGGCCGCCAGCGCCAGCACGGTGCAGGCCGCCAGCAGCTTCTCCGCCAGCAGGTCCGCCATCGCCAGCCGGATCGCCACGGCCCATTGCGTCATGCCGGCCAGCAGAACCGGGTCAACGCCGCGTCCGCATCCGGTCGGGCGGGCGCGACCGCGTAGCCGGCGGCCTCCGCCCGCGCCGCGTCGTGGGTGGCGATCACCAGGGCCGCGCCGTCCTCCTCCGCCGTGCGGGCCAGCAGGTCCAGGATGACATCGGCCTGCGCCGGGTGGACGGAGGCTGTCGGCTCGTCGGCCAGCACCACGGCGGGGCGATGCGCCAAGGCCCGGGCGACCGCGGCGCGCTGCCGCTGCCCGACCGAGACCTCGGCGGGCCGGCGCTCCAGGATCGCCGCGATGCCCAGCCGCTCGGCCAGCGCCGACACGCGCGCCGGGTCGGGCCGGGCCAGGATGCGCTGCGGCAGGGCGATGTTATCGCGCAGGCTGAGGAACGGCAGCAGCGCCCCGGTCTGCGGCACGAACCCCACGCTTTGCCCCCGCAGCGCCGCGAGCGCATCCCCCCGCCCCGCCCGCCACAAGGCCAGGGCGTCGCCGCCGGCCAGCGTCAGCACCTCCCCGGTGTCAGGGCGCAGCGCCAGCGCCAGCAGCGCGAACAGGGTGCTCTTGCCGCAGCCGGACGGGCCGACCACCGCCACCCGCGCGCCGGGCGCCACCTCGAACCGTTGGATCAGCAGGGTGAACCGGCTCCCGCCCGCGGCGACGCTGCGGCTGACCCGCTCGGCCCGCAGCGCCGCCGCGGTCACGGCAAGGCTTCGATGGGCACCGGGAACAGCGCTTCGCCTGCGGCGCGCGACCCCGACAGGTCCACCCACAGGTCGGCGTTCGACTGGAACTCCTGATACAGCCGCAGCTTCGCCTCGATGCTGTTGAGCACCGTGCGCTGGGAGATGGCGCCCATGGCGATCCAGTCGGCCTCCCCGATATCCATGATTTCCGATTGGTAGGGCAGGTCATCCAGGTACTCGCCGAGCATCGCGCCGAGGCGCTGGGCGCCTGCGATACGCTGCGGGTCCCGTGCGGCGGCGGCAAACGTCGCGCGGAGCTGGGTGAAGAAGGTGCGCGGCTCGGTCCGTCCCGCGAGTCCGGCTTGCAGGATGCTTTGCAGGCTGCGCGCCAGGTCGGACAACTGGTTGCGCGTCAGCAGCACCCGCACGTCCAGGCTCGGGATCGCGGGGTCGGCGAGGTCGCGGTCCGTGGTCCAGCTCCGCACCACGTCCGGCGCCTGGGTGTTCTCCGCCCGGCCTACGTAGGTCAGGCGCATCGCCTCCCCCCACCACGCGCGCCGCCGCCCCGATGGTCGGGTCGGTCGGGGCAGGGCCGGCGATTGGGCGCCCGGCGGCCTCCCCCACCTGGCTCAGCAGGGCGCGGGTGAGGTCCTGCACCGTGCGGGCAAAGGCGTCCGGCGCGCCGTTCGGCACCGGGAAGTACAGCGGCCCGCGTCCGCCGAACTGCGTGAGCTCCTGGTACTGCGCCGCCGCCGGCTCGTGGTCATGCCGGGCGCGGCCTTCGGGCGTCAGCAGGTGGATCGCGAACACGGCGACGCCACGGGCCTTGGCCAGCTCGCGGATCTCCGCGATGTCGAGATGGGTCAGGCTGTGCGGATGCTGTGCGCGCCGCGCGCCGGCGTCGGTGATCAGCACGATGAAGCGTCCGGCCATCGGCGACCAGTCGATCTCGTCCAGCGCCGCCTTGATCCCGCCGATGGGGTCCTCGTCGAAGCCGTTGGAGCTGGCCGTCGCTTCCCGGGCCGTCGCGATGCCGGTGTTGATACTGTCGGCGGGCTGGCTGAAGTCGGGCTTGCCGAACACCTTGATGCTGTATTCCAGGCCCGGGCTGTCCTCCAGGCTGTCCCGGTAGGCGACCAGGCCGAAGCGGAAGTTGTCGCGCAGCGGCGTGCTGCCGATGCTGGCGACGATGCTGCGGATCGCCTCCCGCGTGCGGTCGATGTAGGGCTGCATGGAGATGGTGGTGTCCAGCACGAACACGACGCCGGCCTTGAACTGCGCGGGCTGCGCCGGGGGGCTGGGCGGGCGCTGCGGCTCGGCGGGGGCGGAGATGACTTGCAGCAGGCGGAGCGGCGGGCCGAACTCGCGCTCGATCCGTTCCGCCGACAGGATCGGCATGAGGTAGAAGTTGCGGGAGAAGTCGAGGGCCGCCGCGGGTTCGACGGCGATGACGGGGCCGGGGTTTCCGCCGGGCGCGGCCGCCGCGGCGCGCAGCGTTTGGGCGCGCTGCCCGGCCTCGCTGTCCATCATCAGCATGCGCTCGTCCCGTTCAGAGCGCAGGAACAGCACGGGCTGCCGTCCGGCCGGGCTGGTGAAGGCGGCGACCATGGCGTGCTTCCACTCGATGGCCTTAGCGGCTTCCAGCCAGCCTTCGGGATGGCCGTCGGCGGTGCGCCCGACCTCGATCCGCGCGGCGACGTCCCCGGGCGGCCTCGCGTAGACGTAGTAAACGGTGAAGCCAGGCACCGGGCGCGCGCCCTGCCCGTCCGGGCGCTGCGACAGCGTGGCGCCGGGGCGGGCGATCACGCGCTGATACAGCGACTGCTTGCCCTCGATCAGCAAGGGCGTGCGCGGGGCGGCCTGCGCGTGGGCCAGAACCGGCAGCAGCAGGAAGATTGCCAACAATCGGAGCGTCATGGCCAGAAGTCCTTGAGGCTGAGGTTGGCGCCGAGGTCGCCGGCCTGCACCCGGGTTTGCAGGCTCTGCCGCAGCGCCTCCCGCGCCGCCGCCACGTCCGCACCGCCGCGGGCCGCATCGCGGTAATAGCGCGCAGCCTGGCGCGCGTCGGGCTGCGGGATCGGGCCGCCCGGGCGGAACTGCACGGGGTCATACAGCCGCGCCAGCGCCGCCGCGGCGGCCGGGTCGGAACGGTCGGCGGCGGCTTCCAGCAGCAGCAGGCCGTCGTCGCGGCGGTCCCCACGCAGGCGGCGCTCGCCCTCGGCAGCGATGGCGGCCGGGTTCGGCGCTTGCGCCAGCACGTCCGGCACGGACATGCCGTCGAGGCTGGCCGGCACCGGGGCAGCGGGCGGCGGGGCGGGCGGCGCGACGGGAACCGCGTCCGTCGCCGCCGGCGTGCGCACCCACCAATACGCGCCGCCGCCGGCGAGCAGCCCGAGAACGCCGGCCAGGACAAGCACCGCTTTGGACACGCCCGGCACGGCCGGTTTCGGGTGTGGCAGCGGATCGGCCGTCATCGTGTCCGAAGCAAGCCCAACGGGCGGCGCCCGCTGCGCCGACGGCACCGGCGGCGGTGCTGGTGCAGGCGGCGGCACGGGATCAGGGGGCTGCGCCACAGCCGCCGCGGCGGCGACGGGCGCCACTACCGGCTCCCTGCCGGCTGTGTGCAGCGGCACGATGTCCGGCCAATACGCCCCCATCTGCGCCAACCCGGCCCCGGGCACCGAGATCTCGTAAACTCCGGCTTCCAAATGCCGGCACACGCCCCAGCCCACGTGCAGCAGCAGGTCCGGCCCGCTCGCCTCCGCCCGGTCCGGCGCCAGCAGCGCGTCGCTGCTTTGCCATCCGCCCGGCCCCAGCTTGTCGTCGCCCCAGCCCGCGTCGCGCTGCACCCGGAAGCCCGGCGTGCCCGCCGCCCCGGCCGCGCCCGGCACCCGGATCAACGCATGACCGGCCGGATGCGCCGGGTCCGGCTCGACCTGGACGCTCACGCCGGTTCCAACCGGCGCAGCAGGGTGCCGAGCGCGTCATTGGCCGCGATGTCGAGGCCGGACGCGGACGGGTCCTGCACGTTGTCCTCGAACAGCCGGGCCACCGCGACAATCCAATCGACGTGGAACTGGTAGTCGTACGGGGCCGGGGTGTCCCCTAGCACCGGCTGGCCCTCCACTGGCGGGCGGGGCGCGAACACCGCCCGCTGGCTGCTACCCGGGCGGGGGCGCCGGTCGAGCGGCACCCGGTCGAAGTCCAGCATATGGACAAAGCCGTTGATGCCCTCTTCCACCAGCATGATCGGCTTCTGCGCGGCGCCGGGGTTGCGGTGCTGGAAGCTCGCGCGCACCCGCAGGCCTCCCGCGATGCGGTCGCGCAGCAGGAGGCGGCGGGCGGCGGTCATGATCTCGTTCACCAAGGTGGCCGCCTGCTCCCGCGGCAGATGGAACACGGCCGGGGTTGCGGGGTCGTCGGCCAGCGCCAGCAACTGCCGGTGCCACTCGGCGAGCGCCAGGTCGGCGAAGCGGTCGAAGCGGTCGCGCGCCTGCATCGCGGGTGCCGCCGGCTCCTCGTCGTCCAGCAGCCCGCCCAGCGCGCTCAGGTAGTCGTGCCGCGCCCCCACGGTGCCGATGGGCGCCGGCGCGTCGTCCGCCTTCGATTGCAGCTCCCAATACACCGAGCTGATCAAATCCTGCGTCACCTGCATCTCCCGCAGCAGCGGGCCGAACATCTGCGCCTGCGCGCAAGCCAGCAGGGCGCGGGCCACGCCGCGGGCGTCCCGCTTCGCCCGGGCCAGCTCCGCCGCCAGGTCCCCGGTGTGGAAGAAGGGGCGCAGCCGGTGCGCCATGTCGGCGGCCAGCTCCTCGACGCGGCCCGCGACCTGCTCCGCCTTGGTGGCCGGGTCGCAGACTGGGCGCAGCGCCTCCGCCAGGTAGCCGATGCCGCCGTCGCCGGGGGAGAGCGCCGCGTCCCACGCCCGGGCCGGGTCGGCGAAGTGCGCCTGGACGAGCGGGTTGCCGAGATAGGCGGCCCGGCGCTGCGCCACCGCCGCCGCGGCGCGGGGCGACACGCTGTCCTCCACCCCCTCCGCGTAGTCCATCACCGACGCGAAGCCGACCGCGGTGCTGCGCAGCCAGAACGTGTTGCTGAACGGCCGCCCCGGCGCCCATTCGCGCGGCCAGCCATGCGCCTTGCCGAAGAAGTCCAGCAGCGACGCCTGCAGCCGCGCCGTCCAGCGCTGGCCGCCCGCCACGTCCTCCCCAACCTTGTCCTCGAACTCGCCGTCGAACTTGGTCAGCACGAGGAACAGGCTGTTGCGCTGCCGGGCGCGGGCCGAGGGCATCGGGCCGACCGTCTGGCCGATCCAGTTGTCGATCATGTTGGGCAGCGTCTGCACGTCCTGATTGGACGGGCCGACGCAGAGCAGCATGGCCGCGATCTCCTGCTCCGCGTTGTAGCGCTGGAACAGGTAGGCGACCTTGCCGCGCAGGAATACCCGGCCGAGGCGCCCCGGCTGCGCCAGGAAGCCTTCGGGATCGGTGATCTCCTCCCGCGTGCGCGCGCCAGGGAAGTCCAGCAGGTCGGTATGCTCGAAGAACGCCCACGGGCGCTCGGCGAGCGGCACCGTGATCTCCGCAATCAGCGCCGCCGCGACCGCGCGGTCCACCGGCGCCGACGCCCCGGACGCGGATGCCATGCGCACCGTGCCGCTGCCTCCTTCCCCCAGGCCGAACACCATCTCCGCGTCCAGCACGCTGGTCTCCCGCGGCAGCAGCGCATCGAGGCCGCAGAACGCCGTTTCGGGGAAGCCGAGCGAGGCGAGCGCCCCGGTCAACTGCCGGGCCACCCGGGTGAAGGCCTCCGTGCCGTTCCACAGCGGCGCGTAGGCCTCCGCCCGCAGTTCCGGGGCCAGGCGGGGGACGACCTCCGCGGCATATGCCCAATAAGCGGGGCCGAGTTCCCTGAGCAGCGAATGGCCGCCGAAATGCAGGTCGAAGTACTCGCGCAGCTCCTCGATGTCATCCACCGCAAGGCTGCCCTGCACAGCGCCGCCCGCATGCTGCGACAGCCGTAAGAACAGTGCGGCGATGTCGGCGGGCTTGGGCGGCGACAGGTCGCGCACCTTGAAGTCCTCCAGGTAGGCGTTGGCCAGGATCTTCACGATGTCCGTCTGCGACATCAGCCGCACCGGCACGGGCGCCTGAGCCGGGGCCGCCACGCCGCGCACCGTGAAGCGGGACACCAGCCCCGTGCTTTCCTTGCCGCCCTGCGGGTTGAGGTCCTGGAGGAAGTTCAGCCGCCGGTCGCCGTATGTCGCCTCCAAAGCCTTGCCGGGCCGGCTGGCGAGCGAGGACACCAGGTAGCTCTTGCCGGCCTGCGACGCGCCGAACACCGCGACGCACATCGGCCGCGCCGCCGCGGCGCGCAGCCGGGCCGCGCGCCGCCCGAACCGGCGGAAATCGCGGGCGAGCGCGGCCGGGTCCTCCTTGAGCCGGGTGCGGTTCGCGTCCAGCCACGCCGCGCCGTCCCGCGCCGCCTCGGCGACATGCGCGGCACGTTCGGCCACAACGCTCATGGGATCACCAGCCGCCCGGTATCGCGCCAATAGCCGTCCCCGTCGTCGAGGGTCTGCAAGCGCAGCCGCACGTCGCCGTTGCGCTGCGTGGCGCCGGAGGCGTCCGTGACCTCGTCCACCATGAAGGTTTCCCGCTGCATCTCGGCCTCCGGCGCGTCCGGGTCGATCTCGCGCCGGGCGACGGTGACGGTGAGCGGCAGGTCCATGCGCTGCGCGTCGTCGGGGTTGGCGAACTCCATCACGTAAAGCGGCGTCGCGGTCCAGCGCGCGAGGGGCAACTGGCGGAAGCCCAGTTGCGTCACGGTCTGGAAGGCGATCTTGAACGCCACGTCCTGCGCCGGCGGCCCGTCCAAATCGAGGTTGCGCAAGACGACATTCTCCTCGCGGATCTGGCCGTTGTTGTCCATCTTGCCAATGTAACGGGCTGTGGAGCGCATCGAAAGCCGGCCCGTGCGCAGCATGAAGTTGCGCAGCCGCCCTTCCGCCTGCACGCACAGCGCCGCGCCCACCGCCGCCGTCGTCTTGGGATCGTCGATCCGGTTCGCGGCGTCGCGGAACGGATACTTCTCGCCGACGCGGTAGCGGTGCATGCCGACGATGCGGTGCGGCGCCACCGGCGCCTTGGCCAGCACCATGTCGCCGACCACCCGCAGCCGCGACGGGCGGCCCGACAGCAGCAGCACGTCGCAGTCGTAGGTCCACACGACCTCGCACAGGTCGGCCAGCACCGGGCCGAGCACGGCGGCGACCACCGGCTCGACCTGCTGGGTGCCGGCCGCCAGCAGCACCTCCGCCACCCGGAACCCTTGCGCCCCTGACGCCGCCGCCGCGTCCTCCAGGTACTCCGTCGCCCGCACGGAGCGGCGGAGGTCGGCACCCAGAATGTCCCCCACCGTTTGCCGCAGCACCTCGCCGGCCGCCCGGCCCTCCACCGCCTCGTAGGCGCGGAGGATCGCGATGCCCACGGGTTCCAGCACGGTGGACACGAACAGCCGCCGGCGGTGCCGCTCCGGCTCCGACTGGCCGCCCTGGTCCTGGCCCAGCGCCCGGCTCAGCAAGGCGCGCGGGTCGGCGACGCCCGCGTCCCGCAGTGCTGCCGAAAAGGCCGGCAGCGCCACGGCCGTGATGATCCGCTCCAGCACGTCGTCGCCGGCGATCTTGAAGCTCTCGCGGAACTCTTGCCGCGGCAGGATCGCGTCGCCGCCCTGCATCGCGTAGGTGCTGACCATCAGGTCCGTCGTGCCGCCGCCGATGTCGATGCTGGCGACGCGCAGGCTGGGCGTGCCCGCCACCTCCGGACGCACCCGCCCGACCAGCTCCATCAGCGCCCCGGCGTCGCCTTGCAGCCGCTCCGTGACCTCGTTGTGCAGCCAGACGATCTGCGTCGCCGTCGCCTCGTCGAGGTTCGCCAGCACGCGCGGCGGATTGACCTTGCCGGACCAGCCCAGCATGTCCCAGGCGAGCGTCACCGCCCCCTGCGCCCGCCCGCGCAGGATGTGCTGCTCCGCCACCGGCATCCCCGGCGGCATGGTCAGCAAGAGGCTCCGCAACTGCCGCGGCTTGTCCGCGTCCCGCCGCTGCGCGCGGGTGCCGGGCGCGTTGACCTGGCTCAAGGCCTGCAGCAGGATCTCCGCCAGCATGAAGGTGAACACGCTGCTGCGGCTGAACCGCGCCCGCACCGCCGGCTGGCCGCGCCGCTGACGCAGGACGCTGCCGTCCTCCGCCACCAGCGCCATGAACGGCCCGCTCACCGGCGGGTCCGTCGTCACCCCGTCCTGCGCCCGCCCGTTGAACCGCCAGCCCTGGGTCGAGGGGCGGCTGTCCCAGAGATACCGCTTGGGGGAGGACAGCCCGGTCGATCCCTCGTTGCCCAGCCGCGCGCCCGCGAGCCGCACCGCCTCCGGCCCGGTCCGCACCGGGCTGGGCCAGGCAAAGGCGGAGGCGCGGCCGGAGCGCCGGCTCACCGCGTCGCGGCCGAAGCTCGCGCGGGAGAACTCCACCCGGCTGTCGAACGGGCGCCCATGCACGCACTCGGCCCGCGACAGGTCGCGTAGCGCCAGCGGGTAGCTGTCGGACAGGTTCATGCCCTGGCCCGGATGCTCCTCGATCAGGATGCCGCAGGTCCGCGCGTTGCCGAGGTCCAGCACCAAGTCCACCGCGACCGGCAGGTAGCCCAGGTTCTCCGACACCACATCCATCAGCCGCAGCCGCGGCAGCGCGTCCGCCGCGGCGAGCAGGCCGAGCATGACCTGGTAGCGCGCGTAGTGCTCGCAGCCGCGCGCCAGGTCCTCCGGCCGCAGCTTCCGCCCGCCGCGCGCCGCGGTCAGCGTCTCGACCAGCATCTCCCGCAGCCAGTCACCCACCCAGGCCTCGTTGAGGAACCAGGCGTTGGCGGCGGGGTCGGCGACGAAGGTGAACTCCTGCTGCCGCACGCTGTCGTCTGGCGACGGCGCGACGTACGGCCCGGCGCCGGGCGGCAGCAGCGCGGTGTCGAAGGCGAGCGTCAGCCGGTGGGTGCGGCCCGGCCCTGTGCTGGGATGCGTCACCAGCCGGCCGCGCGCCCAGTTGCTTGGCCCCCGCTCATGCGCCTCCTGCCCGGTGCTGCTGCGGGACAGCAGCATGAGGTACGGCAGCGGCACCCAGCGGCCGAGGTGCATGTCGATGGCCTGCCGGGCGCTGACCGGGTAGGTCTCCTCAGTTGGCGGCGCGTCGCGGGTCAGCGGGTCCACGGGCTGGCCGGTCTCGGGATCGGGACGCAGCTCGTGCAGCCGGGCGCGGACCGCGCCGTGCTCGTCCGGCGGCCCGCCCAGCGGCTCCTCCCAGAACGTACGGGACTGGCGGGGCAGCGCGTCCGCGTCCAGGTCCACGTCCCAGAAGTGGATGCCGCTGTTGGGGATCAGCGTGATGAGCGGCGTCATGGGCGGGGTGTCCGGTTCGGGAGGGTCATCGCTTGAAGGTGGCCTCGAATGTCGTGCCGTTGGGGTTGCGGCCCTCGCATTGCGCTTCGGCGTCGCTCACCCGGCGGCATAGCAGCTCATTATGGCCCATCCGCAAGTCCGGGCCGGTG
>JAABUQ010010874.1_pt1 | contig 11814 bp, 20 predicted proteins | sample 5560001 | NCBI WGS metagenome assembly JAABUQ01 (sample SAMN10711888, study PRJNA513371) | rock metagenome | isolation source: Antarctica rocks | place: Antarctica: Victoria Land, Finger Mt nord | collected 2015-12-18
GAGGAGGGAGAGGGTATTGGAGATTGTGAGGGCGGAGGGGGCGGATGGGAGGGTTTGGGTTGAGTGTGCGAAGGGGTTGGGGGGTGGTAAGGCTGGGCATTGAGGGCTGGGCTTGGGGGAGGGTTGATGTTACGAGGGTATGGGGATTGGGAAGACGCTTCTGGGCTATAGGGAGCTGTGCATGTAGATGATTCGCGCATACGGTTCAGGTATTCGAGTTAGGGCATCCGACTCCGGGCACGCAACTTGTGTCTCCGTTTCGAAACCGAATCCACCCTCAAAGGCCGGACTGCGAGCAGGAATACGTACGAGATATCGCTTCCCCGGGCACAACGATCGCCTTCTTTGCTCGAGGCAACTCTTGTGCTACGATAGCCTTTCTTCAGACACAATCGAACCGAAAGAGCAGATTTTCACATGGAAGTGTTTGCGTCCATGCCAATCGATCGTTTACGAACGGCCATGCCATTTGCACCCACGCTTCAAGTCGAGATACACATCCCCGTAGCGACCATCCAGCACCAATCCCACCGATACCCCAATCCCCTCCCCTACCCCCCCACCCAATCCCACCTCACAAGCACAACCCCCCCCCCCCTAACGCACCTTCCCAGCAGCCTTATTAACACTCCCCCCTCGTCCACCCATCTTACTCTGAATCCTTCCCGGCTGTCCCCTCGCCCCCGCCGCCGCGCTCTTCGCCTTCTCAGCCTTCTTCTTGCTCTCGGCGGTCGCCTTCTTCTCTTTGCCCTTGGCGATGGCCTCTTTGCGGGCGGCCTCGCGGGCCTCGGGGCGCTGGGCGCGGCGGTCTTTGATTAGTTCCAATGGGGCGCCCACGATGCCGCGTTGTTGCTTGACGGTGCGGCGGGTGCGTTTTTTTTGGATTTCCTATGGGGGGAAGGGGGGGGTTAGTGGGAGGGTTTCTGGGGGGATTTCGGGCGGAGCAGGGACGCGGGATGTACCTCGGACAAGCCTTTCTTGTGTTGGCGTCTGTACAGCGTGGTCCAGGCGATCCGTCGGGGGTTCTTGCGCTGGAGGAAGAGGGATTCCGTTTTGCCGTTTTGGAAACGGAAGATTTTGCTGTCGCCGCGGACGTAGAGTTTGCCCTGCCAATCGCGCACATGTCTTAGCAATTCTTCCTGCTGGTAAGACAATGGGAGTGGGATTGAGTGAGGCGCTGGGGTTGGGGCCATGTTGGAGGGGCTTTGATGGCACTTCGCAGGGTGAGGGAGGCTTACCTTGCCCGGGTAGATTTTCTCACCGCTAAAGGTGTCGTCGTAGGTACGCATGATGGCTGTCTAGCTTGATGCGGTACCTGGTCGTTGATGTTCGATCTGGCTGGGTGATGTGAAGTGAAGTGACGGGTTTGAGAAGGCTAGTGTGGGTCACGTGGACGTAGGGCTGATGGAGGCGAGCATTTACGTCCCTTCACGCCTTTCTTTTCCAGAGTCTTCCTATCATTCTTTTCATGTCACTTCGATTCTTGAGGTTTCCACTATTGATACCACCCCTTACCGCTTTTGCGCGCTCCCTCTCTAGTGCTCTCACTGCCTGTACCGCTGGCCTGCGAAGTATCCATTGAAGGCATGTTACAGTTCATAGCTCGGCCGTCTGGAGATATCACGGTTCTTGAGAATAATTGTACGAGTAATTTTAACGAAGCACACGCTTTCTCGCTCCTTCAGACTCCTTCACTTTTCCCCGTTACGCCTTGATCTAGGCTCTATGCGCTTTGAATGCCTCCATCCCCACAGAGCATTGAAGACAAGTCTGAAGGATTTCTGATCCTTCCCGCCGTAATCCTGATCTTCTCTGCACTTCCTGTCTGTATAGTTCCACCTGTATATCCCCCCGGAAAGTAACCGACCGCGCACGCATTGATCATGGCACCACAAACGGCGATGATATTGGTCCACGAGGTGTAATCTCCACCGTCCTTGGGGTCATTGACCAAGTCCACGGTGACTGTACATCCCCCTGAGCGGCTCGGAAGTGGCAATCGAAAGATGTCGTTAGGACCGCCTCGATGGAAGTGGCCAGGATCGTGCTCTTTGGGAAGTTGGAGGACCGCTAACAGGCAATCACCTGTGGCGGCGCGGCGGGAACCTCTGAATTTCGCTGGAAAGCACTCCAAACCTGTGCTATCTGGTAGGTTGAGGGCCGTGATGTTTGTGGTATCGAGAGGTGAATTGGTTGGTGAAGCGTCTGTTTGAAAGACGAAGAGGAGGTAAATGAGCTGATAATTGCACAGAGCGAGGAGCCTCATCATAAGTATCATTCACTATGGGAGCTCGCGCTTTCTCCGATCAGCAGTACAATTCCAGTTCGTCTTCAAAGCCGGTGTTTTACAACATTCAGATGCTTCGAGATGCTGAATTTCGCGCAAAATGGAACACCCTTCCTGTCGAAAGAGGAGCAACATGATTTCTACAAAACGCAAAATCTTTGTATAAAGAAGGGAATAATGGAGTCCGAGCGCACGCAAAGAGTGCATATCGGGTATCGCCTGAGGCTTTGACATCACGACCCTTACTGCCCCAGACGCCCACAAACGGTGCTGCAGGAAACTTTAAACCAAGAGGAAATCATGCTTACCAATGCGCAGAAAGCACGGCCTGGATCCAAGCTCGCTCGCTCCACCTTTCGCTCTCTGACGCTTTGCTTCGAAACCACAAAAAGAAAGATCTTGCTTCTGCAGATTGGGCAACAATGCAAATTAAGCAGTCCACGCTTGATGCCTTTAATCAGGTCCAATGGACATATTGGACTCCTCCGCGTATTACGTTGGTAACAAGCCGTCGTCCTACGGACCACTTTGATCCCAGGCCCTTTTTGTCATCGTGAATTACTGTCACCTTTCCCTGTCTCTCCCTCGTCAAGTATCCTCTTTGTTTAGCAATATTTTCAATTTGCTTTTCTCCATTGGGATTCTCATCTCTGAGCCTTCTATCCTATTCTCCCAACTTTCCTAAAAGTAGGATGGATGAAAGCTAGGTCGACGATCGTGGCTCCATGATGCGGTGTCAGATGCGAATACTGGGTAAAATAAAAAGGCAGAGAAGGATCTTCCGCTTCTCATGATGCGGGATTCATGATGCGGGATTTTTGTGTGTATGGCATTTAGTGCCTTCGAGTTCGGCGATTTCGGTGGTGGATACGCTGCTTTCCACAAGAGAATTTCTTAGGGCCTGCTTTCTTGAGCGGTTTGTGCGAGTGCGAAGGGTTTGGATGAAACCTAGGCAAAGAGAAAAGTATCCGCAGTGACCGTTCCCTGTTCCTGTTGTCGCGACGTGATGCGCATAGCCGCTACCGAAGTCTCGACCTAATTTCTTTTTTGGAAAAAGGACTCTTATAGATTCTCAGGATCCGTTACAGGATCTGTCACAGGTTCATTCGGGTCTGTTGAGGGGCTTTGTTTGAATTCGACAGGATGCTGCGGACGACGTGGTCACAGAGATAACATCTCTTCGCTCATTGTGACATGTGGAGCAATCTATGATTCAACACTTCATCGATTGTCATAACCATGATCTTTTTCAGCAGTCCGTTTTTCCTGCTGTTAGGACCGTTACTATCGTGGAGCTTAGCAGCGCCCTGCCTGCCGGGGCTGTTTTCGCTTTCAGCAGCTGGTACGGATCCAAGCAACAAGTCAGTAAACTTTCCAATCCTGTCTTGCGACCGCAACATCATCCGCATCCCTTGACTAGTGGCGGACAAGGCTCGCTAACTCCGGCACAGGCTCTGGCCAATTCCAGGAGAATTGCCGCTCTCCTTAGACATCCGGCCCATGCCGCGAGCTCGGAAACTCCATCCCGACGATTTTTTCATCGCAAGCTACGAGAGTATGCAAAGCACTTGCGAGAGCAATCCTAACGAAGAAGTACCAAAAACCGGCTTAGAATTTACCTACAACTCTGTGCAGATCAAAGTCAATGGAACGGACGTAACGCTGTTCAACTACCTGGAGGCGTGTCTGGTGATGCAAGGATTGCACATCTATGTGACAACGGATGGAAAGGGTCTCGAGAATAGCTGGTATGTTAAATACAAAAGATTGAAGGTGGCGGTTGGTAGCGTCTCGAGGGTATAGGAGCGTTGGAAGGGTCACGGCGACGCAAGCTTTTTGTATAGAACTCGTCGAGGGAACGACAAAGGTCAACTTTGGAGCCAGTTCCTTGGTGGAATATTTTATGTCAGGTCAGTAAGCCAATCGTGAATCTGGTGGGTGGCATGAGAGATGAGACACCAGCTTATTTCGAGAGGGGATTTCTACAGATGTTTCGTCGAAGCCGTAATCGTGCCAGAGAATTGGTCTTCCCAGGCAGCCTCCAGGAGCTCATCCCCACGACCTCTCATACGTTCGACTGCTGCAGAGCCAGAGAGACCGATCTTTGGTGGATATGTTCCATCTCATTGCGAAAGCGCGTCCCACGTCGATTCCATCAGTACGATCCAGAGCGCACTGGTTGACAATCCCAAGCATCGTCCGAACTCCCTTCATCAATCCTGTAATGTTCTACAAAATCCTTCCGTGGCCATCACAACGACGACAAGGCCTGATCAACTTGAGAAGGGCTATGGGGTACGCAATTTGGAACATCTGAGATGAGCACAAACACAACGATGACTGTCGTCGCACAGGTCTGAGATACGTAGTAGGCTCCTACGTCATCGCTCTTAGCCTACTTGCGTTCCAGCCTTTCAGTTACGGCGAAGGGTGCAAGACGATCATGGACGTGGAGGAATACACGACGCGAGGCACGCATGCTACTGAGGTTCGCAGGGACATTTTGAGAGGGCGAAAACGGATGGTCATGGCTACTGGAGGGCCCTTTCCAATCCAAGGTCTTGGACGATCTTCTGGATAAGGAAGGAACTCAATGTTGTTCCCATTGGGGGATGGTGAGGAGCGACGAGAGGATAAGGGCGAGATCAACCGTAGAAAACACTAGCTCGTTTCGGCTAAACCCCGGGACTGATCTCATCCAGCCCTCCTCCCTCGCTCCTCGGCGCCCACTCCTTCATTCCTACTCAACCGCCCTTGATCCTCGAATACCCCTGTCAATCCATCCACAACCCCCTCTTCCCGATCCATCACCCTAACCATGCCTCCTCAACCCCCTCATGCCCCCCCCAAACCCAGCACCCCAAACTCCCCTGCCTTCACAAAAAAAAAATCCGCCATCCTCTCCTCCCTCTCCCAAGACCCAACCACCTACACCGATCTCTCCCCCAAAGGCACCGTGGACGCCGCAATCAAACCCTTGATAGACCGGCTGAACACATTGGACGGGGTCGTGACGACGAGTTCTTGCGCGGGGAGAGTGAGTGTGTTTCTCGAGGGGGTGAAAGGAGGTGCGCGGGAGGGGGATAAGGGGGGATGGAGGGGCAGGGAGGAGGGCCGGGGGCGGGGGATTGCTGGGGGGGAGTGGGGTGGGGATGGGGTAGTTGGGTTTAGGGAGGGCGGGGGGGCAAAGGCTGCGGTGCCGGGGGGAAAGGGACGGGGTGCGCGGTGGTTGTTTGTGTCGCACGAGCCTTTGGTTGAGGCTGGGGAGCACGACAGGGGTGGGATGCCGCTGATGCGGCGGTTTGGTCTCTGCGAGCAAATGCCTGCCCCTGTTGCGGGGGATGTGAGCGGTGTGAGGTTCGTAAGGTTTCAATTCGAGCCTATGGTGCGTTGATGTGCTTCTAGATATCTAAGCGATGGGTTACTATGTGCTCGAGGCTGATGCATTGTAGATCCTCCACATCATGACTGCATCGCTTCGCCACGCTGCGCCCATCCTGGCTGCGTCCATCGGGGCCGGCTTCCGCGAGAGCGGGGTGCAGAGTCTTAAGAACTTGGATGATGGGAATGCGTTCCCAATGGTTGCGGTGAGGAGTTCTGGGTTGGCGTTCGAGTCTTTGGTTGGCGTTTTGCAGGAAATGGGGGGAGAAGGGAGGTTTGATGGAGGGGGGGTGGTGAGGGGTCTGGTTAGTGAGGAGTACTTAGAGGTGCTGGTGAAGATTGCGAATGAGAGATTTCGAGCTAATGTTGAGAGGGCGGGGAGGTTCGAGGCGGAACTGTTTCGTAGAGAGCGAGGGAACGGGGAGTGGGAGGATGCGGATCTGAGGAGAGAGAGGAAGAGAGCTGAGGGGGTGCAGAGGAAAAAGGTGTCGTGTAGCGAGGGTGCTCGTGCGGGAATTGGTGCAGGCGACGATGAGGATTTGATGCTTGCATTTTTTCCTACCTCGCCTTGAAAAAGGATAGGGGCACTTTGGTGAATTTCGCTGGCTAAATAAGCTAAGTGGATCAAAACATCGAATCGGCGGCACTGAGAGACAGGTTGACTACATCATGAGGTGCGTGGTCAGGGGCTTCATTCTTCCAAAGACTTTCTTATCATGGACTGGATTTCAAAGCAGACTCCAGGGCCCAATGAGCGCGTTTACCCTGGCTCCCTTTCGACCCATCCAAGAAGAAGTACATTGTCCTTGTTTGACACAGCTTGATTTAGATCGTGCATACTGACAAACAGTATTGCAGGGCAAAGCAAAGTAGGAGATTTTCATTAGGAAACAAAAATTGCAATGCATATTGATTAACACCCTTGGTGTGGGTCATCTCGGATCCGAGATCTATGGAACTATTGCGGGCTAGCATTGGATGATCTCAGAAGTTCCGGCATTGTGTTATCACTGTGAGCAAAGGTACGAGGCAGTTGACAAGAGTGTGCTGTTCGTGAATATCAGGCTCAGAATCAATACGTAAATGTGCACTGTAATGATGATCGACATCATGACGCCCCCAAGAAGCAGGTCAGCTTAGGGCTGCTAAGGCCAACAACCCCCAAGCTTAGGCGGGCACCGAGCTCCCTGCACTATGTATCTTGATTTGATGGTGTAGGAAACATAATTGTGTTGAGTCCGTGAGGTTGCTGATCTTCGAAAAGGATTCAGCTCTCCTGCAATGCCCGAGTGTGCGTGCGGCGGAGTTTTGGATGATTGGTTGAAAGTCAATCAGCCCTTGCAATCCAGGACTAGATCTGGTTCTGGCTGAGCACAAATGGACTCTGACATTCCAAATTTGGTGCTGACTGCTTCTCATGGCTGTGGCTGGCCAAATAGGTAACGAGGACTGCAGCTCGCAAACTTGTCTCAAGATAAGGTATACAACACAACAGTTGGTATTTTATCTTTGTCTTGGCAGCAAGATCCGTGACGAGCAATCGGAAAGAAAATTACAATACAGATGGAGCGATCCTGGTTCAAGCTTTTGCAGAGTCTAGGTGATACTAGTATGTAGTACCATCCAATGAAATTTGCGGTGCCATTCGCGTGGTAGAAGCTCCCACTCGGATGGTCGAGACTCGCCGCATTAAACAACCCGCGCCAGGAAGATCCCTGCATATGATTTGCTCTACCTAATGACCTAATGCATCGGAGCCACGCGAGCGAGACATCAGCTTGCGTCTGGCGCGCCACCCACGCCAGAGATGTGACAATTCTTCCCACAGCTTCCTCTTTCAACTCCATCTTCCTCTGCGGTGGAACATTCTGATACATAGGCGACCAAACAAGCAATTGGCAGCGGGAATTTTATTTGCGCAGGTGGGAGGATGGAGGGTTTGAAATGTCGAACTGCTTCCGATTTCCTCATGATTTGCTTGGTCGGCCTGTTCTTGACTTGCATTAGCATCAACGCAAATTTTGATGGTGCAGGATCTGGTACTATCTGACCCCACTTATCGTCATTACTACTACACGCCTATCATCACACAATGCATGCTGATTGATGGGACCTTGTTAGTCATCTAAGTTAGATATCTAGCTCCCTGCCATTAGCTTTTCTTAGCTTTAGTAGCCTTGCACTCCGTACCGCTTGTTCCTGCCTAACTCCCGCCCTTGTGTTTGGAATACGTACCTAATCCTCGGATTTATGAAGGGAAATGACAACACAACACAACATGTATCCCGCATGGAGTATAAGAGGCCGAGGTGCCCTATTCCTAAAGGTTTAGTCCCTTTCAGTCTCCAATCCCATTATCTCATAGAGTCTCGTTGTTGGAACGTTTCGTCTTGAATCGACCAAAGAATTCTCCTCGTAATTCTTCGACTCTGGTGGATCGTGTAAAGAACAAGAAGGTGGAAAAGCAGTGATTCTACCTCCACTCTGCGGTCCACCACAGCTATCAATCAGTTCTTACCTATTTTTTCAGTGATCTCACCATAGTCATCACTTTCTCTCTTCCATCCTCTCAACACTTGTGATCCTCTCCAATATACCTCTCCTCCTCGACGTTCTGTTGCTGCCAGCTGCTTGACTGCCACGTTATTTACTCGTGCTATCACACACAATCACAAATTCAAGCCATGGTCTACTCCCTTACCTACCGTCGACCACCGCACGTCACCAACTCGTCTCGAGCCTCCTTCAATGGCGACGAGAAGGCCAATTCGATTGGCAAGTCTTCCACCGATTCCCAACGACCTCTCAGCTTCTCTGGCATCCCTGATGCTTTGTCCTTGGACCGCATCATCGGTGGAGGCACGTGCCCAGTGAGTCCCACGCCTTTCCTTCACCTAGCCCTTCAACAGAAAGACTCTCACGTTACTATCGAGCAATCCCGTCACATCCACTGGGCAGACTACCATGGCCCTTTCCTCCAGTCCTGAGTACATGGTCTAACAAGCTGACTCAATCCACTTCAGCCATGCACAACCCGCGATTTTATGAACTACCTCATCTATATCGAGCACTCGGCAGAGAATCTCCAATTCTTCCTCTGGTTTCGGGACTATCAGAAGCGTTTCTCCGACCTCCCACCCAGTGAGCGAGCACTCGCTCCGGAGTGGTCAGTTGAACAAGCAGAGGCGGACAGCAATCAGGCTCCTGTGTTGTCAAAGCAGCAAATGAGTATCGAGACTGCGGCCGTGTTCAAAGGCACAGATTTCGCTGGCCCTACCGCCAATGCGGCTGAGGTCAAACACAACCCATTCAACACGCCTCCAAGAACGCCCAACGGAGATAGAGAGAGCCTTGCTCCGTCTGAGCCCGCCTGGAGTGACAATGCCTCTACGGTAAACAGCCAAAACCCGAGCACGCACAAGAACTTTGCTAAGAAGGCGGCTGGTGCCTTTGATGGGGCTGATGTCAAGTGGCAGCCTTGTATGCAAATCTCCGAAACGCCCGAGTGAAGAACCTGCTAATGATACACTTTGCAGTCACCATCCAGCCATTTCGAGAAGAGGTTTCGCGGATCATTTCCATCTACCTAGCAGACGGCTCACCACGTCAGCTCAATCTCTCGGCCAAAGAGCGAGCCACACTTCTACACGCGCTGGCAAACACCACCCACCCATCAGCTTTCAGGACCGTTCATCATACCATCGAATGGTCCCTCCGTCACCAAGCACACCCCAATTTCATTCGTTGGACTATCTGCAACGGCAATCGTCCTCGTGTCATCTTCGCTCGGGGCCTCGGGGTTGGTGGAATCATGGGTGGGATCGTAGCTGCTATTCTTATAACTCTCAGCAATGCAGGTCGTGGCTGGAGGGTCCTCTCGGCCATCGGTTTCATGATTGGAATTGCAACTTTGATCGCGGCATGGAAGGGCATGTGTGTGGTAAGAACCCCAAGTATCTCCTGGAACTTACGTGAGCATTGCCTTGTTGACACATCGCTCAGGTACTCCACGGCATGCACCACCGTCACCTACGTCCTTGGGAGCTATTTGCAGAAGACGATGACGCCTCTAGTCGGTCCTTTGAAATGAGCAAATCTTCTTTCGACACTCTCGGCAGCGCCAACAGCTACGAAGACGAGCCTTGGGTGGCCAAGTATGAAAAGCGCAACATCCTCCGCAAAGTCTTTGATCGTGAGGTCTGGATCCAGGAGCCTGCTCTCCGGTCGATCCAGGATACCATTTTCATCCAAGCTCTCGGTGGGGCTCTCGTCATCACCGCTGTTTCCGTCGGCATCTTCTGCGCTTTTCCGAAAGGCAATTATTACTAGATGTGTCGACCTGCAGATACTGGCGCTTATCTCATGCACGAATCAACTAGGTACGACCACCAAATCTGGGCTGTTTCGGACATAAGCCTGCATGATTACCCACGCTTTCGGAAATTTTACTCCTGCACATATCCAGCCTCATCTCCGAGTACCTCCGTTTCCAACATCCATGCTCGTATTTATCAGCTTTGCTCACGAATATCACCGACGTGCACTTCTTAATTACCTAAGTTCCAAGATTCCAAAATTCCATTTCTCGCATAAGCTACTACTGGAATTTTGTGGCGTTGGACTACCCTTGTTTGGCGTTCTGTGCTCTCGTGATCGGAGAAAAGCTGCTGGAAAGGGGGATTGTACGTGCATTGTGCTGGGACCAATTCATGGCACGGACGCCGTCGGGAGAGGAAGCTTACTGGTGATGCTACTATGCCTCATTGTGTACAATACTTAATAGAACAGAGGTCGCTAGACCAGAACGGAATGGAAGATGAACATCTGGAACCCGTCCCGTGAATACGTGCTCAAAATCGTGGCATTGAGTTCCAATATCTATATTCCCTGACCAACAATGCATCTCATCATAATAAACCTTCCGATCACTCCACTAAACCGCTCGGCAAAAGGAATACACAATCAAGAGGAACAGACTACATCCCAAGGCCGAATCAGCCTCAAGAAATCTTATAGATTTTCTATGGTATCACCTTCCATCTATTCATTTCCGATCATATCATTACTTCCTCATCCAACATAATCCGCCCAGGAGCCTCCCCCACTTCCACCTAATGCACCTCCGTCCACACTTGACCAAACTTCCAACTTCCCCCACGCCCACACCTCCACCTCCCCCACTCCCCCCAAAATATCCCCCTACTTCCCCACTTCCACCCCCTTTCTCCCCCCAACTCCTCCAACTCCTTCCCCCACACCATCTAACCCTCCCTCCCCCTTCCCATCCTCCCCTCAATCCCAATCCCAAAACCCCACCAACCCCTACACCCCCCTTCCCCTCACATGGTTCACAATTTCCTATCACAACTTCCTGTCATTCTTCCCCTCATGATAATGCGCCATCTCGAGCCCGACGCGCTTGTAGCCGCATTTGACGTAGAAGCCTTCGTTTGTTTCGGAGCAGTCGAGTATTGTCTGCGGGGGGGGGTTAGTGGGGTGTTGAGGAGTAGAAGCCCCCGGGGGGGGGTGGTCGGAAGATGTAGAGAGTAATTGCAGAGGGATGGGGCGAAAGTACCTTGTAGCAGCCGACTTTGGCAGCGATATGGTCCAGCGCTTCGATGATGCGGAGTCCGAGTTTCTTGCCCTGCTGGTCTTTGTTCACGACGATGTCCTCGATGTGGCCCACGAGGCCGAGATTGTGGATACTATGCGTGAGGCGTCAACGCTGTGCTTACGACTCCCCCATCCCATCCCTTCCGAACACCAAGCCCGTGTATTCTCTCCTCCCCTCTTTGCGCATCCTGCATTTCCACCCTCGGCCCTCCTTCCAGGACCCCAGAACGGCCAATCCCTCAACACCACCAACGCCGTCAGGGAACAGAGGATAAACCAACTCACAACTTCCTTTCCACAAACACGCACCCCGTCCCTACGACCCTCCCCCCCCCATCCGCAACCACAAGCACAAAATACTCATCCCCGCGCCGACTCATCCACTCATACCGTTCCCCCCACGCCTCCTCGCCGATCTCCCCCACCGTCGTCAGCACCCGCAGCACATCCAGCATTCCGTTGTGGAAGTCCGAGTGCTGCAGCGGGCGCATGGTGTAGTTCTGGGGTAGGGCGGAGAGGACCGAGGCGGGGAG
>JAABUQ010010876.1_pt1 | contig 11813 bp, 7 predicted proteins | sample 5560001 | NCBI WGS metagenome assembly JAABUQ01 (sample SAMN10711888, study PRJNA513371) | rock metagenome | isolation source: Antarctica rocks | place: Antarctica: Victoria Land, Finger Mt nord | collected 2015-12-18
CCTCGACCACGGCGACCGCGCCCGAGTTGCGGCACATGAAGCGCTGTCCCGCGCGGCCCGCCACGTACAACTCGCCGCCGGTCGCGCCAGAACCGACCGTGTTGGCGCCCGTCCCCACCTGGTCGCCGTTCTGGCCATCGCTCAGGCCCGCGCAGGACGTGGTGTTGCCCAGAATGTTATAGCCCCTGGAGACGAGGGTCCCGGAACAATCGGCGGCGCCCGAGGCCGCGCTGTTGCCCGCCAGCACGCTGTCCTCCACCGTCAGGGTCCCCGCGTTGTAGACGCCCCCGGCGTCCTGGGCGCTATTGCCGCTCACGGTGCTGCTGGCCAGGGTCAGCGTGCCGCCGTTGCTGATCCCGCCCCCCGTGGCTCCCGTGTTGCCGGCAATGGTGCTGTTGTCGACCAGCACCGTGCTCGCGCCGTCGGTCGCCAGCCCGACCGCGCTGTTCCTGTCGATGCTGCTGTTGCTAATGTGCAACCTGCTCCCGTACGTGACCACCCCGTCGGACGCGTTGTCCTCGATCGTCGCGCTGTCGAGGGTCGGCGCGCTGTTGTTGGTGAGATAGAGCCCCTGGCCGTTGCCATGGCGCAGGGTGAGGTGGTCCAGGGAGGGGCTACTGTTGTTCAGCAGGGCCGTGGTGACGCACTCGTGGCCGTTGGAGCCGCCCACGGAGGGCCCGGCGTACCCGAGCTCGCTGCACAGCCAGCCGCCCCAGCCTTACAATCGATAGCTCGAGCGCGCCTACTGCAATCGCCGTAGCCTCCGGCTACCTTTGGGATCGCGCCGGGTACATCGTCGCCCCGACGACACGACAATGGGACCTTTCTCAAGGCGTAAAGATGTCGACGTTGCGCAACGGACTGCCGTTGAAATACTCGTTCAGCAAGCCTCCAACCACCATAACCCGACCGTCCGCCAGCAACGTGGCCGTCTGTCCGGATCGATGCGTGGATGTCCGGCCCGCATATACCCAGGTCCCCCGCACCGGATCGTACACTTCGGCGTCGTCGAGCGTCGTCGTCTCCCCGTCCACGAAACCTCCCCCGCCCGCGACGAGCACGCGCCCGTTGCGCAGCCGCACCTGGCCTTGCCCGAATCGAGCATTGAGGAGAGATCCTGTCCGCGTCCAGGTCGCCCGCCGCGGGTCGTAGATTTCGCACCCGTCGGCCGGGATGGCGTAGGGCCGACCGTCCGCCGGACCCGCGAAAGTGACCCCGCCCGCGACAAGCACCCGACCATCCACCAGGGTCGTGGCCTCGGCCTGGGCCCGCGCGCCATGCACGGGCGTCGTCAACGTCCAGGTACCGCGTCGCGGGTCGTACACCTCGGCAGTGGCGACGACGTGCTCATAGCTGTCGTCGCCGCCCATGACAAGCACCCGCCCGTCGGGCAGGATGGCCGCCGCCGCGTCCACGCGGGCGACATGCATCGCTCCCGTACGACGCCATATCCCGCGCCGTGGGTCGTACAACTCGGCGCCGCGCAGCGGATGCGACAAGGGTCCGAGACCTTTCCCTTCGCCTCCGGCGATCAGTACCTCGCCATTGGGGAGCGACGCGACGGCGGCGGCGTAGCGAGCGTCCCGCATGGACCCCGTGCGCGCCCAGGCCGCGCGGCGCGGATCGTAGATCTCGGCGCTCGCCAGGGTGGTGGCGTCCAGTCCCGCGCGACCTCCCGCGACCAACACCCGCCCATCGGGCAAGAGGACGGCCATGTGCTCCTCACGCGGGTAGGCCATCGCGGCGGTTGCCCGCCACCGTCCCTGTCGCGGGGCGTAGATTTCGGCGCTCGCGAGCGGCGGGAACGCCCCTCCGCCATCGATCGAATCTCCTTCGCCGCCGACCACCAGGACCTCCCCATCCCGGAGCAACGTGGCCGACTGCAAGGCGCGCCCAAATCGTAGCGCCCCGGTTGGCGCCCAATTCCCCACGACATGCGGTCCAATGAGAGGGGCGCCCCCCGCGAGGAGGACAGCGACCATCCACGTCCGGCGATCCACTGGGCACGCGATCCACGTCGCCATCCTCCGCAGTCGACGTGACATGACCTGTACGCGCCGTCCGAATGCCTCCAAACTCCCCATTTTTCATCTCCTTCGCATCCATCTTCCCATCGGCGACTCAGCGTGGCACAAGTATACCCCGTTGTTTGCCCCTATGGGCGATAAGGTTGCGACAATCAGGAAAGGCGATCGCGTCAGATGTTTCAACTGGCGATGTGCAAGATATAGACGTGCCGGTCGCCGCGACGCGTCCCTGCGGCAACACGCGGATCAGCCCCCCACCGAAGGACTCCCAAGCCGGGCGCGAGACGATCGACCACTCTCCCATCCGCCTCTTGTAAGATCTGGGCGCCTCCGTCGATCGTGCCGACCGCGATGAGACGCCCATCGGCGTTGAACGACACATCGCCGCCCATCATCCCCGTGCTCCCCAGTGTCCGCAGGCGGCGGCCGCTGGTTCCACTCCAGATTGTCAGCGCCGATTCCTGCCCTCCCACGGTGGCGATCAGCCGCCCGTCAGGGCTGATCGTCGCTCGGATGTCGCCCATACCCAGCTCCCGCGGATCGATGTTGTGGCCTGCGGTGGTGCTCCACAACCGTTGCCCGGTCCCCGTGTCCCATGCGGCTATCCGATCGTCACCGGTCACCACGAGAAGATGTCGCCCATCGGGGAACCATAGAAGATCGCCGATCTCCGGCCCTCCAGGATCGAGCGAACGTGGTAGTGTCCCAACCGCGAGGCGACGTAACGCGACGGTGTAACGAAACTCGGGTCCTGTATAACCGATCGCGCCAGCGGATGTCGCAAGCACACGTCCATCGGGGCTGAAGGCGTAGACCGACGGGTTCGCGCCGACAAGCGACAGGTAGCGATTTTGCGTCGTCGGGAATAGGTCGACGGGCGCGCCGCGGTCGACGAAGCGCCACAAGCCGAGTTCATAGGCGAGCGTGCCACCTGGTAGGGAAGTATCAGAGCAGGAGCCGTGGGCAATATCGAGGGAACGGATCGCCGTGCCCCGGGGCTGGGTCCAGAGCATCAGCGTGTCAACCGTCTGGTTGAGAGCGGCCAGCCGCCGCGCCAACCCTGGTCCCAACTCCCCGCCGCGTCGTTGCGCCCCGCATCCGTGATCGTCACATAGCTGAGTTGGGACCCGGAGGCGCCGCTGCCGTCGAAGAACAGGCCCGTCCAATCCCCGCGCGACGGGCTGCTCCCGCTGCTGCGGAACGTGATCGGCGCGTTGGCCGTCCCGTCCGCGAGCAAGGTCCCGCGCACGTAGAGGCCTGTGTTCCCGCCCGCCAGCACGACGCTGCCCGGCGCCAGCGAGGGGGTGGCGCCCGGCGCGATCGTCGGGTACCCCAGCAGCGTGTAGGTCAGGGGCTGCACACTCGCGACGCTGCCACTGGTGGGCAAGACGCCGCCGTTGATGGCGATGCTGTTGACCGGGTTGGGGTACCTGTTGCCGCTGTTGCCGGTGAAGGAGAGCGCGCCTGCCTACGTCGACGCGGTTAATAGGTGCGTCGTGTCGAGCACTGTGATGGTGTCGCCGCCGCTCTATGTGGGCAACGTGTCTATCGCCAGGCTTGTGTCCATGCATTCCTCGTGCCGGAGATTATCAGCAGGACCGTCGCCGTGGCAAATGCGGCACTTGTGTAGAGCAGGAGCGGGATGGCGTTGAGGTCGTGATCGATTGCACGGATGCACTCCGGCCCCTCGACGCAGAAAAAGCCGAAGGGGACGGCAACCACGTCAAAGCCAGCGATGACGATGCCAAGAACGGTGGTTAGCGCGGTCACCAGAGCGGCCAGAACTATGATGCCGCGAGCGACACGAGAGTGACCGTGGGCCAGGGCCCAACATGCGACGACGACGAAAACCAGGGCCGGAATGGCGAGGAACGAGCCGACGTAATCCGAATAGGTCCGGGAGTCGAAGGTGTCGTGCGCGATCCACCGGCCTGTGATCGTGGCTAGCGTCGCGGCCACGACCAGCACCAAAACCGGAGATCTGAAGTGCCGTCGCATAAGACGGAGGGCTTGTTTCATCGTCGTGAGAGGCTTATGAAACGTCGCGCGGTACACTGACGCATTGCCTGTATCCTCGCATCGCCCATTATTTGGGGAGGATAAAATAGTTGATCTCGTAGACCGTGCGCGCCTTCGGCACCGGGCGTCCGAGTGTTTCGCTCAGGAGATCGGGGTAATCGACGGCGATGATAAATTTTTCCCGCTTGCCGCGTACGAACCCTTCGAGAGATTGCCAGGTCGTCGCCCGAGCAAAATCGTGCGGATTCCAGCCATGCTTGAGCATCCAGACTAAATACCAGTAATAGATGTTCGACCGCGTATCGTTACTCGTTGCGATGCCTCCGGCAAAGGCAGCTCCGGGCTGACCTCCGCTAGAATCCGAGGCTCGCTGTTCGCCCGAGCCGAAGCGCGAGATAATAGTGGAGCCCGGATAGTACAGGTGCGCCTCGGCGTGCCGGGATATATCGCTATACGTGACGGGTCCCGTTTGTGGAGTCATCCGGCGAGGCCCCGAGGAGGTAGCATTGTCGTACGGTTGCCCCCACCCCACGCGATATGCCGCCGTTGCTGTTGCCAGGACAAGCAAGCCGAGCAGCAAGCCGATGGCGCCTGAATAGAGAGACGTGCGGACTCGAGCGCCCCCTGGCCTACGAGTGCTAAGGGCTCCCATTGTGCTTCTCCTCCCTGCAGTCATAACTTCACCCAAGGCGGTGGGCCTGTGGTCTCGTAGTACCATGCCCCGTGCTCCAGGATGAGGCGCAAGGAGGCCCCCTCGTCCCCTCATCGATTGTGGCGCCGTCCGATCCGTCCCCTTAGCAGGCGTTGGCTCGAGGCTCACCCGGCCTGCGGCGCGCCCCAATCCGCGTGTCGACCACGTGTCGTGAGTCGTACCGCTAAAATCCAGTGTTCTGATGCGTTCCTGTTAGAGGCGACTCGCATCCAGGATGCCAACAGATCCGTGTGCATCGGTGTTGGCGCCAAAGAAAACCTTCCCTGTCTGCTGATCCACGACGAGGTTGACCGATGTGACAAACACGGCACTGCGTGAGAACGCATGGATGACACGTCCATTGCGGGGGTCGAACACGACCAAGCCGTTGGCGCCGCTGGGGTTGATCGCAAAGGCGCGATGCCTGACCGCGTCGACGCCAAACCCCGCCAGGACGGTATTGTGTTGCAAGATCGTGTCGGACGAGATCGACCTGTCCCCGACGGTGCCAACCGTCGCTCCCGTCCCTGTATCGAGGAGGTGAACGTAAACAGGGCTCGTTTGCGGAGCGGAGTTGTCCGTGGGGAAGGCTGGGTTGAGGACAAAGAACGCGCGCCCGTTCGCCGGATCGACCCCTTGCACGCTCCCACTCGGGGTGTCTTGCGCATACCCATAAACATATGTCTCGTGGAGAACTCGTCCTGTCGCCGATGCGACGATCGCGACCGTTGCCGCGGCCTCGCTTGTCACGGTTGGATCGGCCATCGGATTCTCCGTGACCACGAGGTGGCGCTGCCGGTCGTCATCCACAAAATCGCAGGCGCTGTCCTTGCTGCACAGACCAATGCTAGGTTGCAAGCGGACGACGAAGATGCTCCGTCCAGTCAACGGATCCAGCGCCGTCAGACGGCTGTCCGCGCCGAGCAAGAACACGCGTCCGGTCGGGCGGTCGACAAGTGCGGAGGGACCGTAGGCGCCGCTCAGTTGGCCAATCGCGAGGGTATGGAGCAGGCGACCAGTAGCCGCGTCGACGATGCGGAGGGACGGGCCATCGATGATGACGAGGCGCGTCCCATGGCCGGCGACGAGCAGTTTCGTCGTGCGCGTGTACTGGTTGGTGGCCTGTAAGATTCTGCCGCTATCCGCGTCGAGGGTGTACAGCGTCGTCGGGGTGGTGAAAGGGGCGGTTTCCGGCCCCTTCGTCGCGACGAAGATACGTCGGGTCGTGTCGTCGACCGCGAGATCGACGGCGCCAGCCTCGACGCGGACGGTGTGGAGGAGGGCGCCGCTCCGCCCGTCCAGGACACTCAGACTGGCGTGTGGTTCGTCGGAGAGAACGACGACATGCCCCGTGCGTCCGTCCACGGCAAAGAGGGTGGGGCTCCCGTCGACACGGCTATGCTGGAGGCTGGACCGGACTTGGGGGTTGCCCGCGCCGCTGGCATGCCCAACGGTCGCCGCTCCCTGAAGCGTGGGGATGAGCAGGCAGAGGACCACGGCCCACCACCTCCCCATCCACCATCTATCTCGACGACATCGTACGTGCATCCGTCTCATCCTCCCTCCATAAGGCGTACAGCTACGGCGTCGATTTCGGTTGGTCGCATCCCGAGTTGCGGAGCTTGACGAAGACAGTATCTATCGTCGTCGTGGGATAGCGCCTGTATGGATTCGCGATGTCGCGGTTCCGGCAATACTTCTTGTCGATATAGAACACCTTCTGCTCGTAATCCGCCTGATTGGTGTCCTGGTAGTTGCATCCGGTGTCGGTGCGATTCAGGGGATTATGGGCGCACAACAAGATTGCGCCGGTCCGCGGGTCCATGTACTGGCCACCGTCGATGTAGTACAGCCCTAGGCCACTATGGACCTTGTAGCTAAAGCAGTGCCCGGCATTGTCCTTGAAACAAGGGGCAGGGTTAGTCGGCGACGCAGCCTTAGGGTCACGATTCACGGGCGTATCGTTCTCGGTACCGTCGCCTCCCGCGAAGACCGCAACCACAACCGGACTATGCTGCGGGTCCTGAGTGTAGTTGTGGCCATGCATCCATGTGAACAAATCAGCAAGGTAGGAGCCTTCACACCCCGTAACCCCATCGCGTGGCGCAGGGTAGACCCCATTGTGCGGGTGAGTGGCATCTTTTGTGTAGAAATGCGCGTAGAAGCGCGTTGGGGGAATGGGACTTCGGTTGTCGCAGTTGGTGTCGTAACTCTGGCCACCTCCGGCTTTCCAGTTTATTTCGGTGAAGACGATCGGCAATTTGCCGATCGTGTCATGCGGCAGGTACTGGGGATTATTCCTGCCACTCCAGGTCATGAGCATTTGTTGGAGGTCGAGGCATTCACCGTACGGGTGCTGCTGGCCCGCAATGTTAAAGTTCTGACCATATGTCGAGTGGTAGTTCTGCCAGTAGTAGCCTGGCGGAGTCCAGTACCCATACGGGTGTACCGCAAGTCCGAGGTGTGCAACGGGGACACCCGCATCGCGTGCCCCCTTGATGGCTTTGGACGCGATCAGGAAGGTATTGCCCGTAGCATTAGTATTCGTGCCGCCCTCGTTGTTCGTACAGAAGTCGGTTTGCGTCGCGGTCGGACCGCTGAAGCCGGCTGTGACGACCCGGTATGAGCCCTGCGACCCGAGATTGAGAAACAAGGCCCGCGCCGCCGTGGCGAACTGGTGCTCGTAGTTGACATAGCGCGGTTTCGCGATATTCACCTCATTCCCGATTTCGAAGTACGTCATGGGCAAGGGGAAGCGGAACTGCAGGGGCTTCCCATCTGGCATCCTCAGCAGGTGTACCCGTGTTCCAGGAACGTCCGAGTGCATGTTGTGTATGAAATCATAGACCGGCCCGGCCTTCGCGTTCTTGTCCCCACCGTCCCAGTCATACACAAGGCACTTGCCGCCACCAGAAGGGTTATTCTGTAGGGTCACGATGGGGATGATACCGGCGTCGTAGGCCGCTCTCATCAGCTTATACGTGGCGTCGAATCGACCGTGCTCTGCCGCAGTCGGGTTGCATGAGAATGACACGGTGATACGCATGAATGACGCCTTGAGATCGCGCACGCGGTTTACCCCGAGCTCACCATTCGCGCAGACCAATGCGTTGCACTGGAGCAAGAAGGCCGGGTTGTCGCCGCCGCCCGACAATCCGTAGATGCTTTGCGCCCCTGGATTGTAAAGAATGGGAGCTGCGGGGGCGTCAGCGGCACTTACCTCCGTATGGGCAGTGGCGGCGTCCGCTCCATGAACATCTCTGTACGTCACATCTATATAGGGGGTGATCGCTGCACCGCCGCTCCCCGTGCCTTGTCCGAAGAGTACAGCCGCCGCGTCTGACGTGAGTGTGAATCCGCCGTTCGTGGTGCTATCGTCCACCCACCGACGGATCAGTCCTGTCACGTCCCAACCTCGCCAGTGGCTGTTATTCTCGCTCTGTACGATGCCGTCTACGCCTGCAACAACAGATGGAGCATCGTTCCAGGTCGGCTGGTTCCACGGTTTGGGTTGCCATCCGGGTGAAGGCGCTGCATTGGGATAGAGTTGTACCGGAGTACCCTCGACGTGATCAGGGGTGTACAGGTGCAGGGTCGCCGCCACGATTTGTTTGTCGGCCGGCAACTGTCCGACATTGAAGTACATATTGCTGCGATAGGTGCATGGCCCTTCGACGCCGACGACAAGTCCAATCTGCGGCATCGCTCGATCCGGTGTACAACTGCTCTCCGTTGTTGAGAGTCCGGTGTAGAGGGCTGAGTAGGCTGTCACGATAGGGACAGTCAACGATACAGGAAAGACACGACGCGCATCGTGTAGCCACTGAGGGTCGATGCTGACCGCGATACGCTGCATCCCGTTGTCCTGCGGGAGTAGGGTCATGTTCGCTGGTTGCGTCTGTATCAATGCCTGCAACGGATCTGCCTGGTCGCCGACATAGGGATTCTCGACAAAGTATTCGGTCTGCGTCACGACAATAGGATTCCCGTTGTCGTCGGATTCGGTGATGGGGCGAGTGATCTTGATGGTGCCATTGGGGTCCTGGACCAGGGATGTCCCCGGCTCCAGCGACAGGGCAAAGACGAAAGGCCCTTGTTCACTGACACTATGCACTGTCAGGCGTGCCTCGAGTCCCGAAGTCGTCGCGTGCAGCATCAAGCTGGCGGCAGACGACATACTAGTTGGCTGCGACGTGGGAGTGTCGATACTGGTCATGGTAGGGGTCGGAGATGCGGTCGGCTCAGCCATTGCGGTCGCGGTAGAGCTTGCCGTCGGAGGCACGATGCTCGTCAGGCCCAACGTGCCGGTGGTTGTGGTTACGTCCGTGCTGAAGACAGTGGCGGTCGGTGTGGGACTGAACGTGGCGGTCGGCGTGTGACTGAATGTGTTGGTCGGCGTGGGGCTAGACGTGTCGGTCGGCGTGAGGCTAGACATGTCGGTCGGCGTATTCGTCACGATCTCGGTGGCCATAACTACCGCTGTCCCTGTTACGCTCACCGCCAGTGTCAGGTTGGAGGTGGTAATAGGGACAGATGTACCTGTATTAGTGGGGGTCAAGGTATTCGTCACCGTTACGGTAGAGGCAACCACCGTTACGGGAGCAGTAATCGAGACCGTCGGCAATATAGATGGGGTTGGAATCGGGGTCGGGGTCGGGATCATCGTACTGACGTTGGTGGGCGTATCAGTACTCGTCGATGTAGCCGTGCTTGTCGCTGTCGCGGTCCCTGTCGCTGTCGCTGTATCGGATGCGGTCGCGATTGCTAGTAGGCTTGGCCCAGCCGTCGGCTCCGGTTGATCCCCTACGTCGAATACGACTGCGTTGCCGCGTATGTGGGCCGGTATTTGTACGGGCGCTCGCCCGTCGGGGAAGATGCCGATGCCAAGGCTCACACCATCCTCGTTGGTCAACGATGCCGATACTGGCCCCGAACCACTTGAAGCAATGTGTACCGCAAAAGGTAGGTGCGTTGCCGACACCGTTTGCCCTCGGACGGCGACATCCCCTGTGAGCATGCCGTACGAGGGGCCATTGAGTTGCGTGTTGTCCATATGCCAACCCTGCGTATCGATCAGCCCGACTGGAGCTTCGTACAACCGCACATGCGTTAAGCCAGTTGCGTCACTCGTGTAGTGTGCATTCGGCATGTCGAGGTTTGGTAAGTCGACACCGGGTTGCGCGGAGGCCTCTTGGACCGATGGTGTTGCCATGTCCATCGCCATTCCAGCAACGCCACCGGGTATATCCGACGGAGAAGGGGTCGAAGCCGACGAGGTTGAGGTGTTTGTAGCCAGCGTCGGCACGAGGGTGGTTACAGCGGTTGGAGTGTCCGTCAAGGTCGGCGTCGGCGTGTCGGTTGGAGTGTCCGTCAAGGTCGGCGTCGGCGTGTCGGTCGGGGCATCCGTTTGATACGGTCGAGAATGCGACACGTCGCCTTGCGAAGTCATGCTGCTAGGGTTGCTGGTAGAAGTATCGGGGGTAAAGCAAAGGTCGAGTCCGGACCTTAGAGTCGCTCCGGTGTTACTCTCATATTGCGTGTAACTGTCTCCAGTACCCTGTTGGACACCGACGGTGGCGCTGCTACCGCCTTCATCCACGTTACCGTAAATGACATCGAAGCGCGGCGAGTTCTCGTACAGGATGACCTCGAAGTCGACGGGGTCGCCCGTGTCGTAGTAGGTCGCCCGCCATTCGATCGCGAAGGTGCGGCTCCCCACAGTGCCGGTGATCGCGGTGAAGATGCCACTCTGAGAACCGTCGGGTTGTGTCGTATCCGTTCGCAAGTCCCCCCAGTGGGCAAAAATGGCGTCGGTCGCGTTGGGATCGGGCAGCTCGGCGTTGGCGCTACTCTCATCAGGAGCGGTGAAATCGAGTTGGCCATTGGACGTGAGATAGGCCGTGCCGAACTGTTGCCCGTAGAGCGTCGCGCTGAAGGGCAAGGTGATCTGTGTGGAGCAGTCGTCGCAATGGTTGCCCGTGTCAGTAATGCCTGGAGTGACGGTGACGCCCTGGGACGTGGTGATATCGTACTGTTGCCCTACCCCGGTCGACGCGATGGGCGCTGTCGTGGCGGTCGGCGCCGGCGTGTCCGTGGGCGTGTCAGTTGGAGTAGCCGTCGGGGTGGGTGTGTTTGTGGGCGTGTTGGTCGCTGTGGGAGTGCTGGTCGCCGTGGGTGTTGGCGTCGGCGGGACGCCCTGGTACTCGACGGTGCCACTGTCGCAGCGCGCGCCGGGCGCGCCGGGTCGGGGCAGGCCGCGCTGGTCGCGTGCAAGCACCTGACCGAGCGCATCGACGCACCCGTGCGGGTCCCCGCCGCCGATGGCCGGGCTGCCCGGCAGCGGCGCCATCGTCCACGTCGGGCCGCCGTTGTCCCGCAGCGTGTCCAGCCGTGGGTCCACCGCGTGGGTGCCCGTCCCCACCTGATCACCTTTCTGGCCATCGCTCAGGCCCGCGCAGGACGTGGTGTTGCCCAGAATGTTATAGCCCTTGGAGACGAGGGTCCCGGAACAATCGGCGGCGCCCGAGGCCGCGCTGTTGCCCGCCAGCACGCTATCCTCCAGCGTCAGGGTCCCGGCATTGTAGACGCCACCACCATCCTGGGCGCTATTGCCGCTCACCGTGCTGCTGGCCAGGGTCAGCGTGCCGCTATTCCCGACGCCACCACCCAGGGCTCCCGTGTTGCCGGCGATGGTGCTGTTGTCGACCAGCACCGTGCTCGCGCCGTCAATCGCCAATCCGGAGGCGCCGTTCCTATCGATGCTGCTGTTGCTGATATGCGGCCTGCTCCCGTAAACGATGACCCCGTTGGACGCGTTGCTCTCGATTGTCGCGCTGTCGAGGACTGGCGTGCTGTTATTCATGAGATAGAGCCCCTGGCCATTGCCGTGGCGCAGGGTGAGGTGGTCCAGGGAGGGGCTGCTATTGTTCAGCAGTAGGGCGGTGGTGATGCACTCGTGGCCGTTGGCGCCGTCCGCGCACCGAGCGCGATACCTCACAACGCCACGATAGGTGGGACCTCATTTGATCAAGAGCAGCACGCGCGACCCGGGCACGGTCCGCGTCCCAGCCGCCTCA
>JAABUQ010010878.1_pt1 | contig 11812 bp, 16 predicted proteins | sample 5560001 | NCBI WGS metagenome assembly JAABUQ01 (sample SAMN10711888, study PRJNA513371) | rock metagenome | isolation source: Antarctica rocks | place: Antarctica: Victoria Land, Finger Mt nord | collected 2015-12-18
AGTTTGGTCATCACAGCAGCGTCTACCGCGCCTTCGTGCGCTGGGAGAACAAAGCCCTCTTCGACATTCTGTGGGCCCTCCTGTTGACCAAATGCGACGAACTGCTTGACCAAATGCGACGAACTGCAAGGCGTGGACTGGCACTGGCAGTCCGCTGAGGGCTGTTTGGGCAAAGCGCGAGGCGTGCCTGGCAGCGGAAAAAGGGGGCGCAGGATCAGTGCGTTGGCCCCAATCCCTGTGACCGTGGCAAGTCGGGCGTCAAGTGAAACTATTAGAAAAGCGTGCTGGTCGAAGGCAATGGCTGGCCCCTCGCGGCTTGCATCAGCGGGGCTAACACACCTGACGCCCAACTTCTAGCCCTCACGCTAGATGCTATTTCACGCTAGATGCTATTGTGGTCGAGCGGCCCCCGCCGACCCAAGACGCACCGCAGCATCTTTGTCTGGACAAAGGCTACGATAATCCAACGGGCGAGGCCGCTGCCGCACAGTTTGGCTACACGCCTCACATTCGGCGCATCGGCGAAGAAAAACTTGACATTCGGCGCATCGGCGAAGAAAAACTTGATGAGCAGGGCGACAAGAAGCACCCTGCCCGCCGCTGGGTTGTAGAGCGCAGCCTCGCCTGGCTGTCCCGGTGCCGCGCTGTACTCGTGCGTTACGACAAACTGGCCGACCGCTATCTGGCAATGGTCAAGTTGGCGACCGCCCTGCTCTGGTTCCGACGTTGGCACAAACTCTCGCAGAAACCGTCACTTTTGAAATAGATTGTTAATTATGCGCTGATAGACAATTCACATGCCTCTTTTTTCACTGTAATGTCTGAAGCATCTCGTTTTAGTTCGAGCAAAACGATGTTGCCGTCGCCGTCTACTGCCAGTAAGTCCGAACGACCACCTTGTTGATTTCTAATTTGCTGGCCCACAACAAGTAATGTTTCTTCATCAGGAAACAGTAGGCCGATGTTCTTTCGAACAAACTCCTCTAGGTTTGCTTCGGTGATGTTCAGTGCCTTCAGCGTCAATTCTTCCATCTTGTCGGGTGAGGCGAGCGAAACCGCACCTTGACCTTGCACTTGTATGGGGATCATCATGCTACTGATTGTACCACAAGTCGCCAATCCGGGTATAAACAGCTTAGAAAGCGGGGCGTGGGAATGCGGTTTGGGTTTGCGGTGAAGGTAATCGGGCATGGGGGCAATCTGGCGACTATTCCGGCAGAGGCGGGGATGCCGGCAAATGATGCCCGGCGGTGGCAGACGGGGCCGCATGTGCGGAAGTCTATTGAGTATGTCACGGAGATTTTTCACTACCTGCACAAGACGGACATTCACATGTACCGGATGTCGTCGGACTTTGTGCCGTACCTGACTCACCCGGACATGCCGCAGTTTCATCATCAGCTTGAAGAAGCCGAGGAAGAGCTGGCGGCGCTGGGAGCGCTGGCCCGAGAGTATGATATTCGGCTGAGCCTACATCCGTCGCAGTATATCCTGCTGAATGCGTTAGACGAGGAAGTCGCCAAAAAGAGCATCATGGACCTAAACGCCCAGGCGAAGCTGCTGGACGTGATGGGCTGCGGGCCGGAAGCGGTCGTTGTGACCCATGTCGGCGGCGTCTACGGAGACCGAGAAGAAAGTAAAGCGCGGTTTGTGCGCCGTTACAAAGAGCTGCCGGACCATACCAAGAAGCGCTTGGTGCTGGAAAACGACGACGTTTCGTTCAGCGTCTCCGATGTTCTGCAAATCAGCGAAGCGACGGGCATCTCAGTGGTATTTGATAACCTGCATCACTTCTGCTTTAACCCCGAGGCGCTGCCCATGCCGGAGGCTTTGCACCGGGCGCTGGCGACCTGGCCGGAAGAAGTCACGCCCAAAATCCACTATTCATCGCCGTCCACCGACTTCACGACAACCGTGGAAAAAGAAGCTGGGCCGACTGGGCGCGAGCGCACCGTGACGAAGCTCCATGCGCCGCGCCTCAAAGCGCATGCAGACTTCATCAATCCGCTGGAGTTTGTGCTGTTCTGGAATGCCGTCGGCGCGGACAGGCTGCGGCCTTTTGACGTGATGCTGGAAGCCAAAGGCAAAGATGTGGCTCTTTTGCGCCTGCGCCGGGAACTCGGCAAGCAGTGCGAGCGTCCACTAGAGGGTAAATAGATTATAATCTGCGGGCGGGTTTGCCATAATAGAAACATGCCAGGATTTGCGGACGATTATGATGATAATATGATATAATAAGGAGGTAATGCAGCACACGCGAAACGCCTCCAGCTTCGTTTCTCTTTATTCTCTTTCATCTTGTGTTTACTTGTCCTGCGCCTGCATTACGATTGAAATACCATCCGGGAGGTAGCTACTATGAGTCATATGCGGACATCAATTAAGTGCAACTGCGGCCAGCGCGTGATCGCAAAGGACGTCGTCCAGCACGGATACTACCTGCGCCTCTTCGGCCCGAGTTTTGTGTACGTCAAGTTCCGCTGCTCCCGCTGCAAGAAGCTCGGCGAGCAGTTCATCAAGCAGGAAGAATGGGAAGAGGGAATTCTCAGGGACACGGCCGTCGAAGTCTCGCACAACGAGAAAGAGCGGCTTGACGCTAAAGGCGCGATTGACATCAACGAAGTCATTGATTTCCACTTTGAGCTGGAAACTCTAAACGACTTGAAGTCTTTGGAAGCGCTGATGCCGCCGAAAAAGAAGTCCCGCTCGACGCCGCAATCTTAACACGATTCCTCACGGGACTACAGACAATTTTAGGGGCCGGAGCGGGATGATTTCCTGCTCCGGTTTTTTTCGGTCCTATTCAGCAGGAATTCAAGCGCTCTGGAACGAAACCATTACTTATGGCTGAACAATTAACATTAGACGAAGTCGCTCGCGTGGCGTTTCTCGCGCGTTTGGAGCTTTCCGGCGCGGAGAGAGAGCGGCTCACAACGGAGCTGAACGGCATTCTCGTCCAGTTTGAGCGGCTGCAAGAATTAGACACAAACGGCATTACACCGACATCTCATTCGCTGCCCCTGCAAAACGTCTTCCGGGAAGACGAAATTCGGCCTTCCCTGCCCCGCGAGGCCGCGACCGCCAACACTGCCGACAAACGCGACGGCAACTTTATCGTGCCGCAGATTATGGAGAATTAATGGCATCAGGCAACAGCGGCATGGCCGATCCGTTTCTCGGTAAAGTTATCGAGATTGCCGTCGTGACCCGAGATCACAAGCGAACGATGCAAGGACTTTGCCGGCTTGGGATCGGTCCCTGGCAGGTTCATACGTTCAGCCCTGAGAACACAACTGATCAAACGTATTACGGCAAGCCAAGCCCTTTCGCCATGAAAGTCTGCTTTGCTCAATCCGAAGCTTTGACATGGGAGATTATTGAGCCGATTTCCGGTGCCACGATATTTGCGGATTTTTTGGAGGCGCACGGCGAGGGAATTCACCACATGGCCTATGACTGCAACAATATCCCGCTTGAGCAGCGGAAAACAGAATTTGCGCGGCGCGGGTTTCCATTGATACAGTCTGGAAGCTGGCTCGGCGAAAATCATTTTGCTTTCTTCGAGACAGAAGCCGCGACCACGAGCTGCTTTGAAGCCTACACCTTCCCAGAAGGCTGGAAGTATCCTGAGCCTGAAGAACGCTATTCACCTGAAAACAAGGAACAACAGAAACGCAGATAAAGAAACGCAGGTGAGGTTGATTTATGGAACTTTATGAACTGACGGCGCATGAACTCGCCGGAAAACTGGCGGCCCGCGAGGTATCGGCGCGGGAAGTGACCGACTCGGTGCTGGACCGCATCGGCGACGTGGAAGGCCATGTCAAAGCTTATGTTTCCGTGACGGAAGGCATCGCGCAGGCCCAGGCCGACGCAGTAGATGCCGCCCGAATGCGCGGCGAAATGCTGTCGCCGCTGGCCGGCATCCCGCTGGCGCTGAAAGACAATCTCTGCACGACGGGGATCGAGACGACCTGCTCGTCCAAGATGCTTCGGGGCTTCCTGCCGCCCTACAATGCCACTGTGGTCGAGAAGCTGCAAGCGGCGGGCAGCGTGTTTGTCGGCAAAGCCAACTTGGATGAGTTTGCGATGGGGTCCAGCACCGAAAACTCGGCGTTTGGCACGTCCCATAATCCGTGGAACTTGGAAACAGTGCCGGGCGGTTCGTCCGGCGGCTCGACGGCGGCAGTGGCGGCAGGCGAAGCGGTTTGGGCGCTTGGCTCGGACACCGGCGGCTCCATCCGCCAGCCGGCGGCGTTCTGCGGCGTCGTCGGCCTGAAGCCGACCTATGGCCGGGTCAGCCGCTATGGGTTAATTGCGTTTGCGTCGTCTCTGGATCAGATTGGCCCGATCACGAAAGATGTGCGCGACGCGGCGCTTTTGATGAATGTCCTGAGCGGCCATGACCCAATGGACAGCACCAGCATTGACCGGAGCGTTCCCGACTACACAAAAGCGCTGACCCAGAACATCAACGGGCTGCGGATCGGCGTTCCTAAAGAATATTTCGCGCAGGGCGTCACTTCTGCCGTCACCGACGCCGTCCGCGCGGCGATCACCCAGATGGCTGCCCTGGGTGCAGTCGCCGAAGAAATCAGCCTGCCGCACACCGAGTACGCCCTGCCGACCTATTACATCCTTGCCCCTGCCGAAGCGTCTTCTAATCTCGCCCGGTACGACGGCGTCCGGTTCGGCCACCGCACCGCGCGGGCGACCAACGCCGTAGATTTATTTGAAAAGTCTCGCGAGGAAGGCTTCGGGCCTGAAGTCAAGCAGCGGATTATGATCGGCACTTACGCGCTCTCGGCAGGCTACTACGATGCGTTCTATCTGAAAGCCCAAAAAGTGCGGACGCTCATCAAGCGCGACTTCGACGAAGCCTTCGCCAAGTATGATATTATCGTCGCCCCAACCGCCCCGACCGCCGCGTTCAAGATTGGGGCCGTGTCCGACCCGCTGGAAATGAAGCTCAACGACATTCTGACCATTCCCGCCAACATGGCCGGCATTCCCGCGATTTCCCTGCCCTGCGGCTTTTCGAATGGCTTGCCTATCGGCCTTCAGATTATGGCTCCGGCCTTCGGCGAAGAAACGCTCTTCCGCGCCGCCCATGCTTACGAGCAGGTGGCCGAGTGGCACCATCAGCGGGCCACCATCGAACGCCCCAGCCACATTCATGTTGAGTAACAGAGCGTAGCAGGTATACTCAAAGAAAAAAGTTTCTAGTGAGGAGAATACTGATGGCAAAGTTCAAGATTAACTTAAAGATAACAGGCTTTGAGCTAAGTGTTGAAGGCAATAGGGAAGATGTGCCTTTAATGACGCAAGCTGTAGGTCAGCAATTCGTGGGTTTGCTGGGGCCAGCGGCAGACATAGTCGAGGGCGAAATCATAGAAGTTAGCTCGCAGCCAGCGCCGCTATTAGTAGAGGAAAGAACTGCGAAAAAGCCGCCTCGAAGGAGAACACCTACTTCTTCCGCCCCGCGTTCCAATAACGGGGACAAGAAAGATGTAGCAGTGGATTGGCGGCATGACACGTCGAAGTGGGGATCGCCACAACAGGATTGGGTGACGGCTGAGAAAGCTATGTGGCTGCTTCATGTAGCTGCGAATGAAGTAGACGCGAAAGGGATGGCGGCTAATCAGATAGCTGACACTTTCAACAAACACTTCCGCCAGGCCGGACCTATTAGAGTGGGTAATGTTAGCCGTGATCTAGGAGTTCAAAAAAGGCACACACCGGCACTTGTTTCCGAAGATACTACAAAGTCACCCCCCGCATGGTTCTTAACAGAAGCAGGCATCAAGCGAGCAAACGAGTTGGCTAGCAAGGCGCGTGGTCAGACGACTGGTTAGCCTTATATAGGAAGGTCATCATGGGACTTGTTGAGAAACAATTTCTTCTCAGCCAGATTGTTCCTCCGTTAGACGGTCTGCTGGCAACGCAACTAATTGATGAGTTCGTTTCGATGGAACGACGCTTTATTCAGCGTGACTGGGAACCCGCAGAACTTGATGGAGGACAATTTTGCGAGGCACTTGCTCGAATACTTTATCACGTTGACGCGAACAATCTGAACTTGACAAAGACACTCGATGATTGCTTAAAGTACATGGAAAATGATCAGGTTAGTCATGCAATACAGCCGAGACATGACGCGCTTCATATTTCCAGAGTCCTGAGAACGATATATAAGTTTCGAAGCCAGCGTGGGGCGGTACACATTTCCCCAACTTACAAACCCAATCACATGGATTCGAAGTTTTTGATCGAGGCTGTTCGCTGGTGTCAGAACGAAACGCTTCGTATTTTTTGGCAGGGAGATCGAGAAAAAGTCGCCAAAGCAATCCGCGAACTGCTTCAGTTTGATGTTCCTTGTGTTGGCAGTTTCCAAGACGCTTTGCTCGTGCAGCGTACAGACTTGACACCGGAGGAGGAACTGCTTGTTCTGTTGCATTTTGCAGGGGAGACAGGGTTTAGCCGAACGGAACTTGGTAGACATAGTAAATGCTCCCCTTCGTCTGTCACCAGATGTTTGCAAAAGCTGGAAGCACCAGATTACAGACAAATTATACTATTGGGTAGCGGATGCTATCGCTTGACTGATCTTGGGTCAAAGCGCATTCGAGAGCAGCTTGCAGATAAGTTGCTCATGCAATAAGAGGCAAACCTATGACACTCATACTAGAATTGACACCGGAGCAAGAACAGCAACTAGAGTTGGAAGCCCGCCAGCGCAATTTAGACGCGACAAGTTACGCGATAACTTTGCTTTTTGAGCAAGGGACAGCCGAGGAAGGCTTGGATAAACCGTTACCGCCCGTTGGGCCGCTTCCGCCGGTGAATGGGACGGGGGCAGACCTTGTGGCTTACTGGGAGCGAGAAGGTTTGGTCGGCAGTCGGCCCGAGATTGAAGACAGCTTGGAACATGCGCGAGAAATCCGGCGCACAGCAGAACGGCGTGTCCGCAAATGATGCTGCCGACAATGCCCACACTTACGCCTTCTCTTCGGCTGCTGGATGCCGACATCCTGATTGATGTTCAGCGCGGACACCCGCCAGCCGTCGCTTGGTATACTTCGCTTCCTGTGTATCCGATAGTGCCAGGCTTGATTATTATGGAACTGATGCAGGATGCTCGGAACAAGCGAGAAGTTGAGCAGGCGCTTCGCTTGGTCAAGCCCCTTCCCGTCACCTGGCCGACGAATGCCGATTGTGAACGCGCTTTACAGGATTTTCGCGTGTTGCATCTGTCTCATAGCTTGGGCTTGATTGACTCGCTTATCGCAGCTATGGCTATTGGTCTGGGAGCAACGCTTTGTACGTTTAATGTGAAGCACTACCGGGCTATCGCAGGACTTGTGACGGAGCAGCCTTACAAGCGATAAAGCAATTTTATGAGCGACTTCTCTTGCAGAAAGCGGCGTGACTGACGTGCTTCTTTCTTCCGATGCAAATTCTTCCAATGCAAATTCTTCCAATGCAAATTCTTCCAATGCCAATGCACCGGACCCACGCCGAACCCTGCTTGGGTGGTGGCGGCAGCATCCGGTGGCGCAGATATGTGTGTTTGTGGGCATCTCGTCAGCTGCTCTTCTTGTCCTCAGCCTGCCGCTGCTTTTGGTCTTTTGGCTGACGCGGGTTCAACTCGACCCATTCAGCGAGCGCGGCGGCCTGACGACTTACTTTTGCCTGGCGGTGGCGGCTGTGCTGGGCTACGGCGTCGTAACCAGGCAGATTGAGCGGCGTTCTCTTGCAGACGCCGGGTTCGCGCCGCAGGGGTTCTTCTCCGAGACGGCGATTGGGCTGATGATCGGCGGGGGCGTGTTTTCCGCGATTGTCGGCATGATGAGCGCGTTTGGGCTGTACCACAGGGGAAGTGTCAACCCCCATTTCCACCTGCTGCTCCCGCTGGCCCTGTTTCTGTGCATCGCCGTGTTCCAGGAGACCGCCATGCGCGGCTGCATCTTCCAGACTTTGGAGCGGCACTACGGCTCCGGCACCGCACTGATCGCGTCATCGCTGTTCTTTGGCCTGCTGCATCTGGGCAGCCCTGTGGACGGCCTTTCCACAGCGCAGTGGCTCATCGGGCCGCTGTTTTTGTCGTTTGAGACCGGCCTGCTGTTCACGGCAGCCTACCTGCTGACGCGGCGTTTGTGGCTGCCGATTGGGCTGCACTGGGGCTGGAACTTCTTTGAAACGTCCATTTACGGCACGGCAAACTCGGGCGCGTGGGAAAACGACCCGAACTCGCTGTTCGCCGGCCATACGCACGGCCCGTTTCTCGCGACCGGCGGCGCGTTCGGCCCGGAAGCCAGCCTCATCGGCCTGTTTGTCGGCTCTTACGCCGGACTGCTGCTGCTGCGCCTTGCTATCCGCAAAGGCCAGTGGCGGACGGCAAACTTCGCGGCGCATCAGGTAGAATAATAGGGCAAGGCGGTACGGAACCATGACAACAACGACATTCAGAAAAGTAAATGTTTTTCCGCACGAAAAGTGGGGGCAGACAGTGAATTCGCTTTTGGATCAACTGGCTGATTGGGTCAGGCTGGAGGCTGGCTGGTCACTTGAGGGGTCAACAGGAGACGACTCGCTGCCGCAAGATAGAATCACTATAGAAAGCAACCCAGCCGCCTGGAGCATTCATACTCCAGAGGGTGAAGTACGCTTGGAGTCAGAGCGACAAGATTTTCTTGGCCGCCGATTTGTGGAACTTTATGCGTGGCCGACTTTGCGCCGGGTTCAGCTTCTGCCGGACCCAAACGCGAAAGGCTGGAAGGTACGCACAGACTCGGGCATCTTTCTGCGTCAAGAATGGAACCGCGAGAATTGCATCTTGCTCATCCGAGATTTAATCGAAGCTGAGTGAGTGTTCTTTATATTCAGCGGCTTCGCGACGTACAAGCCGAGTTGGACGCGACAAGTGCAGCCATCAGTTACTTCAACTGGCACTGGCAGAAACAAGATGTTCCGCAACGTATCAAAGAACCCAAGCCGAAAGATTTAATGCGTGCCGACCAGAACCTGGAATTGACCTATTTCATACGTCTTCATGCAGAGTTTGAAGGCATTCTCAAGGATCATCTCGCAACAAATCATCCACGGGTCCGGGTGCCGGAAAAGCCCAAGGTGGACTGGCTCATCAGCCGGGTGTTGCAGTCGGAGGGAGTTTCTCTGGAACAGCCATTGCGGCTAAAGCTGACTTCAGTTCGGGACTACCGGAACTCGATTGCCCATCGCACACGGCGAGGCGCGTTGTTCATCTCATTCGGTGATGCTCTCTCCGTGCTTAATACGTTTCTCGCCAGGCTACCCGAACCACTCCGATAATCTTACAAAATCAACTGACGAGAAATGATTTATGACCAACTATGAACCTATAATCGGGATGGAATGCCATGCCGAGCTTTTGACCGAAAGTAAGATGTTCTGCGGCTGCGCCAATGAGTTCGGCGGCGCACCGAACACGCGCACCTGTCCGGTGTGCCTCGGCCTGCCCGGTTCGCTGCCAGCGATGAACCGCAAGGCCGTGGAGCTTGTGCTGCGAACGGCGCTGGCGCTGCACTGCGAGGTGTCGCGGGACTGCGTGTTTGCCCGGAAGAACTACTTTTATCCGGACCTGCCGAAAGGCTACCAGATTTCGCAGTACGAGAACCCTATCGGCGTCGGCGGCTACCTGGACATTGACCTGGAAGACGGCACTTCCAAGCGCATCCATATCCGCCGGGTTCACCTCGAAGAAGACACGGGCAAGCTGATCCATGCCGGCGGCAACGAGAGCGAAGTGGATTATAACCGCTCGGGCGTCCCGCTGATGGAGATTGTCACCGAGTTCCCACCCGATCTGACGTCTGCCGACGAAGCCCGCGCCTATTTAGAAAAGCTGCGCTCTGTTCTCGTGTATCTGGGCGTCTCCGACGGCAAAATGGAAGAAGGGCATCTACGGGCGGAACCGAACCTGAGCATCCGGCCCGCCGGGACGTCCGGCGTCGGGGTCAAGACCGAGATCAAGAACCTGAATTCCTTTAAGTCCGTCTACAAAGGCGTTTTGTACGAAGTCGAGCGCCAGTCGGAGCTGTTAAACGACGGCGAAGCGGTGCGCCAGGAAACGCTGGGCTGGAACGATTTGCGCGGCGAGACCTACCACATGCGCTTCAAGGAAGAAGAGCAGGAGTACCGCTACTTCCCCGAGCCGGACTTGGTGGCACTGCACTTTGACGACGCCGTAGTCAGCGACGCCCGCGCCGACCTGCCGGAGCTGCCTGACGCCAAGCGCGAGCGCTTTGTCGCCGACTATGGCCTGCGCCCCTACGACGCCGCCATTCTGACCGCGTCCCGCCCGCTGGCCGCCTACTTCGAGGAAGCCGCCGCCGAGGCCGACGCCAAAGCCATCGCAAACTACGTCACCGGCGACCTCGCCAAGCTCTTGAACGCCTCGGGCCAGGACATTACCGAAACTAAAGTCACGCCGGCGTACCTGCGTGAGCTGATTACACTTCGGGACAGCGGCAAGATCACGAACACCAGCGCCAAGACTGTTCTCGCCGAGATGTTCGAGACCGGCGCGGTCCCGCAGTCCATCATTGACGCCCGCGGCCTCGCCGCCGTCTCCGATGACAGCGCCATTGCCGCCGAAGTAGACCGCGTTCTCTCGGCCAACCCGGACGTTGTCGCCAAAATCAAAGCCGGCAACGACAAAAGCAAAGGCTTCCTGACGGGTCAAGTAATGAAAGCGCTAAAAGGCCAAGCCAAACCCGACATCGTCAACCGATTACTAGACGAGCGGCTGGCAGCTTTGTAACCCGAAACGTCCGGTTGTGTGCCATACTGCTGATAAGAAGGGTCCAGAACCATGAACAAAGTACTGACTACCGCCGCGTCTTCCGGCGCATCTACGGTGTATAAAACAACTTTAGAAGAGTATCTAACCAACATTGATCATCTTCGTGAGCAGATGCGCCGTGACCAAGAAGAGATTGACCGCTCACGCGCTAGAACACAGGTGATCTTGGATGACTTAGTCCATCTGCTCAACTCATCTTCTCAGAAAGCCGCTTAAGCCATGTGGAAGCAGGTGGTTGACCTCGGCAAGAAAATCTACTCAGTCACGCAAGACACGCAAAAGAACATAGCAGACATCAAGGCCATCCAAACTCAACTGGAAACCCTAACGGAAACAGTCCGCCGCATGGCCTACGAGCAGCAGCGGGACCGTGAAAATGCCGTACACGAACGAGTAAACCTGTTTCTGCGCTTAGAAGTCGCTCTGCTACGCTCAAACCGTCAGCCGTTGAGCAGTGAAGACACTCCCAGTTTGCTGGAAGATAGCGGCAAGATGTTATCCTTTCTAAAGCCGAAAGCTTCCTCACGGGCCAAATCGTGCAAGGCTAAACAATAGGAAAATGCGAACCGCTATCATTTCTGACATTCACGGCAACTACGCCGGATTGCTGGCGGTATTGGCGGATATTGAACAGCAACAGTGCGATCGCATCTTGTGCTTAGGCGATCTGGTTGATGGTGGCCCACAAAACGTGGAAGTAGTTCAGCTCTTTCAAGAGCAAGCTGTTTTGTCGGTACAAGGCAACCACGATGAGTACCCAAACGCAGGACTGCCGCTAGACATAGAAGATTATTTGCGTGGACTGCCTGAAGCCGTTGTCGAAGGCGAAGTGATCTACACGCATACGTCGCCCAGAGCCAGAAAAGCCAAAATCATTGACGGAGTGGAAGCGTGGAATGTCTTTGAAGAGGTCCCATATACGCGCATTTTTGTCGGCGATATTCACATCCCCTTGATTTTCGGCCAGCA
>JAABUQ010010880.1_pt1 | contig 11808 bp, 10 predicted proteins | sample 5560001 | NCBI WGS metagenome assembly JAABUQ01 (sample SAMN10711888, study PRJNA513371) | rock metagenome | isolation source: Antarctica rocks | place: Antarctica: Victoria Land, Finger Mt nord | collected 2015-12-18
CTACCCAAGATCACCGCGGTGGCCGCCAGCCAGCCTGCCTACGCCAGCCTTGTGGCGCCTGGCGACAGCAGACCGGTCAGCGGCCTCCTACACCACTAGCCGGGACACGACCCGTACGCTCAAGCCGGCGAGCTACCTTGAGATTGGGGTGTTCAAAGGGGAAACGCTTGCGTTGGCCCAATCTGGAACGTGCGCGACTGGAGTGGACCCCGCGCCGCGCCCAGAATCTGTCCGCAACTACGATGCGCCCACTCGAATCCACCGGATGACCAGCGACGCCTACTTCGTGGCGGTCATTGCGAATGAGATCTACATGCCGAATACGGTCGATTTGGCCTTCATCGACGGCCTCCACCTGTTTGAACAGGTTCTTCGGGACTTCATTAACGTGGAGACACGGTGCAGCTCCGGCAGCGTGATCGTCTTGCACGACACTCTTCCGATTGCCGCCGCAGCCACCGCCCGACAGCGACGGACCAGTCACTGGTGCGGCGACGTCTGGAAAATGCTGCCGATCCTGCGACGCTACCGGCCTGAGTTGTCGTTGCTCACCATTCCCACCCATCCATCCGGCCTAACCCTGGTGACGGGACTCGACCGCAACTCGCATGTCCTCGCGGATCATTTCGAACAGGCTGTCGCCGAGTTCATCGATGTGCCCACTCCTCCCAATCCGCTGGTGCCTGGCTGTTTCGGAGATGTCGCAAACGACTTGGCAGCGGTCCGAGGATGGTTGGATGCCTAGCCGGGCGAGCGTCCCGCGAAATCCTGCACGAACTGCCAGGCGACCCGGCCGGAGCGGGCGCCGCGAGTCACCGACCATTCCACCGCCGCAGCCCGCAACGCTTCCGGAGTCGCGATCAGGGCGAGAGCCGCCGCATAGCCCTCTACCATGGCAAAGAACACGTCCTGGTCGGCATTGTGAAAGCCGAGCCACAGGCCAAAGCGGTCGGACAGCGACACCTTCTCCTCTGTCGCCTCACTGGGTGTGATGGCCGTGGCGCGTTCGTTCTCGATCATGTCGCGCGGCATCAGGTGGCGGCGGTTGCTGGTGGCATAGAACAGCACGTTGGCCGGCCGTCCCTCGATGCCGCCGTCGAGCACCGATTTCAACGCCTTGTAGTCGGCGTCCTCACGCTCAAAGCTCAAATCGTCGCAGAACACCAGCACACGGCGCGGTTGCGCGCGCAGGTGGCGCAGCAGCTCGGGCAGGGTGGCGACATCCTCGCGGGCGATCTCGACCAACACCAGGCTGCCCGGCAGCTGTTCGGCGGCGGCGGCGTGGACCGCCTTGACCAGGCTTGACTTGCCCATGCCACGGGCGCCCCACAGCATCGCGTTGTTGGCCAGCCGGCCGGATGCGAACTGCATTGTGTTCGCCAGCAGGATGGATTTCTGCCGCTCGATGCCGTGAAGCAGCCCAATATCGACACGCGCGACGGATGCGACGGGCGCCAACTGCGCGGGCGAGGGATGCCAGACGAAGGCGTCGGCTTCGTGCAAGTCCAGCGGCGGCGCGGGGGGCGGCGCCAGCCGGTCAAGGGCTGCGGCGATGCGGTCGAGGGTGGTGAGAAGCTGCGGGTCCATGGGGCTGCCTTGACGTGCGGGGGGCGGAAACTATGGTCCGCGCGCAATCACTGCAATCTGGAACATCCCATGCTGATCTCCTCCGCCTACGCCCAAGCCGCCGGCGCCACGGGCGGTATGCTCGGCCAGTTGGGCGCGGCCGGGCAGTTCCTGCCGATCGTGCTGATCTTCGGCGTGTTCTACTTCCTGCTGATCCGTCCGCAGCAGCAGAAAGCCAAGGAGCTGAAGGCGGCCCTGGGTGGGATCAAGCGTGGTGACCGCGTGGTGACTGGCGGCGGCATCGTAGGCACGGTGCAGATGGTCCGCGACAACAGCAACGAGATCGAAGTCGAAATCGCGCCGAACGTCCGGGTCAGCGTGTTGCGCGAGACCATCAACAGCATCATCAAGCCGGTGGCGGCCAATGATCGCAAGGCCGTCAAGTCGGCGTGAGCGACCTGGGCCGGCTCACCCGGGAGGCGGCCCAGCGCGTTGCTCAGAACTTGCTGGCGGCGAACTCGTAGTTGGCGAGCTTGTCGAGCCAGTTGGTCACGTAGTCCGGCCGGCGGTTGCGGAAATCGAGATAATAGCTGTGCTCCCACACGTCGATGCCGATCAACGCCGTACCCTCGCCGCTAGCCAGCGGGTTGCTGCCGTTGGGGGTCTTGGTGACCTTCAGCTTACCGTCGCTGCCAAGCACCAGCCATGCCCAGCCGCTGCCGAACTGTGTGGTGGCGGCGGTCTTGAAGGCATCCTTGAAAGCAGCCACCGAGCCGAAGTCGCTGGTGATCTTCTCCTCCAGCTTGCCCGGCATCGTGCCGCCGGCCGGGCTCATCGCCTGCCAGAACAGGACGTGATTCCAATGCTGGCCGGCATTGTTGAACACCGGCGCCATGTCGGCCTTGCCATGGCTGAGCTGGATGATCTCCTCCAGCGACTTGCCCTGCAACTCCGGCTGCTTCTCGACGAAGCCGTTCAGCGCCGTGATGTAAGCCTGGTGATGCTTGTCGTGATGCAGCTCCAGAGTCTCCTGGCACATGCCGCGCTCGGCGAGCGCATTGTGGGAATAGGGCAGTGGGGGGAGTTCGAAAGCCATGATGCGACGCTCCGTTATGTTTCGGTAAGCCTGGTATGTTTCGGTGAGCCTGGTGTAGCTATGAGGGGCGGCATGGCACGTCAAGCTCGGAGCCGGTCACTTCCCGGTCGAGGGTGTAGATGAGCGCAGCCTCGTCAGGCTTGTCTGCCGTGGGCGAGCTTGCGCGCCGGCATGACCCCGACCGTTTTCTTTGCGCGCTGTTCGCTCCGCCAGCCCGGCGTGAGACGCTGCTGCTGTTGGTTGCGCTTAACCACGAACTGGCTCGCGCGCGTGAGGCGACCAGCCAGCCGATGTTGGCGCTGATCCGGCTGCAATGGTGGCGGGAAGTGGCCGAGGGCGCGGTTCGCCGGCATGAAGTCGCTGAACCGCTCGCCGCCGCGCTGGCGTCGGGCGTGATTGCGTCCGCCGACGTGGTGGCGATGATCGAGGGCCGCGAGGTTGAGACTGAAGAGACCGTTCCGAGCTTTGCCGCGTGGCAAGGCTATGTCCGCGCGACTGCCGGCACGTTGGCGGTGGCGATGGGACGGTCGCTTGGGGCGGACGCAGCGGCGCTGAAGCGGATCGCGGAGCTCGGCACTGCCTACGGCGTGGCCGGCCAGATCCGCAACGTGGCGGCGGTCGCGAGCCAGGGCCGGTGCCTGCTGCCGCTCGACCTGCTGGCGAGCCAGGGTCTGATTGTGGAGGAGGTGGTGGCCCGGCCACACAACCCGGCGCTGCAACCAGTCCTGGCCGAACTGGCTGGATGGGGAATGCAACTGTTGGGTTCGGGCAGGTTCCTGGCACGGCCGGTCATCGCCGCAGCCCTGCCTGGGGTGTTAGCTCGCCGCGACCTGTCGCATCTTAGTCGGATACCCGGCCCGCGTGGCGCCGGCGACAAGATCGCGGTGGCGGCTGCGGCTGCCATATGCCGAGTATGACAGCCTGCGCAAGAAGCGCCGTCAGGCGCGCTTCCGCCGCCGCTCCTTCACCTCGGGCAGTGTCAGCAGCGGCGCCAGGAAGCGGCCGGTGTGGCTCTGCGGCGACTGTGCGATAGCCTCCGGCGTTCCCGCCGCCACCACGAAGCCGCCGCCGTCACCACCCTCGGGACCCAAATCGATCACCCAATCCGCAGTCTTGATGACTTCCAGATTGTGCTCGATGACCACCACCGTGTTACCTTGACGCACCAGTTCATGCAATACTTCCAACAGCTTACGCACATCTTCGAAGTGCAGGCCGGTGGTTGGTTCATCCAGGATGTACAGCGTGCGGCCGGTGGCGCGCTTGGCCAGTTCCTTGCTCAACTTAACCCGCTGCGCCTCGCCGCCTGACAGGGTCGTGGCCTGCTGGCCGAGCTTGACGTAGCCCAAGCCGACCTGCTGCAGGATTTTAAGCCGGTCGTGAATACGGGTGGCAGCGCTGAAATACGGCACCGCCTCGTCCACCGTCATGTCCAGCACGTCGGCAATCGACTTGTCGCGAAACCGGATGTCCAGCGTCTCGCGGTTGTAGCGGCGGCCTTTGCAGGTGTCGCAAGTGACAAACACATCGGGGAGGAAGTGCATCTCGATCTTGAGCACGCCGTCGCCTTGACATGCCTCGCACCGGCCGCCCCTGACGTTGAAGCTGAAGCGGCCGGACTTGTACCCCCGCGCGCGGCTCTCCGGCAGTTCCGCGAACCAGTCGCGGATCGGGGCAAACAGATCGGTGTAGGTGGCCGGGTTGGAGCGCGGGGTACGGCCGATTGGCGATTGGTCGATGTCGATGATCTTATCGAGCAGGCCCAGGCCGTCGATACGCTCGTGCTTGCTCGGCACTTCGCCGGAACCCATCAGCTTGCGCGACACCGCCTTGTAGAGGGTGTCCACCACCAGCGTCGACTTGCCGCCGCCGGAAACGCCGGTCACGCAGGTGAACGTCGCCAGTGGAAACTCCGCAGTGACACTTTTCAGGTTATGTCCGGTAGCGCCGACGACGCGGATCAGCCGGTCCTTCTCGAACTTGCGTCGCTCTGTTGGGATGGCAATTCCCTTGCGGCCCGACAAGTAGTCGCCGGTGATCGAGGCGGGATTTGCCGCGACCTCCGCCGGAGTGCCGTGGGCGATGACATGGCCGCCGTTGATGCCGGCCGCCGGTCCCATGTCGATCAGGTAGTCGGCGGCGCGGATCGCGTCCTCGTCATGCTCCACCACCAGCACGGTGTTGCCCAGCGCCTTCAAACGCCGCAACGTGCCGAGCAGCCGTTCGTTGTCACGCTGGTGCAGTCCGATCGAGGGCTCGTCGAGCACGTAGAGCACCCCGGTCAACCCGCTGCCAATCTGGCTGGCCAGCCGGATGCGCTGGCTCTCGCCACCTGACAGCGTGGCCGAGCCACGTGCCAAAGTCAGGTAGTCCAGCCCGACATCGACTAGGAACTGCAATCGGTCTTGGATCTCGCGCAGGATGCGCCGGGCGATTTCTGCGCGTTGCGGCGTCAACGTCGCCTCGACGCTCCCGAACCAGTCGCGTGCCTGGCGAATCGAAAGCTCGGACGCGCCGGCGATGTGTTCGCCCGCGATCTTGACTGCGAGCGCTTCCGGCTTGAGGCGGGCGCCCAGGCACACAGCGCACGGTTTCTCCGCCTGGTAGCGGCTCATCTCCTCGCGCACCCAGGCGCTGTCGGTCTCGCGAAAGCGGCGCTGCAGATTGGTAATCACGCCTTCAAACGGCTTGGTCACGTCGTAGCCACGCACGCCGTCCTTGTAAGTGAACTTCACCGCAGTCGTCCCGGTGCCGTGCAGGATACCCTCGCGTGCCGCCTCGGGCAGGGCGGACCAGGGCGTACGGGTGGTGATCTTGAAGTGCCGAGCAAGGCTCGCGAGGGTCTGGTCGTAGTACGGCGACTGCGCGCCGGTCCATGGCGCAACCGCGCCCTCGGCGATCGGCCGCCGCTCGTCGGGGATCACCAGCGCGGGATCGAAGAAGCTTTCTATGCCCAACCCGTCGCAAGCCGGGCAGGCGCCATGCGGACTGTTGAAGCTGAACAGCCGCGGCTCGATTTCTTCGATGCTGAAGCCGCTGACGGGGCAAGCGAACTTGCTGCTGAACACGGTTCGGTCGCCGGTGTCGGCGTGTTCGGCATAGGCGACGCCGTCTGCCATGGCGAGTGCAGTCTCGAAGCTATCGGCCAAACGCGAGCCTGCTCCGTCTCGCACCACCACGCGGTCCACCACGGCCTCGATCTCGTGCTTGATCTTCTTGTTGAGCGCCGGCACCTCGTTGATTTCCATCAACTTGCCGTCGACCTTGACGCGGGTGAAGCCGCGCGCCTGCAACTCGGCCAACTCTTTGCGGAACTCACCCTTGCGGTCGCGCGCGACCGGGGCCAGCAACAGCAGGCGGGTGCCTTCAGGCATGGCCAGCACCCGATCGACCATCTGGCTGACCGTCTGCGCCTCGATCGGCAGGCCGGTGGCCGGCGAGTAGGGAACGCCGACTCGGGCCCACAACAGCCGCATGTAGTCGTGGATTTCCGTCACCGTGCCGACCGTTGAGCGCGGATTGCGGCTGGTGGTCTTCTGTTCGATGGAGATGGCTGGCGACAAGCCTTCGATGCTGTCGACGTCGGGCTTGCCCATCAGCTCGAGAAACTGGCGCGCATAGGCAGACAACGACTCGACGTAGCGGCGCTGGCCCTCGGCGTAGATGGTGTCGAACGCCAAAGACGATTTCCCGGAGCCTGACAGCCCGGTGATGACCGTTAGGCTGTCGCGCGGGATATCGACGTCGACGTTCTTGAGGTTGTGGGCGCGCGCCCCGCGGACGCGGATGTAGCCGGACATGCGGAAGTCCTGACATGGTCTGACTGAGGGCTGTGTTCTGGAATCGTTCTGGTCTATATGACGGTTTGCATCGGCAATGGGAAGTGCGCGATGCTGGGTTCTCGCGGGGAGTGAAGCGATATGGCTGGTGTAAATAAAGTGATCCTGGTCGGCAACGTCGGCAAGGACCCGGAGATCAGGACGACGCAGGACGGCACCAAGATCGCCAATTTTTCGATCGCCACCAGTGAGACCTGGAACGACAAGGCAAGCGGTGAACGCAAGGAAAAAACCGAGTGGCACCGTGTCGTTGTATTCAACGACCGCATCGCCGACGTCGTTGAGAAATATGTGAAAAAAGGCAAGTCGGTTTATGTCGAGGGTTCGCTGCAAACCCGCAAGTGGACCGACCAGAGCGGGACCGAAAAGTTCTCGACCGAAGTGGTTATTGGCCGGTTCAAAGGTGAACTGACTTTGCTTGGCGGTCGGGCGGACTCCGAGGGCGGTGGCGAGAGCAACGGAGACGGTGGCTATCAGCCACGCGAGCGTCAGGCAACGTCACGGCCTGCTGGCGGGGCGGCTGCGCGAGGCGGGCAGGGAACTCCGTCCTGGGACGCTCCGAAGGGTGGCGGCGACCTGGACGATGACATCCCATTCTGAACCAAGTTCATCATAGCGCTCACGCGAGAAGGCTGGCCGCAGTTGCAAACGCGCTTTGGGTTCCCGGTCGGGTGATCGAGTCTGCTGCGTAATACGCCGCAGCCTCCATCGCGGAAACGATGTCGCCAGATCGCACGAAGTAGTGCGCGAAGCTGCCGATGAAGGCATCGCCGGCGCCGGTGGTGTCGACCGGCGTGACCCGTATTGGCGGTACGTGGACCGATGCCTTGTCAGGCTCCACCAGGAGTGCGCCATCGGCTCCAAGGGTCACGATCACTCTTTGCAAGCCAGCCTGGAGCAGAGTCCGTGCCGCAGCTTCAGCCTGCGCCGCCGTGTCGGCCGGCATTCCGGTGAGGAGGGCCAGTTCGGTTTGGTTGGGTACAAAGAACGCGACCTCCCGGATACGCGCTACGTCCAAGTCAAGCGTTGCCGGGGCGGGGTTTAGTACTACCGCCTTGCCGTGCCGGGTTGCCCAGGCGATTGCGTGGTAGACCGTCTCCAGTGCTACCTCCAGTTGCAGCAGGATCAGATCGCAGCCGAGCAAATCCGCAGCCGCGCGGTCCACGTCCGCCGGCAACAGATGCTCGTTGGCACCCTTGACGATCAGGATCCGGTTCTCGCCCGAAGGCTCCACGAAAATCGGCGCCACCCCGCTCGATGCTCCTTCCACCACGCCGACGTGGCGCGCATCCATTCCCAATTCCGCATAATGGCGTAGCGTGTCACGGCCGAAGCCGTCGTCGCCGACCTTACCCACCATGACCACCTCGGAGCCCAGCTTCGCCGCCGCAACCGCCTGATTGGCCCCTTTGCCGCCGAAACCCATGGCGAAGCGTGGGGCGGTCAGCGTCTCTCCGGCGTTGGGCATCCGGTCCACGTAGGTCACCAGGTCGGTCATGATGCTGCCGATGACGGCGATGCGGTGCGCCACGCTCAGTAGCTTCCGACCGGGACCGCCGCCGAGGTGACCAAGGCCACGCCGGAACTGGTGCCGAGGCGCGTCGCTCCGGCCGCGATCATGGCCATGGCAGTGGCAAAATCGCGCACGCCGCCCGCCGCCTTCACGCCCACGCGCTCACCCACGACGCGCCGCATCAGTGTCACGTCGGGCAAGGTGGCGCCGCCGCTGGAATAGCCGGTCGAGGTCTTGACGAAATCGGCGCCCGACTCGACCGCTAGACGGCAAGCGGTTTCCTTCTCGGCATCGTCCAGCAGGCACGCCTCGATGATGACCTTGAGCAGGACATCGGCGCCGGCACGCCGCACCGCTGCGATATCGGCCGCCACCACCGCATGAGCGCCGTCCTTCAACGCGCCGATGTCGATCACCATGTCGATTTCCCTCGCGCCATCCGCGACAGCCTGCGCCGCTTCCTTTGCCTTGACCGAGGAGCGCGTGGCGCCGAACGGGAAGCCGACCACCGAACAAGCCACCACGCCGTGACGCACCACCACCGGAACCCGCACCGGGTTCACGCACACCGAATGGAATCCGTATTGCAGCGCCTCGTCGCAAAAGCGCTGAACCTGCGCCTCGGTCGCGTCGGGCCGCAGGATGGTATGGTCGATCAGCGGCGCCAGATCAGCCGGTTGACTGATGGTCGACATGGCTTCTTTTCTCCTCAAGGGCGCTCGTGTTGGCGCTGGCGCAGCCACATGCTAGATGTCTGACAGCAAGCAGATCACGCCGCGCGAAGGGATGCCAGTGGCAGACCCGCCGGACAACCCGAGCCAGAACCTGAGACCCGATTGAGCGACACTCCCGAGGACCCGCCAGGCGGCGCCCCGCCAATTGACACCACCCGCGGCCCCGACTTCAGCGGCGGCGGACCCAGCAACACCCAGCCGGTGATGCTGGAGGAGGAAATGCGCCAGTCCTACCTGGCATACGCCATGTCGGTCATCGTCAGCCGTGCGCTGCCCGATGCCCGCGACGGCTTGAAGCCGGTGCACCGCCGCATCCTGTATCAGATGCACGACGCCGGCTACACGCCCGATAAGCCGCATCGCAAATGCGCTCGCGTGGTCGGCGACACCATGGGACGGTTCCACCCGCATGGCGACGGCTCGATCTACTTCGCACTGGTGCGGATGGCGCAGAGTTTCTCGATCCGGGTGCCGCTGATCGACGGCCAGGGCAATTTCGGCTCGGTCGACGGCGATGACCCGGCGGCGATGCGCTACACCGAGTGCCGTTTGTCGCGTGCCGCCCTGGCGTTGATGACCGACATCGACCGCGGCACGGTCGACTTCCAGCCCAGCTACGACGACACCGAGGAGGAGCCTCGCGTACTCCCGGCGGCCTATCCCAACATGCTTATCAACGGCGGCTCCGGCATCGCGGTCGGCATGGCGACCAACATTCCGACGCACAACCCAAGCGAGATCATCGATGCCACGGTGCGCCTGATCGACGCGCCGGACACCACGCTCGAAGAGTTGATGCAGATCGTGCCTGGCCCGGACTTCCCGACGGCCGGGCTTATTCTCGGCCGGGCCGGCATCCGCAGCGCCTACGAGACGGGGCGTGGCAGCATCGTGATGCGGGCGCGGGCCGAGTTCGAGGAGATGCGCGGCAACCGCCAGTCGATCATCATCACCGAAATCCCCTATCAGGTGAACAAGAGCACGCTGCTGGAGCGCATCGCCGAGCTGGTCCGGGCCAAGCAGGTCGAGGGCATAAGCGACATGCGCGACGAGAGCGACCGCTCCGGAATGCGCATCGTGATCGAACTGAAGCGCGACGCGACCGCCGAAGTGGTGCTGAACCAGCTGTTCCGCTTCACCCAGCTGCAGACCAGCTTCGGCATCAACATGCTCGCGCTTGACGACGGCCAGCCGCGGTTGATGGGCCTGAAGGACGCGCTTCAGGTGTTCATCCGTTTCCGTGAAGAGGTGATTCTGCGCCGCGCCCGCTTCGACCTGCGCAAGGCGCGCGAGCGGGCGCACTTGCTGGTTGGGCTGGCGATCGCGGTCGCCAACATCGACGAGGTCATTCGTATTATCCGTGGGAGTCCGGATGCCGCCACTGCGCGCAACGCCTTGATGTCGCGCGACTGGCCGTCGGCGGACGTGCGCCCGCTGCTGCTGCTGATCGAGGACGCGCGCAACCTGGTCAGCGACCAGGATACCGTGCGGCTGACTGAGGAGCAGGCGCGCGGCATCCTGGAGCTGCGGTTGTCGCGCCTTACCGGGCTCGAACGCGACAAGATCGTGGCCGAGATGGGCGACGTGGCAACCGCTATCGGCTCCCTGCTCGAGATCATCGGCAGCCACATCCGCCGCATGGAGGTCATGCGCGAGGAACTGGTGGCGCTGCGTCCCGACTTGGCCTCGCCGCGGCTGACCCAGATAGTCGACGGGTTGGCCGACCAGGACGACGAAAGCCTGATCGAGCCGGGGCAGATGGTGGTCACGCTGACCCGCGACGGCTTCATCAAGCGCACGCCGCTGGAGACCTTCCGCCAGCAGAACCGCGGCGGCCGCGGGCGTTCAGCGGCAAGCACGCGCGGCGACGACATCGTGACCCGCAGCTTCAATGCGCACACCCATCAGTGGGTGCTGTTTTTCAGCTCGGGCGGCAAGGCGTTCCGCGAAAAGGTTTGGAAGCTACCGGAAGCCAGTCCGACGGCGAAGGGCCGCGCACTGGTCAACATGCTGCCGGAGCTGGGTTCGGACACCATCACCACGGTGCTGCCGCTGCCGCAGGACGAGACGCTCTGGGACAGCCTGCACCTGGTGTTCGGCACCGCGCAGGGAAATGTGCGACGCAACCGCTTGTCGGACTTCCGCAACGTGCGGGCGGCCGGCCTGATCGCCATGAAGCTGGACGAGGGCGACCGCCTGATCGGGGTCGCGACCTGCCGCGAGGGCGACGATTTGTTGTTGGCCAGCCGCGCCGGGCGCTGCCTGCGGTTCCAGATCAACGAGGACAACCTGCGCGTGTTTGCCGGCCGCGACAGTTCCGGCGTCCGTGGCCTGCGCCTCGCGCAAGGCAAGGCGCCGGACGAGGTCATCAGCCTGTCGGTGCTGCGCCACATCGGCGCCACCCCCGAGGAACGCGTCGCCTACCTGCGCTTGTCCGCCGCCCGCCGCCGCAACGCCGGCGAGGAGGTGGAGCCGGTGGCCGAGGTCGAGGCCGAGGAGGGGGTTGCCGACGCCGCCATCTCGCCCGAGCGCGTGACCGAACTGGACGTGGGCGAGGAGTTCCTGCTGACGGTGACCGACGCCGGCTTCGGCAAACGCAGTTCGGCATACGAGTATCGCGTCGCCGGCCGAGGCGGGCAGGGAATTGCCAACATCACGTTGACCCCACGCACTGGCAAGGCGGTCGCCGGCACCTTCCGGGTGCAACCGGGCGACGACGTCATGTTGGTCACCGACCAGGGTCGGCTGATCCGCGTTCCGGGCAACCAGATCCGTGTCACCGGGCGGGCGTCGATGGGTGTCACGCTGTTCCGGCTCGATACCGGGGAGCACGTCACCAGCCTGTTTCCGGTGGTGGAGACGGCGGTCCCTGACGACGAAGGGGCGCTTGTCGTAGTGCCCGACGTGGACCCTGAGAATGACTGATCGCGCCAGGGGCTTCTCGGTCGGGGTGTATCCAGGCACTTTCGACCCGATCACCAACGGCCACATCGACATAATCAACCGCGCCGCCGGCATCGTCGATCGCTTGGTGGTGGGTGTCGCCAGCAACAGCGGCAA
>JAABUQ010010881.1_pt1 | contig 11807 bp, 5 predicted proteins | sample 5560001 | NCBI WGS metagenome assembly JAABUQ01 (sample SAMN10711888, study PRJNA513371) | rock metagenome | isolation source: Antarctica rocks | place: Antarctica: Victoria Land, Finger Mt nord | collected 2015-12-18
AAAAATAGTTTAAAAATAATAACGCACAAATAACGTACAAATGCATTATCTAAATGCATTACTATATAATATTATAAACAAATTAATTAAATTAATCAACTTGATTAAGTTGATTAATGCACTTTTTTAAAAATAATCTAAATTTTTCGAGTCTTGGCGAGTCGAGCCAAGTTATACGCTAAGTACTTCATATCTATCCTTTGACTTAACTCGAATACTCGATATTAACATCGTGACTCGAATCGACTTTTCGATATTAAATTCTTGACTCGACCCAAGTCTTGGCGAGCCAGGAATCTAGCTCGAACTCGATGACTCGACCCGACGCGATCAGTCTATCTTGATAAAAATATAGTTAAATTAGCTATATAAATAGCAAATATGAATAAAAAGTATTGTCGAAAAACAAAAAATTAATAGTAGAAATAATAGTTGTAATTGCAACAAACAATAAATTAATTATTTATCTCTTTAATTTCTTTTTGTTTCTATCTATTTGCTTTTTTATATTTTTTGTCTTTTTAATTTTTTTATCAAGAATCTTATTTGCTTTTTTAATTCTATCTTGTTCTTATTTGTTTGCAAAATACAAGAATTAAAATATAAAAAACAAGTAAGATTAATTGTTAGTAATCAAGAAGTAATTTTTAGAAATAAAATATTTTATTCTTTTTGTTTGCGAAACTTGCAAATATATTTAAGACTATTGTTTCAAGCTATTACAAATAAATATATTGCACAAAATTTAATAGTTTTTGCAATAATTTGTTATACTTTTATCTTAATAAAAATCTTAAACTTAAAGAATATTTAAGTTACAATTGTCTTAAGTTAGTTTATTCTAAGTATAATTAATTAACAAATAAAGTATTAAAGTAAGTATTTTGTTATTTGTATATTTATATATTGTATAATTATTAATAAGAATTGTGTATATTGCAATGCACGTCAAATTACTTGCTAAATACAATACTTGTTAACAATTTCTACTTGTCTTATTAAAATCAAGTTTGTATATCGCAAAAAACTATAAGATTTTTTTGTTAAGATTAAAGATATTTACTTAGACTTAATTTTTGCAATATTAGTATTATTCTTATTAAACTTAGAATTATCGATCTTATTTTTATTAGTCTTATTTATCTTTTTAGTATCTGCTATATTTTTAATACTATTTTCGAGATTAATATTGTTTTCTACTTGATATTTGTGCACGCTAAAAAGTTAATTTTAAGTTTTTAATATAATACGCTTTGTAACTAATATCTATATCTTCTTATAGTACTCTTCTAAACTTTTGTCGAAACTCGATATAGATATATTGTTCTCGAAATTTGTTGTTAAATACTTATTGTTAAACAAAGAGATTAAACTAAAAAACAATATTTTATTTAATATCAACTCGAAAAAAAAAGAAAATAGATTTTTTATTTTTGATATCTATTTTTGTTTGCAATGTTTCGATAAACTTTTGTTAAAACTTAATACAAATATATTGTAATTAAAATTTATTGTTAAATATTTATTGTTAAAAAAAAGATTAAAATAAAAAACAATATTTTAGTCTATATTAATCTTAAAAAAAAGAAGATAGATTATTTATAATTAATATCTATTTTTGTTTAGAACGCTTTAATTGACTTTTGTCGAAACTTAATATAAATATATTGTTCTCGAAATTTGTTGTAGAATACTTGCTATTAGAAAAAGAGATTAAATTAAGAAACAAAATTTTAATTAATATTAGTTTTAAAAAAAAGACAAATTATTTAAAATTGAAATCTATCTTTGTTTCGAATGCTTTAATAGACTCTTATTGAATTTCGATACAAACATATCGTTCTTAATATTTGTTATTAAACGCTTATTGTTAGAAGAAGAGATTAGATTAAAAGACAGTATTTTATTTAATATTAAATTCGAAAAAAGAAAAGATAGAATTTAGAATCGATTTGTTTTTAAACAAAAACTCTCTATATATCTAATAATGTTATAAAAATAACAGTTTAACTTAAATTGTCTTAAATTGTCTATACTACTATAGATAGTTACTTTGCCTTTTGTTAATAGCAATCTATCTTCTTTTATTATTTGCTCTAGTTTGACAAAACTAAAATTCTTGATTATTAGATTACTTTTGTTCTTCTTTATTAGATTGATCGTTAGGTCGGGTTTCGATTCCAAAAGTTGGAATCAAAACTCGACCCAAATTTTTAGCGTGAAATCAAATTGCCAAGATTGATAAATCAAGCTACTTGATTAACTCGCTTAGAACGAATTCTTTCGCTTAATTGCCAAGAACTCGAATCTAACGTCATGGAATCGAGTCACGTGATAAATTCGAGTTTTCGCGATTAGTCTATTCTTTATATTCTCTCTTATTAATATAGCTATATTGTAGAGTTAATTATCTAAAATATAGAGCTTATTACAAAAGACAAGTATATCAAACTTCGATATTTGTTGCACTAAATTTTTGTATAATTTCTTAATTTGTATTGTTGTTTTATTTGTAAATCGATTTATTCGTATTTTAGATGTTTCTATTTATAATAAAACTTAGATTACAATCTTAATTTGCGTTGTCTTTCTTGCACTTATATAGAAAATAGTACTTTTGTTAATCTTTGTAAAAAAATTAGCAAATGTTTGTTTAAAATTATCGATATATATTTTAAGTATTAATTTTATTAAATAAGTTATAAGATTATATTCTTAAAATTGCTCTTAATCTCTCTTTATATCGAATAGTTTTAATAATTTTATCTTTTACTATTATTAGATATTTTAGATAGTTATATTTGTTCTAGCACAACTTTATCAATATTAAAAGTTATTAAATCTTATATCTTGTTATAATTTCTAGACTATTAGTATATATTTACTATAAAAGCTTAAAGTCGATAAACGCAAATATAGTAAATTATTATATTTATTACTAAAGAGATAAAAAGTATTCTAATAATTAACGTCTATATTTTAAATTGTAAGATAAAAAATAAATTTATTTTATATTAGAGAATATTAATACAATTAATATCGCTCTAAAAATAATAGAGAATTCTAGAATTTTATGATAGATTGATAATCTTAAGCGCAATCTAGAAGAATTAACGTAATCGACAAGTTAAATTTCAACTCGAACGAGTTAACTCGTTCAACTTTAATTCTAGAATCGAATGTTACGCTAGTACTTTCGTAAAAAGTATTAGAGCGAATTATGTTATTAAAGAGATTTGTAGACGTCTTTAGACAATGCAAGCAATCACTTGATAACAAGAGATTACAACTATAAACAATCTTATGTTCAATAAATCTTCATAGATAATTCAATGAATCAAAGTAACAATAAGTAAAGACTTAAGATAAGTTAAATACGATTTATAAAAAAGTCGTGTTTCTAGTTTCTATATACTAAGAAAATATAGATTGCTCACTTTGTTCGTTTGTCGAACATAACGAGCATTATTGTTCGCGATGTTCGCTCATCGAACATAGCGAATATTATGTTCAAGATGTTCGCTCTTTAAACATGTCGAACATAATAATAGATTCGCGAATAGCGCGTAGAACTTAAATCACTAGTACAACTTAAATAAACTCGTAACACTTCTTTTTTCTTTAAAGTTTTCGTTTCGAAAATTCAATGTTTTCTCACAATGCCTTCAAGAAAGATTAATATCAAAAATTCTTCTTTTTATAAAAAAGATTTTTTTAACGTTCTAAATCTTATGTGTTTAGCGATGCGTTCTTGTCGCAATTGTGCGATGTCTAATAAAGTCTATTGTGTGAACGATAATTCTAAAAAGTGTGTGAAATGTGTGCGATCGAATCGTAATTGTGATTTAGCAATTTCGTCTATTTCGATCAAACGAATTTATGAAAAACGATTACGCTTAAAGAAAGAAATGCGCGAAACGCGTGCTAAGCTAAGTCGTTTAAAAAAACAACTAAATTTTCTAAAAGATAAAAAGAAAGAAATGATCGTATTAGAGTGAAAGAACATTAACAATCTAAAAATAAATAAAGCGCTCTTTGCTAAATTTATTGCAAAGACTTCTAAGTTGTTGTTTGATATGTCGTTTAAACAATTTTAACTTTCGATTAACTAGAATTAAGCTATCGCTTTCTTATCTAGTTTTGATAAAACTTTCTTAGAAAATCTTGACAACGATTAAGATTTTTCTTTGACTTTTATGTATTCTTTGAAATAAAATATTCTTTTCACTTAATAAGATATTTTTGATCTTCTTGTTTTAGAATTTCTTCAACTTTATATTGTTTTTCTTTTTGTAAATGAAAATAAAATGTGTTCTATAAAAACGTGATTGAATTCGCTAATTTTAACAATGAAATATAAAATACTAGAAATACTTTAACATTCTTGAATAAGTCGAATTCGTAATTGATTAATCTTTTTGTTTTCTTAACGAAAAACGATTTGACTTTGATATAATTTAATTTCTTGCTTAACTTTCTTATCTTAAGATTTTTTGTAAAAAGATATATTTTATTTTTCTTCTTTAACTAAGATGTCGTTTTTCGTTTTTTATTTTAATACTTAATTAACTTCTTTTGCATCTTTAAGATGTTGTCGTATATCTTTTTTAATGTCGCTATTCTTTCGATAACTAATTGTGTCGACAAATGTTTTCGCTCTTTCTTGAAAAGATTAAATTCTTTGTTATAGTTAACAAAGAATAAAGTTATCTTAGTGATATTCGAAATCTTTGCATTTAGTGCTAGTTAAGTTATAAATAAAAGTAATATTTAATTATTGTAAATATTGTTGACGTAATGTCTTAGATATTGCTTTAGACTTTGATTTGTTCGCTTTATTTAATTATTCGTAATCAAATAATAAACAATGAACATTTCAAGTCTCGTTTCTAACATTGATAGAAACGTCTTTCAATAGTTAAACGTAAAGAGTTTGTCTTTGTTACTAATTAATTCTTTGAGTATATTGTAATATTATATAAGTCGATTTAATACAATGTATCTTAATTGTTTTGCTATGAACTTTTTCTTGCATGCGATAATATGTGAATACTTGATAAGCTTATTAATTATTACTAGTATTAAATTATATTTGTCTTTAATTGTTAAGTTCGTCGACTTAAGCAACTTAATAATAAAGTTTATCGTAACTTTAGCTCATAACAATTTAAATAATTTCTAATATTGAATTTCGTCATAGTTCGCATATGTATTATGTTTGTTTTGCTAACAACTAAGATATCGTTTAATGTATATCTTGACAATTTGTCTCATTTAAAAAAACTAATAATGCTAGCGTAAAAGCTAAAGAGTTTTGATCACTCTTAAGTGCTTTTGCAATGATTTATCATAATGTTTCTTTATACATTTGTCGATTTTGTTAATAGATATTTGAAGTTTTTCTTTCTTTATTAGAAACTCTTTCTTATCGTCTTTAAGTATTCGTAAAATAGCATTTAGCTCGTACTTATTTGCTAACAATGATTTGTTTTTGTTAATCTTAAGTATGCTATAATTGAATAATTTCTTCGTTTTTATATAATTATTTCTTTTGTTAAGTGCGTTTGCTTTGTCATTATCTTTGTCTAATGTATATTGTATTTTGAACTTGTATTGTCCAAGTCGCTCTAATTATCGCATTTGTCTTTCATTAAGCTATTTAATAATAGTGAAATGTAGAAGATTTTTGTGATTTGTAAGAATTGTAAGTTTTAATAATTCTTCGATGTATACTCTTTATAATTTTAAAAAAACTACAATAGCGAGTAGCTTCTTGTTGTAAATATTATAATTTTGTTCGATTAATGAAAGTTTTCTCGAAAGATATGTTATTGAATGCTATATGTCTTTATGCTTTTAATTGAAGCATGCATCGATAATTAAATTTAATGCGTTAATTTCAATCTTATTTAACAATTGTAAATCGTACATTTTTAATATTAATTTTTTTAAACATTCTAACTTAAGATTTTAAAATGATTTTTCTTTTATTGATTTTTGTATTTATGACGTTTTCTTTTTCGTAAAATTTGTCAATAATATTGCATTAGCGAAATAATTCTTAATAAATTTCTTGTTGTAATTTATAAAATCTAGAAACAATTAAACTTTTTTAACATTAATAAATGATTTTCATTCTTTAATTGCTTGTAGTTTTTCGAGATTCATGCGTATTTTATGTCGTTTAACGACAAATTTAGAAAAGTTAACTTTTTTTTAATAAAATTCGCATTTCTTTAATTTAAGATGTAAGTTTCTTCTATTTAGATATTTTAATACTTTGAAAACATAATTTATATATTCTTTCAAAATATTTAAGTAAATTATAATGTTGTTTAAGTATATTATGACAAATCGATTTAGATATTGTTGTAGTACATTATTAATTATTTTTTGACAAGTTGTTAGAGCATTCGTAAGTTCGAACGACATTATTGTGTATTTGTATAGTTTATATCGTATGCGAAAAGCTATCTTTCACTTTTTCTTTATTTTTATTCTAATTTAATTGTACGCTTCTCGTAAGTCTAATTTGATAAAAAATTTTGCTTTGAACAATCGATTTTAAAGCTCGTTAATATTAAGTAATAAGTATCGATTTTTTATCGTAATATTGTTTAGCTTTCGATAATCGACACATAAACGAAAAGTTTCGTTCTTTTTAAATATAAAGAGAATCGAGTATTCTATCTATAATTAGAATTTTTTTATAAATTTTTTTTTCGTTTTTTACCAAGTATTCGCGAAGAATTTCTAGCTTCTTTTTAAATAAAGCATATATAAATTCAAACGTAAATTGCTTGTTTAATTCAAGTTTAATCTTGTAATTTCACAATTAATGTTTAGATAAAACTTCGATTGTTTTCTTTTTTTAAAATAGATGCTTCTAATTGTTATATATTCGTAATATGTGCTTTAGCGATTCTCTCGTTATACTAAATAGTTTAAAACTCTTAGAAGATTCGCAATTTTTTTCATTTATTTTGATTTTGTAATTTAGTTAATCTTTGTCGATGTTTGTTAAATTAAACTTTATTAAATCGTTTTTTTGCGAAAATGCAAACTCGCTATTTGCGATCGAATTTCGACTTAATCTTTTATCTATTATTGAACGTTATTGATGCGTAGATTGAATGTGAATTGCGTAATCACATCGCACAAATCTAAGTACTTATATATTTTAGTCAACTTTTAAATTGTGTTGTTTTAATTAAAGCATTTCTAGAACGATATCGTAAATAACTATTTTCACTATATTAAAAATTAGTTTCTCGTGATGTTGCTAAATAGCTATCGATAGTAATTTCGTTTTTTTGTTCATTCTTTCATTTCTTGCGAGTAATGAATTTTTATCTACATTTATTAGATTGTAAGCGTTAAGCTTCTTTTAAATAAAGTATTTTTCTCTCTTTACAAGAGCTCTAATTATAAAATTACTTATCGCATTAAAATCGATCATTGTTGTGAATTAACAATCATTAATTTTAATTAATGTGATAAAATATTGTACGTACGTTGTTAAGTTTAGTTGCTATTGTTAGACTAATATATTGCATTTCTTTGATATGCTCTTGATCAAAAAATTTGAACTTTTTCTTGCTTTTATGTTGTGACTTTTGTTTTAAACGTTTGTTTGCGCTAAGCTTTCTTTTGTTATTAAATTGTTAATTTTAACTTTCTAGAAAATCAATTAACTTCGTTCTTTTTTTTTAGATAAGTTTAGCATAAGTTGTCGTAGCAAGCTATTCAATTAAAACTTGCGTATACTATAAGATTTAATTATCTTATTATAATGTCAAGTATATTCTTTTTTATAATAATATTGCTTTTTAGTTTCTTCTCGCATTTGTTTACGATCTTCGATAAGTTAACTAAAGTCTTAAAATAATTCGTAATGTCTTTTATGCATTTGTGAAAATTCTTTTAGCTATATTCTTCGTTTAAGTTAATAATTAAGCTATAAGATTTAATAGTCTCTTGAAGTGCTTAATTAACTTCTTGCGTAAATGTGAGTGCCTTGTTTAATAATATTTTATCTAGAACTTTCTATAATTGATTTAAGTTCTTTATCAAATAATAATTGTCGTTTGATCTAATTTTAAAGATGTTTGTCTTTGTGTTAATTTGCTTTCTAATGTTGTCTTAACGATCAAATATCTCTCTTAATATAACATTGATTTGTCAACGATTTATTAAATTTTATAATTGACAATCTCTTGCGAAGTGACTTAATTTGCCACATAAATAGCACGTTTTTTAGAATTTGTTATTTTGCTTTTCTCTAAAATTCTTTTTTTTGCGTTGTTAAATAAAATTCAATTTTATAAATGCAAGTTTACGATAATCTAAATTATTGTACTTCTAATTAGAACGAAATTCTCTTTAATAATATTCGATCGTTGATTCAAAGAAGATTCTTGCTCTTTTGTGAAATTAATTGTATCGTTTTTTCATAACTCTTTTATATAATTTGTCGTCGAAATTAATAATTACTTCGATAAGATCGAACATGTCGTTAATAAATTTGTCATCGCGCATAATTTTATTCTTGAGATTGTTCTTAAGATTTCGTCGAAACATTGTTATAATGTTACGCTAGTACTTCCCACGAAGATATTAGAGAGAGTTATGCTATTGAAGAGATTTGTAGACGTCTTTAGGCAATGCAAGCAATCACTTGATAACAAGGATTTGCAACTTCGACAATCGTAACAATAAGTCAAGACTTAAGATAAATTAAACACGATTTATAAGAAAGTCGTATTTAGGAGATCTATATACTAAAGAAGATTCCCCTTGCTCGCTACGTTCGCTATCGAGCATGTCGAACATCGTTCGCTTAGCTCGTTGTCGAACATGTCGAACGCGAGCATTGTTCGCTTTGCTCGTTGTCGAACATGTCGAACATTGCTCGTTCGTCAAGTCGTCGAACATGTAGGCAATCGTGCTTCGTGCTACATGTTGCGTTGTAGTTAATATACTACGTTGTTTCGAGCTAGGCTCGTAACACTATTCCTCTTCTCAAAGGTTTTCGTCTTGAAAGCTAATTATCTCTTATTATGTCTCGTTAGCAACAAAGTCGTCTTCGTGTCGCATTCGAAATCGAACGTTACGATACACTAATAGATATTGCTTGTGAACGTTGCTCTCTCTCTAGTTATTCTTGTATCGTCATGAAAGACTTCTCGTCTTATTTGAAGTGTTCGAAATGTGTTTGTGCGAACAAATTGTGCGTGAACATGTCTTGATCTTCTTTGATTCACAATAGAGAAGATCTTTTTGTCAAGATCGTTAAAGATAAAGCTTTGCTAACAATCGTCATAATTTAATTGTTACGAAATAAGAAGATTCTAAAGAAGATTAATGCGAAGGCGAAACGAAAGACACAATGCCTATTATTAGAAATGAAGAAGTCGAATGCTTCTAAGTTCTTCAATTGTTTTGCTACGAATGTTCTCGTTAAATCATCTTTTGCCTTTTGATCATTTCTCGCTATGCTAAATGATTTTTCAAATGTTGATGAAATCTCTAGATAAGATCATAGCAATCATCAAGATTCTTCTTGAATTCTTATGTGTTCTTTGAGATAGAATATTTTTTTCACTTGATTAGGTAGTTTTGATCTTGTTGCTTTAGAACTCTTTTCATTTTGTATTAATTTTTTTTTGGACTTTGTAATGAAATGTTTCCTATATAAACGTATTGAGATCGATTGATTCTAATAATGAGATGTGAAATACTAGAAATACTTTGGCGTCCTTGGATAAGTCGAGTTTGTAGTTGATTAATCTCTTAGTCTTTTTAACGTGAAACGATTCGATCTTGACATGATTCAATTTCTTGTTCGATTTCCTTGTCTTAAGATTTTTTGTAAAAAGATAAATCTTATCTTTCTCTTTTAGCTAAGATGTCGTTTTTCGTTTTTTATTTTAATATCTAGTCGATCTTTCTTGCATCTTCGAAATGTTGTCGTGTATCTTTTTTAATGTCGCTACTCTTTCGATGACTAATTGTGCTAATAGATGCTTTCGCTTTTCTTCGAAAAGATTAAACTCCTTATTATAGTTGACAAAGAATAGAGTTATCTTAGTGATATTCGAAATCTTTGCATTTAATGTTAATTGTGTCATAGATAAAAGTAATATTCAATTGCTATAAATATTGTTGACGTAGTGTCGTAGATATTGCTTTAGACTTTAATTTGTTCGCTCTATTTGTTTATTCATAATCGAGTAATAAATAGTGAACATTCTAAGTTTTGTTCCTAACATTGATATTAATGTCTTTCAATAGTTAGACGTGAAGAGCTTGTCTTTGTTATTAGTTAGTCCTTTAGATATATTGTAATATCGTATAAGTCGATTTAACACAATGTATTTCAATTGTTTTGCTATGAACTTTTTCTTGCATGCGATAATATGTGAGTACTTGATAAGTTTGTCAATTATTACTAGTATCGAATTATATTTGTCCTTAATTGCTAGATTCGTCGACTTGAACAACTTAATAATAAAGTTTATCGTAACTTTATCTTATGACGATTTAAATAATTTCTAATATTGAATTTCGTTATAGCTCGCATATGTATTATGTTTGTTTTGCTAATAGCTAAGGTATCGTTTAATGTATGTCTTGACAACTTGTCTTATTTGTGAAAACTAACAATGTTGACGTAAAAGCTAAAGAATTTTGATCACTTTCGAATGCCTTTGTAGTGATTTATTATGATGTTCTCTTATACATTCGTCGATCTTGTTGATAGATATTTAGAGTTTTTCTTTCTTTATTGAAAACTCTTTTGTATTGTCTCGAAGTATTTGTAATGTAACATTTAGCTTATGTTTATTAATTAATAGTAATTCGTCTTTATTAATCTTAAGTATGTTGTGATTAAACGACTTCTTCGTTTTTATATGATCACTTCTTTTGCTAAGTGCGTTCGCTCTATCATTTTTCTTGTCTAAAATATACTATATTTTGAACTTGTATTGTTCGAGTTGTTCTAATTATTGTACTTGCCTTTTGTTAAGCTATTTAATAATGATAAAGTGCACAAGATTTTTATGATTCGTAAGAATTGTAAGTTTTAATAATTTTTCGATGTATACTCTTCATAACTTCAAGAAGACTACAATAGCAAATAATTTCTTGTCGTGAACATCATAATTTTGTTCGATTAACAAGAGTTTTTTCGAAAAATATGCTATTAAGTGTTATATGTCTTCATGCTTTTGATTGAAGTATGCATCGATAACTAAATTTAATGCGTCAATTTCAATTCTACTTGATAATCGTGAATCGTACATCTTTAATATTGATTTTTTTAAGCATTTTAGCTTAAGATTCTAAAATGCTTTTTCTTTTGCGAATTCTTATATTTATGACGTATTTTTTTTCGTAAGATTTGTCAATAATATCGCATTAACGAAGTAATTCTTGATGAATTTTTTGTTATAATTTATAAAATCTAGAAAGAATTGCACTTCCTTAACATTAATAAATGATTTTTATTCTTTAATTGCTCGTAGCTTTTTGAGATTCATGCGTACTTCGTGTCGTTTTACGACAAATTTAAGAAAATCAATTTTTTTTCGATGAAATTCGCATTTCTTTGATTTAAGATGTAAGTTTCTTTTATCTAGACATTCTAGTACTTTGAAAACATGACTAACATGTTCTTTCAAGATTTTTGAGTAAATCATGATGTTGTTCAAGTATGCTATGACAAATCGATCTAAATGTTGTCGTAGTGTATCATTGATTATTTTTTGACACGTTGTCGAGACGTTCGTAAGCTCGAACGACAT
>JAABUQ010010883.1_pt1 | contig 11806 bp, 13 predicted proteins | sample 5560001 | NCBI WGS metagenome assembly JAABUQ01 (sample SAMN10711888, study PRJNA513371) | rock metagenome | isolation source: Antarctica rocks | place: Antarctica: Victoria Land, Finger Mt nord | collected 2015-12-18
AATGCGGTGCAGGCCGTTCACAAGGCCCTCGATGGACCGGATGGCCTCACCGTAGTCGGCCGGCTCGATCGAACGCGTGACGTCCAACCCATCGCGGAAGCCGCCGGATTGACTGGTTTCCAGCAGCACGATGGCGTCCAGCTTCAGCACGCGGGCGAGCCGGACCACGTAGCGGCCGACTCCCTCCGCAGCGCCGTCCTCGCGGTATGACCGGTCGAGGCCGCGGTTAATCGCCGCGATCGATGGGCCGTAGAGCTCCATGTCACGCGGACCGAAGATGCTGCCGTTTACGGGCTGGTAGCCCCATTGCCAGGCGTAGGACTCGTCGCGGCGGCCGTCGATCTGGCACTGGAAGCGAAACCGGTCGAGCCGAAGCGTCTTGCGACCATCATCGCCCTGTCCGAGCACCCGGTAGTCTCCGTAGGTGGGGGTCGGCCGCCGTTCCGCCTCCTGCATGACGAGAGCGTCGAAATGCGCGTAGGCGTCGCCGCCACCGACCGTGCTGAGCCAAGGCCGCAGCACGAGGGCGTGGCGAAGGTGGATTTGTTGCGTCATGAGCCTGTGTCCTCTCGATGTGCCGAAGCATCCGGCGAGTGATGGACGGGAACTGTCGAGCGTCTGAGCGATCATGGGACGCCCGCTGCATCGAGTGCCTGGCGAGCCCGCAGGCGCCACTGCGCAAACCAGTCCATCAGATCGGCTCCGGAGATCGAGCAGTCCTGGTCCTCTGGTCCATCGAACTGCTCGACCCAGGCCTTGGTCGCCTCGTCCAGCAGTTCGGCCATCATCTTGCTGGCGGCGAACAAGCCAGCGTTGGCGTGCGCCTCAGCGCAATGCGTCGCACCCTCGCCGATGGGGTGGACCTTGCCGATCCACTGCGACGTGTCTGCGACCTGAACACCCCAGGTCGCGACGACCGTTCCGTCGTGCATGGTCTGCTGTGTCGGCACCCATCTCCAAGCGCCCGGTGTAGGATCGGATAGGCGGGTTCCTGGCCGGCTCACGGCTGCACCATCTTGACCTGACAATGCAGGCACGCCGTCGATGCTTCATCCAAGAGAAAACCCGGCGCGGCCAGGATCGCGTAACAAGCAGCCGCGATTAGAAGGCTTCCCGCCACGAGTTTCAGAAACTTAATCATCTCCATCCGTCCACCCTCCTGATGTCGTCCTCTTCTTGAAGACCCCATCCGGCAGGCGCGGCGGCGAAGGCGGGGCAAGGGCGCGTAGCGGGCCGAAGGCCGCACCCTTGCGGCGTCAAGGCCGACAGCGGCAGCCATCTCACCTCGTTCTCGGAATCCTTTTCTCTCTGCTCAGTAGATTGCCATCTACAAGCCGGCTTTCAGTCGGATTAGAACCGGCGCAGCAGTTCCAAGCTATCCAGTTCGGCGAGCGCCCTGAGGGAATGCCAACTGGACGCGCTGATCTCGCGCTCTGGCTATGCAGCCAGCCAGCAACGCGATTTGCCGATGGGATGTCCTCGATGAAGCATGACGGCCTGGTGAAGCCACGGCGACACCCGCAAGCATGCTGCGGATCCGGTCCGCCATCTCCTTGGTGGCCTTGTTGGTGAAGGTCACAGCCAGGATGTGCGAGGGCGGAATACCGCGCACGGCGATGCGCGATGCCACGCCTGCGGTCAGGGTCCGTGTCTTCCCCCGTGCCTGCACCAGCCAGCACGAGCACGGCACCTTGCAACATCGCCGCTTCCGCTTGGGTGGGCGTGAGCTCGGCCAGGATGACAGCCATCCGTTCAGCCGGGTTTGCCGGAGCGCTAGGCTCCATGACGAAACTGTTCGGTTCACTGAATCTCGACATGACACCCCCAACCCGATACGCGGATCAATTCCTCATCGGTCGTGAAAACAGTGAATTGGCCGTCGAGCATCCACTGTCCGTCTTCGTCGCAGTCGCCGTCGACGATCACGCCCTCGATGTGCTGCTGCGAGATGTTCTCGGTTTCGACGACGACGAAGGTGTCGGTCAGGCTGTTGCCGGTCACCGGACGCGGGCAGCGGCGCTGCTTAGCGACGGGTAGTCGGGAGAACGCCGACCCAATGCGCGCCAGAGTGGCCTCACGCTCGATCGCCGCCGTCAGGTCGGCTGGGTCATCTAACCTTTCGGCCCCAATAAGCTCCCGCAGTTTGGCCAGGAACACGGCAGCCGCACGGCGCGGTGCCCACGGCTCCCAGGGCCGGTGTCCCTCGAGGAGTGGCATCGGGTCGGCCATGACCGGGCTCAATCGAATGCCGAGCATCTCGTGCACGGCGTCGCGCGCCCAGCCGGCAACGTGCAGAGCTTCGGACGCAGCGGCCAGGTGATCGGCTCGCTTATGCAGGAGGAACTCCTCATGACACCATTCCGGCAGTCGATAGCGAATCTCGATGGCGTGCTGCAGGCGTTGGATCAACGCTGCGAAGTCGCTGCCCAGGTGCGGCTTGAGCGGCGAGATCGGATCAAAGCCAAGCAGGCCCTCATCCGCGTCATGCAACAGCTCCCGTAATGCCTCGCCCGGTGTCAGCGGCTGATGCGGTTGCATCTGCTGGCGCAGCACCAACACCAGCAAGCTGTGTTGGGCGACGGAAAGCGGCAGGTCCCAACGCGAGTGGCCGCCCCAACGATAGGTTCGGGACAGGCCGACAGCCAGATCCATGTCTTGCCAATCGCCCGGCTGTGGGTCGACCAGGTTCAGTCGTCGACCGGAGCCAAGCAGCACCCAGGCGCGATCGGGCTTCATGATCCCTTCCCCTGCTTCAGCGCGTCGTTCCAGTCTTTCATGCCGTTCGGTGGCAGAAGGCGCTCCGAGCCGACCCCGGCCGCTTGAGCCATCTCGATCAGGCGGGCGGCGTAGCCCTCGCCAGCCCGATCACTGTCTGTGGCCACGACCAGCACGCCCGACATTGCCGAAAGATCGCGAAGCTGCAGCTCCAGCGCTGTCAGGGTCGCCGGCCCCATTCCGCCTGCGGTCGCAACATAGAGGGTGTCGGCACGCAGGTGCTCGACGGCCGCCACGCTCATGGCGTCGATGGGCGCCTCCGCCACCACGAGACGACGCACCGGGACGCTGCTGCTGGGCAATTTTCCCGGCAACCGAAACAGGGTCTTTGCTCCGCCCGGGCTAAAGCCGCGGTAATCGGGTCCGCGCATCTCGATCCCGGTCAGCGCGCCATCATGGTCATGGTGTGCGAACCAGGCACTGGCATAGGGGCCTTCGCGGAGAACGCCGGCATAGACAGCTGCAAGAACAGTAGGTGACGGCAGGCGCCGCTGTTCGGTCAGGTAGCGCCAGGTCGGGGACCCGCGAGCGGGCCGGCGCCGGCTATCCCACTTCACGTCGAACGGCACGACCGGTCGCGGCGAGGCGGGGCGTGCCTCATGCGGTGGATAGGATGGGCTCAGACCGACGAACGGCCGCAGCAGCTTGCGAACCTCGCCGAAGTTCAAACTCGGGTTGAGATACTGGACCAGACCGAAGACATCGCCCTTCGCGGTGCTGCCTGGGTCCCACCAGCCGCGTCCCTCGTGCGTGACCAGCAGGATCTCGCCGGCAGCCCTGCGGTATTTCAGGCAGTGACGGGTGCTTTCCTTCTTGTCCAACTGCCAGGGTGGCGGATGGCGTTCCAACAACACGGCACAACTGACCCCTGCCCTCATCTGCTCCAGCTCGCCATCATGACCGTTCATCGTCCGTACTCCTGTTCTCGGAATACGGTCCGACGATCGCGTGCCGCGGGCGGGACAAGGGCGCCTGCGCAGCAGGCGGGAGCTCTGGCGACGCACCCTTGTGGCGGCCAAGGCGTAAGCGATAGCAGCATTCTCATCCTCACATTTGCCGATCCTGCCTCCAGCCTCGGGGTCGTCGGAGCGAACGGCACGTTCTGGTTTCGCTCTCTTGCGGCCGTTCCCGTTCGCGCCGACCCGGGCAAAGCTGCGGGAAACCCATGGGAGATGACCGTGCTGAAGATGAGCCGACGGGGCGCTGTGCAGGACGTGCGGAACCTCGCCGTGCAGGAAGACCAGGCGCTACGCTGGGCGTTCGGGCGGTTCACCGAACCCAATGCTCGGACGGCCGGTGCCGCCGTCATCAGGTGCTATCAGCGCGTCAGCGCAGGGTGCTGGATCCTGTTGGCATTTGATGGAGAACGCGAGCGATGCGTGTCTCAGTGCTACCCGCAAGTCGATGCGCGCGATCCGAGGTGGAATGACGGTGGGGCATACTGGGCGCCTCCGCCCCTTGTCCTGGGTCGGCTGCTTCGGCGTCTGGTAACGGTGCTTCAGGAGCCATGCCTAGTCGGCAGCCTGTGAAGAACCTATCATGAACGTATGATCGAGCAGATCGTCATCACCGAGAAGACCAGCCAGGCGAGGGACATCCGTGAGGCTGTCGGCAGCCGCTACGGTACGATCCTCCCGGCCGAGGGTCATCTGTTCGATCTGCTCGAGCCGGAGGAGGTGGAACCGGCCTGGAAGCGTTGGAGCCCGGTGCTGCTGCGACCAGACGAGCTTTACGGCACCAAGCCAGCGGATGGCGGCAACAAGGCGTTGAAGCTCAAGGCGATCCGAGAGGCGCTGCGGACTGCCAAGCGGGTCTGGCTGGCGACCGACTGCGACCGCGAGGGGCAGCTGATCGGTCAGGAAATTCTCGAGTACTACGGCTACCGTGGCGAGGTGCGGCGGGTGATGTTCACCGCCCAGGACGCCCGCACCATTCGCGATGCGTTCGCCCACGCGCGGCCGAACAGCGACCACACCGCCCTCTACCAGGCTGCTGTCGCCCGACGGCAGGCGGATCAGATTTACAACCTCTCTCTGACCCGCACCGCGACCGTCACCCTCGCCCGTGGAGCGCGTATGGTCATCGGCGTCGGCCGGGTGAAGACACCGACCCTGGCGATCGTCTGCCGGCGCGAGCTGGAAATCCGCGACTTCGTGGTCCAACCGTACTTTGAGGTGGTGGCGATCGCGTCGGTCGCGGCAGGGCAGTTCCGGATGCGCCACGCGCCGAAGGATCGGATCACCGACCGCACCGCGGCCGAGGCAATCGCGCGGCTGGCGGGCGGAGCGACCGGTATGCTTGCGGTGAAGGTGGAGGAGAAGCGCCAAGCCCCACCTCGGTTGCACGACCTGCCCTCGCTGCAGAAGCTGTGCGCGTCCCGGTTCGGCTGGTCGGCAGCACGCACGCTGGAGGTCGCGCAGGAGCTCTATGACGGCTCAGGTAAGAAGATCATCACCTATCCGCGTGCCGAGACCCGCTATCTGCCGGAGAGCCTGGTCGGCCAAGTGCCGCACATCGTCGCCGGTCTCAGGGTCGGCCGGAGCTTCGCGCCGATCCCAGTGCCCGATCCGCCGCTCATTCGACACGGCATGTCCGGCACCTTCAGCGACAAGGGCCTGGCAGGCGCCAGTCACCATGCGGTGATCCCAAACCACAACACGATCGAGGGCCTGCGCGATGTCTGGCCACGGCTGAGCATGGACGAGCGCCGGCTGTTCGACGTGATCGCCCGTTCCTACCTGGCGGCGATGATGCCGGACTTCCGCTACCGGCAGACGACGGCGCTGCTGGATGTGCAGGGTCATGCCTTTCGCGCGGTCGGGCGTCAGCCGATCGAGCTCGGCTGGCGTGCTGCCTTCCCGGACTGGCAGCCGGCTGAGGAAAAGAGCGATGAGGCACAGCTGCTGCCGGCACTCCGAGCCGGCGAGACGGCAACGCTGTCCAATCCGGTGGTGGAGGACAAGGAAACCCGGCCGCCGCCGCGCTACAACGAGGGCACGCTGATTGACGCGATGCAGAACGCCTGGCGCTTCGTGAAGGACGAGACGCTGCGGGAGCGGCTGAAGGAGGCCAAAGGCATCGGCACGCCGGCCACGCGAGGCGAGATCATCGGGGGGCTCAAGGCACAGGAGTTTCTGGTCACGCAGGGCAAGAACATCGTGCCGACCGAGCGAGGGTTGGCCCTGTTCGATGTGCTGCAGAAGGCGGATCCCGCGCTTGTCGACCCGGGGGTCACCGCGCAGCTCGAGCGGCTGCTGGACGAGGTGTTGGTCGGGAAGACGGAAATGATGAGCGCGATCGACGCGGTCTGCGCCCAAGCCTCGCGCATCATCGGCCGGCTGACCGAGCGAGCCGCGAGCGGTGCTGCTCCCCTTGTCGCCGCGATCGCGCCTAGTCCGACCGGAGCTGACCGTCTGCCGACGCCGGCGATGAAGGCCTACGTCGACAGCCTGGCGCAGCAGAAGGAGATCAAGCCGCCCCGCGGCTACACGAGTTCCGGCGCGATCTGCCGTGCCTTCCTCGACAGGCATGCCTCCCCGAAAAGAGCGACACTCAGTGGTGAGCCGGCAGTCGCGAAACAGGCGACCGGCCGGAAGCAGCCCGGTCAGGCAACGATCAAGGCGTCTGTCCCTGCCGTGAAGAAGGTCAGCAAGGCGAAGCAGCGGGGCACAGCGGCAGGCATGAGAACCTCGGCCGGATCGTCAGGCCCAGCATTTAAGACTAGTGCCGCTGCGAGCGAGACCCTTCTCAACATCCCCTACGGGAACAAGGATGTCGCCCAGAAGCTTGGTGCTCGCTACCGGGACGGTGCCTGGTATGGGCCTGCCGGCGTCGACCTTTCTGGGTTCAGAGACAGAGGATGGCTCTGACTTTGGCCAGGCTGCTATGATCCCGGAACGTCAGTTTCGGTCATCACGCGATAGCCAACATACACAAGGATCATCGCGTCGTTGCGCAAGCCAGGAGCCAAGCGATGCTCAAAGCCAGACGAGAGACGCTTACATTCCGACGGCGGTCATCTCAACCGCTCAGGTCAGGCATGATAACGCCCCTCATCGGATACAGCAGCTTGCTCGGGCGCGCTCCGTGCCGGTAGGCTCAAGGCCAGGGGAGGCCGCCCATGCCCGAGACCATTTCTATTACCATCGAGGTCGATGCCGCTGCGGCGGCGGCCCTCGCTGACGCTCGCACCCGCGCCGCCATGGGCCGCCTGGTCAGCCGCATCCTGCACCCGCGTCTCGGCCCGAGCGAGCTGGCCCAGGCCATTGCCGAGGCCAAAGCCGAAGCCCGCGCCGCGGGGCTGACCGACGCCGACATAGACGCCGAACTCGACGCCTACAACGCGGAGCGGCGGGCCGCCCCGGCGGCGTGATCGTCTTCGACGCGTCGGCCGTCGTGAGCGCCGCGTTGCGCGAGACCAGCGTGCCTGAGCAAGCGCTGCTGCGCGCGGAAGCCACGGACCTGTTCGCGCTGTCGGCCGAGGTGGATGCGGAAATCGCCGAGGTGCTCAGCCGGCCCCGCTTTGCCCGGGCCGTCACGGCAGCACGCCGGACGCGCATTTTCGATATCCTGCGCGGCGCTGCCGTGTGGTTCATCCCCGCCGAGCGCGTGACCGACTGCCGCGACGCCAAAGACAACAAGTACCTCGAGCTGGCCCTTGCCGCCGGCGCCGGAACCATCGTCAGCGGCGACACCGATCTGCTCGTGCTGGATCCCTGGCGCGGCGTGCGGATCCTGAAACCAGCAGCCTATCTCGCCGAGACCGAGGCAGGCAGGTGATGGTGCGCCCGCTGCCCTGCATCCGGCCCGCCTGCGGACTTTGCCTTCGGCTGCGGGGCCTGTGCTCCCCACCCTGGTCGTCGAGGCTGGCGATCGGATCGCTTCCAATGCTGCCCCCCATTTCGCTTCCAATTGTGGCTCTGACGCACTCTCGCTAATTGCGACGGGCCGACGCACCGAAAATCGGGACTGGCAACACCGTTGACTGACTTCGGGGCCCTTTTGCTCGGCATGTCGCTTCCGAGGACTTGAGAAAGCGCTGTGTTATGCACCGCATCGACCATCATCAGCGAAATTGCGTCAGAGCCGTTGCATGAATACGAGTGCCGGGGGTATGGCTACCGTTGTCGAGACGTGGCCGACCCGGAAAGTTGACGTTCACCGGAATGCCGCCAAGCCCAGTGACGTATCAACCTGACGGCGGGGCACCAAATGGCGGCCCGCTGTTTTCGTTCTTGGTATGTATCAGCCGCCCAGCAACGAGTCCAGCGTTATAAGGCCACATGATGTGCGACTTTTTCCGAGCACCCCCACATCTTGTGTAGACCCGCTGGCTGTGTGGTCATGGCGAATACCCATGTCGCGGTGGTCGACAGCAGCACTGAGACCGCGGTGATGCCAGGCGCCTAACGGTTAAGGCGGCCCACGCTGTCGAAAGCCCTGTAGAGCGCGCCGCCGTCGTAGGTCATGGGCGGCGCTTTCTCTGCCGCCGACCGAAACCACAGTGCCGCCGCGATGACGCCGGTGACGGCCGACGCGATTTGCCGCCAGAACACCATCCCGGTCCTCCCAAGACGCCGCTTGCACGAGCGAATCCATGACGTGTGATTCTAGTCAACGACCGTTGCGAGAATGATACACCCGCCCATGTGGCGGTTTGCCTGGGTGCTGCTACCCTATGGTAGATTTCGCCGCCTACGATGTGTGCGGCAATGAGTGGGGTAGGATTGGCGCCGATGACCGAGGACGAGCCTAACGAGACGAAGGCAGGCGCCGCGCGGACGACGCCGGACGAGGTGGCGGCGCTGATGAACGTGGCGATCGCTACGGCGCTGGCCGAGAGCATTGCGATCCCGCCGGATCTCGCACGCAAGACGTTCGCGGTGACACGCAAGCTGGCGGCGCGGGTGCCACGCGAGGTCGGTCGTGACCCCTGATATCCTAAGCTGTTTATCGTAACGAAGGTCCATCGGGACCGTTGGCTGGTACACTATATGTCATAGTGTAACACACCCGACCGCTACGCCATTGATCTCCGATGCTGCGGGATCCATCCCAGGCAAGCCGCTACGCCAAAACTGATACCTTCTCGCGATGGCGTGCCCAAACCAGCTTCGGCGCCCGCGATTGGCATGGTAGAGCAACATCATGCCCCTGCCCTCCTCCCCGTTCAACACCGCCGAGCGCAATCTGCTGCGTCTCGAGTTCATGGTCCGCTTCAGCCAGCCGCCCTCGCTCGCCGACGGCCTCTGGCTGCGCGCCTGGCGTGGCGGCCCGCAGGCCGGTCAGCCCAAGATCTCCGCCGCTGTCGCCAGCATGCTCGCGCGCGGCCTGGTGGAGATCGGGCCCGACCGCATCGGCTTTCGCGCCCGCTTCACCGCGGCAGGCATCGCCGCCTTGCGCCAGCTCGCCCAAGATCGCCGCGCCCTCGATCCCAAGCAATACGCCCATATCCGCGAAGAACTCGGGATTGATCCGGTCGCCGCCGTCAATCCCGATGTGGCCGCATAGCCCTGGCCAAGCGGATGGCTAATGGGACGACCTCTCAGGTCCCGCAAAGCCACCCTACTCCCGCGCCGCCGGTTCGATCCCCTGCCCAGGCGTGTCGGCACACGGGTAGACGGTGGTATTTTGGGGCCTGAAGAAAAGCCACGACGGCATATACGGGGCCGACTCAGACCGCCGTTCGGGCCTCAGCACGTTGAATAAAAGCGGCTAGTAGCGACATCTGATGGGTTCCAACCGACCGATGCTGGTAAGACGGCATTGTGCAATTTGTCAGCCATAGGCGCCTGGACCAGTCAAGGTAATATCGTGCAATCGTCTTTTTATGATGACCCTATCTGGCCTTAAGCCACACCGCGGACGTAAGCATTGCAGCCGCCCAATAATGTCACCGACTTTTCTAGGAGCGTAAAGGCTGACGAGATCCTGAATTCGGACTTCGATGACTTTCCAGCAGCGCAGGCAATCAAAGGCTAGAACGCAGTCGGTGAATTCGACCAGGCGGCTGGTCATGGCGTACCCGCGGCGTTCCCCGTCGCTGACGTTATGTCCACGGTCCTTGCCCTGCCCTCGTCTACCTATAAAGAACAACATAGACCGCGTGATTGAAATCACGGTGTGCAGATTGTCAGCCGAATCCTTGTGGCCGCCTTAATGTGCAGTTTGTCAGCCGTCCGACAGGCCTGCACATTGTGCATCTTGTCAGCCGTTTTGTGCAGTTTGTCAGCCGTAATGCGGCACCTATGCGCAGAATGTCAGCCGCGTCGACCCCGTGCCGCGACCTAAATCAATGGCTTATAAAGTTATCCACATGCAGTTTGTCAGCGGAGAACTAATAAGGTTAAGAAAGCTCTTTGCTAGTTCTTGGCTGACAAACTGCACTAAGCTAGGCTGGCAAACTGCACATAGACAAGAAGGCTCCAGTCGATCAATCCTCAGCCAGGATGGTGGTGGAAATGGTGCAAACGGCTGACACGCAAGGAGATATGTTCGCTAGCCGAGGGTCTGTTCATGACCTAATCGCCGAGCACACTGGCTCAGAGCTACTTCGTGTAGCAAACAACCACATCAAAGAGAGCGGCCGCAACTCGGCGCTGGATATTCTCGCTGGACGTCGAGGTGTCCGCACTATTCGATCAGCGGCGACCCGTGCTGAGAGGGCGGCTGATGATTTGATTAGCGGCGGCGTCCAATCAGACGACCTGAGATCTTATGCATATGCTGCATGGGCACATGCAGGGCTACCTCGCCGAGACCTCAAAGACCCTACTGCACGATGGACGGTATCAACAGATTATGCCTCGCTGACAGTGTCGCCTGGAATGAGGCGTGTCACAGAAGGTGGCGAACCTGAACCGATCGGCGTGCCATTTGGGGCTTATGCACGCCTTGTGCTTCTGGATTGGCAGTCAGAAGCAATTAGGAATAACAGTCGACAGGTGCACATAGGTAATTCGATGTCGCACGCGCTGAGCCGTATGGGTCTTCCGCACGGTTCAGAGTCGATGAGAATGCTACAAGACCAGGTAGAACGGCTGGCAGTCTGCACTATCGCCTTTAGCTTGGAAAATGGTGGCCGAGGCTTATACTTAAACCAACCTGTCGTAGAGGCGGCGGAATACAGCTATGGTCGCGGCAACAAGCGTTTTATAGAGAGCGTTTTGCTTAGCCATGGCTACTACGAGCAACTTATGCGAAATCCAGTGGTGTTAGATCCGTCTGCCATCACCGATCTCCGCGATAGCCCAACAGCACTGGATATCTACACTTGGCTGGCCTGGCGTTTACCGGCCCTCAAGCACGAAATCCGTATAGGGTGGATAGCCCTGAAAGCGCAACTCGGGGGTGGCGCCACTTTGATGAAAAACTTTAAGCCGCATTTTCGAACGTCTTTGCTAGCTGCTCACGCCGTCTACCGCGACGCGAGTCTCGAACTCACCGACGAGGGACTTACTCTACGTCCCTCTCCGCCGCCGATGCCGAATAAGCGTCCGATAGCTGTAAGCTAGCTAATCTTTGGCTCGAAAGACCAAAGTCACAAGGGTCCTCCGATATCCCGCTGGACAACAAAATGCTTTCTCGCCTCGCCGGTTGAAGTTAAAACAATGTAGATGATAGTGGTCGGCATCGCTGTTCCCCCCTTCACTCTCCAACTGATAAGGCGAACCTCCCGAGTAGCGGCAACTAGGCAATACGCGGCAGACCGCAGTAGCTCAGCTACTTCCTCAACCATGTCGCCATAATCAGGCATTTCCGTCCTGCTCGCTACGTTGGAAATGTCCATGCAGTCTCGCAAAAATTCGAGCAGGCTGGCATCGGCGGCATCTACGGCTGGCAGAAGTTCGACCGTGCTCCTAGGCCCGACGGCATGAAAAATGGGAGCATCAAGCAGTCGCCGGATGATGCCGCCGCCGCTAACGGCCGTTGCGTCGAGTACAAGGTATCCACGATCGGACGCTTCCTTTTGCTCCTGTAGCTTTTCCGCCGACGAGGCGCTGATTGGCTGCTCGAAGAAATTCAAGTCCTC
>JAABUQ010010884.1_pt1 | contig 11805 bp, 11 predicted proteins | sample 5560001 | NCBI WGS metagenome assembly JAABUQ01 (sample SAMN10711888, study PRJNA513371) | rock metagenome | isolation source: Antarctica rocks | place: Antarctica: Victoria Land, Finger Mt nord | collected 2015-12-18
CCCCAAACGCTGGCGAGAGGCCGTTGCCGAGCTGCTGACCCTGCAACCCGAATACGCCGACTGGCTTGAAGCCCTCCCTGAAGGCCTCCACGAGAGTCCGACGGCCCAGGCGCTTGAGGCCATCGTCAAACTCGATCTCGACAGCTTGGCCGACATCGATCCGCCGCGCGGATACGGACGCGACTAAATGGATCAGGGAGGGCAAAAAATCCCTTGCATCCAACAACCCCAATCAGAGAGGTACTCATAGTCCAAGCCCGTATGACCTCCGATCCCGGGAGACGAGCCACCGCGCTCACTGTCAATCGTCGTCGTGGGTCATCGGACGTGAGCGTGCGACTTGATTGGGAAACAGGATTTTCCCGTCGCCTGGATACGGCCGTCTGAAGTCCGTTGCGGAATACCAGATCGCCCGGTTCAGCAGCGCCGGATCTTGCTGGTCGGCCTTGTATCTAGCGTGAGCAAACATTCGCTCGGATGCAAGCGCCCAGGCTCGGCGCATGCCGTTCAAGGCGGCCTTTTGAGGGTTAAGTTGATCCAGTGGCACGGTATTGGGCAAGTAGTCGTAAGGGGAAAATATCGGCAGGTCGCGGAACGCGGTTGCCATCGGCTCGGCGGCGAGGTCGAACTGGTTCATCGGCGGTAGCCCGAGGATCTGCTCGATCGTGCGCACGACATTGATCTGGGTGTAGTACTCGTGCACGACCTTCCGGTGTTGGGCGAAAGGACTGATCACAAGCCCCGGGTTTCGGTGACCATCGACATGGTCCACGCCGGCCTGCTCGTCGTCCTCTTCGACAAAGATCGCCGACGTCGGCCAATAAGGGCTATGGCTAATCGCGTCGATAACGCGACCAAGCGCCAAGTCATTGTCCGCGACCGCCGCGTTCGGCGTTGGAAGGCCCGGCGAGGTGCCGGTCGTATGATCGTCCGGCAAAGTCATGATGATCAGCTGCGGAAGATTGCGGTTTTGTATGTAGCTGCGGAACTCGGTGAGAAAGATGTCCGCGCGGTATTGGTCAGGGATGGTGCCTGTGAAGAGCGAGAAGTTCTTATTGAGGATCGGCTCAAGCGAAGGGATCAAGGTCGTTGTCTGAAAGGCGCCGACTGGCACGTGCAATGGCCCAGATGCGAGTCCCTCTAGGATCCGAGAGTCTTGATAGAAGTCCGACCAGCCACCGAGCTGGGCCAATGGCACGTTGAAGACCGGAACGTCGGCATACTCGCCATAGACGCGTACGCTGACACCGTGGGCCAGCGCGTTGCGCCAGATGAAGCCGCTTGGCGTGTATACCAAGCTGTCGCCACCGTTGAACGGGTAGCTGCGCACATTGTCGGTCTGTGACTTCTCGATGTAGTCGGGCGCGATCGCCTGTGTCACCCACTGGTGGCCGTCCGAGGAGTTGATGCTCGGTCCATAGAAATTGTCGAGCAGCGCGAACTGCTTTGCAAGTGCGTGATGATTCGGCGTGATAGCCTGGCCGAAGTCGACAAAGGCGGGGTCTCCGTTGCCGCGCGGGTCATCGCCGAATACTTGGTCGTAAGTCCGATTTTCCTTGACGATCAGGAATACATGCTTGATAGACGATGGCTCGCCGGTGTGCTGAGGAATGGCGTGCACTTCCGCAGCTGGGTTCGCAGACGTTTCTTCGATCAGGTTCCATCGGTTATTCGTGAACACCTGGGCGGTGTACGCCGAAAGTGTCGTCGCGTTTGGCACGGGGATGACCGATGCGGTTCCCATAGCAGAGAACACGCTTGGCCCGACCTTGTCGCCGATCGCCAGTGCGGGACCGAGCGAGCCGACGCCCTTGATGTTCGCCGTTACCAGAACCTGGCTGTTCGGAGCGTAGCCGACGCTCCCTGGATACCAGCCGGTTGGGATGAGGCCGAGCGGCGTGACCTGCAGGGTGGCGGCGTTCCATTGATACAGCCCGAGCGCGTTGTTGGTGCCAAGTGCGACGACCAGCTGCTGCTGGGCGGTCATGGCCAGGGCGTTGGGCGAGCTGCCGAAAGGCGCGTTGGGAAAGCTCGCGAATAGGGATCGTGGCGACGGCCGTATTCTGGCGCGTGTCGATCACCGACACGCTGTCACCATTGGTGTTGGCGACGAAAACAAAGCTTCCATTGAGCAGGATGCCTGTCGGGTGCAGACCGACGGGTATGCTCCGCACAGCCTGCTTAGTGTTCAGGTCGACCACCGAAACCGTGCCGGTCGTCGAGGCGCCGGTAAGTGGATCAGCGACGATCGGCGTGCCGGAGGAGGGTACTGTGAAGTCTTTGCTGTTTGCGATCCGCCCGCCCTCGTTCGTGACGTAGGCCGTGGAACCTTTCACGACGACAGCACGCGGTGAGTTCTCGACCGGGATCGAGCCGACAAAGGTGTTGCTCGTGAGATCGATCATCCCAAGCGCATTGTATCGATTCAACACGACATAGAGAGTCTGACCGTCAACAGAAAGGGCGAGACCACCAGGGTTCGCACCGCCATTGGGTTGTGGAATGCTGATCGACGCGCCGAGGCTGACGGTGCCGTCGGCGGCGACGTTCAGCACGACGACCTTGCCGTTGTCCTGCGAAACATAGAGATGCGTGCCGTCAGGTGAATAAAGGAGGCCGTCGTAGGACAGCGCGGTATTACCGCCGGGTGCAAACTCCTGGATCTCCTTGCCCGTCCGAAGATTGACGATGCGGACCGGCGAATTAAATGAGGCAACCAGGAACGCCGCTGTCTGTTCGTCCGGCCGCACCGCGACCGCGTTCGGGCGCGCGAGGGGGAGAGTTATCTGGATTCCGGCAGGCGTCAGCACTTGGTCAACAGGGGTGACGATCGACCCGTCTGGCTGAATGGCGACGTTATAGGTTGGGAACGGCTGCTGCGCCGAGGCACTGGCGGCGCCTACCAAGATTACTCCCGAGATGCCCAGGGAAAGGGCGGATTTTGGTCCGCGGATGAGGCGCATGGTTTCTTCTCGTCTGATGGAGATTGGGACGGGGGATGGTAACGGTCTTAGCCGCGCGCTCGGCGCACGGCCGCTAAAACGAGGCCAACCGTCAGGAACGTGACGAGAGTACTTGGCTCTGACACAGGGGTCGGCGGGGCGAGAAACACCGACGAAAGCGTTGCATCGAGTTGGTCGTTGGCCGGGCCATTGTCAGTATATTGCACATCGGCGAGAGCGAAAGATGGGTTTATGAGAAACGCCGACAGATTAGGCGGTATTACTGGCAAGTTGGCGCTTGCCAGCGCCCCGGTATTGCCGAAGGCCTCGATCGTGAAGTCGAGCGTGGCATTGCAAGTGGGAGATGAACAGCCGACAGTCGCTCGGAACAGATCCGCCACGCCGTTTGCGAGATAGGCATCGACGACTATTCTGTCGAGCGTTGGCGTGGCGCTGAGCCGATGCCCATCGAGCACGAAATCTTGCACCGCGCCGAAATATTGCCTCCCATCAATTCCCGTGGTTCCTGCGATCGAACTGTCAAAGGTTAGGGAGCCGCTGATCATGTCGCCGGCCTGCCGGCCGAACCCCGGCGCGTTCGCCGTTGCCGTAAAGCCGAAGCTGACGACGGCGGCGCGCGTGTGGCCAGAGATCATGAGCGATGCGATGAGGGATAGAACCACCAATGTACGATGCGCGAGCGACACGATACGAGCCTTTTTCCAACTGTTGTTTTTAACATGGCGGAATTTAATCATCGGCAGCCGTGAAGCTTTTGTGAGTCGTTGGTTGCAGGACGGCGGCGCTAACCAAAAGCGACGTCGACGATGCCTCCAAGGTTGGGGTCTTGCCCGATCAAGTGGATGGCCCGGTTGCCTCGTTCACTGCCGACGGGGGAATGTGGTGCATGGATCGTGACAGCATGGCCTGCGGTAGGATGGCGCGGGGACATGTTCCCCGTCACTGTCCGGGGTAGTTGCCGTGCCGTTCAAAGCCAATGCTGATCGCCGTCATCATATCCCCAAGCAGCGGCACCGGGTTACGAACTCGACGGCGTATGATGCGGCGTTGCGTCAGCGCGGTAGCCCCACCGTCTGGTTCACCGAAGCAGCGATTGTCAGTGGCGCTTGCATTCTCCCCAGATCGGGCGGTTGAAAATTCCCCAGTTTGGCGTGGCGGCTCGTTCCTGAGCCCGGTGCCGTGAGGCCGCCCCCGACAGTAGGTCACCATGCCCCCAGCGGTCGGGGGGAGAGCGGTGGTGGTCAGGCTTGGAGAACTCGTCGTGATCCTGGATCTGCATCGGCAAGGCTTGACCATCTCCGCCATCGCTCAACGCACCGGCCTGGACCGCAAAACCGCGCGCAAATACATCGGCGCCGGGTTGGAAGAATAAGGCCAAGCCGGCCGCCAGACTAACCTATCACGTGGTTCCCGGCAAAGTCATGGCAGCCGACATCGCGGGCAAAAGGCTCGATCCGAAAACCGTTGAGGGACAGACGCTCGCGATCGATGCGACCGGCGCCGCGGTGAAGGTCAATCAAGCCACCGTGACCAAGACCGATATCATTGCCGACAACGGTGTTATCCACGTGGTCGACGCGGTGCTCTTACCGAAGTGAACCCGGCGACGGGGAGGGGCGATGCAACGCGCCCACCTCCCCGTCCTCGCTCCGATCTTCAGCAGCCAAGCCATGCCAAACTCATTGATACTGGCTGCAAAGTAGCCCTGTAAACACTTCATCCGAGCGGCTGGATGTTCGTTCGTATCACTCGAAGGCGAACATGATCTCGCCAACCGCTACACCTCAGCCGGGTCTCAGTGTCGGTCCACGATCATCTTGAGTCCGGTGAATCGCTTCTGACTCTATGGTGGGAGCCTCGATTCGCAGGAGCCGCCCGATGTGGACTGTTGAAAACCGTGCCCGTTACGACCGCAGCCAGCTGCGCTACCCAATCTATGGTAGCCTGAAAACCGGCTCCAAGCCGGCCAGGAATGCCGCACCTACTCAAGATGGCGGGACACATTCGTATCAAGTTTTGGGTGGCCGAAAAACGATCGCTCGCTATTGCGCCACATCGGCCTTCCCGCCGACACTGGCAGCACGCGGGACCTAACTCAGGCTGACTAATTTCCGGCAGTTCGCAACGGCGGCGCCGGATCATGCCAGAATGGCTGCGATCCAAAGAACAAGGAGGAAACATGATGCAGAGCGGACCCAAGTCAATTTCGCGCCGAACGCTGCTTAATACTGGAGCCATGGTGGGTGTTGCCGCCGCCGGGCTCCGCCCCGCCTGGGCCGCCGACGAGGCGCCGATCGGCACCTGGCCGGCCGGCACACAAGACGATTCGGTGTTCTTCGGGCTGGGTTGCGAGAGCACCGGTCCCTATTCCGCTCAGGGCGGCGACATGCTCAAGGGCTACGAGCTTGCCATCAAGCATCTGAACGAGAACAACGGATTGATCCGATCCATTACCGGCGGGAGCAAGCCTGGCATCCTCGGCAAGAAGGTCATCTATAAGAACGCCGACACCGCATCCAACCCGAACAATGCGGTGCAAGCTTTCTCGCGCTTCATCTCGCAGAACAAGGCGATCATGATTGCGGGCTCGGTCTCGTCGGCCGTGGCCATCGCGGCGCAGAAGCTCGCCGATCGGGAAAAGGTGATCTATCTTGCCGGTATCTCCGGCTCCAACGAGACCACCGGCGCCGACTGCCAGCGCTACGGCTTCCGCGCCTGCCATTTCGCCTACACGGCGGCGGCGGCACTCGCGCCGGTGCTGGCCAAGGAACTCGGCACGACCCGCAAGGTCGCCTATCTCGTGCCCGACTACACCTATGGCCGGACCGTGCTGGCGAGCATGAAGAAATTCACCGAGGCGAAGGGATGGAAGACCGTAACGGAGCAGCTTTGCCCGCTCGGCTCGACGGACTTTTCGTCCTACCTGCTCAACATGATGGCGTCCGGTGCCGACACGCTCGTCAACATCTGCTTCGGCGCCGATGCCGTGAACAGCACCAAGCAGGCCGCGCAGTTCGGGGCGCTGAAGCAGATGAAACTCGTGATGCCCTACAACGCGCCGTTCTTCGCCAACGAGGTCGGGCCCGAGATCATGGAAGGCGTCTATGGGACCACCGAGTTCTGGTGGACGCTCGAGGATCACAACGACAAGGCCAAGCAGTTCGTCGCCGAATTCGAGAAGGCCTACAACTACAAGCCGGAATGGGGGGCGCACATCGCTTATCTCCAAACCGCGCTCTACGCCCGCAACGTCGAAAAGGCGGGGACATTCCGCCCGATCGAAGTCATCAAGGAATATGAGAAAGGCGAGAAGGTCGATACGACCATCGGCGAAGTCTTCTGGCGTGCCTCCGACCATCAGCTCGTCCGGCCTGTCTACGTCATCAAGGGCAAGGCCAAGAAGGACATGAAGAGCAAGGACGATTACTACGACATCGTCGCGACTGTGCCCGGCGAGCAGGTCATGCCGCCGGAAGGCGAGCTCGGCTGTAAGCTCGGCAGCTATACTTGATTAACCGGGGCCGGCCGTCCGCTTGCGGCCAAGCCGGCCCCGCCTGATACGGAGCCCGCGTTGATCACCGTTTTCGGCATTCCACTGGGCCTCATACAGGCCCAGGCGTTCAACGGCTTGCAGCAGGGCATGTTGCTCGCGCTGATCAGCGCCGGGTTGACCATCATCTACGGCGCGCTCGGCGTACTGAACCTGGCGCACGGCGCGCTCTACGTCGTCGGCGCCTACGCCGGCTACGTGGCCTACGCGCAGACCGGGTCCTTTCTGCTCGCGATCCCGGCGGCGGCGCTGGCGGCGCTGATCGCCGGCATCGTCATGGAACGCCTCGTCGTCCGGTTCTACTACGACCGTCCCGACGAGGATCAGATCCTGGTCACCTTCGGCCTCGGCATCATTCTCGTCGAAGCGATCCGCGCCACGTTCGGCGGTCAGTCGCAGAACATGCCGACGCCCGATTGGGGCCAGGGCGCATCGAACCTCGGCTTCCTGATGTTTCCGTTCCCCTGGTACAAGATCGAAACGGTCGCGATTTCGGCCGCCCTGCTCCTGGCTTTCTACCTGATCCTCTATAAGACCAAGCTCGGCCTCGTCGTCCGCGCCGGGATCGAAGACGCGGGCATGGTCAACCTGCTCGGCATCAATGTCTACCGCATCTTCCTGATCGTCTTCGGCCTGGGCGCCATGGCCGCCGGGCTGGCCGGAGTCATCAATTCGCCGATCACGGCGCCCACCCCCGATGTCGGCGGGCGATACCTGGTGCTGAGCTTCGTCGTCATCGTCATCGGCGGCGTGGGTTCGTTCCCCGGCGCGGTCCTGGGCGGCATCGTCGCCGGCGAGATCATGACGCTCACCTCGCTGTTCAACCCGTCTTATTCGGAAGTGATGCTGTTCGCTGTCATGGCCCTGATCCTTCTATTCCGACCGCAAGGCTTCTTCGGCCAGGCAGGCCGCGCATGAGGAAAGGCCTGCCGCTGGCCGAGGTCGGCCTCGCCGCGACTCTCATCCTGGCGCCATTCGTATTGCCGCATATCGCCGCCGACATCCCGATGCTGAGTCGGATCCTGATCTGGGGCTTCTTCGGCCTCGGCTTCTCGATCCTGTTCGGCTTCACCGGGCTGCTCTCGCTCGGCCAGGCGGTGTTCTTCGGCGCCGGCGGCTTCGTCACCGCGTATCTGATGATCGAGCAGCGCTGGAACGTCCTGCTTGCCCTACTCGCCGGCACGCTTGCCGCGATCCTGCTCGGTTTCATCATCGGCTACTTCACCGAGCGGCGTCGCGGGATCTACTTCGCGATGATCACGCTGGCCTTTGGCGAGATGTTCTCGCATCTCGACCTCACGACCTTCGCACAGTACACTGGCGGCGAGAACGGCCTGCCAGGGGTCCCGCCGCCGGCGCTGTTCGGCTGGCGCGCCGACACCGCCCTTGCAATGTACAGCTTCATCGCCGTGTTCTTCTTCGTCGGTTACTTGATCGCGCGCCGTATCGTCGCCTCCCCGGTCGGACGCATCCTGCTCGCCATCCGCGATAACGAAGCCCGGGCGCTGGCCACGGGCAACGCCGTCCACCTTTATAAACTCTGCGCCTTCACCATCGCCGCCGCCTACGCCGGCCTGGCCGGCGGCCTGCTCGGCATCTTCCAGAACTACATGCCGCCCGACGCCTTCACGTTCGAGACTTCCGGCCAACTCCTCATCCAGACCGTCATCGGCGGCGCGTCATCGCTGCTCGGGCCGCTCGTCGGCGGCGCCGCCTGGATCTACCTGCGCGAAACGCTGCAGCACGGCCTCGGCCTCGACACGAGTTGGCGCCTCATCCTCGGGATCATCTTCGTGCTCCTCGTCAGTTTCCTGCGCCAAGGAATCGTCGGCGGCATCATCCGTCTGTTCCGCCGCCCTCCGCCGCCGGCCGACGTGGATCACGACGCCCCGCCCGTCCAAAGCCCGGCCGTCGCAACGTCCCGCCCCACGAGCTTCGGGCCGCCGATCCTGCAAACCGAAGGTCTGACCAAGCGCTTCGGCGGCTTGGCGGCCAACGAGGACGTCACCTTCGCCGTCGACGAATTCGAGGTGCGCGGCCTGATCGGACCGAACGGCGCCGGTAAGAGCACCTTCTTTCGCATGCTCGCCGGCGAGATGCAGCCCACGTCTGGCCGGGTCCTGTTCCGGGGCAAGGGCGTGACCGGCAAAGGCGTCTGTGCCATGTGCCAGAGCGGCGTCGCCAAGAGCTATCAGATCAACCAGCTCTTCGACCGCCTGACCGTCCGGGAGAACCTGCTGATCCCGACCCTCGCTGCCAAGCGCGGCCGGTTCCGCCTCGACCTCCTGCGCAGCATAACGTCCGACCCGGCGGTCGAGCAGGGCGTCCACGACACGCTCGCCTTGGTCGACCTGATCCACCGTGCCGAGACGCCGGTCAATCAGCTCGCCTACGGCGAAAAGCGGCGGCTCGAGATCGGGCTGTGCCTGGCCAGCAATCCCGCCGTCCTGCTCCTCGACGAACCACTGGCCGGCATGAGCCCGAGCGAGCGCGTCGCCACCGTCCAGCTGTTGGCCCGCTTGCGGGAAGGCCGCACCATGGTGATCGTCGAACACGACATGGAGGCGCTGTTCGGCTTCGCCGATCGGGTCACCGTCCTCGTGGAAGGCAAGATTCTCGTCGAGGGCACCCCGGACGAGGTCCGCGCCGACAAAGCGGTGCAGACCGCTTATCTGGGCGGCGTCGACCACCACGCCCCGGCGGAGGCAGCGGCATGAGCCTGCTCACCGTCGAAGGCCTGAACTCATACTACGCCGACAGCCACGTCTTGTTCGACGTGTGTATGCGGATCGAGTCCAACGAAGTCGTGGCACTGCTCGGCCGCAACGGCGCCGGCAAGAGCACGACGTTGAAATCGATCGCTGGAGCCGTCAAACCCCGCCGAGGCCAGATTACCTTTGACGGCAAGCCGATCGCCGGCCTTGAACCCTTCAGGATCGCCAACGCCGGCATCCAGCTGGTCCCCGAGGAACGCCGCATCTTCGGGTCCATCACCGTCGAGGAGAACTTGATCCTTGCCGGCGTGTCGCATCCCGATCCGGCGCCGCTCGAGGACATCTATGCCTATTTCCCCCGCCTCAAGGAGCGGCGCAAATCGGGCGGCCGCCAATTGTCCGGCGGCGAGCAGCAGATGCTCGCGATCGCCCGCGCCCTCATGCGCAAGGCACGGTTGATCCTCCTGGACGAACCCTTCGAAGGCCTCGCTCCGGTGATCGTCCATCAGTTGTTGGATCTCTGCTGCCGCCTGGCCGCGGAGGGCCGCACGGTCCTCATCGTCGAGCAGAACGTATTCGCCGTCCTTAATCTTGCCCATCGGGTGTACGTGTTGAACAACGGTCATATGGTATTCGACGGCAGTCCGCAGGAACTTCGGGGCGATAAGGAGCTGATGCAGCTTCATCTGGGCGTGTAGCAGGGAAGGCGCCAGAGCTCGCGGCGCGCGGCGCCATTTGGATTCTCCTGGCAGCGCTCTCCAACACTCGGGCCGCAACAGGGTTGCAGCCGCTCTCGCCTGGTGAGCAAAGTGAAGTTAACTCCGCGCACTTGCAGGTTGTGTTCGCGGACGAACCGGCGACACCGCGCTTCGGTTCGTTGTTCTCGATGGTGCTCGGCTAAGGTCGATATCCACGCAGCACGCAGGGACTTGCGACCCAAGCATCTTCATTTTGAGGTAGAACACTTTCCGAGCCACTTGGCTCGGAAGTAGTGCTCTACTACATTGTTTTAGCGAGCATGACTTCCGCTCGGGTGATTCTAGCCGATCGGAAAATGCTCTAGCGTGGTATCAGTCAGTCGGTCAGATCGCGCTCTGCCAGTTGAAGCCAAGCTTCTCCCAATAGCCGGGCTTGTACGTGTTGGTGACCTCGATCGAGGTGATCCATTTCGGGTTCTTGAAGCCGAGCTTAGTCGAGGTGCGCAGCCGCAGCGGATAGCCAAAGGGGTCGGGCAGCGTCTCGCCCGCATACCGCGTGGCCAGCAAGGTCTGCGGGTGCAGCGCGGTCGCCATGTCGATGCTGCTGGGGTAGTCGTCGGCGGTCTGGAACAAGACATACTTGGCGCGCAGGTCAGCGCCGGCTCGTTCGAGCAGGCTGCGCAGCGTGGGGCCGGACCACTGGCCGATATAGTCCCAGCCTTCGACGCAGATGTGACGAATGATCATCTCGCGTTGCGGCAGCGCGGCGATGGCCTGCCTCGTCCAGGACGTGCGGTCGGTGACCAGCCCGGCGATCGCGAGCCGCCAGGTATTGCCGTCGACGGGTTTAACCTGCTCGATATCGTAGTAGGCGTTGAAGCGTGGGGGCTTGAGCACCTGGGATGCCGCGTATTCCGGAGCAAGCTTGTTCGGGTCGAAGATGGCGGCCTGCACGCGGTCGTTCCAGGCGGAGATGGCACGCAGTGCCTGGCCGACGGCCGTACTGTCCGAGACGTCGCAGCCGGTGAGCAGGGTCAACGCGCCGAGCGAGAGGCCACCGCGGATCAGGCCGCGGCGTTGCAGATCGCGGATCAGTGGACCGTGGTCGTCCAGCACCGCCGGGTCGGGCGTGCGGAGCGGGCGGAAGAGGGACCTCATCGGGCTAGTCTCCGGCCCAGGCGGGGGCCGCCGGTGAGCATGGCCCAGAGCGTGCTGGGCACCAGCACGGCGAGGGCGACGTGAACCACCAGGAAGCCGACGATGATCGACATGCCGATGAAGTGCACGATGCGCGCGCCCTGGAAGCTGCCGAACAGCGCGGTGAGCCCCGAGAACTGCACCGGCTTCCAGATCGCCAGGCCAGTGACCACCTGCATGATCCCCGCCAGGATAACCACGATGTAGAGCAGCTTCTGCACCGCGTTGTAGACGGTGATGTCCTCGTGCGCGATGTGCAGGTGCAGGGTCTCGCGCACCGTCTGGATGATCTCGCCCACGCGGATCGGCAGCAGGCGCTGGCGGAAGCGGCCGGTGGCGACGCCGTAGACCAGGTACGTGATTCCGTTCAGCACCAGTAGCCACATTGCGGCGAAATGCCACAGCAGGTGCTCGGCCGCCCATCCGCCGATGAGCATCCACTGCGGAAAGTGCAGGCCGAGGATGATGACGGAATCGTTGTAGATGCCCCAGCCGGAGCCGATCATGACGATCATCGCCACCGCGTTGACCCAGTGCATGATCCGCACCGGCCAGGGGTGCAGCCGGCGGCCGGCGGGCACCGTTGTGGCCTCGCCCGGCATGGTTGCAGCGCTCATGGACGTCCTCGCCTCGTTACGGATCCCATGACTAGCACCACGCCGATCAATGCTCCGCTGAATTTG
>JAABUQ010010885.1_pt1 | contig 11804 bp, 9 predicted proteins | sample 5560001 | NCBI WGS metagenome assembly JAABUQ01 (sample SAMN10711888, study PRJNA513371) | rock metagenome | isolation source: Antarctica rocks | place: Antarctica: Victoria Land, Finger Mt nord | collected 2015-12-18
TCGCGGTTGCGGAAGCCCAGCGGGAGGTGACTGAACGAACACAGCGCTTGGAGCAGGGCGAGCACCCGCGGATCAGTCAGCCGAAGACCAGCCACGCGCCGGCGGCCCGTGCCGAGGGGCCGCTGGATGCGATCCACCAGGGGTGTGGACACAGCGAAACTGTGGCTGAGACGTTCTGTCTCCAGGAGGCGCTCGTTCATCCTGCGGCCGGCCTCGCGCAGGTGCGGCAGCGTCTCGAGGCCCTTGGTCCGCTGCACATCAGTCGGGTCATTGAAGGTCGTCTCGGTGCGGATGCCGCAGCCTTTGAAATACTGCTTGAGGTCGGAGTGCTTGAAGCTCACGTGGAGCGTGGGCGTGACCCCAGCGGTGATGATGCGTGTGCGGTAGCCGCGTGTGGGTGGTGGCGTGGCACGCGTCAGACGGGTGGGAAAGAGCAGACTGACTCGGTCGGGACGACCCAGATCCAGATTTTCGCGCAGGATCGCTTCGAACCAACGCCGACCGTAGACGGGCTCGCGGAAGATCTGGGTCAGGCTCACCTCGACCTGCCACAGGCTCAGCCGATGCCGATACCCGGCCGCACGATCGACTGACGTCAGCGGCCAGGGGAGACGATCAACCCAACGCTGGAAGAACGTCTGCACGTCGCTCGGCCCCAGCGCGTCGCACACGGCTTGCAAGCGAGCCGGGTTCTCGCACCAGCGAAAGCCGTTGTCGAGCGCTTCGAAGGCCACACCTGCTCGGCGAAGCTGCTGTTGCGCCCAGTGGTGGCCGTTCAGACACAGGCGCACCGGGTAGGGCAGATAGGTGCCGACCTTGACAAAGGCCGGGCCCCACTCGGCGTCCTGCACGTAAAAGTAGATCTGGTTGACGGCCACCGACTGGCGGCTAAAGTCAAAGGAAACGCCGCCGCTCTCGGCCACGACCTTGCGGGCTTTGAAGGACGTCGCCTTTTCCTGAGCGATGCCGATGAACACGACGCCGTCGTCAACCTTCGAGTACCTTCGATACTGGGCGGCGAGCGTGTCTTTCCGTTGACCACGTTGGAAATGGATCAACGGCACCTCGTGCTCGACGGCGAACGTCTGCACAGACTGGACGAAGCGATCGTGCAACGGACCGAACAGGGCCGGTGACGCGATCGGCTTCCCCAGATGTTCCCGACAGAAGCGCACCAGTTGGCCGGGCGCCTGGAGCGTCGGCACATAGCCGTTCAAATACAGTCGGTCCAAACACTCAATGGACAGAGCGACGTGATCGTCCATAATGGAGCCGAGGCTGGCGGCGACCATGGGGGATCCTCCCGCAAGGGTGGTGTGTACACCCTCATCGTGCCACCCCAGCTATTCCGGCGGGTCGGTCCGCAAGGGCCGGCCCCCGGCCAAAGTCGCTCCACCAAACCCTCTGGATCAGCCCACTCGTAGGTTTGAGGGCGCAGCCTTCGCTAGCAACCATCGCCGGCTTTCAGTATTTTCTGACCGCGTATGTCATTTACCAGAACACTGCCGGGCCGAACAACTCGGCGCTGTTTTACATGATGAATCTCTACAAAGAGGCGTTCGTCTACTACAACATGGGCTATGCGTCGGCCCTGGCGTGGGGGATGTTCATCGTCGGACTGTCCGTGACCATTGCCCTGTTCGCCACTGCTCGACGCTGGGTGTACTACGCCGGCGGGGACAACTAGGGTGGCCGCCCTCACAGGGGTAGCCTCAGAGCGGCGGGCGGGCGCGGTGACCGCGGCGCCGGTCCTGTCGCGGCAGCTGCGCGGCTTGATGCTCATGGGCACGGTCAGCCTGTTCGCGGTGATGCTCCTGTCCGTGTATCTCATGCCACTTGCCTACGCAGCGGCCCTGTCGGTGCGCGGCGCGAGCGTCGAAGCAGGCCAGCCGCTCTGGCCGTCGGACCCGGCTCAGTTCACGTACGCCGGGCAGGCGTACGATCTGTACAACGTTCCGCTCAACGGCAGCGTCCGCCGACTGGCATTGTTCAAAGCCGGCCGCGAGGCAAGCACCTTCATCGATCCACAGGCCCCGACGCAGCCTATCGAGTGGCAGGGCCGCTGGCGCACGCTGGACCGGGTGTGGAACTTCAGCCCGCACTGGTCGAATTTTGGCGAGGCCTGGAAGATCACCAATTTCGGCCGGTTGTTCTTCAACACGGTTGCTATTGCGCTCATCGGCACCGTCGGGGCCGTGAGCTCCGCGGTGATCGTGGCGTATGGATTTTCTCGTTTCCGGATTCCGGGCAAGACGATCCTGTTCACGATCCTCGTCGGCACCATCATCCTGCCGCAGCAAGTCACCATCGTGCCGACGTACGCTCTGTTCACCAGCATTGGCTGGGTTGGCACGTGGCTGCCGCTGCTGGTGCCGCACTTCTTCGGCAACGCCTACAACGTGTTTCTGCTGCGCCAATTCTTCATGAGCATCCCCCGAGACATGGACGAAGCGGCCATGATCGACGGCGCAGGGCCGTTCCGAACGCTGATCTCGGTCATTGTGCCGCAGGCCTGGCCAGCCATTACGGCCGTGTGTCTGTTCCACTTCTTCTTTGCCTGGAACGATTTTCTGGCTCCGCTGGTGTACCTGGTCGGCCACGAGGAGCTGTGGCCGATCTCCGTTGGCATGTCGTACTTCGCCGGTCAGTACACGCAGCTGCCGCACCTGATCCAGGCCACTGCGCTCATGGCCCTGGCCCTGCCGGTGACGATTTTCGTGCTTGCGCAGCGCGTGTTCGTGCAGGGCGTGGTGGTGACTGGCGTTGACAAGTAGCGCTCACCCGAACGGCTCTTAGGAGTTCGGCGGCACGGGTATGTCGGCAGTCACGAGATCCGGTCCTATGCCTCGGATGGCTGGCGCCGGGATCATGACGGTCGTGCCGCCCACGCCCAGGATGCCGCCTCGATGTGCCTCCAACTCGGTGAGCGCGCCGCTGGCTTGATCGATGAGTGCCTCTTGCACGTCGCCGACGTGGGTGCCCTCGCCGGTCACGACCTTCAGCCCCACGAGATCGCCCAGACCGCGCAGAACGTTGCCCGCGCTGCCGGGGGCAGCGGCTGCCTGGGCCGCAGTCTCACTTTCGACGGTCACCGCATCGACGCCGATGCTGCGGACAGCGCTGAACGGCAAGATCGACCGGCCGCCAGTGGTCGTCAGCGCGAGCGCGGACACCCGTAGCGCGGCAGTATCGAAGAGCACGTCCTCGACGCGACCGACGCGCACCCCGTCGGACATACTGACGACGGTCATTCCCTTGAGCGCAGTTGCTTTCATCTCGCTCTCCTGATTCCTTGCAAACGAGCGTACACCGACCGGTTCACTCCCCCCGGCTCGTGGGCGACCCGGCCTTAGGGAGTTCGGCCGAAAAGTGCATTTCACACGCCAAAGGGTGTCCGAACTCCGTTCAAACAGATTGCCTGGAGGGGCGACTCCGCGGCAGAAGACTTTCGGCCGCCCCTCTAGGGACCTGAACGCCAGTCCAGTGCGGTTCGCGCTTGTCCAGGAAGGCGGTGATGCCTTCCTGGGCGTCAGCCATCTGAGCGTTCATGGTCATCACGTCGCGGGTGTGCTCGTAGGCCGCATGCTGGTCGGTTTCGATCTGGGCGTAGAACGCCCGCTTGCCAATGCCGACGACCAGCGGACTCGCGCTGACGATCTGCTGGGCTACGTGGCGGCAATGCTCCTCGAGCTCGGCGGCCGGCACGGCAGCGTTGATCAGGCCCCACTCCGCGGCGGTATGCGCGTCGATGCGGTCGCCCGTCAAGAGCATCTGGAGCGCACGTTTGCGGCCGATGGCGCGACTCACGGCTACCATCGGCGTCGAGCAGAACAGGCCAATCCGCACGCCCGGCGTACCGAAGGACGCGCCCTCGTCGGCATAGGCGAGGTCGCACGATGCCACCAGCTGGCAGCCAGCCGCGGTGGCCACGCCCCGAACCATGCCAATGACCGGCTGCGGAATACGCTGGATCGTCGTCATCAGCTCGACGCACTGGTCGAAGATACGCTCATAGTCGCGCGTCGAGCGGTCGACCAGCTCGACGAGGTCATGGCCAGCGGAAAATACCGGGCCGTTGGCATTCAGGACGACGACGCTCACGTCGCTGCGCTGGCCGATGTCAGCCAGCGCGCAGGTCAGCTGGTGCATCAGCTCCAGGGACAACGCGTTCCGTTTTTCGGGGCGGTTGAGGGTGAGGGTGGCGATGCGGTCCGCCTGGTTGACGTCGATGTTGAGCATGGTGCGCTCCTGGAGCAGGGTTGAGAAGAGCTGTCTTTTAGACATCCACCAGAACGCCGGGGTTCATGATCCCGGGTGGATCGAGGGTGCGGCGGGCGGCGCGGTAGGCTTCGGCGAACAGAGGCGGGCGCTCCTGGTCGTACCATGGCCGGTGGTAGCGTCCGATCGCGTGGTGGTGGGTGATCGTGCCGCCGGCGGCAAGCAGAGCGTCGGAGGCGGCAGCTTTGATCTCGGCCCACTGCTCGAGCTCCGCTCCCGGCCGGCCGTCCGCCAGAACCGTGTAGTACGGCGCCGGGCCGTCGGGATACAGGTAGGCGAACCGGCACGAGACCATGCCGCGCCCACACACGCGTTTGACGGCTGCCTGGGTTGCCTGCATGACCGCGGCGTGCAACGCAGGGAACTGATCCCAGGTGACCGCCGTCTCGAACGTCTCCATAATCAGTCCCAGGCGAACGAATGCGTCGTGACGGTGGCCGCCGGCCATGAACGCGTTGCGCCACGCGCCGGATGCACCGCGGTGGGCTGCGTCCGCGGCGGTGCTGGTCCCGGACAGCTCGACTGGCGAGCTGCCATGGAACTCTTCGCAGAGCTCGACCGCACGTGAGAACCAAGCGTCGAGTGGGTGGTCGGCGGACTCGAAGGTGACGATCAGTAAGCTCCGCGTGCCATCACCCGCAGAGCTGAAGAGCGCTTCCCGCTGATCCAGCAACCGGCAATTCGCTGGCCACAAACCACTCTGGGCAATCGCTCGCGCGGCGCCCCAGGCGTCCTCGAATCGCTCGAACTCGAACGGTGCCGAAGCCCGGAATCGAGGCCGGTCCTGGAGCCGCATCCATGCCGCGGTGATGATGCCAAGCGTGCCCTCGGACCCGATCAGGAGCCGGGCGGGGTCGGGCCCGGCGCCTGAGCCTGGCAACCGGCGCGTTGCGTAGGCCCCGCGCGGCGTGATCGCGCGGACACTCTCCACGAGCTCATCAATATGCGTGAACAGGGTGGCGTAATGCCCACCGGAGCGCGTAGCGATCCAGCCGCCGAGCGTCGACATCTCGTACGACTGTGGGAAGTGCCGCAGGGTGAGACCGTGCGGCTTCAGCTGCTCCTCCAGGTGCGGGCCAAAGACGCCGGCCTGGATGAGCGCAGTGCGTGAAGCGCGATCGACCTCCAGCACCCGGTTGAGGTGGCGGAGGTCGACGCTAACCGTCCCGGCATACCCCGCGCCAACGTCTGGCTCGATGCCACGCACAACTGAGGAGCCGCCGCCGAAGGGGATCGCCGCGGCTTTCACTTCAGCGCACCAGGCAAGGACGCGTTCTACCTCCGGCTCATCCGCCGGGTACATGATGAGGTCCGGGGCATTCCGGTAGTCGCCTCGCATGCCGCGGACCAGGTCAGCGTAGGACTTGCCGAGCGTATGCACCGCTCGCTCGCGACGGTCCTGCGAACAGAGGTGTTCCAACTCGGAGGGGAGAGCTAGCTTCGCGTCGGGGATGGTCAGTGAAGCCAGGGATGGCGGCTCGACGAGCTCACGCGGCTGGACGCCGAACCGCCCTTGCATCTCGCGCCCGAGGTGCTCGACCTCTGCGTCCGAGAGCCCCTCACCCGTATAGCCCCAGCCCCAGAACTTCCGCTCGCGCTCCGCGGCCACCTGGGTCATGCCTGGCCTTTACGTTAGGAGCTGAGTGCGGCGAGACCGCGCTGCTTGATCTCGCCCTCGATGTCGAGGTGGCCACCTTTGCGCGTGTCCCATTCGGCCTCGGGCACCTGCCACATCACCTCGAACTCGTTGCCGTCTAGGTCCTGCCCGTACAGGCTCAGGCTGGCGCCATGATCGTTGACGCCGACCAGCGCATTGGCCTGGGCCAGGGCGTCGCGGACCTGAGCCAATTCGGGCAACGTCTCGACTTCCCAGGCCAGGTGGTAGAGGCCGACGCGCTCGCCACGCGTGGGTTGAGCGGCGTCCGGCCCGATGCTGAACAGGCCAAGATCGTGGTTGTTGTCGGTGGTGGCGTTGGTGCGCAGGAAGTACGCCCGATCGCCCATGTTCTGGTAGACGACGAAGCCGAGCACGTCCTGGTAGAAACGCGCGGCGCGCTGGGCGTCGCGTACGTAGAGGACGGCGTGATTGAGGCGTTTGATCTGGAACATAGCTGGTAGGGTGTGTAACCCTTCGAATGGTGTCACTATTCCGCGGCGACCTGGCTCACCCGTATCGACGGCAAGCCGTAAAAACGGGACACACACGGGTTCGGGTAAAGGCCGGGATCGGATCCCAGGAATTCGAAGCCGAAGTGTGCAGGAAGGGTGCGATCTAGAACGGCAGGTCCGCCGATGCTCGCATCAGCGCGTAGGGTCGCGTCGAGCGCGTCCCAGTCCGCGGCGTAGGCAGCGTCCCCGGGTACCAACGCGAGTGCGTCCCGTGCAGCCGGCAGGGGTGCCACGGCTGCGAGCAGCAGCACCGCCCACCACGCTGAGCGCCACATCCCCGCCTGGTTTCGCAGTCCCAGACGCTCGGCTGTTTCGCCAAGCGCTCGACCGGCGAGGTAGCCGGTAGTGGCCAGAGTAATCGCGACCATCCATACGGCCACGAACTGGGCTCGCTCGGGCACATCCCATTGCTGGGCGAAGTACCCGGGCACACTCGCGGCAATCAAGACGACCCACCCGCACACGAGCCTGGCGGCGATCGTGGCGACATACCAGGACCACCTCCGTCGGGCGTGGGGTGCTCTGTCCGCGAGCCGCGCGAAGACGCCCCAGCCCAGGCTGAGCACGAGCAGAAGCAGCACGGCCGGCCGGGCGCGGAATTGGACCGCCCGTGCGAAGAGTCCGACGAAATCTACGCTGGCACGCAACGCCAGCGGCAGCTCAGACGGTGGGTGCACGCTGCCGGTGACGGTCGCCTCGTGCACATAGTTGCCTGGCGCGATGACCACGATCACGGCCGAGATGACGCTAGCCATCAGGCCGCCCACAAGCAGCGTCCGTAGCGCCTGGTGCCGCTCCGACCTGAGCAGGAGCAGCGCCCAGAACGTGGCCAGTCCCAGGAGCGTGAGTTGAACGGCCAGCGACACTTCCGATAACCCCCCGGTTATGCACAGGAAGGCTCCACTGCCGAACATCTCCAGACGAGAAGGCCGCCCTGATGCACGCGCGAGGACCCGCCGAATGAGCCAGCCGGCGTACCCGGTCATGAGCACGATCGGCAGAAGATAGGTCAGCATGCCAGTCATCCAGTAGAGCGACTGGTCCAGCCGTGGCGCTCCGCTGAGGCACACCAGGATGACCGCCGCTGCCAACCGCGGCTGAGCCCATGGGTGCTGGCCAGCGCTGAAGTCTGGCCACTGGCAGCAGGGTCCAGGCTCCCACACACACCCAGACCGAGATGGCGATCGCGGGCAACACCTGGACGACTCTGGGTCCGGCGTATTCGACCAGGCCGACGACGAAGTAAAAGGTCACGCGGCCGGACCAGAACTGGTACCAGTACAGTTGAGCGCCGAAGAATCCGTCGGCGCGCTGAAGCCCGGCGGTGCAGTAGTCGTCGGCCGTGTACGGCGAGAACCAGCCGCGATAAGCGTACGCGCATAGTGCCCCGAGCAGGGTGAGCGGCAGTACTCCGAGGCTCACGATCTTCACCGAGCCTCCACCCTAGCAGGTGAGCCCTGTCAGCCGAGAGGCAGACGAAGTAGCTGGCAGGCGGTCTGCCGAAGTAAGCTGGTCGGATGCGGATTGCTCAGGTGGCGCCACCCTTCGAGACAGTCCCACCCTTGCGCTACGGCGGCACGGAGCGGGTCATCGCCACACTGACCGACGAGCTGGTGCGGCGCGGACACGAAGTAACGCTCTTCGCCGCCGGTGGCTCCACTACGTCGGCGCGACTGGTGCCCACCGTGGAACGGGCGCTGTGGCACCAGCAGCCCCGGCCGCGGGATTTCAATCCATACTGGGCAGTGACGCTCGGCCAAGTCTGGCGACACATGGAAGAATTCGACGTCGTCCACAGCCATCTCGACTTCTTCGGCTATCCGATGGCCCGGGCCAGCGTCCGTCCGGTCGTGACCACGCTCCACGGGCGATTGGACCTGCCCGATCTGCCGCCTCTGTATCGGCATTTCAGCGACATACCGCTGGTCTCAATCAGCGACGCGCAGCGTGCACCGGTGCCGGACGCAAACTGGGCTGCCACCATTTACCACGGCATCGAGGTGAACGACTTCACGTTCAATCCGCACATGGGCGGCTACCTGGCATTTCTCGGACGCATCTCGTCGGAGAAGGGTCTGGACACCGCCATTCGCGTGGCTCGTCGAGCGGGTGTGCCGTTGTTGATCGGCGCGCGGATGCCGCTGCCTTACCTGCAGGATCCAAACGTTCGGGCCGACTGGGAGTACTGGGAGAACGAGGTCCAGCCGCTCATCGAGAGCAATCAGGTGGAGCTACTCGGGCAATTGACTGACAAGGACAAGGCTGAGCTGTTGCGCAACGCGGCAGCGCTGTTGTTCCCGATCCGGTGGCCTGAGCCGTTCGGGCTGGTCATGGTCGAAGCATTGGCCTGCGGCACACCCGTCCTGGCGCTCCGTAATGGAAGCGTCCCGGAGGTCGTCGAAGACGGGGTCACCGGGTTCATTTGCGACACCGAGGACGAGCTGGTCGATGCCGTGACACGTGTCGCTGACCTGGATCGTGGCCGCTGCCGTTCGGAAGCCACGCGGCGTTTTTCGTCGGCAGCGATGACCGATGCCTACGAGCAGGTGTACAAGCGCGTGGTGAAGGCGCATTCGTCGCGGGCTCGCTTTGCTGCTGCCTGACAGCGGCACCATACTTGCGGTCAGGCTCGGGTGGACATGCTGTCTTGGTAGTCGTTGCGCAGTCCGGACAACCGGCGCGCATCGACGCAATCATCTTTGACGTCGACGGGGTGCTCATAGCCTCGCCCCACGAGCGGGCGTGGCGGGAAGCGCTGGCCGAGTTGATGGCCAGTGACCGTCAGACCAGCACCACCGCCACGACCTACACTGCCGCGGCCTTCACCAGTGCGGTGTACCAGGAGGTTGTCGCCGGCAAGCCCCGCCTGGATGGTGCCACCGCGCTTGTCGAATACTTCGGGTTGCCGCGGGCGGCTCAACGTGCCGTGGAGCTGGCCCGTCGCAAACAGGACATCGTCGATGCACTGATCGAGCGAGGCGATTTCGAGGCGTTTCAAGACGGGCTCCGACTGGTGGTTGCACTGCGCGCGCGGGGCGTGCGCCTGGGGGTGGCGTCATCTTCGAAGAACGCCGATCGATTCCTGGAGCGCGTGCAGCTCAACAGCCGACAGACGCTGCGGGACGCCTTCGACGCGAATGTGAGCGGGCGCGATCTGGCGCGGGGTAAGCCCTACCCGGACATCTTCCTGCTGGCAGCGCAGGAGCTGGACCTCCCGCCGGCGCGCTGCGTCGTGGTCGAGGATGCAACCTCAGGCATCCAGGCCGCCAGAGCAGCCGGCATGCTCGGCCTGGGTGTCGCGCGGCTGGACGATGCGGATCTGCTCAGAGCGGCGCGGGCGGATCTGGTAGTCACCAGTCTCGACATGGTTGTGGTGGACGCCCTTGTCGACGGTCGCCTCGAGAGCAGTTACGGGCACCAGTCTCCAATTGGGGCTCGCGGGAAGTAGCGGACCATGAGTGACAACGCGACGCAGACCGACGCCACGCAAGCGCTCTGGCCCAGGAGCGCTCTGGAGGCTACGGCCGATCGGGCCTGGGTGCTTGAAGAGCATGGCTATACGCCTGCCCGTGAGACGGGGGTTGAATCCCGTTTCGCGGTCAGCAACGGCTTTCTGGGGGTTCGCGGCGCGCGCGCGGCCAGCCGCGGACCGACATGGGTCTCGTGGCTGCACCATCTGAGCTGGGCATCCTGGCCGCGCACATTCGTGGCTGGCCTGTTCGACACACCCAACACCGAGCCGGCAGTACCAGCCCTGGTGCCAGCACCGGACTGGCTGCGCTTTCGGATCACGGTCGACGGCTCGCCATTGTTGCTCCGCTCTGGTGAGCTGCTGGCCCATCGGCGCACCCTCGACATGCACCGCGCTGGCCTGCTGGTGGAGTGGCGGCACCGCGACCCGGGCGGACGGAGCATGCGGCTGCGCGCTTTGCGAGCAGTCTCGTTAGCCGACCGCAGTCTGGGCATTCAGCTCGTGCAGTTCGAGATCGATCAACCCGGCCAGGTGGCCTTCGAGGCATGGCTCGAGGTCGCCAACGCCGGACTCGACGTGGTTCAGATCCAGCCCAGCCTCGGCGTCTGGCGCACGGCCGAGTCTGGAAAGCGTCTGGCAGTTGCCAGTGCTGCCGAGCTGCGTGCAGGAGACGCTGTCCGGGAGCCCACTGGCCAGGTGCACCTGACGCGCATCTGGAGCTGGGACGCGGAACCCAGTCAGGTGATCACGTTCTGGCGCCTGGTCAGCTTTGCGCGCGCAGAAAAGGACGAGCAATCGCCGGCCCTGCTGGCGCAGAAGTCGCTGGCACGGGCACTCGCGTCGGGCCCGCAGCAGGTGCTGGAGGCTCACGAGCAGGCCTGGGCGCAACGCTGGGCGGCAAGCGACGTTCAGGTCGAGGGCGACGCGTACGCCCAACGGGCGCTCCGCTTCGCAATTTACCATCTCAACAGCGCTGTAAATCCGGATGACGAACACGTGTCCATCGGCGCCCGGGCGCTGACCGGCGACGCGTATCTCGGGCACGTCTTCTGGGACACCGAGAACTATCTGCTGCCGTTCTACACGTTCACCTGGCCCGCCGCTGCTCGGGCGCTGTTGATGTATCGCTATCACACGCTGCCGGCCGCGCGCGCCAAGGCTGCGCGGTTGGGCTACGCCGGTGCGCTGTACGCCTGGGAGTCAGCGGACACCGGCGAGGAGACCACGCCCGACATGATCGTTGGGCCAGATGGGCGCTCCATCGTAGTCCTGTCCGGCACGCTGGAGCAGCACATCAGCGCCGATATCGCCTACGCCGTGTGGCAGTACTGGCGGGCCACAGCGGATGTGGCGTTTTTGCTCGAAGCCGGCGCGGAGATGCTGCTGGACACAGCCCGCTTCTGGGCGTCCCGAGCGGAGCTGGAGGCGGACCGGCAGTACCACATCCGAGACGTCATCGGACCGGACGAGTACCACGAGCACATCGACGATAATGCGTTTACGAATATGATGGCCCAGTGGAACCTGGAGCGGGGGTTGGACACCGCGGCGTTGCTTGCCGACCGTTGGCCGGAGCACTGGCAGGCACTGAGTAGTCGGCTTGGCTTGAAAGAAGACGAGCTGGTGCAGTGGCGCGACGTGGCGTCTCGACTGGTGGATGGCATCGACCCGGCCAGCGGGCAGATCGAGCAGTTCGCCGGCTACTTCGGCCTCGAGGACATCGACCTGAGCCAGTACGCGGGTCGGACCGTACCCATGGACGTGGTGCTGGGACGCGACCGAACCCAGGCTTCCCAGGTCGTCAAGCAGGCAGACGTGGTCATGCTGCAGGCGCTGCTGCCGGAACGCTTCGAGCCACGGGCTCATGCGCTGAACTTCCGCTACT
>JAABUQ010010886.1_pt1 | contig 11804 bp, 12 predicted proteins | sample 5560001 | NCBI WGS metagenome assembly JAABUQ01 (sample SAMN10711888, study PRJNA513371) | rock metagenome | isolation source: Antarctica rocks | place: Antarctica: Victoria Land, Finger Mt nord | collected 2015-12-18
CGGCGGTGCTGGTCTCCAGGCTCTCGATGTGGCGACGCAGCGTGCTGGTGGGGGCGACGCCGAGCAGGTAGTCAACCTTGTTCGCCCGGCACCAACTCAGCACCTCAGGCGCGCAGTAGTGGCTGTCGGCCCGCAGCAGGATCTCGGCCCGGGGCCAGTTGGCGCGGAGCTGGCGCACAAGGCGGGGCAGAAAGGCGCGGATTTCGCGCCCACTTGGCCGCTTGGCCGGGCGCAGCACGGCGGTGACGAAGCGGCCCTCGCCGTCGAACACCACGATGGGCTGGAAGCCATACTCGTCGTGGTGCGCGTTGAACAAGCGCAGTTGCTGCCCGCCGTGCACGGCATCGAACGTGTCGTCCACGTCCAGCACGATCCGGCGCGGCACCTGGCGGAACGACGCGCAGTAAAGGTCAACCATGGCCCGCCCCATGCGCAGCAGCGTGCGCGTGCCGGGCAGGTTCTCCAGGCGCGAGATCGTCGGCTGCGAGCACAACGCCGTCTCGCCTTCAAGCCGCGCCATGGCCAGCTTGAACATCGGGTCCGTGCGCAACCGGTCCGCGTCGTTGCCGTCCTCGTAGCCGGCCGCGATCATCAGCAGGCGAAAGCGGATGATCTCGTCGAGCCCATGCACGACGCGCTCCGGGTCGCGCGGGTCCGCAATGCAGGCCGCCAGGCGTCCGGCCACGTCAAGGCGGCGCTCCACCTCACGCAGCACCAGCAGCCCACCATCGGATGAAAGTTGGCCACCGTCGAAACGGGCGATCACGGGCTTGCCGCCGACCGGTGACAGGCCGGGCAGCGAAGGGATAAGCTCAACTTTGGCGGGCATGGCGCTCCGGATCCGTAGAATTGGCTTCGAGAACCACATTCTACGCCGGATCAACAGCTTGTACCATGCCCGCCAACCCTCGTGAATTATTCAGGTTAATTTTTGCGTTGTTTAGGACGGGAACTCATTCGCTATTCACTCTGTTCCTGTGAACTCCTTGCGTCGCGCCAGATATCGTACAGCAAGACGGCGAGCCAGATCAGCAACAGGCCGAAGCTCCACCAGCGCAGGTAGGAGCCCCAGCCCCACATCAGCGTCCCGATCACCGACAACGAGAAACCGGCCTTGGCGGCGATGACGTCGAGCGGCAACCCACGGTCCGCCCGCTTTGCGTCGCCGTCGCCGAAGTGGTCCAGCTGCAGCAGTTCCGCGGCCCCGAGACGGATGTGGCGGCGGCCGGAGAGCGCCAGCCCAATGCTGGTCATCAACGAGCCCGCGCGCTCGAACAGGGCCCAATCTCCGGTCCGGTTCGCGTGCAGCGCTGCCGCAAGGGCGATGGCGTAAGCGGTTCCGGTCGCGGCGAGGAGGTAGAGCCGATGGCGCGCGCGCAGCAGCCGAGGTTCGAGACGGCCGACCCCACCTGCGCCGGTACGCGAGGGATCGGCCACGTCAATGTCCGCCGCCGCCGGCCGGCCCCGACCGGGGCCGGGCCAGGAACACGACGGCGAAGAGGCTGAGCAGGAGGGCCGCGCCGATGACGAAGTAGCAATCGGCGTAGGCCATCACAGAGGCGTCGCGGCGGACCCAATTGCCCATCGCGGCGATGGCCCGCGTCCGCGCGACCTCGGATCCGGCACCCTCTGTCCCGAAGCGGGCAGCGAGCGCCGCAATCCGCTCCTGTGTCACAAGGCCGTTGCGGGTCATGCGCTCGGCGATGACCGAGAAGTGGTACTGCTCGCGCATGGTGATCAGCGTGGACAGCGCGGCGATGCCGATGGAGCCGCCGAGGTTGCGCATGATGTTGAACAGCGCCGAGGCCGAGCCGGCCTCGGCGGGCGCGATCCCGGCCGTGGCCAGGCTCGCCAGCGGCGAAAGGATGAAGGGCTGGCCGAGCGCGCGCACCATCTGCGCCCAGCGCAGCTGCGGCCCGGCGGTGCCGGCACTCATGGACGTGTTCATGAAGCAGCTCGCGGCGAATACGGCGACGCCGAAGGCGATTAGTAGGCGCGGGTCGACCCAGCGCATGATCCGCGGCACGAAGGGGATGATGGCGAGCTGCGGCAAGCCCATCCACATAAACAGCTCGCCGATCTGCTGGGCGTTGTAGCCTTGCACCTGGCCGAGATAAAGCGGCAGCACGAATACGGAGCCGTAGAGGGCGAGGCCGGTGGCGAAGTTGACGGCGCAGGCCGAGGCGAGGCCGCGCCGGGCGAGCAAGCGAAGGTTGATGAACGGCTCTCTGCGCGTGAGTTCGACGGCGACGAAGGCGATCAGGAACAGCCCGGCGAGCCAGGCGCAGGTCTGGATGGTCGGGTCGCCGAACCAGTCCTTCCGTTCGCCCTCCTCCAGCACGTACTCGAGGCAGCCCAGGCCGACCGCCATGCAGGCGATGCCGAACCAGTCGCCGCCCCGGAGCCGCCCCAATTGCATCGGTTGCGGGTCAAGGCCGTGGCTGATCGCGGCGATCAGGATCAGTCCCGGCGGGATGTTGACGTAGAAGATCCAGTGCCAGCTCAAGGTCTCGGTCAGCCAGCCGCCCAGCGTCGGGCCGACCGCGGGTGCAAAGGTGGCGGTGAGCGAGAACAGGGCCGCGCCGACCGGACGCTTGGCTGGGAGCAGCTTGAGGAAGACGATGCTGAAGGCGGTCGGGATCATGACGCCGCCGGTGAAGCCCTGCGCGGCGCGGAAAAGGATCATCTGCGGCAGACTGGTCGCCATGCCGCACAGCACGGAAAAGGTGAGGAACAGGGCAGCGTTGGCGACGAGGTAGCGGCGCAGCGAGAACACGGGGCCGAAGAAGGCGGTGAGCGGAATGACCACGATCTCGGCGATCAGGTAGGCGGTGGAAATCCAGGAGCCCTCGTCCACTGAGGCGCCGAGTCCGCCCGCGATCTCCTTGAGGGAAGCATTGGTGATCTGGATATCGAGCACGGCCATGAAGGCGCCCAGCATGCCGCCGCACACCGCGATCCAGTCGCGCAGGCTGACCTGCCGTTCCGGGCCGGATAGGGTTTGCGACGACATTCCGCTCGGCCGCCCCGTGAACACCGAGGAGGACGCGAGCGGGCTCACCGGCGTGCCTCCCCCACGACCGCTGGGTGGTCCGCTGCCGGCTCGGCGCGGGTATCCACCCTGGCGCTGACCGAGAGGCCGGGGCGCAGGTGCGCGAGCAGCGAGTCCTCGGGGTCGAGGCGAACCCGCACCGGCACGCGCTGGACGATCTTGGTAAAGTTGCCGGTGGCGTTTTCGGGCGGCAGCAGGGCAAACTCGGCGCCCGTGCCTGGCGAGAAGCTGTCCACGGTACCTTTGAGCGCGTGGCCGGGGAAGGCGTCCACGGTGACCGCGACGCCCTGGCCAGGACGCATGCGGGCGAGCTGGGTCTCCTTGAAGTTGGCGACGAGGTAAAGGGCGCGGCCCATCGGCACGACGCTGAGCAGGCGCGTGCCAGGCTGGACGTATTGCCCAACCCGCACCGAGCGGTCGCCGACGGCGCCCTCTACCGGCGCCGCGAGTACCGTGTGGGAAAGGTCGAGCGCGGCCAGCTCCTCGGCGGCGCGGGACTGGTCCAATTGCGCCACTGCTTGTTCGCGCGTCGTGCGCAGGACGTCGACCTGCTGGGTGGCTGCCGCGAGCGCAGCCCGGCTGCGGGCCAATGCCGCTTGGCGACCGCGCAGGTCGCTGTCCGCAGATTGCGCGCGCTGCACGGTGCCGGCACCCGAGCGGAGGAGGGCTTGGTAGCGGCTCCAGTCCTCCTGGGCGAAGCGCAGCGCCGCATCAGCCGTGGCGACGTCGGCGGCTGCGGCCTCGATCGTCGAGTGCTGGAGGCCGAGCTGGGCGTCGAGGTTGCGCACCGCGGCCTGGGCCGCCGCCACGTTCGCCTGCGCTCGGTCGAGAGCGGCTCGGTTGTCGCGATCGTCGAGGCGCAGCAGCACCTCGCCCGCGCGCACGGGCTGGTTGTCGCCCACAAGCACCGCGGCAACGTAGCCCGCCACCTTGGGCGCGATGGTCACGACGTCGGCTTGGAGGTAGGCGTCGTCGGTCTCTTCCAGGAAACGCCCCGCCGTCCACCAGTGCCAGGCGTAGAGGCCGCCGATCGCGGCCAGCAACGGCAGCAGCAGCACCAGGACGGCACGGCGCCGCCGGCGACGGGCGCGGTCGGGGGCGGCTGCCTGGCCCGAGGAGGTGGGGGCCGCTGCCGTGCGCGCCTCCGTGACACCGCGACTGCTTCCGTCCGGGGGAGCGAAGACGGCGGTGAACCGGGCCCGACTCATGCGCGGGCGCCCGTTCGATTAGGCATGCCTACCATCAGCGCAGCGCGCGGGGGCGACGGGACCGGCTCGGCGCGGGCGCGCCAGCCTGCATCCCCGTCACGGCCTGCTCCCATGAGTTCGCGGCCATTCACGGCGCAGCGGAGCAGGGTGGCGACAGCCCCCAGCACGCCGCCGGTCGCGAGATGGGCCAGGCCGGCCCCGAGCAGCAGAGCCGCCAGGCGCGGCATGTCGGAGGCCAGCGGAACACTGCTGGTTTCGTGAAGGCCCTGGAACGATCCGCCCAGGTGCCGGACCTCGTCCGCGCCGTAGAGGGCGGCCCCTTTAAGGACCCATGACAGGGCGGACGGCAGGCCATACCCGCTGCCCTCGGAGACGCTCGCACATCCGCGAGGCAAACCAGGCATCATTTCGAACAGCCCATCCTGGGCGGCGAACGACGCGACTTGGTCGAAACCGCCCTCGGCGTGCTCGATCGCGGCGCTCGCCGCGATGCTGTTGATCCGCACGTGCCTGACCTCGGGGCAGTCGGCCAGGTGTGACGCGAGACCTTCGAAGAAGCGCTGATTGCCCTGCTTTGTGGGCACCAGCACGCGTGTCCGACGCGGGAGTTGGTGCGCGATGAAGGCATGCGAGGTCATACTCAGCCTCCCGCGGCATCGGTTGCCCCCTCCGGGGCGGCGCCATGCCGGACAGTCGGCGCGTCGCCGCAGGTGCGACCCTGGACGACGGTGCGCCCCTCGGCCAGGGCATGGCCGCAGGCCTCGCCCAGCACGCGCGCGTGCCCGCGCACGATCGCGTCGCCGTGCACCTTGCCCTCGACCCGTGCGTCGTCGGTGACCCGCGCCCGGCCGTAGACCTGGCCTTGGACGATGGCCCTGTCCGAGACCGCGGCCTGCTCGCATACCTGGCCATGGACTTGGGCGTCCTCGGTAACCCTGGCTTGGCCGAAGGCCTGCGCGTGCCGGTGAAGCCAGCAGTGGCCCTCCTGGCTGAGGTTCTCCTCTGCCTCGACGTAGCCGCCCTTGGTTCCATCGGACACGCGCTGGATGCGGCGCAGCGTAGCCCCGTGCACCCTGATCGTGTCATGGGGAAGCAGCACGTGTTTCATCGTGATCGCTCCATGTATCTCGCCGGAGATGGGCCCGCATCAAGTAGGCAAAGCTACTATAGGCATGCCTAATAGAGGCCGCAAGCCTGTAGTTCAGGCCAGATCGCGCTCGGCCATGATGCACCCCAGCTCGGCGGCGAACGCATCCCGCCGCGCCGGACCGAGGCAGGCGAAGAAGCGCTCCTGCGCGGCCGCGATGACCGGCAGGGCGGCCTCGAACGCTGCCCGGCCGGACGCGGTGAGGGCGATCCCGTTCGCCCGCGGGTCGTCCGGGTGCGGCGAGCGCGCGACCAGGCCACGCTCCTCGAGCGAGCGCAGCACCCGCGAGACCATCATCTTCTCGAAATGGGTGAACTCGACCAGGCCGGCCTGCGACGGCCGCTGTCCCTGCCCCTCAAACCAGGCGACGGTCAGCAGCAGGACGAACTGGATGTGGGTGAGGCCGAGCGGGCCGAGCGCGTGCTCCAGAAAGCGCTGCCAAGCGTGGTGCACATGCCAGAGCCGGTATCCCAGGAAGTCGCTGGGATGGGGGGGGCTGGATTCCAGCCCCAGCCAGCCGGTCGGGCGTGGCGACCGGCGCGGGATTGGTCGGGTGTCGCGCTGCAGAGGTGTAGGCATGGCTATCATATGCGCTGCCTGTCCCCCGTTGTGTAGGGCTTTGCACCGCCGCTGCGCATCAGCATCGAGGCCGCGCGTGCCTTGGCGGCTCACCGTCGGACGGAGTGCTGCAACACAGTCACGATCTTGGCGCAGATGACCGCTGAGAACGCCGACAACAAACCAAATCGCGAGAACCGGGTGATGGAACTTGGTCGGTGGAGAATGATTAGTCATCGAACTGATGTCAGTTTCGAGTGGCCACGCAACGGTGTTCACATGCTTCCTCGCAGGCTGATTCTTGTGGGCGCATATTCGACGAGGTCGCCGCACGCGAAGCGGGTGGGAGGGAGAAGGCATTTGCTGGTCGTGGCGCACGCATCGACCATGACCGTTGTCCGACGGGGTAGGCCGGGTGCTGACAACATTGCGAGCCGCCCGGCCATCCCTTGCCAGGTCAGAGTGCGGCGATCGTCTGCACTTCGACGAGGAACTCCTCGCGTACGAGGTGATCGACCATGAGGAGCGTGTTGGGCGGGTACTTGCCGTTTGGGAACAAGCGCGGAAACTCGCGCTTGCGGAACTGCATAAACGAGGCTAGCAGAGGGTGTGCCGAGATGTCTGACGACAAGCTCTTTCGAATGACCCTCAAGGCGGCCAAGCCGGTGGCATGGTCCCTGCCCGTCGTGTTGAGTGCAGTGATCTACCGCGTCATCGCAACCAAGATCCCCGAGGCAGACCAAAGCACAGTCCTATTTGTGGGGGTGAGCTGCATCTTCCTAATTCCAGTGTTTTTCCGGTTTGGTGCCTACAGCCCGCCGTTTCAGCGCCGCCCCTAGCTTTCCCTAGCAGCTTGGCATTTGCTGCGCTAACCTCCTTGATGGGTTGCATAAACCCGCTGAGGCGCTCGGTTCTTCCGGTTCGCCTCGGCGCCCGGATGTTCTGTCGCGCCTCCAATCAACAACATTGGAGGAACCCAAGATGAAACACTCGGATGCAATTCGCAGCCTGGTTGAGTCCCAGATGGACGACACCAGGGCCAGGCAGTTCGTGGAGGTGCTCGAAACTCTGTTCACTGATGAGATTGGCGCGTGCCAGGAAGCTCTCGATGAGCTTCGTACGGCCCAGGAACAATCGCGCATTGAGTTTGAAAAACTCCGTGCGGACTACGAGAAACTCCGGGCCGATGTCACGACCTCGGTTGGGACACTTCGGGTTGAGACAACGAGATCGGCCTCTTCAATAGAGAGTTCGGTCCTCAATCTCTACATCGAGTTGAACACCAGGTTGCACGATCAGACCCGCTATGTGGTCCAGCTCGTGCTAGGTCTAGTCGCACTAGCGAGTGCAGCAAGTGCCAGCATCGCTTTCGTCCTTGCCCATCACTAGTCACCCTTTGATAGGACGTGACTAGCAAAGAGAGTGAACCTTTGGGTTCACTCTCTTTTCCATATCAGCCAGTCGTTGACCGGTCAGCCGTGACTTTCGACGACAATTGGTAGCTTTCAGAGGTGGCCTACCTCCTGAAGCTGGTCGTCAGTGGTTTTGGCCGGTCGGTGCTGACCCGGTAGTAGGCAACAAAGGCTGAGGTCACGGGCCGCTCCTGCCCAGGTGTATGCAATCTATCTCTGGGGACACTGGTGGCGAATTCGGGAGCTTGCCGGGTCTGGCGGCGTTGAGCGGTTTTCAGCCTGGAGTCTGGCCATGTCGCTTCGCCCGCAGCAGCCGATCCCGCCCGTGCCCGATGACACCGCCCGTGTCGCCCGTGCCGCGTTCCGCCGTGGCAACGCCTGTCTGGTTCTGCGCGACCGGCTTGGCACCTTGTTCACTGACGCCGACTTCGCCGACCTCTATCCCAAACGTGGGCAGCCGGCCTATGCGCCGTGGCGGCTTGCGCTGGTGACGCTGATGCAGTTCCGCGAAGGGCTGAGCGACCGGGAGGCGGCGGACGCGGTGCGTGCCCGGATCGATTGGAAGTACCTGTTGGCCCTCGACCTGGCCGACCCGGGCTTTGACCGCAGCGTGCTGTGCGAGTTCCGCGGCAGGCTGCTGGGCAACGCGGCCGTGGACCGACTGCTCGCGCGGGTGCTGGACGCGGCGCGCGAGGACGGATTGCTCAAGGCGCGCGGACGGCAGCGCACCGACAGCACGCATGTGCTCGCGGCCATCCGCACCCTCAACCGCGTAGAGCTCGTGGCCGAGACGCTGCGCGCGGCGCTGAACGACATTGCCGAGGCCGCGCCGGACTGGCTGCGCGCGCTTGCGCCGCCCGAGTGGCACGCGCATTACGACGTGCGGGTCGAGAACATGCGGCTCCCCGAGGTCGGTCCCAAGCGCGACGCCTTTGTCGCCCAGGTCGGCGCGGATGGTTTCTGTCTGCTTGATGCGCTGGCTCAGGCGGAGGCGCCCCTAGAGGCAGCAGCGCTGCCTATGGTGGAGACGCTGCACCGCGTGTGGGCCCGGCATTTCGAGCGGATCGAGGGCGACGAGGGCAGCAAGGGCGGCGGCGCGCGCCTACGGCAGGTGAAGGGCCGCGGCCCCGGCGACCGGGTGGAGTCGCCCTATGACACGGAGGCCCGGTTCCGGACCAAGGCCGGCACGAACTGGACGGGCTACATGGTCCATTTCACCGAAACCTGTGATGACGGTGCGCCGCGCCTGGTGGTCCATGCCGACACGACGCCGGCCAACGTGCATGAGGCACCCCGCACGGCGCCGATCCACGCGGCTCTGGCCGCCAAGGGCCTGGCCCCGTCCGAGCACCTGGTGGACTCCGCCTACGTCAGCGCCGACCACCTCATCAACGCCCGCAAGGAGCACGGCATCGACCTGGTCGGACCCAGCCGGCGGAGCCTGAGCTGGCACAGCCTGGCCGGTGACGGGTTCGCCGCGTCAGACTTCACCGTGGACTGGGACCGGCGGACGGCACGCTGCCCAGAAGGCAAGGAGAGCGCCGGCTGGTATGAGCGCATCAAGCGCCCGGGACCGCGCACTGTCATCCGCGCACAGTTCCGCGCCGCCGACTGCCGGGCCTGTGCCTCGCGCAGCCGCTGCATGCGGTCAAGTTCCAAGTACCAGGGCAGGGTGCTTGGGCTCCTGCCGCGGCACGAGCAAGATGCCCTCGCCGCTGCCAGGGCACGGGAGGGCACGGCAGAGGGCCGGCGCCTCTATGCGCAGCGCCAAGGGATAGAAAGCACCCTCTCGCAGGCCGTGCGTGCGTTCGGCTTGCGCCAGACCCGCTACCGCGGCCTGGCCAAAACGGGCCTGCAGCATGTAGCCACCGCCGCAGCCATCAACTTTGACCGCATGGCCGCCTGGTTCGGCGGCCGACCCATTGCCCCCACCCGCACATCACGCTTTGCCGCCCTCGCCGCGTAACCGAAGAATTCGCCACCAGTGTCTCTGGGTTTAGAGTTCATACACCTGGATGGCACCGCTTTCTGCCGTATGGTTGCATCAGGCCGGCTCTGGACCTACGCCGAGCATGAAAGCACTTTCGGTAGGAGGTGGGTGAAGACAACTAGCAACACGCAACCTGCCCGCGCGTATCATCCATGCCGGACGGAAGCCGGCGCATGACATGGGGAAGTTCACAATGCCCGATCCGGCGACCCTGGCCCTGTTCTTCGGCGCGGCGCTCGTGCTGGCCGCGATGCCCGGCCCCGGCATGTTCTACATTGCCGGGCGCACCTTGGCCTCGGGGCGGGCCGACGGTCTCGCCTCCTGCTCGGGTTCCGCGCTCGGCGGCCTCGTGCATGTGCTTGCGGGGGCGGCGGGCGTCTCGGCCCTGGTCATGGCAAGTGCCACAGCCTTCACCGTCCTCAAGCTCGCGGGCGGGCTGTATCTGATCTACCTCGGCATCCACACCTGGCGCACGGCCGCCGCCCCGGCCCTCGCCCCGGAAAGTGTCAACAGTCCTGACGCCTGGCGTGCATTCCGTCAGGGCATCGTCGTCGAGGCAACCAACCCCAAGATGGCAGCCTTCTTCCTCGCAATCATCCCGCAGTTCATAGACGTTTCTCGTGGCAGCGTCGCCGTGCAGTTCGTCGTGTTCGGCCTGGTCTCGGTCGCCCTCAACACCGGCATGGCAATCCTGGTCGTTTCAGCAGCCTCGGCCCTGCGCGGGCGGCTAGCGGGCAAGGCGCACGTCGTGCGCCGCCTGCGGCAGGGGTCCAGCGTCGCCCTCGGCGGCCTCGGCGTCTCGCTGCTGCTGACCCGACGCCCGACATAGTCCTACTCCGCTTCGTCCGGCAGCAGTTGAGCAGGACCACGACCGTCCTGTGCTATCCCGGTCCTGAACTTTGCCTCAAGAGAGCTGAGCAATGACGAATCTTCTTCACGCTGACTGGTCGAGCCTTCCGCCACCGGAAGACGACAATGGCGCGCAGCACCTCGATGGTGCGGCCGTCCCATCCCTCTCCCTGCCCGACACCCACGGCAATGCGGTCGATCTGTCGCGGCTTTCCGGGACGACGGTTGTCTATGCCTACCCCATGACTGGCCGCCCCGACATGCCACTGCCCGATGGATGGGACATGATCCCTGGCGCACGCGGCTGCACACCACAGTCCTGTGCGTTCCGGGATCACTACGCCGAGCTGGTCGCTCTGGGGGTGGAACACCTTTTCGGCCTTTCGACGCAGGACACCAGCTACCAAATCGAGGTTGCCAACCGGCTGCACCTGCCATTCCCTCTGCTGTCCGATGCCCGGCTAGAAATGGTACATGCCCTTCGTCTGCCTACGATGGACGTGGCAGGTACAACGCTCTTGAAGCGCCTAACCCTCGTCATCGTGGACGGGCAGATTGCTAAGGCGTTCTATCCGGTCTTTCCGCCCGACCGAAGCGCAGCGGACGTGATGTCCTGGTTAGAGATGGAGGGGCAGAGCTAAGCACAGAGATGTGCGGCGCTACAGCTAAGTGACCGCTTGGGCTTCGTTTGGCGGACGCCCCTGGCTCTGGCTGCCGATCAGCGTGCTACGGCGTTGGATGGCCAATCTGCACAGCTTCGTGGTCACAGGGCCTACCCAGGGCCGCGGTCCTGAGCGGCGCACCGGAACGGTACGTTCCGCAAGACGTCCTCGCGCGTCAGACCCACGTCGGTCAGCAGGCGCCCGTCCATTTCCAGCAGGTGCCGGCGATCCAGCAGGAACCGCTCCGCACGGCGGCATCCGTTCCTTTGCGTCGCAAGCCACAGCCAAAACCTGCTTACCGCACGGGGTGTCCCCGCCATGATGACCGGCGGGAACGTAGAGCACGAGCGGCATCAGGGGGCCTCCTTGCACGTTATCGGTCGTGTTGCTTTCTGACAGGCACTCATGCGCCGGCAACAGCGGGCTGTTCGGCGGTCTGGCGCCCCAAGAGGAGGGTGCCGGCCGCCGCGAGCTGCACGAGTGCCGCCGCGACGAACAGCAGCGGTGCCGCGCCAGCGGCCGCGGCGCCCAAGTCGCGCACCGCGCCGAAGGCAGCCGGAGCGAAGGCATAGACCGCTTGGCTGCACGCCGTGACGAGGGCGACGGCGCGGGCCGTGTCGGCTGGCGAGAAGTCCTGCTGCACGATCAGCGGCGGCAGAGAGGTCGCGTTGCCCAGACCCAGCCCGAACAGCATGACCCCGCCCAGCAGCAACGGCACGCTTGTGCCACCCGCGGCCAGTAGCACCAGCGACCCGCAGAGCTGCAGGCCATAGCTCGCCGCCAGCGCGCGGCGCCGATCCGCTCCCGGCGGCAGCAGCCAGCCCATGCCGGTACGTCCGGCGATGGCGCACGCCGTCGCCAGCCCGGCGGCGAACCCGGCCAACTGAGCGCCAAGCGCCGGCACCAGCAGGGAGAAAAGGTGGGCG
>JAABUQ010010887.1_pt1 | contig 11801 bp, 10 predicted proteins | sample 5560001 | NCBI WGS metagenome assembly JAABUQ01 (sample SAMN10711888, study PRJNA513371) | rock metagenome | isolation source: Antarctica rocks | place: Antarctica: Victoria Land, Finger Mt nord | collected 2015-12-18
CAAGGGTTTTATTGGTGGGATAATGGCCTTGCAACATTATGGCATTGGCGGTTTATTAAGTGGTAAAAGAGGTGTGATAATGGCTAATTATGGTGGCGAAGTTGTAAACTTGATGGTGTCTCCATTAGATATTGCAAGTACAATTGTTGAAGAAATGGAAAAACCATTTAATGGAAGACCAGTACGCTATATAGCCAGTGAGGAATTGAGTTGTAATGAAGTGGCAAAGATATTGGGTGAAGCAATTGGTAAACCCTATTTAAAACACGGCAAAATTTCTGATAAAATGCTAACCAATGCAATGATTAAACAAGGTATCAATGAAAAATATGCAAAAGGAATAGTTGAAATGGGTGTGGCAGGCCGTACAGGTTTGCTTTACGAAGATTATTACAAACATCGCCCTGTTTTAGGTAAAGTCAAACTGAAAGATTTTGCCAAAGAATTTGCTGCTGCTTATAACAAAAAGTAAGTAAATTGTAATATGAAAAATGCACAGCCAAATAGGTTTAAAACCATTAGCCAATATCTTCAAACCATCGGACTTCCTAAGTCCGAGCATCCATTGATAAGCGTAGTAAATCTGGACACAGTAAAGCCCATACCTGCTAATGAAAAGATTAGTTGGTTATTTGATTTTTATTTGATTTCACTTAAAAGACAATTAACTGGTGAAATTAAATTTAGATATGGGCAGCAGTTATTTGATTTTGACGAAGGAATATTGGGATTTATGTCGCCCAATCAGATCCTTTCATTAGAAACAAATGAAGAAGTGAAGTACAGTGGTTGGATGTTACTTATTCATCCTGACTTTTTTTGGCATACTTCACTTGCTAAAAATATTAAGTTATACGATTTTTTTGATTATGCTGCAAATGAAGCCTTGCATCTTTCAGAAAAAGAAGAAACAATGATTGTAAATATTCTAAAATTCATTGAGCAAGAGTATCATTCAAACATTGATAAATTTAGCGATAATGTAATAATAACCCAAATAGAATTATTGCTCAATTATTCCGAAAGATTTTACCATCGTCAATTTCTTACCCGTAAAAAAGCAAATCATCAAATATTAATCCGCTTAGAAGATTTACTAAAAGAATATTTTAATAACGAGGATTTACTAAAAAATGGAATTCCTACTGTTCAATACATTGCAGAAACATTAAACGTATCCCCCAATTATTTAAGTGGCTTACTCAAATTGCTGACAGGAAAAAGCACTCAGCAACACATACAAGATAAATTAATTGACAAGGCTAAAGAAAAATTATCAATTACGAACTTATCTGTTAGCGAAATTGCATATCAATTGGGCTTTGATTACCCTCAATCATTCAGCACTTTATTCAAAACAAAAACAAATCTTTCACCTTTAGAGTTCAGGCAATCTTTTAATTGACAAACATAAAAAGGACAAAACCACAACACTGCAAAACATCAACAACATAAAAATGACCAACCTTAGATTCGACTACAACAAAAGTATATTTGACTAAATCTGTTTCTCTGTTCTTGCGGGCTTTTGCTCACTTCACAAATGCACAACATTTTTTAATGCATCATTATAAAATCAACTCCGCCAACATCTTAGTAGTAGTAATGTAATAACGGTATCTTCATTTTGCAATGCTAAAGGACAGAAGACAATTAACATAAATGTTGCTGTCAGCTTCTGTTTCGGCCGACAAGCAACATTTAGCAATTGAACAAACAATGAACTTTTATTTATAAATTTTACTTCGGTTAAGGTGGAACACAGAAGTCCCAACCTGCATAAAGCCGTATAGAATTACGTGCTATATATTGACACTGCTGCAATACAATAAGTTTTGACTGTATGACAAATCTAAATCCGATAATTGAATATGTAAACAAGTTTGTACACTTGACTGACAAAGAAGCTGAAGTATTTAGTGCTTATTTCAAACAGGCAAAATTTAAGAAAAGACAATTTATCATTCAACCAAATTTTGTTGACAAATACAAATATTTCATTCTCAAAGGGGCAGTTAGAGCTTATGTAGTTGACGATGAAGGAATAGAACATACTGTACAGTTAGCTATTGACGAATGGTGGATTTCCGATTACAACAGCTATGTGTATCAACAACCCGCAAGTATGTTTGTAATGGCAATTGAAGATTGTGATGTACTTCAAATTAATTTTGAAGATGAGCAACACCTAAAAGCGATGAACCATAAATTTGAAACCTTTTTTAGAATTATGGCTGAGAAAGGAGCCGCATTTATGCAACGAAGATTTATTTCTGCCATTACAGATTCTGCCGAAGAACGTTATGATTTGTTTATGGAGAAATATCCGCAGATGCTAAACCGGTTTCCACAATATGTAATTGCTTCGTACTTGGGGATGACCACACAATTCCTTTCTAAAATCCGTAATCAAAAAGCAAAAAGTTAATCTATGTTCACTTCTTTTTTTAATGTAGTAGATTTTTAATCGTTATCGGTTGTAATAATTTTGCATTGTCAATTAAGACAAACAAAAACTTAATATAAATGCAAAAATTAACAAATAAAGTAGCCGTTATCACAGGCGGCAGTGATGGTATTGGTTTAGCCACAGCTAAAAGATTCGTGGCAGAAGGTGCGTATGTGTTCATCACAGGCAGACGACAATCTGAGTTGGACAAAGCCAAAACAGAAATCGGCTCTAATGTTACAACGGTGCAAGGCGATGTTTCAAATCTTGAAGATTTGGACAGACTTTACAACATTGTAAAAAGCGAAAAAGGCGCAATTGATATAGTTGTTGCAAACGCAGGCTTTGTAGAAATGGTGGATACCGCAAATGTAACGCCAGAGCATTTTGACAAAACTTTCAACATCAATGCACGAGGTACATTTTTCACCGTACAAAAGGCATTTCCACTCTTAAATGACAATGGAGCTATCGTTGTAGTTTCTACTGTTGCAACAGTAAAGGGATTTCCGCAAAATGTAACTTACGGGGCAAGTAAAGCGACTGTAAAGTCTTACGTTAAAAGTTGGGCTGCGGACTTGAAAGGGCGTAACATTCGTGCTAATTCAGTCAGTCCGGGCATTATTGACACGACAATTATTGACGGCCAATTCGCCTCAAAAGAAGAAGCAGACGGACTAAAAGCGTATTTTGTTAGTATCACACCGCTCGGACGTATTGGGCAACCCGAAGAAGTTGCAAACACCATTTTCTTTCTTTCTTCATCTGAAAGCAGTTATATAACAGGTACTGATATTCCTGTTGACGGTGGATTTACTGAATTGTAATTTAATAGCAACCGGTAAAAAGTACAGCAGGTAACATGGTTTGCCTCAATGGGAGCTGACGAAGTAATTCAACTTTATTACTTCCTGTCCTCCATTTATCTGTGGACTGTGGTTTTAAAAGCCCCCACTGGCAAGCCGTTTTCCTGTTAGTCAGAATGGTATGTCAACGCTGCAAAACCTCAACGACATAAAAATGACCAACCTTAGATTGACTACAACAAAAGTATATTTGACTAAGAGCCTGTTTAAATTTTGTTCAATTTCTTTTAGATGCTTCTTTTACTACCTACGAAAACAGGAAATATCAATGCTTCTTTTATCAGTATAAAATACAAAAACAAAATTTACAGGAATAAAAGAAGCATTAATATTTTTTCGGATAAAAATTTAAACAGGCTCTAAATCTGTTTCTCTGTTCTTGCGGACTTTTGCTGTACAACTTCCCAATTAAAAAAAAGAAAAATGAAAATTACAATTACAGGTTCGTTAGGACACATCGGCAAACCACTAACACAAGAGTTAGTACAAAAAGGATATACGGTTACGGTTATAAGCAGTAATCCCGAAAAGCAAAAAGACATTGAAGCAATAGGAGCAATTTCTGCCATTGGTTCATTAGAAGATGTTGATTTTATTACTTCCTCATTTGCAGGTGCTGATGTTGTGTACTGTATGGTACCGCCAGCCAACTACTTTGACCGTAGCCTTGATTTGCTTGGATATTATCGCAAACTTGGTAATAATTATGCAAAAGCTATTAAGCAGACAGGAGTAAAAAGCGTGGTTAACCTCAGTAGCATTGGTGGACATTTAGATAAAGGAAATGGAATTCTGCTTGGTGCTCATCACGTAGAAAATATTCTAAACGAATTATCTTCTGATGTTGCCATTACACACATTCGCCCAACGGAGTTTTATTACAATTTATTACCGCAAGTTCATTCCGCAAAAAACAACGGGTTTATTGCATCTAATATCGGTAACGAAGTTGTTAATTCCTGGGTATCACCAAAAGACATTGCAAGTGCGATTGCAGAAGAAATTACAACACCACTATCAGGAAGAAAAGTTCGCTATGTAGCAAGTGAAGAACTTACTTACAATGAATTGGCAAGCGTTCTAGGCGAAGCAATAGGAAAACCAGATTTGAAATGGGTAAAATTAACCGATGAACAAATGCTTGATGGATTAATTGCAGTCGGTATGCAACCAAAAATTGCAGCAGGTCTTACAGAAATGTATGCTGCAGTAAATAGTGGATTATTGTATGAAGATTATAACTTGCACAAGCCAATAATTATGGGAAAAGTAAAAGCGAAAGATTTTGCAAAAGATTTTGCAACCGGTTATAACCAGCAGTAAGTAAATTAAAAGAATTAGGCGCTTATATAGCTTTACATGGTTTTTACAAAATATTATGGAAAAAGCTGCATAAAGAGTTGACGTACAAGTGAGTGACACAACGATGTTGAAGGAAGTTATGCCGTTGATCAACAACTTAATTCTTCGTTTTTTCAATTTTGCAGCTTAAACGCCTAATTCTATAAATTAATATGAAGCCTTACAGATTTAAAAACAGTTAGCGAATATCATCAGTTTAGAGGTTTGCCTAAACCTAAACATCCCTTGGTTAGTGTTATAAATATTGCAGCAATAACCCAAATTAGAGATGATGAACCTAAGAGCATCATACAGATTTTTATGCAATTGCATTGAAAAAAATATTAATTGTAAGATGAATTATGGTCAGCAGGAATATGATTTTGATGAAGGAACAATGTTCTTTATTTCGCCATGGCAGATATATTCTATACAGGCTAATACAGCATTAACACATTCGGGATGGTTGTTACTCATCCATCCCGACTTTTTCTGGAATACTTCTTTGACTAAAACAATTAAGCAATATGAATTTTTTGATTATTCGGTAAATGAAGCCTTATATCTTTCTGATAAAGAAGAAACCATGATTACAGGCATTGCGCAATATATGGAGCAGGAATACCATTCAAACATTGACAAGTTCAGCCATAACATTCATCATCTCCCAACTGGAATCATTGCTCAATTACGCAGAGAGGTTTTACGACCGCCAGTTTATCACAGGTGTAAGCACACAGTAACATATACAGAACAAGCTGATTGATAAAGCGAAAGAAAAATTATCAACTACAGTTTTATCTGTAAGTGAAATTGCCTATGGATTAGGCTTTGAGTATCCGCAGTCGTTCAGCAAGTTATTCAAAACAAAAACCAACCTTTCACCTTTGGAGTTCAGACAATCCTTTAATTGATAAAACCAATACCTGCTAAAGTGAGGATACAGAATATATTGGGCTTTAAGAACTTTGAATAAGCATTAGGGACATAAAATAGAAATGGTGTGAATGATTAAGAGCCTGTTTAAATTTTATTCAAATATTTTCTATGCTTCTTTTATCACATAAAAATCATTGGTTCATTGTACTTTTTGTATTGATACAATATTTAAATACTAAATTTATAGGCATAAAAGAAGCACTATAGATTGTTATGATATAAATTTAAACAGGCTCTAAGAAGGAACAAATAATTTTTCCTATGTTTCTGTTTATCTTTCTTAATATCGCAGCTTAGCTTTTTTATGACATCCACAATAAAAACACACAACAACGAATCGTTCCGGAACAATTACGTGCAACCCGAATCAGACGCGGGTGCTTTGCTCCAAAAAGACTTCGAACGATTCTTCATCGTTCGGTTTGAGGATGTGATTCCCCTGATAAAGCCTCCGGTGCCACCGACCCGTTCTACAAATTATATCTTATTATACCTTACTAAAGGAGACGCCACGTTAAGCGTTGGATCAGAGACCTATAAAATTATACGCAATGAGTGTTTGTTGGTACCGGCAGGGCAGGTATTCTCAGCCGACTATACAGAACTTAATCATACCCGCGGTTATTTGTGCAACTTTCACAATGACTTCATGAGTGGTTGGTTTGGTAATACTAAGTTGCTTAAAGACTACGTATTTCTTCGGGTCTGGGGGAACCCACAAATTCGGATAAGCAATCTGACGGCCGATTTTATAACCCATCTTTTTAGCCGCATGCTACTTCACTATACCACCTTCGGACTGACGCAGCCAGTCCTCCTGCAGGCTAACTTTCTTACGGTGCTTAGCGAAATCAATTACGCTTACCAGCCTATATCAGGCGAGTCCCAAATCTACGCGGTACAAATTACCAACCGGTTTAAAGAACTGCTTTCCTCTCATAGCAAAACGCACCATTTAGTTACTGAATATGCCAATCTGCTCAATATTACTTCCAATCATCTAAATAAATCCGTCAGGCTCATTACTGGCAAATCCCCCATTAAATGGATTGACGAAGCCATCGTTCTGGAAGCAAAGATGCTGCTCTACCAAACAAACCTTTCTGTTAGCGAAGTAGCCGCCCAGGTAGGTATATCAGATGCATCTTATTTCAGTCGTCTCTTCAAAAAATATATGGCTATAACTCCTTTGGCTTTTAGAAAAATGATTGAAATAGCCTAAAAGCCGCTTTATCTGTCCTATAATGCTGCTCATTAAGTGGCCACCTTTGTACTTTAATTACAACCATCTGAACAATTAATATCGCCTGAAGTTGCACTATGAATTACATCTGAAATAAATTGTATTCTAAATGGAAGTTTGTCGCGCCCGGCTAATGCCGGTATAAAAGGTATTGGTATTATAAATTTTTAAAAGTATAATTATGAAAAAGTTCTTACTTATCGGCCTCGATCCCGAAAGCATCGACTTCTCCGCTCCCGGCGTCCCGGCGGGCATGACCGCAGAAAAGCTTTTGGCAACTATCGCGGACGCGCAGAAGCATTTCGCGGATCAAGGCGATCAGCTCGACAACTGCAAGGTCAAGACGGACGGTTCTGCCGAGGCGACTGTTACAGAACAACTCGCTCACACAACGTATAACTGCATCCTCATCGGGGGCGGCATCCAAGACCCGAAAAACATGGAGATGTTCGAGCGTATCCTCAATTCGATTCTCCGCCATGCACCCGGCATTCCCATAGGTCTCGTGGATTTACCCAAAGACGCTCCGGAAACTGCTGTCCGCGTGTTGTCGAACGGCTCTACTGCTTTCCCCGACCCAATCCTCTGACCGCGACGTCCACGTGCTGTCGCTTATGAAGAAGGGCGACGACGCGTTCAACCGCCAAGACATCGCTTGCGATAAACGCCGCGCATCATCCCGACATGATCGCCCATGTGACCGGAAACGAGAAGCCGACTTACGGACGTGATGCCCATGCTGCTGTGCAGCAAAGCATATTCCGCGCGTTCCCCGACGTCCATCTCCACAACGATCCTTACCTAAATCCAATTCGGCGATAGGGACTGGATGACAATGGTCTGCAAGATTACGGGGACGTTCAGTGGCGAGATAGTTCTGCCCGACGGTAAAACGATTCCGGGTACGGGCAAGTCTTTCGAGATAGACTTCTCCAGGACCGCAAAGTGGGAGGCAGAGCTGCTCCTCGAAGAGTACGTCTTCTGGGATTCGGCTCTACAGGCGCAGCAGATTGGGCTGGCCTGATCACGCGGGGTGGAGAGCCGTTCGCGCCGCGGCGGAACAATAGCAGTAGGCATTGCACCGGCTGCCGTTCTGCAACCACTTTTCAAACTAAGCAAAAAGGAACAGCTTAGAGCAAAAATTGCACGCAATCACCGGTGCCAACCAGCGCATCGGACTCACGCTTAAACAAGGAGAATTTATGAAACCAATAGAAGCTTTACGAACTCCCGACGCACGCTTCCGGGAACTGCCTGATTATCAGTATGAGCCTCATTACGTTGATTCGTTGCCAGGGTATGAAGGACTTCGGGCGCACTATCTGGATTTGGGTCCGAGGAACGCCGAACAGACATTCTTATGTCTGCATGGTGAACCGACCTGGAGCTATCTTTATCGCAAAATGATTCCTGTGTTGCTGAAAAGCGGCGCCCGGGTTGTTGCCCCGGACTTCTTCGGCTTCGGTCGTTCCGACAAGCCCGTTGAAGACTCAACGTACACGTTTAACTTTCATCGAAATTTCCTTCTGCGCTTCGTTGAATACACAGCCCTTCGGAACATCACCCTGGTCGTTCAGGATTGGGGAGGGACGCTGGGACTTACCTTACCCGTGGATCCAGGCTTCCGTTCGAGATTGGACAGACTGTTTGTGATGAATACAGTTCTTCCCGTCGGTAAGCCGCTTGGTTCGCATTTCTATGAGTGGAGATCGCTTGTCCGCAAGACCCCTGATCTGCCGGTCGGACAGTTCATTCGCGCGGTAACACCACAGCTCACCGATCAGGAGATGGCTGCATACGACGCTCCTTTTCCCGATAATCGCTTCAAGGCCGGAGCCCGGACTTTCCCGGACCTCGCCATGGTTGATCCCGCGATGGAAGGAGTTGCCGAAGCCGAGGCGGCTGTGAGGTTTTGGAAAGAGGAATGGTCGGGTCAGTCTTTTATGGCAATTGGAGCAAATGACGCGGACGTGGAAACAACGAAAGCGCTGCACGGCCAGATCCGGGGCTGTCCGGAGCCGCTGGTTGTCACAGAAGCAGGCCACTTTGTACAAGAGTGGGGCGAGCCGGTTGCACGGGCGGCGTTACGCTCTTTCGGTGATTTCCAGTAAGCAGGACATGTATTTTATTTGGTCAATGAACTGGCTAATCCAAGAATCCAAGCAATTCGGCTCTAAGCGAAAGTCCTAATCTGTTTTCTTAACCGAATTCAATCCATATACATTTAAAAGTTTTCATCATGAGTCAATCTATCGAACCTTACGTTCTCACGAACGAAAACGCTCCGGCCTTTTGGTCGCTGGGCACGCTGTGGCTTCCCCTTTCAACGGGCGTTTTGACAGGCAACTCGCTGACCCTCATCGAGCAACAAATGCCCGCTCAAAGCGGCCCGTCCTCGCATCTGCACACGCAGGAGGAAGGGTTTTACATCCTGAGCGGCTCTTGCACTTTCCAGGTCGGGGGCGAAATCATCCACGCGACGCCTGGCACTCTGCTCCACATCCCGCGCGACACCTCGCACAGCTTCGAGACGCAGGAGGCGACCCACGCTTTGAACTTTTACTTGCCGTCGGGCTTTGAACACATTTTGCTCAGCGTCTGCGCTCCAGCTCAAACGCGGACGCTGCCCCTACCCGACGCCGTGCCGATGCCGCCTCCCGAATTTATCCGAGAACTTTCGCGCGAATACGGGCAAAGCCAGGATTTGGGGATGCCCTGGATAGATGTTCCAACCGAAGCAAACCGCGTGACCACGCCCAGCAAAACCAACCCGGTCAAGCCCTTTGCCACTCACCTCGAAAGCGCGCCCGCGTTCTGGGACAAAGGGATGTTGTGGACGATGCTGGCGACGGGCGAACAAACCGGCGGCGCATACTCAGCCCTCGAACAATTGTGCGCCAAAGATACTGGCCCGGCTCCACACTGGCACGAGCAGGACGAGGCGCTTTACCTGTTGGAGGGACAGGCCACTTTCATGGCGGGCGAGCAAGTGGTTCAAGCGGGCGCAGGCGCGTTTGTTTTCATTCCGCGCGGAACATTGCATTCCTTTCGCATCAACAGCGACACGGCGCGCTTGCTCAACTTTTATACGCCCTCAGGTTTCGAGCGCGCGATCCCGCAGCTGGGTCAGCCCGCCGCGACGCGCACCCTGCCGCCCGACGACTTTTCTCCGGGCGTGGACAAGGAAAAGTTGAAAGCGTTGTTCGCGCAAATCGGAATGCACACCGTTGCCGTGCCCGATTTTCTGCGCGATCCGTCGCTTCCCCACTCCCACTGAGACGCGCTTGAGAAGCAGTCTGAAAAGTGGTTTGGAGTGCGCCCGTGAGCGGCGTTTTGCGCAGCCGGTTCCAGTCAAAACGCCCTCACAGGGAAGAATGGACAGCTCAGTCTTTCATGACGATTGGAGCAAAGGACGCGGACGCGGAAACAACGAAAGCGCTGCATGGCCAGATTCGGGGCTGTCCGGAGCCGCTGGTTGTCACAGAAGCAGGCCACTTTGTACAAGAGTGGGACGAGCCGGTTGCACGGGCAGCATTACGCTCGTTCGGTGATCTCCAGTAAAGGTATGGACATACCAAGTACGATACGGGAAAGCTGGTGACCCTGTTCCTGAAGCACTTTCTTGGAGGATCACAAAAACAAATCTTTCACCTTTAGAGTTCGGACAATCTTTTAATTGACAAACATAAAAAGGACAAAACCACTACCGCTAACATGGGTATTGCCAATAGTTGGGTTCGACATTGTTATCATCAGCAGCAGTAATTGTGTTGTACTTCAGTTCCAGCCTTGACGAACAAAGCAACCTTTAGTTCTTATTATTTATCTTTATCAAAAAGCCACGCAGCAGTTCTGGCGGACGAATTTCAGATTCCCAACCATCGGCAATACCTGCACCTTGCCTACTATTTTTATGCGGGCGTAGATTCAACCCGCCAATGCAACTTTATTATCTAAGTTAGTGTAAAAAACATGTTTAGGGTTATTGAACTGTAATATTTTTCTTGGTCTTTGATTGATTTTATGTTGTACTTGTCTGATGACCTGATCATTGTAGGCTTCAAAGGAGTGTTTTTTAGGTATATACTGTCTGATTAGCTTGTTGGTATTTTCGTTTAGTCCTCTTTCCCATGAAGAATAAGGGTGAGCAAAAAAGAAAGCTGCGTTGAGTTTTTTTGATATCAATTTATGATTGGCAAATTCAGTTCCGTTGTCGGAAGTTATTGACAGCACAGACTGCTTATAGGGCATCAACATTTCGATTACGGCTTTGGCCAATCCCAAAGCAACTTTTCCTTGTGGTAGTTTTTTCATGAACAGAAAGCCGGTTTGTCTTTCAACGATGGTAACTATAGCGCCTTTATTTTCAGCACCAATAATGGTGTCTATTTCCCAATCCCCGAAGCGGCCTTTATCATTTATAATAGCAGGCCGCTCATCAATAGAAACCTTGTCTTTAATCACAATAAGTTTACCGCCTACGGGTCTTTTTCGGTGTTTAAGGTGATGCCGGGTGTGTTTATACAAGCTTCCGCCTTCCTGTTTGTCCTTACGGATCAGCTGATAAATACGCTCATGGCTAACCATCTGGCGCTGTTCTTTATCAAAGCGGCCCTTGATTTGTTCAGGTGACCATTGGTGTTCTATAAGGGCCTTCTTGATGTCCTTTTCCATTTCTAGAGATAGCCTCCGTGGCCGCTTTAAACGCTCTTTCCTTATCTCTGACAGACCTGAAGCATAAGCAGCCTTATAGCGCCCCTTTTCATTCTTGTTGCGTTGCATCTCCCGGCATACTACGGATTTGTCCTTCAATATCAGGTCTGCTATTTCTGTTAGCTTTTTTCCAGCCTCGCTATAAGCCTGAATTTGATACCTTTGTTCTAAGGTTAAATGTGATTTTTTCATTGCAAATCAAAAGTCTATTTTTTCCTTAAATGATACCGGATAGTGTAGGCTATCTGGT
>JAABUQ010010888.1_pt1 | contig 11801 bp, 10 predicted proteins | sample 5560001 | NCBI WGS metagenome assembly JAABUQ01 (sample SAMN10711888, study PRJNA513371) | rock metagenome | isolation source: Antarctica rocks | place: Antarctica: Victoria Land, Finger Mt nord | collected 2015-12-18
TCTTCGGTTAATATTGCTACTTTTTTATTACTTAAATCGGCCATGATGTTTTCTATTATTGTTATAAATTATTTAACAGCTTTAACTACATCTGATACCGAAGTTGGTTTTAGATAAAATGAAATTTAATAATTAAACCCGCGGAATGATATTGTCTAAATATTTATAACCTGTTCCGGTATTTAAGATCAGTACTTTTTCGTTTGCCTTGATCCAGCCGGAGTGAATTAACTTTTGTGCAGCCTTCCAAACAGCGGCACCTTCGGGCGCCAGCAGCGTACCTTTTTGCTGTGCGGCTTCTATCGTTGCATTGATGATTTCTTCCTCGCTCAGTGCAATTGCAGTTCCTTCTGATTCCGTTAACACTTCCATCATCAAATCCATCCCGAAAGGAAAGGGAACGGCCAAACCATTGGCTACAGAAGCTGACGGGTGCTCGTACACATTTTTTTTGCCGGTAAAAACAGCATGGGCTTTAACCACTGGCTGGCAAGCTTCGGATTGCACGGCAACCATTCGGGGCAGCGGGCCATCTATCCAACCCATTTGCTGCATTTCCATAAAAGCTTTCCAGATCCCGATCAAACCCGTGCCGCCGCCGGTCGGATAAATAATCACATCAGGCAATTGCCAGTTAAACTGTTCCGCAATTTCGTAACCCATTGTTTTTTTACCTTCTATCCGGTACGGTTCTTTCAAGGTAGAAATATCGAAAGCACCGGTTTCTTTTTTGATTTCTGCCACTTTTTTTCCGCAATCGCTGATTAGGCCATCAATCAAGATCACTTCGGCACCATGCAACTTGCATTCCTGGATAAAAACAGCAGGCGTATGGCTCGGCATCACTACGGTTGCTTTAATACCTGCTTTTGCACAAAAAACGGCCAGGGCACTGCCCGCATTGCCGGCAGTTGGAACGATGCAATGCGTAATGCCAAATTCTTTTGCTTTAGAAACTGCCATGCCAATTCCACGCGCTTTGAAGGAACCGGATGGATTATAGCTTTCGTCTTTTAAATAAATTTCAACATTTTCTGTGGTATCAAAAAGCCTTGTCGGTGTAAAGCCTTCCCCTAATGTTACGATATTTTCAGGTTCAAAAACTGGCAGGAACTCCTGGTAGCGCCACATATCCAGCCTTCTGTTTTTTAATTCCGATTTTTGCGGAGCGGCAGAAAGGTCATATTCTACTAAAAAAGGCTTAGTGCAACACGGCGAAAAAGTTTGCAGCTGATGAATATCATAACTTTGTTTACAGCGGGAGCAGGTTAAATTTGTAGCGAGGGAAATGCTTTGTATCGATGTTTGCATACAACAAAAGTAGTTGCTGTATTATTACCATGTTTATACTATTGTTTGATGAGCTATATCAAATAGTTATAATGATTGTACACAATAACGAATGAATTCCTTGGTTAAACCATACTCTTCACTCCCTTTTCTGCGGATAAAATAAAATTCACGTTTTACGGATAAATTTAAAACCGGCACTTCTACCAGTTCGCCCAAATTCAATTCGCGTAAAATAGAAGGGCGGGGTAAAAAACCCAAACATTCATCAGCCAATAAAAAATTTTTAAGCGCTTCGGTTCCGCCTAACCTTATTTTAACTTTTAAGTCTGATGGTTTTAGGTGATGACCTGCAAGCTCGTGCAAAAGTGCATGTAAGGTTCCCGAACCTCGTTCGCGTAAAGCTAACGGAACAGTTTTCAATTCTTCTATCGTTAAACTTTTTCCGGCCAAAGAACTTTTTTTGGAACAAACCGCAATCACTTCATCGTTCATAAAATGCTGGTAAGAAACGGTGGTCAGCTTATTTTCCACCTCAATAATACCGACATCTATTTCGTGGTTCAATAGTGCGTTCATCACATTTTCAGAATTCCGGTTCACCAACTGCACATCAACGTTCTGGAATTTTTGCTGAAAACCAGATAATATTGAGGGCAAAACATATAGCGCAATGGTTGTACTGGCGCCTAATTTTAAAAAAGCGGAAGCATCAGCGCCTTTGCTCAACGTTAACAAATCAAACTCGATCTTTTTCTCAATTTCCCGTGCTTCTAACAAATACTGATACAGTTTTTGCCCGGCTTCTGTAATTAAAATGGAATTGCCTTTGCGTTCAAACAAAGCTAATTTGTATTGATCTTCCAAAATTTTGATCTGTTTACTCACCGCCGGCTGGCTGATAAACAAAGATTTGGAAGCTTTAGAAAAACTCATTTGAGCGGCTACTTCGAAAAAAATACGATGCGAAATGGAGATCATGCTTCTTTTATCAATAAAAAAGGCGACAAGAAATTCTTATCGCCTTTATATTTTGTATGCTTCTTTTATCCTTCTATTTCTTGCGGCTCACCAATTAAATGATTTGCCATTAAATACTCTGCAATTTGAATAGCATTTGTAGCCGCGCCTTTCCGCAAATTGTCAGACACGATCCAGCAGTTTAACGTATTGGCCTGGCTTTCATCTCTGCGGATCCTACCAACAAAAACTTCGTCTTTATCGTGTGCATCCAACGGCATCGGATATTTCAGGTTGGCCACATCATCAACAAGCACAATTCCAGGCGATTTTTCCAATAGTTCTTTTACTTCACCTAAATCAAAATCGTTTTCAAATTCGATATTTACAGATTCCGAATGGCCGCCCATTACCGGAATCCGAACCGTTGTTGCTGTAACTTTGATACTGGTATCGCTCATAATTTTTTGGGTTTCCAGGATCATTTTCATCTCCTCTTTGGTGTAACCGTTTTCGGTAAATACATCAATATGAGGCAACACGTTTAAATCGATTTTATATGGATAAGCCATTGGCCCGTCGATACCTTTTCGCTCGTTCATCAATTGTTCAACTGCTTTTACGCCAGTTCCTGTTACAGACTGATAAGTGGAAACTACGATACGTTTTATTTTATACGCATCGTGCAATGGTTTTAGCGCAACAACCATTTGGATAGTCGAGCAATTAGGATTGGCGATAATTTTATCATCCGCAGTTAATACGTCCGCATTTACTTCCGGTACAACCAGTTTTTTGGTTGGATCCATACGCCAGGCAGAAGAATTATCAACCACGGTAATACCAGCTTCGGCAAAAAGCGGTGCCTGCTGCAAAGAAGTACTGCCGCCGGCAGAAAATAAAGCAATATCCGGTTTCATGCTGATGGCGGTTGCTGCCGAAACCACCTTGTAAGCTTTTCCCTTAAACGTAACTTCTTTGCCAATACTCTTTTCGGATGCTACAGGGATTAATTCCGTTACGGGGAAGTTGCGTTCTGCCAGAACCTGCAACATTTTCGTTCCCACCAAACCGGTGGCGCCTACTACTGCTACTTTCATTTTAAACTATATTGATGAATTTCTAATTATTCAAATATGCGAAAGATTTTGGTTTTTAGAAGGCTGAGCAGTGTTTCAATATGAATTCATTTTGGCGTTGCGGTTACCCCTGTAAACAAAGATGGATTTTTACTTGACTTTACTGGTGCCAAAATGAAGTCATTAGATTTTAAAAGATTTCCAGCCTCTTCAAGTAATTTGTAATCACTTACTGCTTTACCCTTTCCTATGAAGAAGTCATTTACTTTATTGTTAACTGGATTGTAGGTTACCTCTAACGCAAAGCCGTCTTTATTAAAGTAAGCATCACCGGTAGCACCTGACTGTGTTTTGTAATTACGGGGAACGTCATCAAATTTAGGTTTACCTAAAATGCGTTTAATTTCAATCATCGATTTATTTCTTAGCGATGGTATATCAAAAACTACCTTATTAGGTTGATTAAATCCTATTAAAGAAAGTGCCATTAATTGAAGTGCATTCATGTTTTTATAATAAAAAGAGAGGTTTAATATTAAGTTCTCAATGTTAGGAATAAGTTTATAATTAACAGCTTATAGTATAATAATTTAAATAGATATAAAGGAAATGCTCTTTTTAAGTGCATAAAAGAAGTATTCGCATTTATTCAAAATCTAAAACCTTCAACACAAATTTTTAACTTTGAAGCTGATTGCTGACGGCCGACTGCTAACAGCCAAAAAACACCAACAAAAACATAAATGGGAAGAGCATTTGAATTTCGGAAAGAGAGAAAATTTAAAAGGTGGGCCAAAATGGCCGTACAATTTACACGTTTAGGAAAAGAAATTGTAATGGCGGTAAAAGCTGGCGGAGGAAGCCCGGACACCAATTCCAGGTTAAAAACGGTGATGCAAAATGCCAAAGCCGTAAACATGCCGAAAGACCGTGTGGAAGCGGCCATTAAACGCGCAACCAGCAAAGATGAAGGCAATTACGAAGAGATTGTGTATGAAGGCTACGCGCCCCACGGCGTAGCTGTTTTGGTAGAAACGGCAACTGATAACACCAACCGGACGGTGGCCAATGTGCGCAGTTATTTTACCAAAACCAATGGTTCGCTGGGTAAAACAGGTTCGCTGGATTTTATTTTCAGCCGGAAATCAGTGTTTACTTTTGAGCCGAAAGATGTGGATTTGGACGGGTTGGAACTGGAACTGATTGATGCAGGTCTGGAAGATTTATTTGTGGAAACGGACGAGGAAGGAAACGATCTGGCTGTGATCCATACAGCTTATGAGGATTTTGGCAAGATGCAGAAAGCTTTGGAAGAAAAAGGCATCGAAACAAAAAGTGCAAAGTTGGAGCGTATCGCACAATCACATCATGATGTAACGGAAGAACAGGTTGCAGATGTGATGAAACTGATTGACAAGCTGGAAGAAGACGATGACGTGCAGGCGGTTTACCACAATATGGCGGAGTAATCTTTTTTTTGCGATAAAAACAGTATATTAGTTATCTAAACCTACGGAAATGGCCGACAAAGATTTGCTTGGAATAATTGCAGACATGCTGCAGAAACTGGATCAACATTCTGAAATATTGGAACGTCAGTCGGCAGCGTTGAATACACAAGTAGAAGTTTTAACCGCTTTTATGGAAGGTTCGCTTAAACAGTTTGACCAGCAGATGATAATTAACGATAAAATTATTAAACGGTTGGAAAATTTAGAGTCAAGATTAAATTAAAAATTGCATTCCAACACTTTTGAAGTATTTTAAGACCATAACCTCTCCGACTGCTGAAGATTGATGTTGACATTTGAAGAATTTTTTTTCAAGAAAAAAATAGATATTGCGCAGTTTAAAATCGCTGAGCCAGCTTTATTTGCAGAATTTGGCAAGCACTATCCGTTGATGGGCGAAAAAAGCTTCGACCACACCAAAAAATATTGGTTCAACAATTTGCGCCGCGCTTATCCGCTTCAACAAAAACCAAAACCACATGCGGTCCAGGCAGAAGCCATTTCGCAAATGGCCATTCAGGGAATTGCTGTTGCGGCCGCACAAAATCTGAACGAAGCAATTGAAAGGCCAAAATTTAAAGAAGATAATTTACCGGATTTAGTGGAAGAAAATGTACCCGAACAGGATGTTTCTTTAGCGGAAATTGAAAAAACCATCATTGAAGATAAGCCGGAATTTGACATTCCAAAACCAGCATTTAAGCCTCGTTTCAACGCAAAAAATATTAAAAAACCGGAAGTTGCAGTTGAACCTGAAAACAAAAATTTAGAACCGTCAACTGAACCAAAACCGGCAACGGAGAACACACAACCTGCAACAGAACCCACTACAAAACCTGCATTTAAGCCTCGTTTTAATATGCAAAACATCAAAAAAGAGCCGGTAAAAACAGTATCTCTAAACGTAAAACCGGAAACGGGAACTAAAGAATCAGAAGCGGAAACCGAAAACCCGGAACCTAAAGCAGGAGAAGCGAAGCCTGTTTACAAGCCCCGCTTCCAAATGAAAAATATACCTAAACCGGAAACCGGAAACCCGCCACCGGAAACCGAAGTTTAAGGCAATAAAGTAAACGATGCTTCTTTTACATCCTTTGAATTGGTGCCGGTGTAAACTTTAAAATCCCCGGGTTCCGAATCAAACTTCAATTCTGAATTGTAAAACTTCAAGTCGTTATTGGTGATCGTAAATTGTACGTTGCGGCTTTCCCCTTTTTTAAGGAAGATTTTTTGGAAAGCTTTCAACTCTTTGACCGGTCGGGTGATCGAACCCACTAAATCCTGGACGTACAACTGAATCACTTCTTCGCCATCAAAATTTCCGTTGTTGGTTACTTTTACATTTACATGCAATTGATCTGTTTTGCGGATCTGGCTTTTGTCCAGCACCGGTTTTTCATAGGTAAAAGAAGTATAGCTCAACCCAAAACCAAAAGGATAAAGCGGATCATTGGAAATATCTAAGTAATTGGAACGGAACTTCTGGAACCATTGGCCTTCGCCCAGCGGCCGACCGGTATTTTTATGGTTGTAATACAATGGCACCTGGCCAACATTTTGCGGAAAAGTAGCGGTCAGTTTTCCGGAAGGGTTTACGTTTCCAAACAAAACATCGCTGATGGCATCGCCTGCTTCTGATCCGCCAAACCACACATTTAGTATGGCAGGTACGTTTTTACTTTCCCAACTTAAATCCAACGGACGGCCGGTAAACAGAACCAGCACAACCGGTTTTCCGGTTTTTAATAAGGCCTGCACTAAATCCTGCTGGATTTTTGGGACCTGGATATTGCTTCGGCTGCTGCTTTCGCCGCTCATTTCTGCGGATTCGCCAACGGCAGCTACAATTACATCTGCTTTTTCGGCTGTTCTTAAAGCTTCTTTTAAAATCTCATCGGCAGATCGCAGGTCTCGGTGCAAGGTTTTTCCAAATAGTGTCGCCCGTGCTTCAAAGGCAGAATCAGCATCGAGGTTAGAACCTTTGGCGTACACAATTTTAGCTTTGTTTCCCGCCGCATCTTTCAAAGCGGTAATTAAGGATTTGTAATTTGTGGGATCTGCAGCAACACTCCACGTGCCCGACATGTTTTCTTTTGCATCAGCCAGCGGGCCGATCAAAGCAATTGTCCCGCTTTTTTTAAGCGGTAAAATTTGGTTTTGGTTTTTCAGCAGAACAAAGCTTTTTGCTGCAATTTCCCGGGCAGCTTTTCGATTGGCTTCTGTATAAATTTCGGTTTGTGCCCTTTTTACATTACAAAAACGGTAAGGATCGGAAAACAAGCCCAGTTCGTATTTGGCTTCCAGGATTTTTCGGCAGGCCTGGTCAATGTCCTGCTGCGTTACTTTTCCTTGTGCCAAAGATTTTTTTAAGGTGGTAAGAAAGCCTTCGCCAACCATATCCATATCTACACCGGCTTTTAAAGCCAAAGCAGAAACCTGCTGCAAATCGCCCATGCCGTGGGCGGTCATTTCGTTGATGCCCGTAAAATCGGTAACCACAAAACCATTGAAACCCCATTGTTTTTTCAGCACATCCGTTAGCAGCCATTTATTGCCTGTTGCCGGTATGCCGTCCACTTCGTTAAAAGAAGCCATTACGCTTCCTGCACCTGCATCAACGGCTGCTTTGTATGGCGGCATGTATTCGTTAAACATCCGTACACGGCTCATATCCACAGTATTGTATTCCCGCCCTGCTTCTACTGCTCCGTACAAAGCATAGTGTTTTACGCAAGCCATAATACGGTTGGATTGAGAATAGTTTTCTCCCTGATAACCTTTTACCATCGCCTTTGCAATCTGAGAACCGAGATATGGATCTTCACCAGAACCCTCAGACATGCGGCCCCAGCGCGGGTCACGGGAGATATCCACCATCGGCGAAAATGTCCAGCAAATACCATCGGCACTGGCTTCAGAAGCAGCAATTTGTGCACTTTTTTCGATGGCCGGCATATCCCAGCTACAAGATAAACCCAAAGGGATCGGAAAAACAGTTTGGTAACCATGGATCACATCCATACCGAAGATCATCGGGATTTTTAACCGGCTGTTTTCAACTGCGAATTGTTGTGCTGCCCGAATTTTTGCTACAGATTTAATATTGAACAAACCACCAACCTGCCCGGCTTTTATCTTTTGCTCGATGCCACTATTGCTGGCCGTTCCGGTTGTAAAATCGCCGGAACTAGGTAAATTCAGTTGTCCGATCTTTTCATCCAAAGTCATTTTTTTCATTAAAGCTGAGATGAACCCGTTTTTTTGCTGCGGATCGGAAGACACCAATTTTTGCTGGCTAAAAACAGCATCGGCAAAAAATAAAGACAGCAGAAAGGTGGCGCAGGTAATATTTTTTTTCATAAAATAACTTATTTAATCAGGTGTAGTTTAATGGCTTTGATCCAGATTTCGTAACCTGCATCATTCATGTGCAGCATATCCGGTTCAAAAAGCTCGGGCCGCATTTGCTGGTGTTTGTCCAGCATTTTCTTAAAAACATCGATAAAAACAGTATGCCGTTGGCCGCGTAAAAACTTCTTAATCAGGCTATTGCTCTCGATAACAATTGGCAAATACTTGGCGCGGCTGGGGCTTGGTTTGATCGAAATAAAACCGATTGGCACTCCCGGAGCTTTTTGCCGGATCAAACTGAACAGGGTTTCAAACCGGCTTAAAACCATTGCCGCAGAAACATTGCCTTCGGCAATATCATTTTCACCGCTGTAAATAATCACCTGGCGCGGTTCGTGGTGGTCCATCAAATCTTGGTTGTAATAAATGGCATCTTTTAGAGTTGATCCGCCGAAACCACGATTAATAGCGTTATAAGATTCAAAAATATCTTCTAAAGCAACCCATTTGCGCAGTGAAGAACTGCCGATAAATAAAATGCCGTTTTTAGGCGCAGGTTTTAAACTGTCCAACTTTTTAAACGCCTGGATTTCCTCATAAAAAGGAGTTTTCTGCTGCGCGAAAACATCGGCGCACAAAAAATTAACCGATAAAAACAGTATTAAAAATAGCAGGCTTTTCTTCATTTTTATTTAAGGTTTCGGATAGGTAAAACCCAATTTAGTTAATCCGGTTTTCACTTCCGGGCAACTCATAAATAATTTCCACAGCAAACCTGAACGTGCGTTTTCCAGCATCACCACTTGCGGGCCTTGATCTATGCCTAAATATTTCTTCGGATACCAACTAGCACTTTCACTAAAAGCATCGTAAAAACCGTATTCGCCCCAAACTTTATCGCCCAGATCTTCATACAAATGCCGGATCACTTTCATCGATTCTTTCGGGGTGTAAGGATAAGAAGAAATGGCGGCCGTTGGGGAAATCACACCAAGATCGTCTTTAATATTAGAATTATGTGCAGCGTAACCGTTGACAGAATAACTGGCGGTCAAGCCCCAGCAATTAGCACCATAACCCAGATAATGTTTTGGGTTTTGAAGGCAGTAAGCGCGGTTAATCAAGGTGTGGTTAGTATTGTGCAGCCAATAATCGGCATATTTATCTTTTAAACCTTTTGGGTTGAGGCCGAGGTAAGAATAATGCGCCCAGAACAACGGGCCAACATAGTCTCCCGCCGCTACATTATGTTTTAAAGTGATGAGGTAACCATAAGGCTTGATGCTGGTTTCGATGCCGCCACTCCTTGCCCAGCCTTCATGATAAACTGCTGCAGGGATAGTATGCGTTGGAGAAGATGCCGCCAGCACATACAAGATCAAACATTCGTTGTAACCCTGCACCGGGAAATTTTCGATCCAATTATACTGCGGCGACCAATGCCAGTACAAAACCTGATGATCGTTTTGGCGGTACCAACTATATTCCACGCCTTTCCAGATTTTATCGATCCGGCCGGCCAGTTTTTTTTCTGCGGAAGTTCCATTTGCATAATATTGACGAACACAAAGCAGGCCTTGCATCAAAAAAGAAGTTTCCACCAAGTCGCCTCCGTTATCTGTTTTTCCGAATGCTTTTGCTTTTCCATCCGGCAGCATCCAGTGTGCATAAGCTCCGTGAAAACGATCTGCCTTTTCTAAAAAATTTACAATCTTTTCAAAACGTTCTGTGCCTTGTTTGCGGGTAATAAAATGGCGTTCCATCCCAACCAAAATAGCCATCGCCCCAAAACCGGAAGCACCAGTGGCAATGGTAGTTTGATCATTATCAGGATAAATACCATCCATGTGAACACGCTCGTGCGCCATCCCGGAAATTGGTTCTGCACCTTGCCAGAAATATTGAAAAGTGCGGTATTGAATGGTATCGAGCAGTTGGCTGTCCGTTAGTTTTTTTTTAACCTGAGCTTGGGCAGTTGATAAAAAAAGGGTGATAAAAACAGTACACAGCAGTAATAAACTAACTGCTGTTTTATTGGCAGATACTCTTTTTAGCAGCATATTTTAAGTGTTTAGTAAACAAAACAGCCGGAATAAAAGCTATTCCGGCTGTAAGAAATCAAATATCAATAGCCCGGATTTTGCAATAACTTTCCTCCGCTTAAATCAATTTGTGCCTGAGGGATAGGGAATAAAGCCTTCGTAGCAGACCATGTTTTCCCATCTGCTGCAAAAGCGGCAGTTGCACGGCCAGGCTGCACAGCATCCTGGCGAACCAGATCAAAGAAACGGTCATGTTCCATAGCCAGTTCTACACGGCGCTCGTGCCAAATAGCCGTTAGCGTTGGCGCAACATCTGCTAAACCTGCCCTTGCCCGAACAAGATGAAGGTCAGTGGTTGCTGCGCCAGTATTGCCTAATTGTACAGCAGCTTCAGCATTGATCAATAACACATCTGCATACCTTAAAATCCGTACTTGTTTCGGCAACCTGTCTGTGTTACCGCCGCAATTGCTTTCTAAAGTACGGCTGTGATAAGCTTTGTAACTGTAGCGGGAGTTTTGTACCGAATCCTGACTTGGGATTCTAAAACCATCAAACAAAACCGTTCCGGCAGAATTAGTGGCAGTTGTAGGATTGATAAAAATAATCGTTCCGTTTTTACGGACATCGCCTGCCTCGTATTCATTTGCCAAACTCTGAGATGGGTTGTTAAATCCAAAACCCAGATCAGACCAGCCATATTTTCCGCCTGCCCGTGGCCCTTGCGAAACCGTGTATAAATTAATCCCGGCAGAACAATCTATGTTTATACCAGCCTGGATTTCGAAAACAGATTCTGCATTGTTGTTGCCGCCATCGCCGTTAACTGCGTTTTGCCGCCAGATCAAAGAATAATCTTTCACCAAAGAATATTTTCCGCCCGTAATTACGGCTTGGGAAAGATCATAAGCTTTCTGGTAGTTTTTCATGTACAAGTAAACTTTTGCCTCTAAAGATTGTGCTGCACTTTTGGTTGCACGGCCAACATCGGTAGCGCCTTTATCAGGTAAGTTTGCTACTGCAAAATCAAGGTCGCTGATGATAAAAGCATAAATATCAGCCGCTGTAGCACGGGTTTGAAACTGTGCATTGTTCGCTTCGGCTACGGTTGGTACACGGTCTAATTTAGGTACACCGCCAAACAACCGTACTAAATTGAAATAAAAATAAGCACGTAAAAACCTTGCTTCGGCTATTAATTTGTTCTTGGTAGCAGCATCAAACGTTACGTTTTGCAGTTTATCCAATGCCTGGTTAGCCCGTACAATCCCCTGATAATGGCCGGTATAGACATTGTTGACCACACCGTTTGTTGCCGGGGTTTGTAAATTATCAATTTGCAGGGCATCACCATAATCTGTAGGCGAACTTCCTTTATCTCCGTCATCGGATGCAATATCCGTCATGATCACAAACTGGAAACTATCAATATCCGGGGAAAAACCACCGATGTAAAACACGTTATAAATACCGGTGACCAAACTTTGCGCTGCTACAGGGTCTATTGCTATTTGCGCTTGTGTAATTTGGCCTTGCGGGTTTACGTCTAAGTAATTTTTACATCCGTT
>JAABUQ010010889.1_pt1 | contig 11800 bp, 7 predicted proteins | sample 5560001 | NCBI WGS metagenome assembly JAABUQ01 (sample SAMN10711888, study PRJNA513371) | rock metagenome | isolation source: Antarctica rocks | place: Antarctica: Victoria Land, Finger Mt nord | collected 2015-12-18
CACAGTCAGTGTCAGTTGCTGCCGCAGTCGATGGTAGCTGCGTTGACCCGATTGCACAAATTCTAAATGAGCCTGTAGTTGCTCCACCAACCGCTGTTGAGCCGTTGTCTCTTTAGCTAATGCTGTCGCATTAACCGTTGTTGCGCCTGCGCCAGTTTCTGATTCGCTTGATTCCATTGCCGACTCAAAGCCGCTCCAATAGTCTTACTCAAGTCCCAGAGTGGATGAAACAGATCCGCAATGCTAGGACACTCAAATCCCTCTAGAGCCAGCTTGATTAATGCTGGCGCTCGGTCACTAACTAGGGCTCTGACTCGCACTCCCATCGGCGTTAATGCCTGTTGTGCTTTGTCCAACCAAGTTTCGTATTGTCGATTCTCCACCTGTGACTCGACCAAGATGTACCCACTTGACAAGTCCATCAACACCAATACGTCTTGCTCAAAAGTCGTTTCATCTGCTGCGGCACAAATCTCAATCGCTGTCTGGGTCTCCTCTAGGGCTTTTTCCTGTTGCTGTTGATATTCCAGAATGGCCTTTCTGACCACAACTTCCAGACTTCGTAGCGCACTAGGAGACACCCCTACCTGCATTGGCAATTGCAATAAGTAGAAAAACTCCGACAGCATCTCCGCACCAATCCCGCATTTGATGCCAAAGACATAAATCGTGCCGAAGACGAGCAGCCGTAGCCATTCCTGCCCGGCTGCAGTTTCCCACAAAGATGATTCTGGATACTGGTTACGCCGTTTTATCGCTCGTTGATGCCGATGGACGCTACTTTTTGGTATGCCTGTAGCTGCCGCTATTCGTCTGATGGAGCGTTGGCCTCCCTCCCTAATCGCATCGAAAACTTGCTGACAGCGTTGGCGCAGGTTCATTCTTTATCTCACTCTCGGGTTGTCTAGAGGTTAGTTTAGACTCACACAGGGGCTTTTCTTAGCCTGGCCTCTCTTGGTACAACTGTCCCGCTTTAGGTTGGTAGCCAAGCCAGATAACAATGATGCCGAACGCGCCTTGCGCCCAGTTGTGGTGCATCGCAAAGTCAGTGGTACTGCCAGAAGCGATTGGGGCGGTAAATTAGTCGCTCAAATGTTCAGTTTTTTGGAGACGATGCGTTTGCAGGGAGCCAATGCGGTAGAAGCACTGTTTGAAAAGTTGTCTCTAGCAGGTCGCAGTCCCCCAGAGTCTCACTCTACTTGAGCTATGGGGGTTTATGAGTTACACCATTCTCAATAAGCCCTACTTGTTGCTGTGACTAGTTACGACACAAGTTATCGTTGAGTCTCAAACTTTAAAAATTATCTGTTTAGCACAGGGTAAGGGAAAGACGCATGATTTTAGATTACTAAAAGCCAGTGAAGTTAAGTTTGGTAAATCATTGAAAGTTATCGCGGACAAAGGTTATCAAGGAATTACTAAAATTCATGAGTTGAGTCAAACTCCTGTGAAGAAGCCAAGGGGAGGCAAGTTAACTTCGTCCCAGAAGCAGTATAATCGAGAATTAAATCGATTGAGAATTGTCGTTGAACATGTTAATCGTCGGCTAAAGATCTTTAAGATTTTGTCAGAGCGCTACCGAAATCGCCATCGAAGATTTGGCTTGAGGGCAAACCTGATAGCTGGAATTTATAATTACGAACTTAGCGTCAAATCTTAAACAAAAATGAAATAAATAATGAGAGTTCAGCCACCAATACTTCTCGGTTAACTACAAATTGGAATTTTTGAAGTGCTAGAAGGTTGATGCTTGCGTCTGCTTATTGAGAGCAATGCCAACTGTAAAGCTTAACCGAGAGGTATTGGTTCAGCCACTAACTTCAAGCTGAATAAGTTGAGCGTGTCAATTTTCTTTTTAACGTTGATCAAAACACCTGATTTTAAAATTTCTCTGAAAGTCCTACAATTTTAATCCCTTGAAATCACAAAAAAGATAACCATTTACCTTATCACAAAAAACTTTTGCAAGAGGTCTAGTCATCAATAACTTTTCTAGATCCCAAAAAATTATTGATGGCAGAAATACTTGCCACCGAGTCTTCCCGTATCAACCACTACAAAGATTGCAAGGCGGTCTTGATTCAATGTCATTAAGACCTATCTAGACAAGAAAACTAAGCAATCGCGCTTATAGGGTGAGGCTTAATTAATTCATGATAATTTCTAGAAGACATTTCAAAAGGCTCCTTCTGGGTGTTGGCTTAAGCGCAACGCTTACTGCAAGCTTAGGAAGCTGCATCTCGAATAGTACGACTGCACCGGAAGCAGACACGGCAACGAGCGCCACACCTGTAGGAAAAGCAACCACAGAGCCAGTTTCACTCCGTTTAGCCCAGAATCTCTCACCGATTTCGGGTGTTACCATTGTTGCCAAAGAGCAAGGCTTTTTTAAAGCGCAGGGGCTAGACGTTAAAGTCAGCAACTTTACCTCGGGCAAACAGTGTCTGGAGACGGTGATGGGAGGCGCTGCCGATATTGCCACCACTGCTGAAGCGCCGATCACAGCAGCAACCATGGTCAAGCAGCCTATCTCCTTTTTAGCCCGCATGGAGTATTCCGACCTCAAAACCCTCATCAACGCTAGCGCGGGTGTCGCCAAACTTACAGATCTTAAGGGCAAGCGGATTGGCTTTACCGCCGGAACCGGCAGCGAAGTGTACACGAAGGAGATGCTCAAAAAAGCAGGGCTGAGACCTGAAGATGTTACCCTGGTGAACTTGCGGCCTCAGGAAATGCTGGCAGCTCTCACGGCTGGAAGTATCGATGCTTACAACACGTGGGAACCTTACGTCAGCAATGGGATCAAGACCCTCGGAGAAAAGGTCACTCAATTGGACACTAAAGGCATTTATTCAGAAACCTTCAACATTGTTACCACTGTAGACTATCTGAACAAAAATCCTATCGTCGCCAAGAAGTTTATGCAAGCGCTCATAGATGCGGAAGCCTGGATAAAGGCAAACCCGAAAGAGGCAATTATCCTTGTGTCCAAAGCCGTGAATATGAAACAAGAGAATCTAGCTACGATTTGGGATGATTATGTCTATGAGGTAGTGCTGGACCAGAAAGTGCTCAATGTGTTAAATACCCATGCGGCCTGGCGATTAGAAAGTGGTAATCATCCCGATGGCGTTACTAAAATTCCTGACTTTAAGACCATTATCTACCCAGCGCCCCTCAAGGCCGTTGCCCCCGATCGAGTGAAAATTTCTGGAATTTAGGACTGGACTCAACCATGACCGTTATCAGTAAGCGACAGGCATCCCTTAACCGTTGGGCCTTAATTCTATCGATTCCATTGTTCCTAGGCGGTTGGGAACTTATCTCTCGCTCGAAGGCAGTGAATGCTGTGTTGTTTCCGCCCCCAAGTCTAGTGGCGATTGCACTCTACGGCTGGGCTAAGGAAGGCACCTTACTGATGGATATTGCCATGAGTCTCTCGCGGGTGCTGGTAGGCTTTGTTGCAGGTGCAATCGCAGGCATACTCATCGGCATCCTCACTGGTCGCTATCAATTTATCGCCAACCTACTCACTCCCGTCTTCCAACTGCTACGCCCCATCCCCCCTATCGCCTTTGTCCCCATCGTCATTCTATGGTTTGGACTTTCCGAACTAGGCAAATGGTTCTTGGTTTTTTGGGGTGTCTTTTTCACGGTGTGGATAGCCGCGCATTTGGGCGTGCAGCGGGTAGATAGAAATCTCATTCGAGCCGCTCAATGCCTGGGCACGCCTGAAAAACAAATGCTGCCGCAGGTGTTGCTACCAGGCTCTTTACCCTACATTTTTGTCGGACTTAGAACATCCATCAGCATCTCTTTTTATACGCTAGTCGCTGCCGAGCTAGCGGGCACATTTTCAGGTATTGCCTATCGGATAGATATTTCTCAACAGAATTTGCAGGTTGGGAAAAGTCTGAGCGGCCTAATTATTTTGGGCATCATCTCAGCCATTGCCGATAAAGGCTTTGGCGCAATTTCTAAAAAACTCGTTTGGTGGAGCTAAATGAATTCACTGTCAAACCAGCAGGGTCATATCTCTATACAACAGCTATCTGTTGTATTTGGCACGGGTAAGCAGAGCTTTCTTGCCGTTGAAGAGTTCTCTCTTCAGGTAAATGCAGGTGAGTTTGTGTGCTTAATCGGGCCGTCAGGCTGCGGCAAATCTACGGTGCTCAATACCCTTGCGGGCTTTATCGCGGCCAATCACGGCTCGGTCTTAGTAGATGGCCATTTGATTGAGGGTCCAGGGGGCGATCGCGGCATGGTTTTCCAGCAGCCCTCCCTCTTCCCTTGGAAAACCGTTTTAGGCAACGTCGCCCACGGCCCATTAATGGCAGGTAAACCGAAAGCCGCTGCCCATAAAATCGCTCAAGATTTTCTACAAATGGTCGGGCTTGCTAAGTTCGCCAAGAACTACCCCATGATGCTTTCGGGGGGCATGCAGCAGCGGGTAGCAATCGCCCGCGCCCTATCTAATTTCCCGCGCGTACTCCTGATGGACGAACCCTTTGGTGCACTCGATGCCCAGACCCGGTTCATGATGCAAGAAAATTTGCTAAAGCTGTGGGAAAATTTGAAAACGACCGTTGTTTTTGTCACCCATGATATTGATGAGGCGATTTTTTTAGGCGATCGCGTCGTCGTCATGAGTGCCAATCCAGGACGTATTATAAAAGATATCAACATTCCCTTATCTCGCCCTAGAGTGAGCGATCTGTTAGTCGATACCCAGTTCTCCGCGTTGAAGAAGGAGTGCCTTGACTTGATTCGTCAAGAGAGCCTACAGGCATTTGAACAGCAGCTTGAGTAAGCATAACCCCGTTTCAGGAAATGCACAGGTGTCCTTATAACCCAAAGCAACGCAAAAAGACAAAGCCTCAGATGACTTTTGGTAAACAGTTGATACCCGTTTAGTTCGCTACACCAACCAGTTTGCGCCCGTGGTCATTGAGTGAGCATCCGGCGCTTATGTTTACAAGCGCTCAGGCTGCGCTATTTTGGATTTTATATCAGGGCAAATGTGTTCGGAGAACCGCATCACTAGGGTGTTCACATCCTGGGCGCGGGCAACCCGTCTTTTTCCTCGACGGCTCGCTTGCACCTATTGAATCACCTGCTCACATCGATAAAGTGTGACTCACGTTTGATACACGTCTTTTTGGCTACTCACATCTGACAATTTCGTTCAACTTAGTCTGCTGGAGATTAAATCGATTTATGGGTTCACTCAAAATTGTGATGCTTAATAGCGTCATTCGCCTTTGTTTGTGAGTGTAGATACAAACAAAGGCGAGTAGCATATTCATAATCAGATAGAACAACTGACATTGCTTATTAAAGACAAATCAAACCAACGTAAAACGGAAGTACATATCTTTTGAAACGGCGTACTGGATTAAGGATATCTTTGACTCTCTCCAATCTGCGGCAACAGTATGCCACAGGCAAATGTTCTCCTACTGAGGTGGTAGAAGCAATTATTGCTGAGATAGAGACTCGCGCGGATGACGGTATTTGGACATATACAGTGCCGAAGAAACAATTGCGATCGCATATAGCCACTCTAGAAAATACTCCGGCAGAACAATTACCCCTCTGGGGCATTCCCTTCAGTGTCAAAGACTGTATTGACATTGCTGGTTTACCCACCTCCGCGGGCTGTCCAGGGTTTGTGTACATAGCAACTCAAACCAACCCGGCCGTACAACACCTGCTAGATGCTGGTGCCATCCTCATCGGTAAAACTAACCTCGATCAGTTTGCGACAGGTCTCGTTGGCATTCGTACTGGCTACACGGTTCCTCACAATGCATTCTCTAAAGCGCACATTCCGGGCGGCTCTAGCTCAGGATCTGCCCTCTCAGTGGCAACAGGTCTCGTCTCTTTTTCTATCGGAACCGATACAGGTGGCTCTGGACGAGTCCCTGCCGGATTCAACAATATTGTCGGACTCAAGCCAACGAAGGGACGACTGAGCACGGCTCACACGGTGGAAGCTTGTAAAACACTCGATTGTCTGTCTGTTTTTGCCCTGACAGCTGAAGATACTCAAACTGTTTTTGAAATTGCCCAAAGCTTCGATCCGCATCACCCTTTTTCGCGGCCAGCGCATGTACCACCGCCAAACCTTAAAGACTATCAGTCAAATCAGACTTTTCGGTTTGGTGTTCCTCACCCAAGTCAGCGAGAATTCTTTGGCAACACTGATGTAGAGAGACAGTACAGTCAGGCGATCACACGTCTCACACACTTAGGCGGCACCTACGTCGAAATTGACTATACGCCTTTCTTGGAAGCCAACGCTTTACTGTTCAACGGTCCCTGGATCGCTGAGCGGTATGCTTCGGTAGGTCGTTTTATTGAAGCAAATGCTAGCGATGTTTTTCCGGTGACACGAAAGATTTTGTCAAAAGCCAAAGAAATCACAGCTGTTAAAGCCTTTGAAGGGCTTTATGCAGTAGAAGCCTTGAAGAGAAAGACTCAGTTCCTTTGGGATGACATCGACTGTCTAGTCGTCCCCACAACCGGCACAATTTATCGCATCAATGAGATTGAGGCAGAGCCGTTGAGCCTAAATGCGAATTTGGGCTACTACACGAATTTTGTGAACTTGTTGGATTTGTGTGCGATCGCCATTCCAAACGGATTCCAATCGAACGGACTACCTACTGGCATTACCTTCATTGCCCCACCCCACAGCGAACCTTTCCTCACTGGAATAGGTACAACTTTCCACAAGCTCGACAATCCTCAACTAGGCGCAACGCCCTTTACCCTATCGCCTCAACAAGAGTCATAGAGTTTATGACCCATCCAAATATCACTTGCGGCATTTCCACAGACACTCGATTGGGTTGTGTTGCAAAAACTGCTTAAGGACAAACGAGCTGTATAAATTAGCTCGTCTTAAGCAGCTACTCCAAAAATTTGAGACATGAATTTTGTACGAGCTTTAACATCTCCTTTTTTGACTACCACAACTTGGGGTTTTTTGCATAACCCCTCGAAAAGGTATATTTCAGTGACTAGGTGTTTTAGGCAGACTGGAAGAAATAAGTCTAGAAATCTTATGGAATAAGACTTTCAGTCGGTGTTCTCTGTTGGAGATCAACCTTTCTGTCTCAGCTTTTGGCTGATCACTTTTCAAAACCAGTAATCGCACTTCGAGCGTCAAGAACTCGCTTGCATCGCCTGAAATCTGCATTCCTTCGTCACTTTTGGCTCAACTCAGACGATCAGCTGATCTGAAATATACCTTTTCGAGGGGTTGTGCTAAAAACCCCTATTACGCCTCCTACAGCAATTGATCTTTCTGATTTAACATTCAACACTTCTGAAAATAGCCCTGTAATAAATCTTTAACAACACCCCGTGTTTTAGGCGATTATACTATAAATTATTTTGGTTGTTGAAATGACTACCATCCGTCCACAAAATGCTTCTCTACGCAAAGAGTATGAGTATACGTATGAAGCATTTACTAAAATAAATCCCAATCTAAAATATCCAATGACTGCATCTGTTTTTGTTGAGGATAACTCGCTTACGAAACCGAAATGGGCTAATGACGTTGCCTCTACACTACTGAGAATTCGCTCTAATCAGGCGATGTATGATATCGCAATTAACCAAGATCGATGTTCTACTCTTAAATTTATTTTTGATATTAGATTTTTGACATTCTTAAGCAGTCCCAAAAATTCAGAATTAGTTAGAAAGATCTATAACTTTTTAATTGGAATTTTAAGATTTACATCTAAGGAATACAGACAGACTCCAAAAGCAGAAGATACTCAACAAAGCGCAGATCATCTTGCTAATATTCTAATTAAAAAGAATATTACCGAGAAAGTGAAGAGCATTCAAGAACAAGAAATGCGCTTTCAAAAGGTAACTTCACAGCTTTCATTCAAAAACTACCAAGATTTATTTCAGATTATTTATTTACCCTGTGTTGCTAACTATACGCAAGAAGACAGGGTCTTTGTATCTCAACGAGTTGCAGGTGCAAATCCATTGGTAATCGAACGTCTTTCAGCCCTTCTAGAGAAGTTTCCAGTTACTGATGTTCACTATCAATCTGTAATGGGTTCTAGTGATTCTCTCCAGAAAGCCCTTGAAGAAAAGAGGCTCTATATAACAGACTACAAGGTTCTTAAAGACATAAACCCTGGAATAATAGAGATAGAAAAGGGCCGCAAGGTTCAGAAATATATATACCAACCAATCGCATTGTTTGCGGTTGAGTCGGGTGATTGTCAAAATCGCAGGCTAGTCCCAGTTGCGATTCAATGTTACCAGGAGCCATCCCCAGGAAATCCTATTTTTATTGCACCATCGCTCAATGCATCCTCTTCAGAACGTTGGGCGTGGCAAATGGCAAAGTTGATTGTCCAAATCGCTGATGGCAACTATCATGAGTTCATTTCTCACTTAGGCGGAACCCATCTACGAATGGAACCGATCGCGATCGCAACCTATCGAAAGCTCCCTGTAGAGCACCCGCTAGGAGTTTTATTAAGACCTCACTTTGAGGGCACTTTGTTTATCAATGATTCTGCGGTAAAAGGACTCGTCAATCTGGGAGGAACAGTTGATAACGTAGCGGCTGGAACATTAGAGTCCTCATTGTTGCTTAGCATCAAAGGTGCAAAGGGATATCCATTTTCCTTTAACGAGTCATTTTTACCAATGACATTGAAGAGCCGTGGTGTAGATGATCCTCATTTCCTACCTGACTATCCTTACCGAGATGATGCACTTTTGATCTGGGATACGATTCATGATTGGGTCTCGAGCTACTTAAAGCTGTTTTATGCAGATGATAGCGCAGTTCAAAACAATCCAGAGATTCAAGACTGGATCAAAGATTTAACCGATCCAAATGGAGGTCAAATGACGGGGATTGGAGAAATAACTAATGATGACTCCACACCTCAGATCAGAACCTTGGCATACTTGATTGAGGCAGTAACACTAATAATATTCACAGGCAGCGCTAACCATGCCGCTGTAAATTTTCCGCAGTCATCTTTCCTAACTTATATGCCTAATATGCCATTGGCAGGCTACAGAGAAGCACCTAAGACAAATATTCAGATTAATGAAGCGGATTATTTTGCGTTGCTTCCCTCGCTGCCTCAGGCAGAAACTCAAATGAATATGACCTATTTGTTGGGTTCTATCTACTACACACAATTGGGAGATTATGGTGATTCATATTTTACAGATAGTCGTGTAGTAAAGCTTTTACAAGAATTCCAGGAAAAGCTTCGCACAATTGAGTTAGAAATCAATGCCAGAAACGAAGTTCGTTCTACACATTACAATGTTTTACTACCTTCTAAAATTCCGCAAAGTATTAATATCTAGAGCACCGGTCACCTAATCATTCAGAAATTGTCAGATCTGGATACTCAGATTGAGAACACCACCCAATATCTAATCGCCTTGATTGATCATCCCCTGGCTTTGGTATGAGTAATAAAGCTGGGTAATCTGAAAAACTCTATCGTTGTTGGAGAGCACTATCTTGAATACATTTTCCCCAAGGAAGCAGCAAGCCAAAACTCCATCATTTCTTGCTCAGGCGCTCAATCGTTTTCAAGCTTGGGCTTTGCAAAACCCGGATAATTATCTAAGCAAGGTATTCCTCCCGATCATCAGCTTTGTCGAGGGCATCCTTGCAAACAACCCCACCTATCTGGACTCTAAGCGGCTTGCCTTCGGACCCAACTTCTGCTGCTCTGGACAGGTGGTAATGGGTGAATTCAAAACGATCGAAGCCGCACTCACCTCACCCCAGGCACGCACGTGGCGACTCGGCACGAGCATACTGGATCCAAATCATGCACCCAATCAGGATGTTGGTGGGAGGAACGTCTTTCTGCTTTCTCTGTCCGATAAGGAATCTAGCGGCAGCAGCGACCACGAAAACTTCAGGAAATGTATGCAGAAATATCTCCTGAACGATGCTGCGACGGAGCGCCAGCGCGATGTGATCACCCGACGACTGCTTGAGCAGTTGGGAGCAGATTATGTGGATATGCCAGATGGTACCAACAAAGATTTCTTCACTAACGATAAGCGGGGTTGGATGGGGTTTGTACTCCGGTATATGCACTATATCCTCTTTGGGCTAGACCCCAACGACGATGAGTCAGTGAGTCTCCTGACAGAATTACATTACACGCGCCTGGGCACGCTGCACTATTTTGCTGGCAGTAGCCTCCTGCAAAGTTTGAACCTGAAGGGACACGGGAACCTACCCGATCTGATCGAACAGGCAGCGACTATCTATGAAAATTCACCCGCTCTTGCAGACTTCGAAGAGGATAGCTCCCAAGACAACGTCATGACTCGGCGCGAACTGGCAAAGCTAATGACATCTATCATGAGCATCGCCGCCCTTCAAGGACCGCTGCACCTTGGTTACACCGCAATGGGCTACCGGACTCTCCCCGCCTACCAAGGACGCCAGACATCGGCTATAGATCCAACCGATTGTTGGGACAAGCTCGACTTCAACGATCGGGAGTCTGTGAGGCTCTACCTTCTGGAGTGCGCCCGTCTCTGGCCACCCGTCAGCGCTACGCACCGGGTAGCGATCAAGCCTTTCACAACAACAGTGGCGGGCATGAAGCGAACCTTCCCTACAGGCACCAAGGTACTCATCCCGATGATCTTGGGGCTGCTGGACGAGAGCTTCTGGGGACCCACAGCTTACGAGTTTAACGCGAAGCGGGAGAACCTCTGCCCCTTCCATATGGGTTTTAACTCGGTTGGCAATCGCAGCGCGGGACGCATCTGCCCTGGTAAAGACATTGCACTAGAGATGCTGGTAAATGTCGTGATTACAGTGGGTAAGGTACGCCGCTCCTCCAACGAACAAAAATTTTCGGCATCAGCGAAGGGCAGTGAGGCGCCACCCTGCTCGCAAGTGGTGAGTACCACAATGCTAATTAAGAAAAAGCAACTTAAAGACATCGTGACTTGGATGAAAGTAAAGCACCCAACGGAGTTGCCAGAAGTACTACAAGGGATTTTCTTCATGGACGGGAACGGTCTTCCAGACGATTGTTTAACGATGTACGGTTCAGAATGGAATGCTGATACTCTGACGTTATTACTTCCTGTCTTTGCCCCAGTGAGATGGACATTTCACTCATCAACCGCCGGGCGTATATTACTTCATTTAGTAAGATTTTCTCGCCTCACCTACTCGATCCGCTTCTCAAATGAAACTTTGCAGCGTGCCCACATCACGCCTATATTGTTTAGATGGTATGTACCACAGTGGATTGTAGATTTCTTGATGGACCGAGATGAGAGCAATCCGAATGGAGATATATGGCATCGAAAAAACTCCTGGTTCCGCAGACCCCCTAATGGTGGATATACACTCCGGAGAATTGTAGACAAAGATGGCAAGGACACGCCAGCGTTCCAAGACATGCTATCCAAGGTTGACAATGATTGTTTAATCATTGTAAAAGACTCATAATCACCAGGGCGGCATGGTTCAAAAAAGGGTAGTGATACGGAAGTAGTGGTGAGGCTCAAATCCGGTCTAGCTCTGCATTGTAGCCATGGATGGAGTACCAAATCGCTCCAATGTGATTGTTCAGCTTTTTGGAAAATGATAGGCTTGCTCTTACTAGTCGAGAAACTCGTTGTCTGAATGTATTATTTAACCGTTCAACATGATTAGTTAGACCCGTTTCCTTACCAACAGCTCGATGACGTTCAGGAGAAATAACTGTTTTGTAAGCTTGCCAAAAATCTGTATAAGCGAAGGCAT
>JAABUQ010010890.1_pt1 | contig 11799 bp, 11 predicted proteins | sample 5560001 | NCBI WGS metagenome assembly JAABUQ01 (sample SAMN10711888, study PRJNA513371) | rock metagenome | isolation source: Antarctica rocks | place: Antarctica: Victoria Land, Finger Mt nord | collected 2015-12-18
ATGGGAGGGTGGGGGGCTGGGTGGGGGGATTGAGCTCAGGGAGGGTGGAGCGGGGATTGGGGATGGGCTGGGGGTTTTGGGGAGGGAGGGGAGAGAGGATGTGCTGGGGGTTTGCGGGGGGGGGGGTTGGTGACGAAGATTATAGTGGGGAGGAAGGGAAGCGGGGGTGGGGGGATCGATGGAGAGGGTTGATGTAGGGTTTCTCTGGGCTTTGCTTGCCTTGAGGCAGTGTGTGATTAGATATGAAAGCTGGGAAATAAGGAAGCATGTCCAATTCGATTTCATTGCTACTGCTACTTCAATGGTATCCACGTATGCTACCAGATCATACCTCTGGATGACAGCCCAGAGCGAGCCAGCTCGGGTTGGTTCGCTACCAGTATATTCCATCCCCAGTGTAAAGTGCTCAGCCACCACGGCGTATTCAGCGAGGCAGAATGCCCAATCTAGGAAGAGCCATCACGCTGTGCTCTCTTCGCCTTCATTCTCTCCATCAAGCTCATTCCGCCGCTGGAGTTTACGCTGCTGCTGCCATTGCTCGCGGCTCCGAGATCGAGGGGTGCGGGACGGTGACGAGCGCTGGGGCTACCGGTCGAGTACCCGCCGAGGTTGGTGTTGGAGGGCGTGCTGACCGCGGTGGTTTGACGAGAGCGGCTGGGGGTGGACACATTGGTGGCATCGCGGAGGGCGGAGGGTTCAGGGTGATCGTGAGCTATGATGGGGATTGACCATGGTTGCTGTGGAGATGAGGGGTGAAATGGCTTACCAAGCTGAGATTGACCGGCAGGAGTGTTGTGAGAGCTACCGGGAGCGTTGGAAGAGGTAGTCGTGCTTTCGATGCCGGCAGTGGCCTCCAGGATCTGGTTCTCATCGTTGACGGGGTCTTGGACCATGCGCACGCCTTCGCCAGAGGGAGAGGCCACAGCGTTGCCGGTCTGCTAGCTGTCAGTGAGAGAAAGTGTTGTTAGAGGGTTGGAACGGAGGATCCTCACCTCGGCTGGAGTCTCCTTCTTGTAATTGTCAGGATCGAAAGGTGGAAGGGCTTGTCCAGTCATGTTTTCAATCTCTGTAACAGCCTCCTCCGTACCCCTTTTGAAGTAATCATTCTCCTGCTGCTCGAGAGTGTCGATGCGACGCTGGATATCATCTGAAGTGATGGCATGCTGGTGCAAGAATCAGCCTTGGACGTTGAGTGAGAAGCTGAGGAACAGATCAACTCACAGTGCGCAAGATGGAATACTTCTCCTTGAGATTACGCGTAATCTCTGGAGTGTTGAGCTGACCTCTACTCTCGAGGTAGGCAATGTGCTTATCCATGTCCTGGTTCCAGCACACTGGAAGTCCGCTGCCTGAGGGTAGGTGACGACGAGTCTTCACAGGATCTGCATCTACGGCCTCCTCCCGGGGCTGAGGTGTGACACCTTGAGCGGGGTGACGACGAGACGTCAAGTAGTGATGACCCTCAGGTACTGAAGCATTGGCAGTGGCAAGTTGACGATGAAAGATGGGCTGGCGGTGAGCCTCATCAGCTTCTTGGGTTGCTCCAGTGCGGCGAGGCAGCGTTTGCTGGTGGAGGTTGTCGTTGCTTTCAATTGCTGATCCGGTCAAGGGAGGCATGTTGATAAGGGGATTCCCGTGGTGGTCAAGTATAACGGGGCGAGGGGAGTTCCCAATTGCGTTGCGTCGAGCAGACCTCCGTGAAACAGGAGATTGAGCTTCGTTGATATGCTGAGAAGTCGTTTGAGCGGTGTTGTCGTGCTCGGGAGTGATCTGAGAGACGTTGGCACGCGAAAAATTGCGTGGAGGGTTCTGTTGGAGTGGATGGTTGCGTGGGGGGGTTGCGGTGGGTGTAGTGGTAAGGGGAAGGAAGACGTGAGCTGCTTCGTCAGTCGAAGAGATAGCGTGAATTACACTAATACGGCGGGCTTCCTCACGCGCTGGTCCAGTACAACCTTCGTTATTTATACGGACAGGAGTTGCATTGGCGACTTGTTCAGGACCTTGACCCTGTCTATGCTGGAAAGACCCTTCAATGGGCAGACCGATGATGAGAGGCTCACTTGGCTCAGGTGTCGAGGCCCGGCTAGAGCAGCATTTGGCAAGTTTGTAACCCCTCCAGTGAAGTGTCAGCTATCAGAAAACGTCGTTGGGTTGCAAGATGAAGAGGGATGAGAAGTGGTGAGATGGAAAGATTTTGGATGAGCTTTTCAAAGACTAGACAAGAAGTGTTTCATCACTGGACTCGAGGGAGGCAGCGAGGAAGTGGGCATGGCTTCCAACCTGAGATCACATGATTGGACTGCTCTCATGCTTGAACTTCACAAAGATGCAATCAAAAAGTACACTAAAACCGGTAAAACAGTTTAGCCGAAACTTACATTTGGCCTAGCAATAGGGTCTGGTAACCCTGTTCTTGTGCGAAGAAGGAGGAGAGCACGGCAAAAGACAAGCAAGGAGGCTATGGGTGTTCACGATGGTAGTGGAGGAGGTTTGTAGACGTGGAAGGATGAAGAAGTGAGAGGGTAGATGACAGATTTGTTAGCCTCTCGGCGCTGGTAGCCTCTCGGCGAGGGTAGATGGATGTTGGGAGGACGACAATGTCGGTTTCTATTTTCCGGTAACGTCAGAGAATTATACCTCCCAGAAGAGCCCATGCGTTTGGTGGGGACCTCCGAAAGCATGACCGCGCGCTCGAGAGCCTGCTAGCATGTCCATAAGAAACCGATCGAGCAGAGAATAGGCTGGAGGAGCATTCAAGGCTATTTCGGTCAACGACATTGTCAGAGCGTAGTACTTTACCTGGACAGTAAGAGTGCATCCAGTCAGTGGGAAAGGGCGTCACAAGCAGCGAGAGGATAAGCAGGTGCAATGCATATCAAATCGAATGTCATATTGTCGGAGCATAGTTTTCCTGTTGGAAGATGATGCATCAACAGAAGGGGTCGCTGATGCAAGACGATATCCTCAGAGTGCTTTGCAATACACATAGTATACAAGGGCATCATCGATAGAAGATAGGATGCAAACCATGGTGACCTCGCCGCCCAGTAATATCCTTCGTGGTTGGGTTCGCTTCTCCATTAGCTGCGAGTGTCCCATACCTTCATCCTGCAGACGATTCATCTGCTGCGCCAGATGTCGAGGAATGCGGTGAAATAGCCTAAGATCTCAGCCCAATCCTACTAAGTAGACTACTCGTCGTACTTGAAGATTTGTCCCCACCCAAAACACCTAATAAACTTTTCCAGACCTGACCGGGCTCTTGACTGGCGTCAATCGGTTTCCATATTCCAGTCTTCTGATAATATTGAACGATGGGCGATGTCTGGGCATAGTAGGTAGCCAGCCGCTTCTTGAGAGTATCGGCGTTGTCGTCGGATCTTTGGATCAAGGGTTCGCCCGTGACATCGTCTTTCATGGTGGACTTTGGTGGGTTGAAGATTTTGTGGTACGAGCGCCCTGATGCTGGGTGGATCAAGCGCCCTGTTATACGTGAGACAAGCAGACCATCGTCTATCTGTAGTTCAACTGCGTGTTGTAGTCTCTGCTTCTTGTCTCCAAGCATGTCATCTAATCGCTCAGCCTGGGCGACGGTCCTCGGAAACCCGTCAAGAATGAACCTGCAGCGCACCGCTTAGCTAATTGACCACAACGATTGGCAACCATCCTACCCCTGCTTGCACTCCTGGTTGTTCTCGAGCTCCCCCTTGATCATATTGACCATTATTTCATCACTGACTAGCCCGCCTTGGTCCATGATTTTCTTCGCTTCTCGTCCCAGAGACGTCTTCTTCGCTACTTGAGACCGAAGCATGTCACCCGTCGCCTATTCGATCATAAGCAGCTGCTGAAACAAGCCAGATGGAGACCAGTAGGGTACAAGATACCAGGTGGCAAGCACAGTATTTTTCTTGGATCTTTGGTGCTTGTGTTCCCTTCCCTAATCGCATACTTCAGCTTCAAACCCGGAAAGCTTAAAGAATCCGAGCACTCACCAGCTCCAGGAGGTCCCATCAGAATCATTCTGACTGACTGGAGAGCGCTGTTCGCCTTTCCACCACTACCTGTGCCCTCTCCCAGCTTGGATTCCAATTGATGCACGCGTGATTCGAGTTTATGTATCGTATCCCGCAACGCCTCGACAGTGTCATCTGTAATTGGGGCCATCACTGATGCTGGTGGATTGTGAGAGGGCCTGACCAAGGCAATTAATGTCGAGACGGAGGTATTTGACCTGCGGAAACGTAAAACAGGAAGTGGTGGAGAGATACTGGGGAGATGTCTTCCCCCATTCTCGTAGGGCTGATTTTAGCATGATATGGTCGGCCGAGTGGGCCGATGGGATATTCTATTCCTGGCTCTTATTATGGTCTTTGAAGCTGTCAAAACGCAAGATTCTCTCATTTGGAACTATACTAACTACTCTCAGGAGGGTGATATGTCAGCCAAACCACTTCCCGAATCTTAGCCAGTACGACTATCTTGTAGGAAAGTTGAACGCCATAGACTTGTACTTTGGTGACAATTTTCGAGGATACTCGAGAAACCTCGGAAGCAGAAATGAATTTAGCGTTCTTGGGTACAGAGACCGGATTGCCGGGGCGCAACTCTATTATTGTCGACTTGGGGATTGAGAGATGGGTGAACTTCGAGATATCGAATCAATCAGATTATCCTCCAAGATTATGTCTGCTGAGAAGCGACAGGTCCTGGCTGTGAAGGAGGTAGGAATGTCAAGGTAGTGAAAACTGCAGAGCTTTCGATTGGGCGGGGTTCCGTAGACATGAACACAGCAGTGGTCCATCTAGGTCCCAGCTCAATTGCTGCGATGGTGTGAGATAGTAAGGCTTTTGATGGCAATAAAGGAAAGTCGAGTGGCTCGGATGATCTCAACTTAGGAAAACCTTGGGATCGCGGAGCTGAAGAGGAAGAGTTCACCTACGATAACATGTGGACAGGTTCTTGCTCTTAGCATAGACTTCCCCACAGATACTTAGCTATGTTTTCATGTTGCGAACGCATACGGGCTTTGTTCCTAGCGTTACAGTAGCGCGTCAAAAGTCTGCACCAAAACGCAAAAAAAGCGTATTTCGCGTTTCCACTCTACCAACTCTACTATCCTCTACCATATTTACTACTATACTACGTACTCCGTTGGCTCCAATTTCTGGTAACAGGACTCCTGGGAAGGAGTTCTATCTATTTAAAAAAAACAATTATTTATAAAGCTTTTCGTTCTGGAGAAAAACCTATTATTATTATATAATACGAAAACCTTAAAATATCTTCTGTTATATTTATGTTATACTAATATAGAAGGTAATAATAGTCGATATTATATAAGTTTATTAATTAAAATAATAAAGTTAAAGAGCAAGAATATAAAAGTACTCCTTAAGTATTTATATATATAAAATATTAGCAGTATTATACGTTAAGTTTAATTAAGCTTAATATATTTAAATATAATAATATTGTAAATACTTAATATTTTTTATATTTATAATATATATTTTACATAATTATAATAATACTCCCCCTTTTAAATAAACTATACTTTTATAATTATAAAAGAAATAATATAAATCTAATATATAAGCCGAAGTAATACGAAAGAATTTTGAAAAAGAAAAAATGTTAATATAAATATAAATAAAATCATTATTATTTATAAATAATATTAATTAATAATAAGTTTTTATTTTCCTATTAACTATCGTAAGTAAAGGTTTTCTAAATACTTTTAGTAAAAGTCGTTAATAATATTTTAAATATTAACGAATTCTTCTCCGTTAATATTATTTTATTTATATTTAATATAATATTTATTTTATTTGCCTTAGTTGTATAATTACAAGTTAAAAATCTTATTAACTTTTTTTTCTTCTTTTTCGTTAATAATAATTGGTAAAAGCTGAATTATTTTTTAGTTATTTAAAAAATTAATAAATATTAAAGTTAAATAATTAATACATATAATAAAATAAATATATATAAAATTAAGTAAAATTAACTTATATAAGGATCTTATTTTAATAATAATTTTGAAAAAATTTGATTATTTATAAATTTAGTTTATAATTTAATTTATTAATAATAATATTTTTATTTTTTAAAAAAACTAAATCTCTGAGTTTACAATTAATATTAATATAATATTTATTTATTTAAATTATTATTCTTTATCAAATTACTTTGAAATTATTAAATTACTTTGAAATTATTAAATTACTTTGAAATTATTTTTAATAAATTTTAAAATATCTTTTGTATTTTTTATAATTCCTTTTATATTAATAGCTTAAAAGTACTTTTTAATTAAATCGTAAAATATATTATTTAAGTTAAAACTTATTCTTAAATAGAAACCTTTATTAATAAAAAAATATTATAATAATAAAAAATATTATTATAATTTTTATTATTATAATTTTTATTATTATAATTTTTATATTAATTTAATTATTTTTAATTAAATAAAATATATAATATTATTTTTTTAATAATTTATTTATAATAATATAAATTATATTATATTTATTAAACTTAAATAATTTAATAACAAAGTTTATTAAAATATTAATTTATTATTATTACAGAATTAATAATTTTTTAAATTTTTTAAATTTTTTAATTATAAAAGTTTTTATTAATATTTATTATAATTTCGAATATATTACTCAAAACTTCGATTTATAAATCTTTTAAATTAACTCGGTAATTATCGATTAAAAATTTTAAATATAATTTTAAAAAAAAAGGACTTTATTTCAATTAAATATATAATAAAAGCTAATCTTATTATAAACGAGTTAATTAATTATTAATATATTTCTTAGTTAATTATAAAAGTTAATATTTTTATTTATAATTAGAATAAACGCAATCTTCATATAATCGGGAATAAGAATTATTTTATATTAATATTTTATTTATTTATTATTAATATTAATTAAGCGAAATTTAAATATTTTAATTAAAATATTAATTTTTTCATTATATTTCCTTTTATAATAAATAATTTTAAAATTAAAATTTAATAAAATATTTAAATATTTAAATATTTAATGTATTTTTTATTTAATTCCTTAACTTTTATAAAATATTTTAATAAGAATTTTTATTTTATATTTTTTACAACTTTAATAATCGCAAAAATTTCTTTATTATATTATAAATTTTTTTTTTAATAACTTAATTAAATAAATTAATTTTAATAATAATAATATATTTTAAATTGAAATATTTTAATATAAAAACTTTAATAATTACTTTTTTAAATATCTCGAAAACTTTTTAATAAATATATTTAATTTATAATAATTAATATAAAAACGGAAATGTTTATTTAATTTAATTATAAATAAAATTAATAATATAATTAAAATATAATTAAAAAATAATAGAAAATAATAAAAAAATAATAATAAATTTTAATTAAATATTCCTGAATCTTTTAAAACTTATATTTTAATATAAAATAATTTTTATTTTTCAGAAATAATTTTTAAAATTCTAATTTAATTTTATAATAATATAAATAACATAAAAATAATTTATTAATTTTACTTTTATTAAAAATATTAAGGAATTAATAGTATTCTTTTGATAATTACTTAATAACTTTATTTATAAATAAAATAATTAATAAAATATATTTTTTATTTCGAAATTTAAATAACTTATTTTAAAATTTAGTTTATTAATTTATTTTAATTAAATTTGAATATAAAGTTAATTTTTATTAATTTTAAATCTTCAACTTTCTTTTTAAATTTATTTTAAAAATATATTATATTAATAAATTAGGAAATTTATTTTTTAAATAATAAAATAATTAATATTTTATTATTCTCGGAAATTAATAAATATTTAAAGGAATTTGTTAAGGTTAATAATAATAAAGTTTTAAAATTGTTTTATTATTAAAAAAATTTAAATATTATCAAATATTATTAAAAGATTTCTTTAACAAAATATTGATAATTAAATATTAATATATTATAATATTCTAATTTCTCAAAATATTCGTTTAAATTTATCGGAAAAACTAAAATAATATATAATTAAATATAATAAAAGAAGTTTCAAATATAATTTTTAGTAATATTTTAATATTAAAGCCTTTTAATATTCCTTTAAATAATATTAATAATATTAATATATTTATTTATTCTATTTAAATTAATATTATATTATTAATAAATAATAAATTTCCTTTTTTATAATATTTCCTTTTATTTTATATATTAATCGAAAGTATAAATAAATAAAAACCTTATTATAATATTATATTAATATAAAAAGTAATAATAATTAATATTATATAAATTTATTAATTAGGATAATAAAACTAAAAAGCAAGAATATAAAAATATTTTTTAACTATTTATATATAAGATATTAACAATATTATACGCTAAGCCTAATTAGGCCTAATATACTTAAATACAACAATATTACAAATATTCAATATTCCTTATATTTATAATATATACTTTATATAATTATAACAATTTATTATTTATTATTTGTTAAAGTATATAGTAAATAGTAATATAAAATATAATAACTAAATATAGTTATTATAATGATAGAATATAAACAGAATATAATTAATAAATAATTGCTATTAATTTTATCTTTTAAGAGGATAAAAGAATTAACAGTTATTTTTAAAAGAATAAGGGACCCTTAAAATAATAAAATAAAACTTTTAAGCAGGGTAAATATAAAGTTACTTTGCTCCTTGAGGCTTCCGATAATAAGTTTAGTATTAATATAGCTTTTAATTATATACCGGAGTATATACAAAATATATATACAATGCCAAGACCTATATATAACCTCATACTATTATTATATTCGGCTTAAAAAGATTTTAAAAGTTAAATTTGAATATCCCTTTAAGTTATTCGATCGAAATAGAAAATTTATTATATATATTATTAAAAGAGAACCGGTAATTGAATATAGAAAGTTTATATTATAATATAAGTTTAAATATTCGAAATCTATTATTTATTATATTTTTAAGGAATATAACCTTATTTATTAGCTTATTTAAAAGAGATTATTATTTTTAAAAATTATAATAATTAAACAGCTAATTTAATATAAAATATATAAAAACTAAACCTTTAAATAATAACAAAAAATATTTTAATTTAATAAATATTTTATAAAATAAAAGAAAAAGAAAAAATATAAATAAATATTCCGTTTCCTTAACAAACGTTTCAAAAAGGAAATAATATAATTAATTTTAAAAGGAAAAGGTATATTCGTAATAATATAAAAGGTGTTTTGTAACTCAAAATAATATAACTTTATTATTATAAATAGAAATAAAATAATAAAAAGAAAAGAATATTTAATAAATAATTATATTAAATTTTTTAAAAAAGTAATACCGATAATTTACGAACCTGGTTCTCTTTTTAAATAAAATAATACCTTTATATATATTATATATAAAGTAAAAGCGTAATTTCGAAAATATAATATTAAAATATTAAAATAGTCTTCCTATTCTTCTAATCTTAATCTTATTAAATACTTTTAAAAAAAGCTTAAAGAACTTATATATAAAATATAATTAAATATTAAATAAATAAAGGGCGGTAATAAGGAAGTTTAAAAAATAATAAAATTTTTTTTAAAACGAACTTAAATATTATTATTTAAAGAGTTGTTAATATTATTAATTAAAAATATAAAAAGGAGAATAAATATAATTATAATTATAAATAGATAATATATAAAGTATTAAATACAAATTATTTTTAGGGAATTAATATACTATTGTTAATTAATTACTATACGAAGATACAAGGCTCCCCTATAAATAGTTGGCAAATTGGATGTAGTAGGGGAAATGCTGGTACGGGGTTGTTTTTAGCTTGGTGCAGACTTTTGACGTAGTACTATATCTGCACTTGCTCAGCTCGACAGCAGTAGTTACGTTACAACAAGCGCTGGGCGTGATTGCGTCTCGTTTCATAAGTATGGCGATGTGACGGAGGAAAAGGGTGCCATGGAAACGTATCGTTGAGCGACACTAGAATCTAGCGGTTACTCACCTATTTCAATGGTAATACTTCCTATCTTGAATAAGGGCAGCGTTGATGAGATGTGAGCAAGCAGGTGGGCCTGGGTACTCGAATGCTTCCTCTCGGCGCCTTGCGAACAGTCAAAAGGCCCAGTTTTTTATGCCAGATGCTCAACGAGTCCGATCCGTCAAAACTTGGGCTTTTCTGTCATTGACGGCGGCAAAGGGAAACCGTTAAAATTGCACGGGTAACATTAGAACACTTTCGTCGGCATGAGCTTCATAGCACCCAAGAAAAGCTTGAAAGGTATTGAAAATTCTCGGAATGCACCGGAAATGCATCAAGATTGAACTTCTGATGACGCGAGCTTGTGAATGACGATGCTGATTTTCATTAGTACATACCTTAAGGTAAGCATGCTCCACTTCACCCACAGTGGCTGAGATTTATTGCGCACGTGGGGCAATAAATCACGTTTTCTTCGGCATGCTCCACAAATACCCGTGAGACCCCACCCAGGACAATAGGAGTGTGGATGGAACATTCCCAACGTCTTTCAAGAAGACTAAGGTACGACATTCATTATGGCAAGTAGAGACTTCGTTCAGACTGGGGTCCAAGTCATGATTAAGGTAGTAGAAGCTGCAGACAATGATGTGCCGCCTTAGCTCTCCAGTGCATCAACTCACCGAGTCTTTCATCTTTTTCTCAAAGCCATCTGTCTTTTTGATCATGGTGTTTACCAAATCCTGCTTTCACCGTTCACACAGTCATTCCCGCAGATCACAAAGAAGGCTACCGCAGTTTACGTGCTCCAAAGACACGCTGGCTTCTTATAGCACCCAGTCTGCAGGCCACCTTCGGGCTGCGTATTATTGACCTGAAACGATCAGTGAAAGGATTTAAGGCAATGCTGCTTATGTGTTGGAGCCCAAATCCATCTTGTAGGAAGGAAATGATTGAAACATGCGATCCATTATCGACGGCCGGGAGGCAACATGGCAACAATGTTCTGCAGTGCAGTCTTCACCTGCAAGATGCGTTGTCCCTTGGTCCCCATGGTGTTGAGGCCTACTGAGCCTAGTCCAGCGCCTAGGCCGGAGGAAGTTAACAACAAGGGGACAATGAAAGAAAAACAGCCTGATAGGTTAGCCAATTCAGGCACCGAGCACCTCATCTCCTGACTAACAAAGAGTAACAATCGAGGGCACCTCGGCAGGTGAAAATTCGAATTCATTTCATGAGGCTCATGAGGGTACAACGTAACATTGATTGCGATAATCCACTACCCCGTTGCGCTCTCGTATGCAGCACTGTGTTGGGATTGCCTAGAGGGTATTCTGTATTGAGACTACTATTGTGCCGGTATCTGGATTCTGTAGAAACAATCCTCATCCTCTTTCACATTTCAGGAAGCAGCATTCAATAGAGGGGACAGTGATGAAAATAGCTAATGCGGTGAGCATGATGCTTTGTTGCGTCGAATAACCAATAACAATAGCAATAATAATAATAATGTTGTCCATTGGCAAGCAGAATCCTTTCAACACGCCGAGACTCACCCCCCCCCAGAGCGCTAACTAAAAACGCCGGCATTCCAATCTTTCAGTTCCTCACTTGCTGCCTTCTACCAATCAAACCCCAGGCAGCCCCCGCTTAGCTCTCCCTCTAGCTTAAACGGCAAATTACCCCCTTTCCCACTTATTATCCGCACCCCTGCCCCATCCTCCCCCCATATCCCCTTCCC